>C688J18823_10001823_pt1 | contig 13260 bp, 10 predicted proteins | sample HopSoiMetagenom1_FD_18823 | JGI IMG/M metagenome (IMG submission 18823)
GTACTAGATTTATCAGCAACTGACAGCCGCTCATTCGGTACTGATCCAGAAAAAGTTTTTCAGAATGGTCAAAAAACCCTTGAGGGTTTAAATGATTCCTCGGTTACAGGAGCCATCAAGCATTTTCCTGGCAATGGCCGCAGCAGTGTAGACCCCCATGAGGATACCTCCTCAGTAGAGGTCGGCCAGCTGGATCTCGAGAATTCTGATATCTATCCGTTTAAGCAAATGATTAACGAAATGGATCATCAATCGTTTTTCGTAATGGTTACCCATATCAAATATCCGGCCTATGACAAGGAAAATCCCGCCAGTTTGTCGCAGAGCATCATCACCGACCTTCTCAGGGGCAAATTGGGCTACGAAGGCATTGTCATTACTGACGACCTGGAAATGGGGGCCGTCAATAAATACTTTTCCTACAGTGATATGGGAAGAGAAGCCCTCCTCGCTGGTGCCGATATCTTGCTCGTTTGTCATGAATATGAAAACCAACTTGAGGTATACAACGGCATTGTGGAAGCCGTTAAGAACGGAGAAATATCTATGGATAGAATCAACGAATCGGTTGCACGGATCTTATCTTACAAAATGAACCAAATCCAATCGACCACCACTGATCCGTCAAAAGCAGAGACTGTCGTACGCAGTCAGGAAAGTGTTAATTATTTGAATGGATTGCAATGACTAATAACAAGGGGACGGTTCCAACGTTTAGGTACGGAAGAACCGCCCCCTTATTTTCTTGTCTTTTCCGTTTTTTTGTTATATAAAAAAACTATTCTAAATCTTTTATTTAATCTTGTTTTTCGAAAAAATATATGGTACGGTATATCCAACAAAGTGTAAAGCGCTTACATTTTTGTTTTTGATTTTTTCTTTTGCCATTTTTTTGATTGGTATGTGAACAAACGAACAAGTAAATTGTTTCTTTTTTTTATTCCAATGGAAAAGAAATTAACTTTATCGGTATTGTATTGCAGCAGGAGTTAACAACCATGGATGGTAAATTAATCGCTACCGATTATACAGCTAAAATTTGTAAACAACACGGTGCTGATGGAGTTATTATTTCTGAGGTGGGCAGAGAAAATACATAATGATTTCTCTGCCTTAATTGTTGTGCCCGCATTTCATTTGAAATAGTAGTTAGTTGAATGGTTAGTTAACCAAAAATAGGAGGTTTATACCATGGAAACAAGCTATAAAGGCAATAACAAAATGTTAACAGGGATTGTATTTGGAGTTCTTACTTATTGGCTCTTCTCACAAGCACTAATTAATGTTGTACCTGTAGTTCAAAAAGATATGGGAATTTCATTAGGACTCCTGAATACAGCAATTAGTTTAACCGGTTTATTTTCAGGTTTGTTTGTTGTTGCAGCAGGGGGAATATCTGACCGAATTGGACGTAAAAAAATTACAACTATTGGCTTGGTACTAAATATAATTGGTTCACTTTGTCTCATCTTTGCACAAGGAACGATTATTTTAATTATTGGGCGTGTCATTCAAGGTCTTTCGGCAGCATGTGTTATGCCTGCGACGATTGCCTTGGTGAAAGCTTATTATAAAGGTGCTGACAGGCAAAGAGCCTTAAGTTACTGGTCCTTTGGTTCTTGGGGCGGAGCTGGTATTTGTTCGTTTGCCGGAGGTTTAATTGCCACAACTTTAGGATGGCGTTATATCTTTGTTTTTTCAATCGTTTTCACTTTATTATCTATGTTTTTAATTAAAGATATACCGGAGAGTAAAGGAGAACAAAGCGGTTCATCAAAATTTGATTACGCTGGATTTGTTGTCTTTATCCTAGTGATGGTTGCTTTAAACGTTGTAATTACACGGGGCGGTGACTTCGGTTGGACAAGTCCTATTTCGTTAACGTTAATGGCTGTTACTGTCGTAGGAGGTGCACTATTTCTAAAAATTGTAACAAGAAAATCGAACGGTTTTATCGATATTTCTTTATTTAAAAATAATTACTTTACTGGGGCAACTATATCAAACTTTTTACTAAATGCTGTAGCCGGTGCAATTATTGTTGCGAATACGTATGTCCAAGTGGCAAGAGGTTACTCTTCGTTCCAATCTGGGTTATTATCGCTTGGCAATTTAGTTTGCACATTAGCAATGATTCGTGTGGGTGAAAAATTATTACAAAAACACGGTCCGAGAAAGCCGATTATCTTAGCTTGTATTTTAGTAATGTCCGGAATTATGCTAATGACTTTAACATTCTTGCCAAATACATTTTATACCATCTTTGTTGTTATTGGTTTTACATTGTTTGGAATTGGACTTGGCCTTTATGCAACACCATCTACAGATACAGCAATAGATAATGTTCCAGCATCAAAGGCCGGAGAGGCAGCGGGTATTTATAAAATGTCCAGTACACTTGGAGGCTCCTTCGGTTTTGCGATATCTGTTGCTGTTTATAGTGTAGTTGATGGTATTGCAAGCATGGAAATTGCTGCAAGTGCAGGGTTGATAACAAATATTATTTTTGCTGCATTAGCCTTAGTTGCTGTAATAGTTACAATTCCAAAAGGACATGTTAATAAATCTAATGACACAAATGACACAAAATCTGAGAGAAAGGCTGTTTAAACGAAGAAAAAAGGAAATTCAAAGAACATGATAGAATGACAGAGTAAGAGAAATGACTTGGTTTACGAAGTTTTTTCTATCCTGAAATATCCTACAATCACACTAATAAAAGCGCCCTTCTATCTAAGAAGGGCGCCCCACTGTGGAATATGTTAATGATGAAAAATATATTTTATACTAATACCGCATTGAATTCGGATGCTACTTCTTGTTTTCCATTGTTTGTATCTAACACTTGTTCTTGTTCGATATCGAAACGTTCCATAATTGGAAGATCGCTTACCGAGAATAAGTAAGTGTCTTTTGTTGCTGCATGTTCGTGCCATGCCCAGTTTGGAACGACAAAATAATCGCCTTTTGACCAATCGAAACGAACACCATTAATGATCGAGTAGCCTTCCCCTTCTTTAACCTGATAGATGGTAGAATGGGTATGTCTGTGTGCTTTCGTTGCAAGACCGCTTGGTACGTATTGCAACCAGGCTGCCATCGTTGGATTAGCTGTTTGTCCGTTAGATGGGTTAATGTATTCTACTGCATAACCATCGTATGGATCTGGATCAAATGCGGTTAAACCTTGGATGGCATCAACCGTATGTTTCCATTTGTAGTTAGCAAGTGGTGCAATAGATGATTTACGATCACCAATAGGACGTACCATACCGCCTTGATAACGAAGTTCTGATAAATTATCTGGTACTGATGCTTCTTCAAGCTGACCTGGATAAGGCTCAAAGAAAGTTCCACCGATACCGTAAACAGTTGGAATATCAAGGGCATCCATCCAAATCATTGGTTCATCACCAAGATGCTCATGTCCATGCCATAAATTTTTCGGTGTAATCAGGAAGTCTCCTTCTTCGATAAATACCCTTTGTCCTTGTACGATTGTGTATGCCCCTTTTCCATCTGTAACAAAACGAAGAGCATTTTGTGAATGGCGGTGTGATGGAGCCTTTTCACCTGGTAATAATAATTGGGCAGCTGCATAAACCGTTTGAGTTGTGGAAGCCCAGCCCCAAGGTTGACGGTAAGTAAGACCTGGATTTTGGAAATAAATCGCACGACGCTCCCCACCACGTTCAGGTGTAAAAATTTCAGCAGCTTCAAATAACTTTTTCTTGATCAGCTCATTTTTCCACAAATAAGCTTTTGCTTGTGGTTCGGGAGTTTGTTTCATTAAATCTGGAATCGCTTCCCAAAGTGGTCCTAGATGATATTGTTGAATATCTCTAGTAAAGTCTTTAACCATTTGACTCTTCATGAATTCATTTTTTTCTCCCATTGTAGCTCCCCCCATTACATAAAAAGTTCTTCGATGGCTACTTACACTTCTGCTAATTTTGAAAGGTTGCGTTGAATCTGCCCTTTGTGACTAGCAAGATGCTCATCAATAAAATGACCAATAATAAATGAAACTGGTTTGTTACCGAATTTCGCAAAATTCCGATGCGGTGATTCAATCTTCAATTGTTCTTCGGTTAGATTACCTAATGCAGCACGAACCTCATCCCTCAAAAGGATCACGCCAAACAATGTTTTTTCCACAGATAAGTCATCCAGATTGGATACAGCATCCAAACGAGCGGCATGCTGTAATCCCCTTCCCCATTCACATCCTGGTTGTTCCAAGACTCTTTTAGTTTCATTTATCCAATAGGGTGTTGCTTCATTGATGTGAGATGCGATTTGTAAAATGGACCATTCTTCCTCGGACGGATTCCAACGAATGACATCTTCTGGGAGACCCTTGCAAGCTTCGATGATTCCAGCAAGGGATTCCTCGATGGAAGTCAAATATTCTTGGATTGTTTTTTCAGCCATATGATTAACCCTCTTTCACAGCTGAAACTCTATTCTCTAGAACGCCAACTTTATCGATGGAAATTTGAACAACATCCCCGTCTTTTAACCATACTTGTGGGTTGCGGGCAATACCTACGCCTCCGGGAGTTCCTGTTAAAATAACGTCACCCGGCTCAAGAGTCATTAAATTCGATAAAAATGAAACTAAATATTGAGGTGTAAAGACTTGATTAGCTGTATTGGTACGTTGACGTTCCTCACCATTAACCGTTAACACCATTTCCAAACCGCTTGGATCCGTTAATTCGTCAGATGTTACTAACCATGGACCCATTGGTGCAGATCCTTCAACGGTTTTACCTTGTAACCATTGGAGTGTACGACGTTGAATATCACGGTAAGTCACATCGTTCACGATTGTATAACCAGCAATGTACTCCAATGCATCTTCTTCTTTTACATTACGTGCTTGTTTACCAATAACAAATGTAAATTCTGCTTCATAATCCAATTGCTCCGAAATGGGGAAGAATGGAATATCATCTTGTGGCCCAATAATCGTGTTATTGTATTTTGCAAAAATAACTGGATGTGACGGGATTTCTCTTCCCATTTCCAAAATATGTTCACGGTAGTTGTGTCCAACACAAATCATTTTTCCTGGTGTTGGTACAGGAGCTTCTACTTTTACTTCATCATAAGAGTAAAAAATTTTATGTTTAAAAGAAAGTTCGTTTTCTAAAACATAGGTCACTGCTTCTTTCGCGATGGAAAGGCCTTCATTCCCCCCTTGTAAAAACTCAGTCATTACAGAAGGAACATATGCCTCTGCGATTTTTTCATAACGATATTGTCCTTCTGCTTGTAATTTAGCTTGATAAGCATAGTTTAAATCGATCACTTGATTCGTTTCTGTTTTTAATTCTGCAATTCTTGAAAATCCGTTATGGCTATATGTAATTAATTTCATATCTCTTTTCCCCTTTGCGTTTTATTATCAAAATAGTTTACTAAGTTCACTAATATGATAATATAATATTTTGATAATTGTCAATAATATTACTACTTTATTTTTACACTGGTTCTAAAAAGAAAATGGTAGAGATAATTTCTGAATAATTTAATTTTTCCGAAAAAGTATTGACATCCCCAGTTAGTCATCTGTTATGTTTGTTCTAAATCTTAAAAATACGTGATCATTCACACAGGAGGAGAACAAAAGAAATGGAAGTGACCAAAAGCAACTCTATGATCCAATCCTTACAGATCGGAATTGGAATATTAGAAGTCATATCAGAACAAAAGAGACCACTAAAGTTTAACGAAATACTTGAACTCACGAATTTCTCAAAAAGCAATCTCTATAAATATTTAAATACATTCGTTCATTCCCATATGCTTTATCGGGACAAAGCGACGGGTACCTATGTACTCGGAAGTCAATTGATTAAGTTTGGAATGATCGCCTCAGACCAGGACAACGTTCTTGGCCGCATCTCCCCTTTTCTAGAAGCCATCAGTAAAAAAACAGCATGCTCGGTTGCTTTTTCAATATGGACAGAAAATGGCCCAATGGTTATTAAATTGTTTAATAATAATCTAGGCTTCAATATTGGTGTTCAAGTTGGAACCATATTACCGGTAACTTCTTCAGCGGGAAAAATATTTCTCACGTTTAAAGAGGATTATTTTCTTGAACAATGGAGAGAAAAGGAATTCAAATTATTGAGTCCTGAAATAATTGAAGGGTTGGAACAAGAACGGAGTATCATTCGTCAAAACGAAATTACTTTTTCAAATAAGCCTATTGTTGCCTCCGTCTCATCGATCTCTTTTCCAGTATTCAATTATCAAAAACAGCTTTTAGCTGCCGTCTCTGTGGTGGGATTTAATGAACAAATCCCGATGATTGAAGAGGAAGAGCTAGGCCAATATATCATTGAGATAAGTAGGGGAATTTCTAATAGTTTAGGATATCAGCGGGATTAAGATCGGGGAAACCGCAGCAAAACATTTCATAGATTAGAGAAAAGTAGACCGATATTTGAATCGGTCTATTTTTATACTCTCTTTTATACANAATTCGAAAATGAGCTTATGTAAAATTTGAGGTGCTCAATGGTTCACTATACATGTTCATTATTTCACTTATTGTGAATATTCATAAAATTGTTGATTTTTAATAATGAACCGATTATAATCACAATTAATCATATAATTCTACTAATAGTGCACAAACTTCACTATTAGTGAAAAGATGAAGCCGGTTATTCACTTCTTCCCTTCAAATGGGGATGGGGAGACTTTTTACACTATAGTCACTGTGTATAGTTAGCAATGAAAACGTTTTATCTTTCATTTTTTACGGACAAAGAATTTATTTTTTTAAAGGGGAGATTGAACAAATGAATAAGATCAATGTAAGTACCTTCATTGATGACCAGAAATTCAACCGCTTTCATCTAAGTTTATTGTTATGTTGTATTTTTATTATTGTGGTCGATGGTTACGACATGTTTATGTTGGGTGCTATTATGCCGGCGTTGATGCAAGATTGGGGAATGGATGCAGTCACAGGAGGAAAGTTAGGGAGTTATGCTTTATTTGGAATGATGATTGGAGCTTTGGTATTCGGACCTCTTGCGGATCGATTCGGTAGAAAAACGGTTATATTAATTTGTACAGTGATCTTTTCCGTTTTCACTTTTACATCAGGATTTGCTAATGGTCCAGATTCGTTTGGAATACAACGTTTTATTGCAGGAATCGGCTTAGGTGGCGTTATGCCAAACCTAATTGCCCTAGTAACTGAATACGCTCCAAAAAAATTAAAGAGCACTCTTGTTGCGATCATGTTCAGTGGACATGCCTTTGGAGGGATTGTTGCTTCACTAGGAGCACTAGCGTTACTTCCAAACTTCGGTTGGAAAGCAGTTGTTTTCCTAGCCGCTATCCCATTAATTACTTTACCAATTCTGATAAAATTTATGCCGGAATCATATAGTTTTTTAATTAAAGTAAACAAAAAAGAACAATTAGTCCATACGTTAAATAGGATCGAAAAAAATGTTCAATTCAGCGAAAAGGACGAATATGTTATACATGTTTCAGATGATAACGATACTTCACTGAAAAAACTTTTTACGGATAAACGCGGATTAAGTACCGTCATGTTCTGGTTAGCAGCATTTATGAGTTTGCTTGTCATGTATGGTTTAAGTACTTGGTTACCAAAAATCATGCAAAATGCAGGATACCCTATGGGATCAAGTCTACTGTTCTTAGTTACCCTGAATTTAGGTGGTGTAACAGGAGCTATTTTGGGCGGAAAACTTGCTGATAAATTTGGTTCACGTAAAGTTCTTTTAGTCTTCTTTACTTTAGGATTTTTATCATTAGCAGCCTTAAGCCTAAGACCGAGTGCCTTTTTATTATATGTATTGCTCTTTATTGCAGGCGCAACGACTACGGGTACTCAAATCAACACAAATGCCTATGTTTCACAATATTATCCATCCGGTATTCGTTCAACCGGTGTAGGCTGGGAATTAGGAATTGGAAGAATTGGCGGTATGCTTGGACCTACACTTGGAGGTTTCCTATTAAGCTCACAACTTCCATTTCATATTAACTTCCTATCCTTTGCCATTCCAAGTATCTTTGGGGCATTAGCAATTCTATTAGTACAGGAAAAATACGGTCAAATCAGAAAAACACAAGCTAGTCATGTAGGCGTAAATTTAAAAGGTCAAGAAGCATAGTATAAAGTTTGACGGTTTCGGAAGACCGATTCACGGGATTGGAAGCAGAGATGATCTTTTTGCTTCCAATCCGCTTTTTTTGGGATTCATTTACGTGTTTAATAATCTATTTTTTTGGAAGATCCTCACTGTTATTAAAAATCAATTTGGTTTTCCATTTTCATACGGTTTCAGTATGCCATACAGCGTTTCAATGACAGGAACAGCTACATGATGTTTAGCAGCCAAACGCAGTGCTCCCCCATGTAAATGCTCAACTTCTAAAGAAAGCCCCTTTCTCATATCCTGATGCATGGAAGAGGTTGCGTCTTCTCGGAAACCTTTTAATCTGTTTGCCATCGTTTCTACTTCTTGCTCTGTTAACGCAATTTCCTCTTTCTCAGCAAGCATACTCATTTCATAGATTACATTTCTAGCAACAACAAACGAAGCTTCCGATTTTGCGATATATCCAGCGGGCAGCTGCATGGCTGAAGTAATTCCAGAAAGTGCCGTAATGAATATGTACTTTTTCCACATATGTTTTAAAATATTTTCTTCTCTTAAGATATTCGTTTTTACAAGACGATTGATCTTTTCTAATTGCTCACACATATTTGTTTGCTCGTGATGAAGGGCACCGAACTTTATGGCACTGCTTCCGCTCGTATGCTCTACGTAGCCTTGTTTATTTAACGTTGCAATAATAGAAGCAAATCCACCTAGCACCTTTTCCTTTCCGATGGCTTGTTGGAGTGTTTCCAAATGCTCCACCCCATTTAACAAAGGGAGTACAAACGCCCCTGTCTGCTCCACAATCGTTTGAACTTGCGGTATAGCTTGGTCAAGATGATAACCCTTTACAGCGAGTATCACCAAATCTATGTTTTTGACTTTTTCAGGTGATGTAAAAACAGTTATATCTTTTCTTTCAAAATTTCCTTCGGGGCTATTTATTCTCAATCCTTCTTTTGTTAATTGAGCAGCCCGTTTTTCTCTCACAAAAAATGAAACATTTAGACCTGCTTCTAACATCCTCCCACCAAAATAAGCTCCCAAAGCTCCTGCACCTTGCACCAAAATATTCATAATATAATTGCCTCCCATATCTCTTTTCCACTATGTTATCATGGATACAAATGTATTAGTCAAATAATTTAGTGAATTGCGCCACAAGCCTCTTTTCCCTCTTGAATCGGAAACACGAGGACGGTTCTTTAGGTGGCATCGGAAGTATTGCTCTAAAAAAGGTAAGTCTCCCACTGCATACTTTAGCAGACTGGGGGACTTACCGCTTAGCTCCAAACATAATAAAGCTAGACTTTGCCTACGAAGGAAGTAGGCGAAGTCTAGCTTTATCATTTGTTATTAGAATATTGAGTCCTCATCTATTATTTTGATCTCAATATAATCATTGGATTAGTATAAATCAATCATCCAAGTCTCTACCTGTTCTATCTATAGTAAACGCCATGGCAATTAAGGAAACGATACCAGCCACAATAATAAATATACCAACTGGGATATAGCTATTATTGTATTTTGCAAGTAAAGCAGTTGCTATAAGCGGCGCTGGACCACCAACTAAAGCAGCCCCGATCATATACCCTAATGAAATCCCTGTATAACGAATATTTGCGCTGAAACTTTCTGCAAATAACGCTCCTAAAACGGCTCCGTACATTGGCCAAATAAGACCAAAACCAATGACAATAGCTATTGTTAGAGCAAATGTAGTTTTTAATGAAATTAACCAGAAGTAAGGTATAGCATAAAGCATAATTGCGACTGTACCAGCAACATACATCTTTTTCCTACCGATACGGTCTGAAAGTGCACCAGAGATCATCATAGCTGGGATCGCAACAATAGCAGCAATTAAAATAGCGTTCAATGCAACTGTTTTATCATAGCCTACTGTACCAACTGCATAAGAAATCGTAAATGTTGCAAAGATAAAGAATGTAGACGTTTCAATAAACTTAGCACCAATTGTTGTTAATACAGCTTTCCAATGCTTTGTAAGTGTTTCAAAAAGTGGAACTTTTACTGTTTGTCCAGATGCAGCAACCTTTAGGAATGAAGGTGTTTCACCAATTCCTTTTCGAATCCATAAACCAAAGACAACGATTACAATACTAAGTATGAATGGTATTCTCCAACCAAAGCTTAAAAATTGTTCTTCAGTAAGAACAGTCGTTAAAACTGATGAGAAAAGTGATGCTAAACTTAAACCAATCATCGCACCGATCTGAGGAATACTTCCGTAAAAACCACGTTTGTTTTTAGGTGAATATTCCACCGCGAGTAAAATACCGCCACCCCATTCACCACCAAGTGATAGCCCTTGCAGAAGTCTTAATGTGACAAGTAATATCGGTGCCCATATACCAACTGTTTCATAATTTGGTAAAAGCCCCATTCCAACAGTTGATAGTCCCATCAACGATAAAGTAATAATAAGCGTTTTCTTACGACCAATTCTATCTCCAATATGACTAAATATAATACCACCAATGGGACGAACAAGGAACGCTAACGCAAAAGATACATAAGATAGCATCATGCTAACATAGGCATCATCACTTGGAAAAAAGAGTTTATTAAAAACTAAAGCAGCCATCGTTCCATATAGGAAGAAATCAAACCACTCTACCGAGCTACCAACCGCACTCGCAATCAGCGCTCTCATTCTAGTTTTTTTGTCTATTAAATCCTCTTTCGCAATTTCAGGATTATTTCCAGTTGCATTCATGAAAATCTCCTCCTTTTTAATAAAGATTCAAACTACTAGACTTCAATACATTGTTACTTTATATGAAAACGTTTTCAAAATAACGAAAAAAAATGTAGAATACCTAATGAATTTTAGAATCAATATAAGTACCGGTTTTTTATATTAATTCTAATATAATTTTAATTCATATTTTAGAATAAAACAATATATTTTTTGAATATAATTAATATTTTAATTGTTCACTTTTCTACCCTTGAAAAACCTAATAATACAGCAATTTCAGAGACGTTTTATTGTGAATACAAAAAATAAAAAAAGGAAAAGTATGCGGGACTGTTTCCTTTTTTACTTTATTTAAGTATTTCTAATATATTTAATTTTCTAATAATTATTGTTTGTTTTAAACTCGAACTACTTTTTATGTATGTTTGGCTCAGACTTTTCCTTATTACAGCTATTAACGGGTATCTTGATTAGACTATATTTACAGTGAAGGTTAGATTAAAAGATGCCTGACATCGCAATTTGGTAAAATATTACCTTAAAGGGTTCAGGCAGCTTCTTTATTATATGAGTAACAATATGAAACATATTTAATATAAGGTTTGGGTCATAAACGAACAGTAGTTAAGGGATCATTAGGATCACCCTCTTTTATGCTGGGTCCCTATTTCTTGGATTCCATCATAAGATTTTATTTATATCACTTCATTTAGTAAATTTGTTTCTCAGGAATTACTCCCCTTACCCCGCCACGCGGATCTTCCATATCACCCGTATACCGCGGAATCAAATGAACGTGAACATGAAAAATGGTTTGTCCAGCAGCTCCCCCACAATTAACACCAATATTATAACCATCTGGATGGTACTCACCATCCAACAGCCTTTTCCCTTCAAACAATAATTGATCAATAGCCTTTCTCTCTTGATCAGTTAAATCAAAATACTGTTCAACATGTCTTTTCGGTATGATGAGAAGATGGCCTTTATTTACTGGGTATTTATCATAGAAAGCAATGGCAAGATCATTTTCTAATACGATATCGTTTATAGTACAAAAAACACATGTCATATGTATAACCTCTATTAAAATTCAATTTTTTCAAGACAATTATTTGTTCCTTCGATCTCTCCGTTCAAAATACTGATGCAGTCGATATTCACAAACTTCCTTCGTCCATTTAAAGAGTATGTCATAATCCTCTTCTACTAGATCAAATTGAAGCTGAATTACATCATTCTCGAACGTGACTAACCCTTTCGAACTGCCGCTCCATTTTGTCATCGGCATTCTGGCAATTAGACTACTAACCTTGGCTTCATTGTATTCCCATAGCTGCTTTCCAGATTTATCGGATAGATCAATTCGTTTGCGATATTCTTTTTCCGTTAAATAGTGATGAAATGCTGGCGCTGCTTCAATTGGGGATATAGATTGAAACCACATATCCACCCCTCGATCAAGCATCACTTTCAAAACAACCATCTTATAGCTTTTTGTCATCACTGTCTTTTCCACTTCAACAATCCACGGTTCATAGCGGCGAAATACTTCCTGTTCCCGCTCGGATAATTCATTCGCCCATAAAAGAAATCCCACATATGACTTAAATTCCTGTTTGTAAAAGGAAGACTCTGATCCGCCTTTCAAATGCAGTTCAAGGTATGAAGGTCTTCTGCCAAGTCCTTGTTTTAGAGAAAAATAATCATCGTATAGCTTCTGTCTTCTTGGTTGTTTTTTACGCGCCATTTCTTCAAGTAAGTTAATAACCCGAACATCTAGATCAAAGGAGCATTGATGTGGAACAGCGGGTTCAGCAATTACATTTTTCTTCTTATCTTCATGATTGGTATCAAACACACTTAGCTTAATATCAGCATTGCGATAGTTTCCGATCAGATCAATGATGACACAAGCTTCCTTGTCCGGATGAAGTCGAAGACCACGCCCCACTTGCTGGGTAAAGACGGTTAACGACTCCGTTGGTCGAACAAAAAGCAATGTATCAACCACAGGAATATCGACCCCTTCATTAAAAAGATCCACCGTGAAAATAGCATCCAGCTCGCCTTTTTTGAGCATAGAAATCGCTTTGGTTCGACTAATATCTACTTGCTTCGAATGCAAACTCACTGTCTTATATCCCTCTTTATTAAAATAACCCGATAAAAACACGGCTTGTCGGATGGAGGAGCCGAATACGAGAGTTCTAGTCTGTTTATGTTCCTTCCAGGCCTGTAAAATATTTTCTGCCATCTCTTCACGTAATTGAACCTTTAATAAATCCTCTTCCGCATATCTCGTTCCAAGCCAGGTTAATTTTGAGTAGTCTGTATCATCATAAACGCCAACATATTTAAATG
>C688J18823_10001824_pt1 | contig 13259 bp, 10 predicted proteins | sample HopSoiMetagenom1_FD_18823 | JGI IMG/M metagenome (IMG submission 18823)
CGGCTTGATGCGCAATAGCCGACTGTAGCAAAAAGCTGCCAGAACCTCCGCAAACAGCTATTTTTTGTACTTTTTTGCCCCTTAAAGCAGTATATCGTATTGTTTCTGCGTTCATTTTACCTTGAACAGCTTTCAAAAATTCCATTTCATCCATTTCGACTTCTAGCTCCCCTATCATACCGGCTCCTACCTGGGATAAAGAATTGGACAATGCGATCAGATCATACGCTACTTCTTCATAAGGATGTGTCTTTAAAAGCGCTTTCACAATTTTAGATTCAATGTATTGAGGATAAACCATCTCCACCTTTATTTCTTCCCCTTCGAAGCGTTTTCCTACTGTTCCAATATAAGGATCGGCACCCGCGAGGGCTTTAAATGTGCCAACCCCTGTTGAATTGAAGCTGCATTCATTATAATTTCCAACCATTCCACCTCCTGCATTAAAAAGAGCCGAGCGTAACGTTTCCGCATTTTCCCTTGGAACATAAGTAATTAGTCGTTTTAAGATATTTTTTTGAGGAACCAGAACCCGGCAATTGATTAAACCCAATTTTTCACAAATTTTCGCATTTACGCCATTGTGAATATTATCTAAATTGGTATGTGCCGCATAAATGGCAATATTATTTTTAATTGCTTTTAGCAGTACACGTTCAATATAATTCTTTCCATTTAATTTTTTTATTCCTGTAAAAACAATGGGATGATGAGCAATTACAAGATTAAAACCTCCAGCTATGGCTTCATCAATAACAGCTTCGGTACTATCCAGACAAATAAGTGCTGCAGAAATTTCCATTGTTTCATCTCCACAGATTAATCCTGCATTATCGTAACTCTCCTGGTAAGAAAGCGGCGCAAACGATTCTAAATAGTTTGTTATTTCCTTTAACTTCATCGTTATTTTTTTGCGTAATTTACAAAAAATGTTGGTCCGATATCTAACAAAGTAAGAATGAAAGCGATTCAACTATAGTGCATTAAGAGTAAACAACTATTTTTAAAACATTCTATTATCGTTTAATAATTTTTATACAACGATCATTAAATTTGTACTTTTAGCTTGTGAAATTTCTACGAATAATTCTATTTCCAATTTCATTCATCTACGGACTTGTTATGCTGATTCGCAACAGGCTCTACGACCGAGCAATTTTCCCAAGTACAAAGCCTACAATTCCTACTATTTCTGTAGGAAATCTTTGTGTAGGAGGTACGGGAAAAACACCTCATATTGAATACCTGATTCAGGTTTTGAAAACCGAATTTTATATCGCTACTTTAAGTAGGGGTTACGGTAGAAATTCAACGGGTTTTTTATTGGCGGATACACAATCAACGGCGAATGATATTGGGGATGAACCGATGCAATTCAAGAAAAAATTTTCCGGGGTTCGTGTTGCTGTAGATGAAAAAAGGTGTAGAGGGATCCAACAATTGGTAGATAATTTTCCATCACTACAAGCCGTTTTATTAGATGATGCATTTCAGCACAGAGCCGTTACATCTGGTTTATCGATCTTATTAACGGATTTTAGCAGGCTTTATATCAACGACTTTGTGGTTCCTACGGGTAGTTTACGTGAATTTCACTCGGGATCAAAAAGAGCGAACATTATTATCGTCAGCAAATGCCCGAATGTATTGCTTCCAATTGAACGTAAACGTTTGATCGATGAGCTAAAACCTGCTCCTCATCAAAACATTTATTTTTCATCTATCAAATATGGTGATTTTATCCCCTTGAATATTGCTAAAAATCCATTTACAAAAGAATATTATTTTGAACGTAACTACTCTGTACTGCTTTTGACCGGCATTGCAAATACATCATCACTTTCTTATTATCTGAAAGATAAAATTAAAAATGTTGTGCATTTAAAATTTCCTGACCACCACGATTTTTCAAAAAGGGATATCGAAAAAATAAAATCTACTTTTGATGGCATTACGGCTACAAACAAACTTATTCTTACAACAGAAAAAGATGCCATGCGATTAAAGAACACTGAATTTTCAAAAATTTTTAACAACCTACCTTTATTTTATATTCCGATTGAAATTGTATTTGATGATAAAGATAAACTAGCATTAAATGCACAAATCCTAAATTATGTTAGAGCAAATCAAAGAAACAGCGGCATTCATTCAACGTAAAATATCCTTCAAACCTGATATTGGAATTATTCTCGGAACCGGCCTTGGTGGTTTGGTTGAACAAATTACAATCAAACATACATTATCGTATGAAGAGATTCCGAATTTTCGATTATCAACGGTTGAAGGACATAGCGGTAAATTAATTTTTGGAGAATTAAGTGGAAAAAATGTTGTGGTAATGCAAGGGCGTTTTCATTATTATGAGGGTTATACTTTACAAGAGGTTACATTCCCTGTTCGTGTTATGAAATTTTTGGGGGTTCAACAGCTTTTTGTTTCCAATGCATCCGGTGGTATGAATCCTGATTTTGAAATTGGTGATTTAATGGTGTTGACTGATCATATTAATTTTATTGGCTCCAATCCATTGATTGGTCCTAATATTCCTGAATTGGGTCCACGTTTTCCTGACATGAGTGATGTGTATGACCAGGGCCTGATTTCACGTGTAAAAGAAATTGCAGCAAAGAATTCTATAAAGTTACAACAAGGTGTGTACCTTGGCTTATCCGGACCTACTTTTGAAACACCTGCAGAGTATAAAATGCTTAGGATATGGGGAGCCGATACTGTAGGAATGAGTACTGTTCCTGAAGTTATTGTTGCGCGCCACATGGGCATTACTTGTTTTGCGATCTCCATTATCACTGACCTTGGAGTTCCTGGTAAAATCGAAAAAATCACACACGAAGAAGTTCAACGTGTTGCTGCCATTTCTGAAAAGAAAATGACCCTCCTGTTTAAAGAACTGATCAAAACATTATAAGTTCTCCTTTAAATTGGATACCTTTAGTGGTATTAATTCTTGATTATGAAAAAAATTTACATTTTCTCCGTCTTCGTTTGTTTATCATTTTTTGCGAATGCACAATACGACCATCAAAATGTTGAACTCATTGGAAATTGGTTCGACTCTGCTCAGGTTCCAGAACCTGCCTATGGCATAAAATACAATAGTGTTTGGGGTTGGGTAAACCCACAGAACAATGTTGAATATGGAATTTTAGGTTCTGGCAGCGGCACTTCTATTATAGATCTTTCTCACCCGGCGACACCCAAAAGGGTTGCTTTTGTTAAAGGCAGAAGAGATAAATGTATCTGGAGAGAATATAAAACCTATAAAAATTATTTATATGCTATTAGCGATGACGGCTCTCCCAACAGTTTTCAAATTATTGATCTGAGTTATTTACCTGACTCCGTTCATGTGGCATATGACGGCACAGATATTTTTGAGAAAGGGCATACCATATTTATTGACGGTGATAAGATGTATATCGGTTATGTGAAGCTGGATGCTGCTCATAATGGTGTATACTCTATGGCAGTATATAGTTTAGCGGATCCGGAAAAACCAACCTTATTAAGAACGCTTAACGATGATGACTCCAATATTAGTTATGTACACGATATGCTCGTAAGAAATGATACCGTATATGCTTCTTGTGGTAATCAAGGTTTATTTATTTATTTTTATGATAAAGCCACCAATAAATTTAATCCCATCAATGCAGTAACATCATACCCAAATCAAGGATATAATCACAGTAGTGCTTTAACACCAAATGGTAAAACACTTGTTTTTTGCGATGAGGTTCCTCGAAACCTTTCGGTAAAGGTGCTCGACGTGAGTAATATTCAAAACATTTCAGTTGCTACAACTTTTAAGTCTACTGAAGGGGCTACGGCACATAATCCGTATATAAAAGACAATGCACATGTGGTAATTGCATATTATCAGGACGGTCTTCAAATTTTTGATATTCGCAATCCTAAACAACCAGTTAGAACCGGCTTTTTTGATACGGATACAATTGATGGTGTAAACAACAACTACAATAACGGCGGAAATGCCTATCATGGTAATTGGGGTGCCTATATTGATTTACCAAGTGGACTTATATTAGCATCCGATATGCAAAATGGAATATATGTGTTAGATGCCAGCATTGCCTTGGGAATTGCTGATAATAAAAATTTAAACACAATTTCACTTTCCATATTTCCCAATCCCGCAACTGATCAGGTTTCATTAAAATTTAATTTGGCAAGTGCTGAAACGATTGTATATGAAGTTTTTGATGTGACCGGAAGAAAACTTTTTAGTACAATCAAAAATGAACCTGCAGGTACAATTTACGAAACAATTCCTTTAACAACTTTATCCAAAGGAATGTATTCTATAAAAACATCAGGAAAAGAAATTTATAGTGCTGCAAAATTTCTGAAAGAATAATCTATTTATTCTATAAAGTCTTAAGAGGTTTAGCATATGCTAACACCTCTTTTTCAGTTATAGACTTATCACAAAGAATAATAAGACGTTCAATTACATTTCGAAACTCACGAATATTTCCTGTCCAGTTTATTTTCTGCAATTCGGCAATCGCATCTTTCGAAATCGGTTTTAAAGGAATACCATGTTCCTCACAAATTAATTTTAAAAAATGCTGCGTCAACAATGGGATATCATCTTTGCGTTCATTTAATGAAGGAACATGGATAAGGATAACGCTTAACCGATGGTATAAATCTTCACGAAAATTGCCGGCTGCTATTTCTTTTTGGAGATCCTTATTTGTTGCAGCTACCACTCGCACATTCACCTTAAGTTCTTTTTCTCCACCAACTCTGGTAATTTTATTTTCTTGTAAGGCTCTTAGCACTTTCGCTTGTGCAGATAAGCTCATATCACCTATTTCATCCATGAAAAGGGTTCCATTCTCTGCTTGTTCAAATTTACCTTTGCGCTGATTTATTGCTGAGGTAAACGCTCCCTTTTCATGACCAAACAATTCACTTTCGATTAATTCGCTTGGAATCGCTGCACAGTTGACTTCTATAATTGGTCCATTTGCTCTGTTACTCTTTTCATGAATCCAACGTGCTACCAATTCCTTACCGCTGCCATTTCCTCCCGTAATCAATACGCGTGCATCGGTTGGAGCCACCCGTTCTATCATTTCCTGTATTTGAACAATAGCTTTTGATTCGCCTACCATGTCAAATGTTTTGTTGACTTTCTTTTTAAGAACCTTTGTCTCTTTCACCAATGTTGATTTATCCATCGCATTGCGTATGGTTACCAACAAGCGATTTAAGTCTAAAGGTTTTGCGATAAAATCAAAAGCGCCTTTTTTAACGGCTTCAACAGCAGTTTCAATAGTACCATGCCCGGAAATCATTACCACCGGTATATCTGCACTTGATTGGGTTATTTTATCCAACAATTCAATACCATCCATGTTCGGCATTTTTATATCACATAACACCACATCGTATTTTTCTTTTTGAAGCAATGCCATTCCTTCCACTCCCTCTGTTGCTTCATCTACCTGATATTTTTCGTATTCTAAAATCTCCCGCAATGTTTTACGGATACTTTTTTCATCGTCGATAATTAATATTCTAGGCATGGGTGGGTTTATAAATGAGTATTATACTACTAATTTAAACTATTTAATTTATTGAATCAATTCATGAAGAACACCTTCCTTCAATGAGTATGTCGACAAACGCATTTTATGGATACCAAGTTCCACTAAAATAAAGTGTACCAAAATACTTGATATAACGATCATATCTACACGCATGGAAATCAATCCTTTCATTTCCAGTCTGTCTTGCTTTGTTGATTTCATCAAAGTACTATATATTGTTGCACAATCCGGAATATGGAAAGTAAATTCTGTTTTGTCCTTCAATACATCCGGTGTATAAAATCGGTAGGCTATCATTTCTGCTAAAGAGTCAAATGAGCCCGAAGATCCAATAAGTTCTGTAACAGGGAATTTTTTGATGGCTTCAAAAAGTGGCTTTAATTCTTGTTTTAAATAAGAAGAAACTGCATTTATTTCGTCTTCTTTAATTGGATCGGATGGTTTAAAGATTTCCAGCAACCTGGCGGCGCCTAATAAAAAACTTTGTTTCCAAAAAATAGTCTCGTTATTGGCAATGATGAACTCCGTACTTCCACCACCAATGTCAATAATCAATGAAACATCTGCTGTCATTTTCACAGCATCTCTTACACCCAGGTAAATTAATTCCGCTTCCCGTTCCCCGGAAATCATTTCTATATCAATCTTCGTTACTTCTTTAGCTTTAGCAATAAAGTCTTTACCATTAGACGCTTCTCGTATTGCAGATGTTGCAAATGCTACCACTTTATCAGCATTGTGAAGTTGTATGGTAAGACGATGCATTTTTAACGCATCAATTCCACGCTGAAAGGGTTCAGGTGCAATAAATGCTTTTGTAATTCCGCCTTCACCAAGTTTTACTGAAATTTTTGTTTGACAAATGAGTTCGTATGTTTTATCAACATTAAATTGGACAATAAGCAAATTAAATGTATTCGTACCTAAATCAATAATAGCAACACGGTTCATAAATTTTAAATTTCTGTTATCCTTTATAAAATAGCCATTTCCCTAATTCTTTCCAGCTTGCTTTTTTTCCATACATTAAAATACCTGTTCTATAAACGCGTCCGGCTATCCAAGTTGTAAACAGGAATGCAACAACTAATAATGTCATTGATATAGCTAATTGCCACGGTGGAACACCAAAAGGTAAACGCATCATCATCACTACAGGTGAAGTAAAAGGTATTAATGAGAACCAGACAGATATGGAAGTATTTGGGTTTTGCACTGCATATTGTCCAATGACAAATGCAAATAGTAATGGTATTGTAATTGGCATAACAAACTGCTGCGTATCTGCTTCATTGTCAATTGCAGCTCCAACAGCAGCGTATAGGGCAGCGTACATTAAATAGCCTCCAAGAAAATAAAATATAAAATATAAGACAATGCCGGCTATATCTATTTCTTTCAAATCGTTTATTAATGCCATGGCACCAGTATCCTTGGTTTTCTCCTCGCCCATTTTTTTGAAATCCAAATCTGCACCTACACGCAACACTTCTTCTTTTTGTTGCACTTGCTTTATCTCCATATCATTTAAAATGGTAGCACCTGCAACACTGTTAATTGTTAAGGTGAGAATCACCCATAGTAAGAATTGTGTTAATCCAACTAAAGCAATTCCCACAATTTTGCCCATCATTAATTGAAAAGGTTTAACAGAAGAGAGGATTACCTCTACAATACGACTTGTTTTTTCTTCCATTACACCCCGCATCACTTGAACTCCAAAAAAGATAATAAAGAAGTAAATTAAAAAACCAGCGCCAAAACCAATTCCATAATTTACATCGGTAAGCGTTTTTCTATTCTTTCCGTTTTCTTTCTGTTCCAGTAATATTACTTGCACTTTTGAACTCGTTTCTGCTGCATGAATAACATCGATGTCAATTTTATTTTTTGCAAGAATAACATCGTACATCATTTTGCTTATGGTGCTTCTTATGTACTCTTCCATTGCGTTAGGAACCTGACTTTTATAAATTATTGTCACGGCTCCTTTTCCATCTAAGACATTGTGAGGGATAAACAAAATAGCATCGTAATCAGTATCGTAGAATCCCATTTTTGCAACTTCTAATTGGATTTCAGGGTAGTCAAAATGGATATTTTTTGCATCCGGAATTAGTCCCTTGAACAAGAAGCTATCATCTATTACTTCTATTTTTTGTTTATCTGGTTTTTTTAAGGCGAGATAAACGGGAGTGATCATTATCCCTGCCAATAAAATTGGTCCAATGATGGTCATTAAAATAAATGATTTTTTTCTTACCCGGGAAAGGTATTCACGCTGGATGATGAGAAGAATTTTATTCATGACAAATCTGTTATATATTCAAACTGGTTATTATCTTTTTGTTATTCCGTAAGATTGTTGGATGAGTTGGATAAATTTTCATTCCTTACTTTTGAAATAAAAATATCGTTCATACTTGGTATGATCTCTTTGAAGGATTGGATTTCCACTGCAGGAAGCACTGCCTGCAATAATTCATTGGAAGATGTTTTACCAATTAATTTTACACGTGCGGTATTCATATCTTCATCTGTTGTATGTTCAATTAATTCAGCACCTGCCCACATAGCATTTGTAAAGCCCATCAACGTACCTTTAAAGGTTAGTTCATATACGTTTGACTTATTTTGCTTTCTAATTTCTTTAACAGACCCATCAAGAATTTTTTGTGAACGATTAATCAGTGCGATGTTATCACACAATTCCTCTACGGAGCCCATGTTATGAGTGGAAAACAAGATAGTTGCGCCTTGTTGTTTCAAGTTAAGGATTTCATTCTTTATCAAATCAGCATTAATGGGGTCGAAGCCACTAAAAGGTTCATCCAGGATAAGTAATTTTGGTTCGTGCAATACGGTAACAATAAACTGCACTTTTTGCTGCATCCCTTTTGAAAGCTCTTCCACCTTTTTATCCCACCAGCTGCTCATTTCAAATTTATCAAACCAATATTTCAATTTTTTCTTTGCATCAGAATTCGACAACCCTTTCAATTGTGCCAAATACAAAGCCTGCTCTCCTACTTTCATCTTTTTATAGAGACCGCGTTCTTCGGGTAAATAGCCAATTTGTCCAATGTGTTTTGGAGAAAGGTGTTCACCTTCAAAAAAAATAGTTCCTTGGTCAGGTCCCGTAATTTGATTAATGATACGTATCAAAGATGTTTTCCCTGCTCCATTTGGTCCAAGTAGACCAAAAATGCTTTGCTTGGGAATATCAATAGATACATCATTCAAGGCTGTATGCGTTGCATATTTTTTTACAATATGTTGTGCTGAAAGAATAGATTGCATTGGCTCAATTTTTAATACTGCAAAGTTAATAATATAACGAAATGTTGGTTACAAATAAAAGCACCCTTTTTATAGACCTACTCTTACCTCTCAAGCAAAAAGCCCCGAAAGAAACTATCTTTCGGGGCTTAAGCATCAAATCTCTACGCTACATTATTTATTCAAACAAAATCCTTGAATAGCCGGAGCGGAGTGACCAATATATCCACTGTTAATAATTGTTCGGTCGCCACCATCAATTCGAATATTGTATCCACAGGTTGGTGTTACACCAGCTGTTGTATACAATTTCCAGGTCCCCGATTTTGAAGTAACACTTGTAGGAAGATTTACAGAAGAAACGGCAAGACCATCAATTTCTATAGATGTACCTGGTTTTGCAGGTGTCATGTAAATACTAAAACCGCTCACATGTTCATCAAAGATAGAGTAAGTACCTTCTAATGTATCACCTGGTTTAAAATCTACGCCACAATTACCACTACCATTTGTAATATCAATTGCAACAGTAGGTGCTTTTTTATCTACCATAAATACAACTGTATTTCCTGTATAAATTGTACCAAACACATCTTTTGCTTCAATTGTAATTTTAAATTTACCTTCCACGGCTGGGTAATAACGTGCTAACATACCACCAACAATATTAATACCTCCTACGCCATAATAATCCATCCAACCATCTGCAATCGGAGTAAGTGTATGAGGTACAGGGCCTGAACCATCATCTGTTTCAATGTATTGTTTTTCAAAAAGCGGACCTACGGCTCCACCTGGCTCTGTAACTAATATACGGTATTTCATATTTGAAACTCCATTGAAAATATGACCAAGGATATCAATTCTTCCATCAAACGGGCTTTTGTTTGCACCAGGCAAAGAAGAAGATCCTCCGGAAGTAGTTGCTAATCCTGTACCCGAATTAATATCCGTTACAACCATACCACCAAATTTTTCAATAAACGGAATTATAATGCCTGGTGTAACGCCTTTTGGTAATGGCTTAATTTCAACAAGCGCTTCTTCCCAATCACCCCAATGCGCTGTATAATTTGGTGAAAATGGTGGTGGCGGAACATTCCAGGATAAAATCGCTTTTACCTTTGCTTTTTCAACAATGCACCATTGTTTCCTGTATTTATCAATATTTACCGGAAGAGAAATATCGTAATACAATTTTTTAGCGCTTGCACCCGGAACATCATGCACATTTGAAGAAGATGTTCCCATATAAATCCAGCCTCCGCCAAAATCCATATAAAATGCAACATATTCCTGGCTTCCTTTTGTACATAGATTGCCGGAGTATCCGATATCACGTTTAATTTCAACAACTGCATGCAATGCATTTTGATCTTTATTTAAACTCACGCAATGCACTTCTTCATAAGTGGTGTTGAAAATAGGTTTGTAAATAAAATCATTCACTTTATCCCAGTCAATCCCAAGGTTTGATAATTCAAGTGGAAGTTGCGCAGCCGTTAAATTCAATGATAATTTATCAATGGTTGCATGAAGAATACGGTGATCCTCCACTTCTCTTCCATACAGTTTTTTTAATTCCGGAACGGTTAGTTCAATGGAATTACTTGCTGATAATTCTTTTAACTGAGGATTGTTTTTTTCAAATGCTGCAACAAGTTTTGCTTCGTTGATCACCTCAAATGGTTTTTTATCTTTTACCGTAAGGTCAATAAAATGTGAAAATAAACAGAACCAATCTTTTCTTGGTGCAATTTGAACATTTGCTTCTTTCACATCACCCCAGATAAAATTCCAATTTGGGTGAAGCGCCGGTGGCATCATGTTCCAAGATAAGATTGCTCTTACTCTTGGCAATACCGGTTGCTTATCACAGCAGTGTTTTATTTTTGGTGTGATTTTTAATTCCACATCATAGAATAAATCCTCGTCAAACCCATGATCGTATACACCAACACTTACTACACCTTCATCTACCCAATTTCCATTGTTGTTATAATCTACATAAAAACGTACATATTCTTTACTTCCACCCTGACAAGGAGTTCCAAGGTATCCGCTTGCACGTTTAACAATTACAACCGCATTTAATTTTTCTGTAACCGGGTTATAGCTAACGCAACCAAGTTGTTCATAATAACTTTTAAATTTCAACTCATAAACCGGTTTATAGATTTTGTTCAAACCTACATCGGGAATGGTTCCAAAGTAATTGGGGTTTTGCAATAAGTACAAATTTGTGTGTTTTCTGATGCTGAGCAATTGCTCTGCGTTTTCGTCTGCTTTCATAATTAAAATATTTTTGGTGGCACCTACTCTATTGTTGGATTTTCGGTTAACTCCTTTTTAGTTCGTTCGTTTTACTTTACTAATTTTTTTGATTTTAATTCATCGCCATAGGTTCGTTCAATTGTCAAGGCGTCATTGTGCAAGAGAGGATAAAGTTGTTCGATTGAAACACTTTCTTTTAGGCTAAAACCATTATAATTGGTAAAATAGGTTTCTCCATCCGTTGTTTTAACCCGATAAATAAATGCTTGAAGATTGGCGATTTCAAACAGTGTAATCTCCTCTATCCGTGAACCAGATTGTGAGTTTAGTATTTCAGCTAATTCGTTGGATAAACCAGTATCTGCCAAACCCGTCACGATCCACCCTTTTGGAGAATCCACAGTTCGAACAACTGTTAACACATTATTATCTACCATTAGCGTATTGATATCGCTTTTTGCATTACTTTTCAATTGGTTGAGATTATTAATCTGATCTTGTTTTAATAATTGATCAAAATCAACTTCAAGGTTTTTAATTGTAATACCAGGTTGTGATTTTTGCAGCAACTCGGGACTTATAGGAAGGTCAAACGCTGATGCGGAACGCAGTACACTTATTAAATCATTTTTACCTCTTATCACCGCTTCACTTTGTGTTTTAAAGTAAGCTGTATCCTTATCGGAGTCGGATGAGTCCGTGTCTTTACGGTTACATGAAACAATAGTTGTAATGCATGCCGCTATGATTAATTGCTTATATATTTTCATCTTCTTGTGTTTTAAACTGTTTATATTATTTTTTTGCTATGTTGAAAAATGTTCTCCAATGAGTTACATCACCAGCTGGGTCCACATATTCTTCATAAGTAATGAGGCGTTCAGCTCCTACGCATGGTGCCCAAGGGTCGTTCAGTACTAAATAATGGGTGCTGCCCACTGTAACATATCCTTTGATAACAAGCACGTGTCCGATACCGGTTCCACCATAAGCATATCCCATTGGTTTTTTAGAACAAAAAATTTGTCTTTTAACATCATCCCAGCTCAAGCCTGTTGTTGTTTCGTCCCATTTTAAACCGGCAAAATCCAGTTCCGGCCAACCTGGTTTTGCACAGTCGTTCGTTTTTGGGCAGGATGAGCCTGCATTTTGAGAAGTGCAGCAATTTGTTTTTCCAAATCGGTGATTTGCCAAATCACATTGCGTAACACTAATACTAAAGTGCTGTGCTAACATTTGTGTGGTAGCTGCCCAGCACCACATGTTTGTTTCCTGAGGTCTCAATACATTTGGCACGTTGCCAATTATTTCTGGCTTGCAGCATCCTGTAAAAAAAAGCAGACCATAACTGATAGCAGTTGCTATAATTATTGTTTTTAGTTTGTTTTTCATTTTATCCGTTTGTTTTGTGTTGGCCGGGTGATAGAGGACATCCGGATGATCCTTTTATTTTATTGGTTTTATTTTTCGTTGATAATGTATACCACAAAGGTTGGCCGAAAACGGGCTTAAATCAAGAGGAAGAAAACTAAATCAGGAATAGAAAATATAGGTGCTGGGCGCAGTGTTTTTCCTGTTCAGGAAAAAGTGAAACCTGAAATGTGAGAAACATCACAGGACTTAAAGACCTTTACTATTTTGCTTGCTAGTAATCTAACAATTCCAATAGGAAATACAATATATCTTGATAGGTGTTTTTCCTGTGCTGTAAAAGGATTTTATCCCTATTTAAAATGAGTACAGTTAGACCAAATACTCAATAAAATTAATCGTTTCAAAAGCAAAAAACAATCTCCTTTTTTTTGCGCCAATCGCTCATTTTATAGAATGCGATAAATTAATTGTAATATTGATATCAAATTCTAACACAAACCCAATTATGAAAACAAAAATTTATCTAGGACTTTCCATTACAGCAGTTATTGCAATGATGATGGCTTGTCACAGCAGTTCAACCACAAAACCGGATGGACTAATTTCAGACAGTATAAGCAATCCATCTGAAGTGATTGATCCAACGACAACCAAATACACCATTCCAATTGCTGATATAAAGGAAATGGTTGCGAAATATAAAGATCGTCTTCAGGCGGCTACTAAGGG
>C688J18823_10001825_pt1 | contig 13258 bp, 11 predicted proteins | sample HopSoiMetagenom1_FD_18823 | JGI IMG/M metagenome (IMG submission 18823)
CGAAGCCGACCACCAGCAGGAACTGCACTTGATAGGGCGTGAGCCGGAACGGGTTTTTTTTCATGGGGGCAATATGGTCGGGATTGGCGGTCGGGACAAGCGTTCGGGGAGCCTTGCTGTGTCGCTAGACCCTCATGGTGAGGAGCGCGGAACGCGCGTCTCGAACCATGTGGCCCGTCTGTGGCCTTCATCCTTCGAGACGCCCGCTCCGCGGGCTCCTCAGGATCAATCAAAGATTATTGCGAGCTTTTCCGGTTGAAGAAGGACGACAAGGTGGCCTGCGTTGTCGCCGGTGGCACCTCCGGCTTTTTCGACACCTCCTCGACCACCGCCGCCCGTTTGGCGATGCCGCGCCGGCGATAGGTCGGCTTGGCGGCAGCGGGCGAGGGATCATCGGCCTTCAGTGACAACCGCTGGCCGTCGAAGATCGCGGTTTCGCAGGGCCGTTTGTTTTCGGTCAGGACGGCGCAGATCCTGGCGGCAGCGCCAGCGTCGTTCAAGGGACCGGCGACCAGGCGAAGCTGCATGCCAAGCCCGTTGGTGCTCTCCTTGATGACGATGATCGGGCGCAACGCCGTTAGCGGCGCGTTCGATCTCGATTTCAGCAGCCCGAGCCACAGCATGCGTAACCCGTTCACCGAATTGGCGGTGCCGAGGTCGACGCCGAACTCGGTTCGCCGCAGCGAGACTTTGGGCGCAGCGTCATCGTCGGCTTCCGCATCGGCTGCCGAGGGCGCTGAGGCCACGACGTCAGGGATTGGGCTTGAAATGACCGGGTTTGGCGGCTTGCCCGGCTCGCTCAGCTTGCTGGCTGCGGGATCGGGCGGAGCCATCATTGACTGCGCCGCGATCAGCGGCGTGGCTGGTGAAGGCTTTGTGGATTCCAGCTTGGCGATGTCGGCCTTAGCCGCCTCTGCCTTTGCCAACTCTGCCTTTGCCAACTCCGTCTTTGCCAACTCCGTCTTTGCCAAGTCTGCCTTTGCCATGTCCGCTTTGGCCATCTCTGCCTTTGCCGCTTCCAGCCTGGCGCTCTCCGCTTTGGCGGCGTCGGTCTTCGCGGCATCCTTGGCGGCGGAGTAAACCGCAGGTGGGGTGGGCTCCGCGGTGGCGGCGGATTTGTCCGCAGCGGGCGCCGTGGTTGGCGCGGTCGCTACCGGCGCGACGGCCGGCGAGGGTTGCGGATTTTGGGCGGCCTGCGGTTCCGCATGCGCGACAGGCAAAGCCGTAGCGGAGCCCTGGCGGGCGACGGCCCCGGTAACGGAGTCGAGCCCCTGTTCCAGGCCGGTGACGCGGGAATACAGCCTGTCACGATCGCTGTTGAGCGTATCGATGGCGGCGGCCAGCCGCCGCGCCTCGTTCTGGCTTTCCCTGGCAACCAGCTGGATCTGCTGCGCCTGCCGGGTCAAATCGGCGGCGGCGACCTGATCGCGCCTGAGCCCGAGCGACGACTGGTTGGCCATCACGGCCAGAATCACCGCCGCCGTGGCGCCGACGCCCCAGGATCCGATCCGCCACAGGGCGCGGCGGTCAAGCTCCTCTTCCTCGGCCAACAGGTTGCTCAGCACGCCACCGGTGTCATCCGCCTCGAAGTTCGCGAGATGGTCTGGTTTTTTGGCCAAGCGCCCTCGGCCCTCCTCAAGGCCCCCTGCCGAATCACAGAGGTAAACATTAACAGGAAAAGCGCCGCCCACTTGAATCCGGCGGTTCTCGGGCGGCGAATCGGTTTGATCTCCGGGGGAAAACAATTAAAGACGGCCCGGCGCCATCCGCGTTGCCGTCCAAGGGGACAGAATGACCGCTCGATCCAGCCTGACTGTCGTGCTTGCGGCCGGCGAGGGCACTCGCATGCGGTCCCGGCTTCCGAAGGTGTTGCACCCCATCGCCGGCCAGTCGCTGCTGGCGCATGTGCTGGATGCCGCCCCGCACGGAACGGGCGCGGCGCTCGCGGTCGTGATCGGGCCGGACCACAAGGCGGTCGCCGATGAGGTTGCGCGCATCCGCCCGGATGCGGCGACCTTCGTCCAGGCCGAGCGCCTCGGCACGGCGCATGCCGTGCTGGCCGCCCGCGACGCGATCGCCCGCGGCGCCGACGATCTGCTGGTGGCGTTCGGCGACACGCCGCTGATTTCGGCCGAGACATTTGCGCGGCTGCGCGCGCCGCTGGCGCAGGGCGCCGCCCTTGCCGTGCTCGGGTTCCGTGCCGTCGACCCCACCGGCTACGGCCGGCTGCTGCTCGAAGGCGACCGCCTGATGGCGATCCGCGAGCATGCCGATGCGACCGAAGAAGAGCGCAAGGTGACGCTGTGCAATGCCGGCGTGATGGCGTTCGACGGCCACCGCGCGCTTGAAATTCTCGACCGGATCGGCAACGCCAACAGCAAGGGCGAGTACTATCTGGTCGATGCCGTTACCATTGTCAGGGAAATGGGATTGGAGGCCGTCGTGATNGANACCAGCGAGGANGAAGTGCGCGGCATCAACACCAAGAGCCCAGCTNGCCGANGCGGAAGCGGTGATGCAGGCGCGGCTGCGCAAGGCNGCGCTGGATGCCGGCGTGACGCTGATCGCGCCGGAGACAATCTATCTCGCCGCCGACACCACNTTCGGCAGCGACNTCACCATCGAGCCGTTCGTGGTGATCGGCCCCGGCGTCAGCATCGCCGACGGCGCGGTGATCCATTCGTTCTCGCATATCGTGCAGGCCTCGATCGGAAAGAACGCCTCCATCGGCCCCTATGCGCGCCTGCGCCCCGGCACCGCGCTCGGCGAGGGTGTCCGGATCGGCAATTTCGTCGAGACCAAGGCCGCGACGATCGAGGCGGGCGCCAAGGTCAACCATTTGTCCTATGTCGGCGACGCCCATGTCGGCGCCAACGCCAATCTCGGCGCCGGCACCATCACCTGCAATTACGACGGCTTCTTCAAGCACAAGACCACGATCGGCGAGGGCGCCTTCGTCGGCACCAACTCCTCGCTGGTGGCCCCGGTGAAAATCGGCAACGGCGCCTATATCGGCTCGGGCTCGGTCATCACCAAGGACGTGCCTGACGACGCGATGGCGGTGGAGCGCAGCCCGCAGAACAACCGCGAGGGCGGGGCGAAGAAGTACCGCGAGATGAAGATGCGGGCGAAGAAGCCAAAGGAGGGCTAAGCGCAAGGGCTAGGGAGCNATCCCGATCCNTATGCCGATTCCGATAATCGNCAGTGATATGATGATCACCAGCACATCAATTGTCAGCCATGTGGGTATGCGCTTTGCAGGTTGGGCCATAGCGTGTCCCTCCGCGGCCACGTTATGTACCGGAAGCGCGCGCGTGGCTGTGAACGGGTTCACATGTGTGAACAACCGCCGCCATCATCACGATAATGCGTGTCAATTTGCGATCCCGCTGGTCGCGGGATACCGGAATCGCCGTCGTCTTTCGTGGCTGGCCATGCTTGCAGGGACGGCCGCGTTGTTCCGGACGTGGCTTGCAGCGCGTCCGTTTTTCTAGCAAGCGTAGCCCGGATGAGCGCAGCGACATCCGGGGTTGTGATTCATCCCCGCAATAGTTGTATTAGCAGCGAGGCAAACGTATCGTCGCCCTCACGGGAGCGAACATGCCGAGAGCGATGTTGGTCGTGCTGGCTTTGGTCTTGAGCGCGCACGGTGCTCAGGCGGAAATGTGCAGCCGCGTGGGGACATACAAGCTGTCGTATGACGCCGACTGGCCGATGTACATTTCCATCAAGGCGGGAGCTACCTGTGAAGCGACGTTCGGAAGTTTCGGTGGCGCCAACCTGACGTTCAAGCGGTTGTTGCTTGTTACGCCGCCGGCCCGTGGGAAGATCAAGCTCAGGGAAGGCGGCTATTACATTTACACCGCGCCTTCCAGCCAGGGCTCCGACAAGTTCACGCTTCGGGTTTGCGGCTCACAAAACAATAGCCCTGGGTGCGCCACGCTCAACTATTCGGTGACAGTGAAGTGATGGGCATCGAAGAGCCGTCGGCAGCACGACCGCCCGGGAAGTTTCGCTGAAAGGCATCCTGTTCCACGGGAGCGTTGCATGAACGAACACGATTTCGAAAAGCAATTAAAAGCGGACGGCTTCAATGAGATCGAGCATCAAAAGCTCGATCCTCGTTCCGGCAAAGGACGCCACCGGCATCATTTCGAGATCCGCGGGCTGGTCATATCAGGGACGTTCGTCGTCAGGCAAACCGGCGAACCCGTTACCTACCGCTCGGGCGAGATCTTTTCAGTTGCCGAGGGCGAATTGCACGACGAGTGGATCGAAGCCGACGGCGCCCACGTTCTCGTCGGTCGCAAATTTTCCGCCTGAAAAGCGTCGGCGCCACGCACACTGCTACCACGAGCTATGGCGTCGCTATGTGTCTCGCGGTTGATTCACGCTAACGATAGATCAACCGTGCATGACACATGGTTGGTTGGCTTTCGTGGAGGGGATCGTGAGGCGACGTGAGTTCATTGCGCTGCTCGGCGGCGCGGCGGCAATCGGACCACTCTGCGCGCATGCGGAGCGCCCGCCAGCGCGCATCCTCTATTTCACATACTCGGCCGGTTACCGGCATGATGTCTTACAGCTTTCGAAGTCAATCTTGACCAAGCTCGGAAGCAATTCCGGCCTTTGAAGTCACTGCAACGGAAGACGCGTCTGAATTTTCAACCGAAAACCTCGAGCGCTACGCTGCGATGATGTTCTACACGTCAGGAGAACTTCCGATCAGCCACGCGCAAAAGGCAGCTCTTCTCAACTTTGTGCGCTCGGGCCGCGGGTTCCTCGGTGTTCATTCGGCAACCGACACATTCTACACCTGGCCCGATTATCTCGATCTGGTCGGCGGCTACTTCAATGGTCATCCCTGGCATCAGGCCGTGACAATCGAGGTGGTTGATCCCGGCGATCCCCTGGTGGCTTTTCTCGGGAACTCGTTGCAAGTTGCGGACGAGATCTACCAGATCAGCGACTTCGACTATCGTGGATCACGCGTGCTGCTGCGCCTCGATCCAGGCTCGGTGGACCTTGGCAGGGCCGGCGTGCATCGGCGATTCTATGGTTGGCCTCTGGCATGGACCCGACGCTACGGCGAGGGACGGGTATTCTATACGGCGCTAGGCCACGAGCCGTCAGTCTGGCGGGACGCCCGCTACCAGCGAGTCCTCACGAACGCTATCCTCTGGTCGATACGAAGGTCGCCCTAGTGGGCTCCGTCGCACTTCGCATTTGCGCCGGAAGGCCTTACTGCTCCAGGAGCGAATGCTCGAGGAAGAAACGTAGCATTTCCCTTGTTGCGTCCGGTCCTCGCGGATCGGTGTAGGAGCCGGCAGGGCTGCCTCCGGACCATGCGTGTCCGGCGCCGTGGATATTCCAGTGCTCCAGCATTCCGCGTCCACCCGCGTCGCTCAGGATCGTTCTTGTATAGGCGTGCCCTCCAGGTACTTGCCCGCGATGCACCTTCTTTTGTGTGCTCGTCGTTCTCACGGACTGTTCGAGAATTTGATCGCCGTTGTTTGGATGCACGGTCGTGTCGCGATCGCCGTGAAAAACAATGGTCGGGACAGCCGGCCGGTCTCCTGAAATTATCTTGTGATCGGACCCGCCTTGTCGCATCGCGACAAGCGCAGAGGGGAGGTCGGTAGCAACCCCGCACGCGAGGCCGGAATGGACGCCGACGGCCGCGTACAGATCGTTGTATGTTGCTCCCATGATGGCCGCAGCGGCGGCTCCGGCCGACAGCCCGCCCACGTAGACGCGCTTTCGATCGACCACATAGTCATCCATGATTTGGCGCGTGATGCCTGCGATAAGCGCGGGTTCGCCTCGGCCTCGCTGCTGGTCGGCTGTGCGAAACCAGTTCCAGCATTTCGCCTGGTTTGCCCGGCTCGGCTGCGCCGGATAGGCCACAAAGCAATTCTGTTCTTCCGCGAGGAAGTTCATCCTTGTGCCGGCGGCGAAATCATCCGGCGACTGGGTACAGCCGTGAAGCATCACGACCAGGGGAAGCGGCTGCTCCCGATAGCGGCTCGGAATGAAGAGCCTGTAGCTACGGCTTCCCGCGGGACTGCTGTACGTCCTCTCAATGAACCGGCCGCCCTCCGGCACGATGTCCGGTGTGGGCAGCGGGGCGCGCTTCATCACATCTCGCAGTCCGATCCCGGAGCGGCCCCCTTTGCGATCCACCAACGCGCGGCGCATGCGCGGTTGTGCGGTGGTGGCCGGCTCTGATTGCGGAGGACGATCCGTCTCCTCAACAGCATTGGCCTTCGCGTCAATGATGAGCGGTCCTGCAAGCGCGATGCGACCGCCGGTATCCGATGATGCGTCCCGCGCGGGTTCACCGCGAAGCATGCGCTGAAGCAGCGCGGTGGCCTCAACGAGCTGGCCCGCGCGCGTGAGGCGTGTCGCTTCCTGAATGATGTCCTGGTTCAACATCGGCTTCACCTTGTTCTGTCGGCGAGGGCGGCCTTGACCGCCGGGCTGGCATGCAAAGCGCCCAGCACCGAGACTGAGGCAATGGTGGCGCGAGCAAGCTCGGGCGTGACGTCCGGGGAGATGCTGGCAAGGCCCAGCACATTGATGTGCAGCATTTCGCCGGCGCGCTGCACTGCTTCGAGATCCTCGCGGCTGTAGTTTCGCAGTCCGAGGTCCAGACTTTTTCGCGCCGTTGACTGCTTGACGACGTCGGCGTGACGCTCAAGCTGATTCCGGATCGCCGTCCGGATGAAATCGGTACGGTTCGAATAGAACCCTTCCTGAACCATGAGATCGACGTGACCAAGGTCGACATAACCAAGATTGATCGTGATTTTTTCTGTTTCGGGCGGCCTGGGTCGAATTTCCCGGACATTGTTCACCATTGCCGTACCATCCTTATACCATCTGTATGGATGTCATATGGATGTTCCAGACGCGCATTCAAGGGTGCACGCCAACAAGCGGGTTTTATTCACGTTCACAGTGAGAAGCGTTTTCGAGCGAGGTCGAGCAGGGGCGGGAACGGCACTGCTAGCCGCGGATCGCCGCATTGGCCTTCTCGGCGGCGTTGGTCATCGCGATCTTGGCCGGTTTCGCTCCGGTGACCACTTCATTCACGCCGATCATGAACGCGTCCAGGATGGGTCTTGATTGCGGGTGAAACAGGACCGCCTTGGCGCGGTCGACGTCGGCGTTCTGCAGGTTGGTCAGCGCGGCTTCCGCGGCCTGTGCGCCGAACGCCTTCTTGAAGCCCTCGCTCGACCAGGCCGACACGCGTGTCGTCGCCAGCCCCGCCGCGGCGGTCCGCAGCGAGGTCGGCTTGCTTGTCGCCCACAGCAGAAACAAAAAAGCCGCCCGCTTGTTTCGTGACCTGGAATTGATGCACGCCTGCCAGTGCGACATGAACGGCACGGACGTGCGACCGGCGACATGTGGAAAGGCGGCAAACACGGCCTGGCCGACAACGTGGCTTCTTGCTGGATTGGAGATATCGGTAGCGAAGTTGCTGCTGTCGATCGCCATCGCCGTCCTGCGCTGCAGGAAGTCGTCCAGCACCTGGTACCATTCGTAGCCGCTCACACCGGCAGGCCCGGCCTGGCTAAGCAGCTTTCCGTACATCTCGATGGCCGCGATTGCCTCCGGGCTCGCGAAAGCGGCCCTGTTGTCCTTGACCATGTGCCCGCCATAGGAGAACAAGAAGCTCATGGCCGGTACGGACGAATTACCGCCGGCCTGCGCCCGCATGGCTATGCCGGACATCTCATCGGTCTTGATCGCGTTCGCGGTAACAAGCAGCTCCTCGAAAGTCTGGGGAACCGGCAGGTTCTTGGCTGCCAGCGCATCGCCGTTGATGAACAGGGTCACCGCCTCGGAAGTGATCGGCATGGCGTAGCGTTCGCCGTCCCGCCACAGCGGAAAGGCTCGGGCCGTCTTGAGAAGGTCGCCCTCGTCATACCAGCCGAGATCGGTCAGCGACTTGTCGGCATAATAGGCGCTCAGCGGCTCAAGCCATCCTCCCGAGATGCCCTGGCCGTAGATCGTGAACATGAAGACGTCGGGTGTGGTGTCGCGACGGTTGAGCTGGATCGCCAGCGCGCCCAGATACGTAGTCTCCAGCCGGAAGTCGGGAACGACGCTGATACCGGTGAGCTCGGTGAAATCAGGGAAAAGCGGAGTGATCGCGTTCGTCCAGGGATGGATCGCGCCCGCGAGCGTGATCGTCTGCCCGGAAAATTGTTTCCAATTGATCGCCGCATTGACATAGTTCGCGGTGACATCCTGCGCGAAACCCCACCGCGGCAGCATGGCGAGGGCAGGCAATGTTACGCCCGCCGCGCCCAATCCCTTGACGAAGCTGCGCCGGCTGGGCGACTTTGGAGTGCTCGGCGACTTTTCACGCAACTTTTCACTTGGAGCCATGTCGTTGCTCCTGTGGTTGCTCCGGCCGAAGGATCGGACTTTTACAAAGCACGGGGTTTTCCCGTGACGTTCTGGCCCCTTGCGAGGGAACAGATGGGCTTCTAAGCCGGTATAATCTGCGCGGTTGAGCGTGCCGGTTCCCGCTCACTTGCGCCGACGATGGCTGTATTTTCATTATACTAGCAATACTCTGGGTCGGCATCAGAAAACGCCGCTCACGCGAGCATCGAAGACTTAAGGCAAATGTCAGTAGCTCTGAGCCAGTCCTTTCGGTGGTTTGCTCGTCCGCTGGCACTGGTGGTCGCAGCGCTTCTAACTGTAGTTGTCGCGACCGGGTTTCTCGGCCTCCGATATTGGCAGGAGCGACAAGCGGAAAATATTGCGCAGGAGCGCAACCGCCAGGTGCTCGAGACGCTGGACCGGCTGAAAACGGTCATCGCCGACGTGGAGGCCCAAAGGCGCGGCTATCTGCTGACTCTCGACCCCTCATATCTCAAGGCCTACGGCGTCTCCGACGAAAGCGTGCGGCGGGACGCACAGGCGCTGCAGGCTCTGGTAGCGGGCGATCCATTGCAGAACCATCGTGCCGGACATCTGGCGCTGACCGTTGCGGCAAAGCTGCGCGAGATCGATGACATCGTCAAAACGGCTCGCACCTACTCGGGGCCGGCCGCGATGGCGATGATCCGCAGCCTGGACGAGATAAGGTCGCAGATCGACCAGATGGTGGACCACGAGCGCTTCCTGCTCGTGGATCAGGAGAGGCGCGCCGAGGCACTCGAACAACGCAAGGCGTGGCTGATCGCGACGGCAATCGTCATTGTCGCGATCCTGGCAGTGGTGGCGTTGGCGCTCGCGCGGCTCGAAGCGATCCGGCGGCGTAAAGCGATCGCGGAGAACGTCGCGCTCCACAGCGGTCTCCTGGCGCGCGACAAGAAGATCCGGCGCCTGGTCGACGCCAACATCGTCGGCATCATCATCTGGGAAGTCGAGGGGCGCATTCTCGAGGCTAATGACGAGTTTCTCCGCATGGTGGGATACGACCGGGAGGATCTTACCGCGGGTCGCCTGCACCGGACAACGCTGACGCCGCCGGAATGGCGCGACCGCGACGCGCGTACAGTGACAGAGCTCAAGCAGATCGGGACTGCCCTGCCATTCGAGAAAGAGTACTTGCGGAAAGACGGAAGCCGCGTGCCGGTGCTGATCGGCGGGGCGATGTTCGAAGAAGGTACAAGTCAAGGTGTTGGCTTTGTCCTCGATCTGACCGACCGCAAGCGGGCGGTAGAAGCGCTGCGGCAGAGCGAGGAGCGCTTTCGCACGCTCGTGCAGTTCTCCTTCGACGTGTACTGGGAGACCGATGCGCAACATCGCTTTATTCACCAGGAGTTCGCGGAGAACCTTGCCGACGCGCCGGAGTTGGGCTCCGAGATCGGCAAGAGGCGCTGGGAAGTGCCTTACCTGGAGCCCGATGAGGAGGCTTGGCGCAAGCACCGGGAGACGCTCGATGCCAAGTTGCCATTTCGTGATTTCGAGCTCGCGCGGCCTGCGCCTGACGGGAGCAAGCGTTACGTGTCGGTCTCCGGGCTGCCGGTGTTTGACGAGACGGGGCGCTTCGTCGGCTACCGCGGCGTCGGGCGGCACATTACCGAACGCAGGCAGGCCGAGGAAGCCTTGCGCGCCATGCAGGCGGAGCTCGCGCACGTCAATCGCGTCACCACGATGGGGGAGATGTCGGCCTCGATCGCCCATGAGGTCAACCAGCCGATCGCCGCAACGGTTACCAACGCCCAGGCCGCGCTGCGCTGGCTGCGCGCCCAACCGCCCGATCTCGACGAGGTTCGCGCCTCCCTCAGCCGCATCGTCGAGGACGGCAAGCGTGCCGGCAACGTCATCAGCGGGATCCGGGCCCTCATCCACAAGGTGCCGCCTCGGAAGGATCGGTTCGACCTCAATGAAGCCGTCCTCGAAATGGTCGCGTTGACCCGAAGCGAATTGCTCAATCATGGCATCTTGCTGCAGACCGAACTCGCGCCGGTATTGCCCAGGGTGGATGGCGATCGCACGCAACTGCAGCAGGTAATCCTGAACCTGATCCTCAATGCCGTTGAAGCCATGGGTGGCATCGATGAGGGGACGTGCGAACTCCGGATCATCACCGAAACCGAGGCCGCCGGCGGCGTGCTCGTCACGGTTCGCGATTCCGGCCCGGGCCTGGACCCTGAGGATACCGAGCGCGTTTTCACGGCCTTCTACACCACGAAGCCCAAGGGCATGGGCATGGGCCTCGCGATTTGCCGGTCGATGGTCGAGGCGCACGGGGGACGGATGTGGGCGAGCGCGAATGAACCTCGCGGCGCCGTCTTTCAATTTACCCTGCCGCGGGAACGAGATGAGAGCATTCCAGCCCGGCACGTCCGGTCTAATCCCGCCGCGTGAGATGGCAGGTCGCGAAAAGCAAAATGAGATCCATTCCTGCTCTACGCTCCAGGCACCGAAGCACCCTACGCCTGAGCCGCTAGTGAGCTCCTTCACAGAGTTTGTGCGTCAGATGGGTTAGACAGCTCCGGCAAAGCGGAACCTGATCGGAAACAGCAGGTGGAACGCGAGCTGTCAGCATTGGAAATGCAAGCTGCCGACGCCCTGCGCCGGGCAAGAAGGTTGCCTGTCGGGGCGGCCCGCAATGATTTGCGGCAGCTTGCCACGGGGCTTCTCTGGCTGCATCGGAACGGCATGGATGCGCTCATGAAACAGCGGCCGATGTCGCAGTTGCCTACGGACGACGCCGAGAGCGTCAGTCGCTGACGCTGACCGGCAGGCTCGAGCGGCCAACGTCACATTTTGTTCAAGAACTGCGTGCTAGATAGAAATATGATCGTTATGGCCGGATGTACGCCATGGCTTTCAGGCCCCGGCTTTGTGCTGGGGTTTTTTGTTGGGCTTGCTCGCTACGCGCTCCGGCCCGGCGGGAGGACGACGACAATCGCTCCCGGCTTCACCCGGCCCACGAGATCGATGACGTCTTCGTTGAGCATGCGGATGCAGCCCGACGAGATGGCCTGACCGATATATTCCGGCTGGTTGGTGCCGTGGATGCGGTACAGCGTGTCCTTGTTGCCCTCGTAGAGGTAGAGCGCCCGCGCGCCGAGCGGATTGGCCGGACCTCCGGCAACGCGCTTCGGGTAGGGGCCGAGCCGCGCCTGGATCTCCGCCGTCGGAATCCAGTCGGGCCATTCGGCGACTTTGCCAACGGTCGCGACGCCGGACCAGGCCTGTGCCTCCTCGCCCACCGTCACGCCGTAGCGGACCGCCTTGCCTCCCGGCATTACGTAATAGAGAAATTTCGAATTGGTATCGACCAGGATCGTGCCCGGCTGCTCCCTGCGCGTGTAGTCGACAATATGCCGGCGATACGTCTCCGGAATGCTCGCCTGCGCATAAGGCGGGTGGGCGAGCAACTGCCGATCCCGTGCGGTCAAACTGGCATTCGACGACGGCGCAAGCGTCGCTTGCATGCAGCCGCCGAGCAGCCCGGCCAATCCTATGAGTGAGAACGCTATTCCGGACCTCATCATTGCGAGTCCCCCCGAAGCGCTAGATGGGTTCATCTTGCTGCTCAAATAGTGCAGAAATAAAGGCATAAATGGAAAGAACCCGACAATAACGTGGTCGCCCGAGCGGCCGACCTTGGCTCGCCGGAGCGGCGTTGCGCTGGTCGCAGGCGCCATGACCTATTCGCGACTAACGGGCTGGCGGGGAAAACCAGAGCCTGAGCTTGAGGCCCGGCGCGTTATCGAGCATTTCGATTCGCGCGCCGTGAAGATGGGCGACGGCCGCGACCAGGCTGAGCCCCAGACCGTTTCCCGGCGTGTAGCGGCTGTGTTCGAGCCGGTAAAAGCGCTTGAAAACCTGCTCATATTCGTGAGCGGGAATTCCGGGTCCGTCATCGGCGATCGAGATGACCGGCTTGCCATCGATGTTTTCGTTCGCGACCACGACTTGCCCTCCGGTGCGGCCATGCTTGATCGCATTGTCGACGAGATTGGCGATGGCATCAAAGATCAGGTCGCGATCGCCGGTCACGAGCGCTTCGCGATCGCCGACGACGGTGAGGTGGGTGCCCACCTGTTCAGCCGCGGCATCGTACAGCTCCACAACCTCGCCGGCGATTTCCGCCAGATTGACAGTGCGGAACGCACCTTTTCGTGCCTGGGTCTCGATTTGCGCAATGCGTGTGAGCGACGAGAATATTCGCAACACGGCATCGAGGTCAGTGATCGTGTCGCCGATCAGCGCCTGATCGTCCGCGCTGATGCGCTGGCCGTGATAGGCCTTCTCCAGCCGTCCGCGCATGCGCGTTAGCGGCGTGCGGAGATCGTGCGCGACATTGTCGCTCACCTGCCTGACCTCTCCCATCAATGTTTCGATGCGGTTCAGCATCTGGTTAAGGTTCTCCGCGACGCGGTCCCATTCGTCATGGGTGCCGCGGAGCGGGATGCGCTGATCCAGGCCGCTCTGCATGATGGCCCGGCTGGTGGCGTTGATCGCTTCAATCCGCCCCACGGTACGGCGCGTCACGAGGATGCTCGCGACCCCCGCAAGCACGAATATCAGTACAATGCCCGAGATCACGGCCGTCTTGATCTGGTCGGCAAAGCCGTCGAGTTCGCTGATATCCCTTCCCACCAGCAGACGATCGCGGCTCGGAAATGTTCCGAGCATGGCCCGCAGCAGCGGCCGGGTTGTCGCATTGGGCGACGGCTCGCCCGCGCGAAACTCTATCCATCCTTCGGCTGCGGTGGCCGTCGATGGCCATATCTTGAGATTGCCGGCCAGCGTGACCAGCGAAGGATCGGCCAGG
>C688J18823_10001826_pt1 | contig 13250 bp, 9 predicted proteins | sample HopSoiMetagenom1_FD_18823 | JGI IMG/M metagenome (IMG submission 18823)
AAGGAACTGAACATCCTTCAAAATCCACATACAATAAATACGTCAGATCGTCTAGGCAAGCAGTATACAGTTCCTGTAAGATGGATTGTCGAATACTTTCTCTGCCGAATTACTATGGTTAGGATTACGAGGTACGTGATATCAAATATCAATTGATGATGAGAAAACTTACTGTGGTTAATAATCATAATTCAACGGTGAATGTATTGGCAAGTGTTTCTTCAATTTTCATTATGCAATATGCGATATTGTCCTTGAGACCTCTGTCAGATTAAAAAATGGGTGTTTCTACACTCTGATTTGTGGTAGCGATCGACCCACTGCAGCAGGCTCCAGAGATATTAGCATGATAGCAAATCAGCATTATGACAACGTATATATGAACATTCTCACTTTTATTCAATTCGGCTCCATTCAAAATTATATTAAATGTCTAATTACTTATCCTCATGATCGTAATAATTGACGAGAGGTTGTAAAGGCATCAATGGCTGCCTGTCTGCATGGAACCTCTGTATGAATCAGTCTATAAATACCCGAATAATCGATTAAACCAAAGACTTCCCTCTAATTTTTCTCAATCTCTGTTCTGCTGGTAACTGATCCATGCTGGAATGGATAAAGGTGCACGCAGAGCTATTCTATCTATGATTGTTGAATAAGTAAACCCAAACTAAGGTGTAATGGAAATAAAGAATTCGGCATAAATACAAATGGCTGGTCTAAGACGCTCAATGCAATAATAGATGATGTCACTTCAATACGAGGACGTCGTGATTGTCCGACGACGCTATAACGAATGAGGATCAAATTTGTGGTCTATACAAAAAATTAAATTCAAAATTACATTCAGTCATGCATGGAGACCAGAATTTATTAGCGGAGGTGGAACTGCGATTAAATAAATTCAATCTACGATGACTTACTTCATTTAGACCTAACCGTCGCCACAAGATGTATAATCTAATCTAACCTCCAATTCTGTACATGAGATTCATGGTTGGCCTAAGTGATCTGGCGCGGATTAGTCCTATTATGCCCTCAGGCTTGTTTTTTATCGATTCTAAAATATGCCTTTCTATTTCTTTGTTAGATACGCCATCTCGCAATAATCCCTTGAGGTCCATGCCTTGTTTTTCATAAAGACATGTCAGCAATTTACCGTCAGACGTTAGTCTTATTCTGTCACAATTGGTGCAAAATGGCTCAGTTATAGATGGAATAAATCCGATTGTACCTCTTTTATCGATGAAAGTAAAAAGCCTTGCAGGTTCGAAAATATCATTGAATAGAGGTACAAGTTCTATTCCTTCTCTTGCTAATTTTTGGATAATCTCAGCCTTGCTAACTACTAAATGCGGCCCCCATAGATTTGTTCCGTCCAGAGGCATGAATTCAATAAAACGAACTGTATAATTTGTTCTTCTTGCAAATTCTGCAAATTCAACAACTTCATCATCATTCCATCCTTTTATCATGACTGTATTTATTTTTGGGTGAAGTCCAATGTCATCAGCCTTTTGGATCCCTCTAAGGATATTTTCAAGTCCATGTACTCCACTGATACCTTTAAATCGATTGTTCCTAAGGGTATCCAAACTAACATTAACACTTCCTAGGCCCGCGTTCTTAAGATCGCAAGCCGAAGATTGAAGTCCGAGACCATTTGTTGTCATACTTATTGCCCTGATTCCAGGTATTTTAGACAATCCCTTAATCAGAATACTTATGTTAGGTCTAACGAGAGGCTCGCCTCCGGTCAACCTGATTCTATCAACACCTAAATCTGCTAGGATAGTAACAATTCGAATAATTTCATCAAAAGCTAGTATACTTTCTTGTTCGAACCAGTCAGTATTATTGGTTGGCATACAGTATATACATCGCATATTGCATCTGTCTGTGACTGAAATGCGTAGCTTCTTAGCAACTCTACCGAAGCTATCAACTAGATTACTATTCAGATCAATCATCCGCCGTCAGTATACCCACCTATCAAATATAATAAATGACCGCCTTAGATATAACTTCTCTCCAGATTTGGTCGACTTTATACTCCTTCTGGCCCTCTTGGAATGTTTATGAATATTGGATTACGAAGTGTGGAGTCCTGCACTGTTCAAGTGAACTTCTCTATACAGAGTAGGCCATCGTCATCTATTCATATTGTCGTAGATGACCCACTTCCAGATCTTATTAATAGATTCAGGTGGATATCCAAGAATTGGCTTATTTTCTTTCAATGACGTTGACAAGAAACGAAGATTAGGTAAAAATCCTATTCGGAAACTGACATTAGATTACTTTAATTGATGCAGGTCGATTAAAATCGAGCTGACTAGCGATTGATTTCCATCAGAGTTAGTACCCAAAACTAAGCTCGGACTACGATCTCTCCAATTTTTAGACAGATTCTAGCTTCCATCGATTGTACTAATCTCTGCGCTTTAACTTGTAGGCAAACATGGCGATCAAAAACAAGATATATCGATATATGCATCTATTATTTCCACCTGATAAAAATATTACCGATCTAAAGGATCCGTAGATAGTGCTCCTTAGTTGTAGAGGAAATTTGAGTAATGAATACTAATATCGTGACCATTCTAACTTGATCGATGGATCTGCTAATAATATATGAGTATTCTAGCAAATCACATGTAAAGTCCATTCACTAGATCTGCCCAAACATCTCGTAGTACTCATCTGCGAGCTTATCAGACAAATTATCTTTGTACTTCGATAGAACGCTGGAAACGAGCTTTGTATTGGAAATTTTATATAATTGCAATTCCTGACCGTGAATAATCGAGATCACGTCAGTTTCTACCAATCTCTTCAAATGCCACGATATGGTTGACGGAGCCTTTTTCATATACTCCAAGATTTCTCCAAATGTGCACAAATTATGCTCCAGTATAAAGAGTACGATTTGCCTTGAAGATTTGTTCCTAATGTGGCCCATTATGCGTGCCTCTTCGGCTTCCATGTCTAATGGAAAGTACCTTGGCCTCCTACCGTTTTGCCTGTCCACCATTATTTGCTGAGTTTTTTCTAGAATTTTTAGATGATACTCTAATGCCCCGTTGGTGAGGCCGCTCAATCTGAGAAGCTCCCTATACCTCGTACCTGGACTTTTTCTAATATGATTTAGGATCAGTGTTTTGAAATCATTAATCCCGACATCACACTGACTTGTAGGTAGTTTAGTCAACTGTCTATTTTTCCACCTTCAGGACACCCAAACCAAACAGAGTCAGCATTAGCAATAGTAACATATGGGGCAATCCTACATATATTCCACGCTGCATTGCCGAACTGGTTCCAGGGATAACTTCAAGCAGAAATAATAGCTCAACAATGAGAAGAGACGAAAATCCAATCGTGGTGTATAAAATCTTACTACTGTTGGTTCTGTGATAAGCTAATAATGAAGCTACAATTAAAAAAATTGAAATAGTGATGCTAGCTACGTGCATTGATATAAAATAAATCAAGTGTGGCCGGTGAATATGCGGAATAATTAGTGGTACAAAAATTGCAAATGTTATAATTGAAATTAGTCCTAGCAATTTGGGCTTGCTGACGATAATCTTTGTAACATGGTAACGTAAAATGGCAGAGTAGCAGAGTAGTCTCATCTCTATGCTGCGACAAATTGGCTGCAATTTCATGAATGTATGACCTGATTCGTCAGTCACGTATGTTATAGTATCAGTAGCTCATTATTTACTTTTTATAGTGCATTCGACGAATGTACCGTTATTTAGTTGAGTACGCAGTTGAAGAAAATTGCCCTATCCGAATTGAAGGTCGATCCTAATCTACTCTGCTGCGATATGCAAACCTGACGTTTGATTTGCATTTAAACCTACGAAGTCAAATGAATAAGGCAATCATCCTTGGCTATAGGATATGCTATCTTGGCGAAATTCATTTCTTTCTAACACCCGATTTCTGGTCCTCAATATTCTGAGGTCCTGCCTCTGTAGACTCGGAAGAGTCGAGTAATTTCTCAATATCATCCTCGTCGGCCCGTGGCTCTCCGCTTTCGGAGGCAGCAAGCGCCTCTGCTCTAGCTCTCCTCCTTTTTCTAATCATTCTCACAATGATGAATGCAACGATCGCAATAATTATTAATATAATAACAGGAAGCGGAATACCAAATACTGTATTCTGTCCATGGCGGTCCCCTCGGGTATGAGAGATTTGTGGCTTGACTTGCAAAGTCTGATTTATTGTTATCTGGTGACTATTTTTAAGATCGTCACTATATGTTATTTTCAGTGAAACCGGGTGACTACCCATAATTGTGGAGTTATCTACGTTTGTTAGTGGAATGCTGAAGGGCAATGGTGAGTCGGGTTGTAGATCCCCGAGGTACTGAGGTGGAGGCGAGAAAAATGATGAGGTAGACGATCCTGTTGGCTGCGGATTACTATTTCGAGGTTGATCATGAGACCCACTTTGATGACTGGGCTGATTGTTCCTGTGTTGCAGAACTTGACTAGATGAAAATGGTTGATTTACTAATTGGGCAGTCGTATAGAGGCCTATTGTATTTCCTTGGTTCAAGAGGTTTCCTACCAAGTTGGGTGTCCCCGCGACATAGTTTACAGCCAAGTCTGTAACGCTAACTCTTATATCACCAACAACGTTTCCACCTAAAACAAACGATCCAATTTTAGATTGCCCACCAGATATATACTGCAGCGTTACTAAGAACGATACAGGTGCGGCTATCAGGGAAGTCGAGGCATAGATTTTAGTTGTGAATGCATGTGTGGAGTGAGGAGCAAAACTTGAAATACTCCAGAGTGAATCTCCAACAATCTTTAGGTCATCAGATTCAGATGCTATCGATGCTACAGCATTACTGAGTGGAAAATCATTGTTATTAGATATAGTAAATATCATGTTTTGTACTTTGCCAGCAGTAAGAATCAGTGAAGAACTATTCAGATTGCTATTATGTATGTTGGTACCCCCATTAGTATTAGTCTTGGAAATACTTCCAGAATTACTAAAAGCAACGTTATAAAAGTGCTGACTCTGGCCGTCCGTCTCGTCTATGTTATTTCCACGATTAGCTGTGATTTGGGATTCATGAGCTTCGGTTGTGTGATATACAGATGGAACTAAGCGGATGTTTCCCTTACCTAGTTGTTTGTTAGCTTCAAGTGAATATGCGTTCGCAGTTATGCCCGAAGAGGTAATTCCATTTGAATTGTTATTTTGACTATTGCTTGAGGTCCCATTGTTAGTGGAAGGAGCAACTGATGGTCCTACACTTATTCCAGCCTCAGGAGGAGTCGGCAAAACAAGCAAGCCTACTGAAGCACTTGAGCTCTTTAAATCGCCGGTAGCAGCAGTGTACGAAATTTGAAGATTTAAATTCTGTAAAGTTCCACCAGCAGACTCTGAAGGATAAATAACCGGATTGATTTCTGCGGTTCCATTAACAGGTATCGTTCCTAGATTAAATGTCCTAGCTCCTAGATTTACAGTCGCAATACTCGAAGTCGGAGATGTAGTAGTCACCTGGCCAGTCGGGCTCGTAGAAGTAGTAGGTGTATTGTTACTATTGCTAGTAGTACCAGGCTGGTTAACAGCAACATTATTTGCAATACTGTTCCCGCTAATTCCTGTGATAGTGACAAGAACACTATTTGCGTCAGCCGTTCCTTTGTTCTTGATGTCTATAATCGCATTATTGGATAATCCCGGCTTCAAACTAGTTGTCTTAGAACTAGCATCCAAAATAACCTTACCTGGCAGTGAAAAGGGGATTTTATAACTCTGGGAATTATATAATCCCGGTTCAAGAGCTGGCACCTTAAAATAGAAAATTCTGAGGGACGCCATATAATCTCCCACCTTTACTCCTTTGTCGATGTTTACCTTGAAGTAGAGCGTGTAAGTCTGGCCTGATTTGACCACATTTGGGAAGCTGGCAATTGCTGTCCGTTGTTGTTGTCGTTGCTGCAATCCAGGCGAAGATAAATTAGAAATGTTACTCTGATCTACATTTGAGGAAGTAGGGCCGTTTCTGTAAACTCCGCCTGTCCCTGTTGCACCACCTCCAATACTGGTCGCCGAATTGAACCCCTGTGGCAAAGTAAGGTAGCCTATAATTCCGTTAATATCAGTAAATTCTGTGTTACTCAAAACAACAGCAAATATGGATTGACCTTCTCCTGGACCAACCTCATGTTGAGGAGGTATAGGAAGTGCCGAAGATGTGGAGCACACTGATAGTGAGGAGGAATTACTATTTGCTGAGCAAACGGATGAATTAGCCGCCCAGTACGCATCTATAAAACCGTTTGTAAAAATACTGCCTCCTGGGCTTTGAATGTTTTGTATTTGGTCGGGATTGTCAAATTCTAATCGACTCTGAGCGTTTGGCATTTGCCCCAATTCAAAGTTCTGGCCCAAGGTTTTGTTAATTATCAACTTATGGGAATTTTTTAAATCGTCACTGTAGGTAATATTCAGTGCGACTGGATAAAGCACTGGTTCGTTTCCTGACTGTAGATTAGCTATCTGCTGCTTATTAATGAGTCTCGCAGGATTCTGCACAATGTTTTCAGAGTGTGATTGATCTACCTTGTTCACCAGAGTATTAATATTTCTTTGTTCCTCAACAACTCTGTTTGGTTGCTGGATTATTTTCAAAGGAATATTAAAGGGGATAGGAGAATTGGCAGGAATACTGCCAAGATAATCTGAGGAAAGTGGAAAGATTGCAATCCTTTTCTCTGTAGTCTGAGAGTTCGCTGCACTATTATTACTTGACATTTGTGGCGGAATCATTTGTATATTGGTAAAGAGGGCCGGTGTATTACCTTCGTTTAGTAAATTACCTACAAGATTTGGAGTGTTGCCCAGATATCTAATCCCAATATTATTTATTTCTAATTTGATGTCGCCAACCACGACTGCTCCTAAATCAAATGAATCCGTTTTGAGCTGCTGTCCATTTTGGATATATTGAACAGTTACAGTAAAGAATACAGGGGAACCTATCAACGTTGGCGCGGCATAGACTTTTGTAGAAAGTACAACATCCGAACCTGCTTTAATACTTTGCAAGTTCCAGTGCGTATCCCCGAGAATTCTTACAGAACCTGACTGCGAAGCTAGAGAAACCGCCAGATCGGATATCCTTGGCAATGGTTGGTCCTGCGAATTGAATGCTTGGAGTGAGTTTACGCCGCTAGCCTGACTGTTAGAGCTCCCACTAATACTAAAGTTAAAATCTTGTACTTTGCCTGCAGTGATATGGCTTAGGGAGAGATCCTGTGTTCCTTTTAAGGGAACAGAACGTGGTGTAGAAGTAGTCGAAGTTGTTGCTGGTAATGCCATTAATACTTGATCCATATTCAAAATAGAGCTCCAGAGTAGGATTGCCAATAAACACGCTATCTTTAGGATTTTTTTCAGGGCTGAAATATTTACAACACTAGTTTTCAATATTTACAACTTCTTTTTCTATAGCACCATCGCGGATGTGGATTGCTCTATCGGTTCTAGCAGCTAGATCAGGATTATGTGTTACCATAATTATCGTCCTTGAAAATCTATTAGAAAGCATAGATAAGAGTGCAAATACATCTTCACCAGTTCTCGTATCCAGATTGCCAGTTGGTTCGTCGGCGAGAATTATTTTTGGATTATTCATTAATGCTCTTGCGATTGCAACTCGTTGTTGTTGACCCCCGCTAAGGTTCGTCGGTTTAAACTTAGCCTTATCTCGAATTCCGAGGAACCCTAAAAGCCTTTCTGCACGCCTCCTTCTATCTTTGTCGCTCATTCCACCTGTAATGCCTGGAAATTCCACATTTTTTAAAACTGTCGTCCTATTAATCAAATTATACGATTGAAAGATAAAGCCTATAGTATTATTCCTTAAAGTCGAAAGCTGAGAGTCATTCAAAGTAAAAATATCGATTCCATTTATATAGACTTTGCCGGATGTCGGCCTGTCCAAAGCTCCTAACATATTCATCAGTGTTGATTTACCACTCCCGGACGGCCCTACTATTGATACGAACTCGCCCTTGTTTACCGTGAAAGACACGCTTTTTAATGGTACTACCTTACCCATCGAAGAAATGTATATCTTGGTAAGATTTTCCACCTTCAGGGTTTCTGGCTCATATCTGTAACTGTAATGATCATTCACAATAATTCAATTCTCTCCAAACGATACTATTACTAGATATATTATACTGTCAAATTTATCTAACCTGTTTTACTTATAAAAATCATTCGATACATTCGTCGAATGTACCATATTATAGCTATCTAGATTTCATCTATAGAATGTTTAGACAAAGTTCTTAAATGTAAAGATTACATTAAAATCTCCATCATCCATATATCTTAAGCTTTCAAAACAAACAAAGATAATGCGCCTACGTCATCGGAAAAGGAATACTCAATGCAAAACAAACAATGAAAGGCGCTTAATTTATTGTCATCATGTTAGGGCTTCTTTGGCAGCTATTGTATTTGCCATGCTTCTATTGTCCGGTACGCTCATTCCTACAGTACAGCTAGCTGAGTTGAGTTCTGTCACGATGATCTTACCACACGCAGCTGCTATTTCAGATCTGAACTCTCCGTCAATTCTATTTTCTTCCAATTTTTCCAATCTATCATCGGCCTCTCCACAAAAATCAGATGTTATTTGTGGTAACGTTCAGATCGTCAATTCAACGGCGAATACATCGAGTACGCCTCCATCGATAGCTCCTACACAAATTCAGAAAAAAGATACTTTTGTCTGTGGTAATAATATACAGAACGGCAAATCCACTTCTAATTCGTCATTCATTCCGACTTCGAGATTTTTACTCATCAATAAGAACTTGTCGATTAACAAATCAAAATCTACGTCAAGCGCTACGTTCAAGAACATAACTGAAGGCCCAGTTAGATTCCAATTTGTAAATTCATACTGGACTGATAATACAGCTCCGGGTGGTATTGATGCGGGATCGTCCTCAGATCGCACTGCAGCAGCACCTTTGGAACCCGTGATTAGGCAAGAGGTGGGACCAGGAGAAGGAAATTCAATATTGGCAGTAGTTCTAATAAATAAGGGCTTTGTAGACGTCACAAGTATTAGAGGATCATTGCACTTGCCAACAGGATTTCATGCGGTGGTATCTCCCGAAGATAACGACCCAGGAAGTAACTCGACTAACACTACTTCCAATGTGCCGGCTATCGTACCCGCAGCCAATTCCAGCACACTTAATTCGAGTGTGACTGGCATTCGCAGCTATAATATAACTGATGGTAATAATGATAGTAACACCGCAGTAGCAAGCTATAACGGATTAGTCAAAGCTGGACAAACATTCATTTTATACTTCCCGGTATATGTAGAGCCTTCAGCGCAGGTTGGAAAACTATATCACGGATCGCTAAGGCTACATTTCTTTACACTCGAGCAGGAGAGAAAGATTAAGTCAGAATTCAATACAGCTTCTAAATCAAGGGGATTTGATCTGTCACGGCAAATAAATGCATCTGCAACAATTCAGATACTAAAATCCTTAGATAACCTAAATGCGAAGGACAAATCAAACCTGAAGACGACAAATCGAGTCACGCCATTTGAATCGACCTCTAGAACCATTGATGTTCCCTTCAGGATAAGTGGAAAAGTAATATTGGACACATTTGCCATTCCAGAATCAGAATTACCGAGGGTAAATAGAAGTCTAACCTCGTTGTTATCGGCGAGCCAGTTGAGCGTGTTGTCCGCTAACCCGGGCTCTCCAACGAGGGTAGCACTAATTATTAGAAACGAGGGGTCTGCAACAGCTAATGGTGTAATAGCCGATATTCAGTCAAGAACTCAAGCTGCCACAGCCAATAACGTCGTTACGCCATCAATCGGAAACCTGTCTATATCCAGTAATGTGGTTCAACAAAATAATGTTATACCTCTCATAATTTTAGGAAGCAGCACCTTTAACATAGGATCAGTACAAACTAATCAGATCAAGAAAGTAGATACTGCTATTTTTCCTAGCATCGTCGTGGGAGGCAGTCTTGAAATACTGACTATACACATTTTGTATAATGATGCATATGGGAACAAGAAGACTGTAGATAAGATAGTTGGTGTCCAGATACTACCCCAGAGCCCACAATCCGCGCTAAACGTTTCGCCATTCGCTCACTAAAGATGCAATCAATCAAACAGGAGGATGATGATATTATATTTCTCCACTATCTGTTTATTTATTATTCTATCTATTATAACTAAAGTACAAAGAATTTAGTAGAATACGAGTTTCATACATGATATCTTACTTTAAATCTCGTATCCGATACCTTAAACTAATCTTTCATAAGGCTAGGGAAGAAAACCAGAAATTCTTTTACGTGTTTGATATTAGTCATAAAATGCATCGGACGCAATTGAGGAGCTACGTATAATAGTGAATCATACTGCCATAATACCAAAATTCGTTTTTGAATTTAGTTCCCCAGCTTAAAACTAGCATTATTTTAAAATAATCCTAGCTAATAAACAAAACTAACGGAAGAAAAGATATATTAAATTAGAATTTCAATAAATTGCCTTTTTAAAAGTATCTTACATGGAACGTCTATTTAGACACATTTAAAGGTGCATGTATCTAATATTGATATCTTACTTGACATCATCTACCTCGTCATCATCGTCGATAAGGGATTCACTCGAGCTTCTAGCAAAAAATTGGTCCATAGAGCCCCGGATATATGATTTGCAACTTGGTAATAGAAAGGACGTTTACGACACCACCTTAACAGTAGACAAAGTGACATATCACATTCCAACTCTTGCGACTGATAAGCTCTTTGTATTATGGAGATGTTTATGGCCTGATTGCCATAACTGCTGCGATCGCCAAGGTAGGCTACCACTTACAATTGATGATGTACATGTAATTACACGCAAAATGGGATATAGGCTGGAGTCAGATTTTTTGAAAAATGAAACAAAAATTTCGAGTTGGGATGAAAAGGATGAAAAAGGGAGGCCTTCTACTTTATTTACTATGCTTTCGTTGAAACGAAAGGAAGACGAGAGTGACCGGGAGGATGGGACCCCTATTCGTTGTAGGTTTTTGAGCAAAGAGGGTAATTGCGGACTACAACCGGAAAAGCCTGGTGTGTGCTGGTTGTACCCATTTGCATCGTGGATAAATATTGAAAATAATGTGCCTGTTGTTCATGCTACATTTCAGTTTACTGGCGATTGTCCTGGCTTCTATCTGAGCGATTCGTTAGATCAGATGACCCCTGTATTAAATGAATATGCAAAGACTATATATAACTACAATATGGCAGTTAGGAGAACGATTAGAAACAATTATGGACTTATCGATTTTGTCACGTGAAACTCATTTTAGTACCAATCTCCTATCTAAGTAGGCTCGTCAGCAAAATAAAATGCGGCTAATAATATACACAGGAAAAGGAGGTACGGGCAAAACCGTTACTTCCTCGTCCACTGCAATTAAACTATCTGATAAAAATTATAAAACTTTATTGATTTCTTCGGACCCAGCACATACACTAGGCGATGCCTTTAAGCTATCTAACGAGATTTCAGAAAATTATGATATGCAAGAGGTGATACCCAATCTTTCCTTGTTGCAAGTCGACCCTATCAAGGAAATTAACAAGAAATATAACAGCTTACTTTCTTACATGGCGTCGTTATTTATTCAGAAAGGGCTTGATGAGAGCATATCATACGAAATCGCCATGCTGCCTGGAATGACTCATCTATTTTCGCTGTTAAAAATTGAAGAAATTATTCAAGACAATTCATTCGATGCAGTTGTTCTCGACATGCCTGCGTCCGGCGAGGCACTAAGATATTTGTATCTTCCCAAACTCGTAGGTAATGTTGGTAAAAAGCTTATGGGCCTTTTCGGTCTGTTCTCTGGGTTTTCCAAAATCTTTCAGACTTTTTCAGCAGTTTCTGTTCCAAATAACATATCGCAATTTGAACAAGATTTTTTTGACAGACTTAAAAGTCTTGCAGATATCATCACAGACAATAAAACTACGAGTATCAGACTGGTAGTGAATCCTGATTCGTTTAGTATAGAAAATGCAAAAAGGGCTCTAATGCTGGCAAGCTTGTATGGCATTAACACTGATCTTGTAATAATTAATAAAATTTGGCCTGCGACACCTGATAGTGTAAGTACATCTGTAGATACCTATTACACAAAGTGGTCGAATTTTCAAAGGATAAAAGTAGAGGAAGCTCGAATAAATTTCTACCCTATTCCAGTCAGAGAAGTCCCGCTTCACAAGGCAGAGTTAGCCGGTTTAGAATTGTTGCGATTGAACGCTAATTTAATATTTGGAGAAGAAAATCCTGCACTTATTTTCTATCAAGGTAGTCCATTATCGATCGTTCAAGATGCCAAAAACAAGTTAACTATGGTTGTAAAGGTCCCATTTACAGAGCAAAACGATTTTGATATCAAACGTGTCAGCGGAGGAGAGGTGATAATTAAAGTAAAAAGTCCAACTGGAGGTATTGCAAACGTTCTGCCACTTCCTACAATCGCCTACAACATGAAAATTATTAAGGTCATATTAAATAGTAACAACCTACGAATTTCTTTTGAAAGGTCTAGTTAAAATCTTAACGTCTCGCGGATGACGATGAATTATTGTTATCGGCATGTCGCTACTAGGTTATCTGAAGGAATAATGAAAATCATTTTCTAGAACCGATAAATATCCCGGGGATCTAAAATTCGCGGTTGCATATCCATAGATAGGTAGTGTATGATTATAGCTACAATAAACAGCATCTTTTCCCGGCCAAGCACTGAAGAGCAAAATACGAAATACGCTTTTTTATGTGTTAACTCGTACCATTGAGCTTTGATAGTAGCAAGTTGACCCGATTTTACTAATTTAACAAACTTCATATGATATGAAGACGTCTGGCGCATTCAATATGATAGTAACTGCGCGGAATCCCAGTACTTACAATAACGTCTGTTTCTTCAATTTTCACCCCACAAAAACAACAAAGCCCTTTTTGCCTACTGTTGATAATTGAACTTATTCGGTGTGTTATGTTATGCTGCGTTATAATTACAGGTCTAGGCAAATTTCAGAAATACTTTAACCCAGTCCAATTTTATATGATTCGATGCCTTTCAAGCCCTAAATCTTATTATGAATTGTTCTATCTACAGATCGAAGGG
>C688J18823_10001827_pt1 | contig 13247 bp, 12 predicted proteins | sample HopSoiMetagenom1_FD_18823 | JGI IMG/M metagenome (IMG submission 18823)
GCTCCATTGACCTGTTAAGATTAAATCAGGCGATTCCGGCAAAAGGTTCAGTAAATAGTATTCAACCATCACAAACGGAATACATCTGGCCAATTCCGAACAGTGAAATGCTTGCGAATAAATTGATGACGCAGAATTAGATGTGAGATCCGCCCATATGATTTGAGATGTAGGATGTACCGGGGAAACGCCAAAGGTTTTAAAACCTTTGGCGTTTTTTTTATACCCGTGGATAAACCCCACAGGTTTTGCATTTTTCTAATTATATATAATATCTACCAATTTAGTATTTAATATAAAAAAGAATATTACATTTGCATCATCGATTTTGCATTTCTAGAACATAGCAGATTTAAAAAACAAAAATTTACACACATAAAAATGAAAAGAAAACTATCAACACTCTTCGTGTCAGGCATTTTGCTCACAGCAACAACAGCTACACATGCTCAACAGAAGGCGGATAATTTTCCTGGAACAGTTGGCAAAACGCTAACTGATTCAAAGGAAGTCTGGCCTCAAAATCCGAAAGCCTCTGGCGGTGCACCCAATGTACTCTGGATCATTATTGATGATGCAGGTTTTGGTTCAAGCACTGCCTTTGGAGGATTAATCAATACACCAACAATAGACAGTTTAGCAAATCAAGGTTTACGCTATACCAATTTCCATACATGTGCTATTTGTGCTCCTACTCGCGCTGCTTTACTAACTGGTAGAAACAGTGCATCGGTTCACATGTCGGGATTTGGTCATGTATCCATGGCAGCTGGTTTTCCAAGTTGGGATGCACGCATACCTTCAGAAGATGGCTTTATCTCTGAGGTACTTCGCGACAATGGTTATGGTACATTTGCTGTTGGAAAATATGGCGTAACACCTGATGCGGATGTTACTGATGCCGGTCCATTTGATCGCTGGCCTTCCGGAAAAGGTTTTGATCATTTTTTTGGATTCTTAGGTTCGGCAACCGATCAGTATAAACCTGATCTGGTAGAAGACAATGCACATGTGACACCAGATGGCAGACACTTAACTGCTCAAATTACTGATAAAGCAATTAGCTATTTAACACGCTTTAAAAAATCTGCTCCCGACAAACCATTCTTTTTATACTATGCACCCGGTGCTGTGCATGCACCTCACCAGGTAGCAGCCAATTGGAGCGATAAGTACAAAGGTAAATTTGATGAAGGTTGGGATGTATATAGAGAAAAAGTAATTGCCAATCAGAAAAAATTAGGTGTCATTCCGGCCGATGCAAAATTACCACCACGTGATGCACGTTTAGCTGCTTGGAAAGATTTGAAACCAGAGCAAAAAAAATTATACGCACGTTTCTTTGAAGTATATGCCGGATATCTGGAATATACAGATTGGGAAATCGGCAGATTGGTAAGTTATTTAAAACAATCAGGACAATTAGAAAACACTGCTATTTTTTTAATGATCGGAGATAATGGTGCAAGTAAAGAAGGTTCATTCAGTGGAATTATTGATAAAACCGCTAACGCATTTAAAGATGATGGAGAATTATTGGAATACAATTATAAAAACGCTGATAAAATTGGAACACCCAATACCATCACTTCTCAAAATTATCCCTTAGCCTGGGCACAAGCAACCAATACCCCTTTCAAATTATGGAAACAGGATGCACAAAGTGAAGGCGGTACACATAATCCATTGATTGTTTTTTATCCAAAAGGTATAAAAGATAAAGGTGGTATCCGTTCTCAGTATGGACATGTCATTGATATCTTACCGACTACGCTGGAATTACTTGGCATAAAACAACCGGAGACTATACGTCAGGTAAAACAAGAACCTATTCAGGGAATTTCTTTATTTTATTCATTTAATAATGCGAAAGCTCCATCACAACATACGGAACAACATTATTATATTTTTGGTGCACGCTCCGTTTATAAAGATGGCTGGAAAGCAGGAACAGCACATCGTCCTGACAGGATTGACTGGACTCTACTCACGGATGAACAAAAGAAAGCAGCAAGCAACCCTAACCGTTATGAAAATGATAAATGGGAACTTTACAACTTGAATGATGATTTTAATGAATCAACAGATTTAGCTACTAAGTATCCTGATAAGTTGAAAGAATTAAAAACACTTTTCGATCAGCGCGCTGAAAAATATAAGCTGTATCCGTTTATTGATTGGATTGATGTGGAGAACAGACGTAAGGCTACCGCCGCTGCAACTACAACTTCAACCACCAATACAGGCAATACAACCAACACGAATACAGGTTCTAATCCAGGTACAAGTACGGGCACTGGAACAACTCCTAATAAATGAGATTAGGATTTTAAGATAAATCACAAATCCCATGGATTAACCTTACTTAGTTCATGGGGTTTATTTTAAACAGAAAAATGTCACACAACGATTTAACATCAGAGAACATAACTGTTCAGGAAGAACTACCAATTGTTACTAACAATCAAAAATTTAGTATTAGTGAAGATTGGTTAGCCGTTTTTATAGGAGGGTTGACAATTCTAGTATTCCTCCTGCCCTTGGCGTTTAATGTATCTGCTGACTTTAAAATGCCAACTTACAAATGGGAGACATTCTTTGATTTAACGACAAAAATATTTTCTGCAGAGAATTTATTTTTAACTATAAAAGTATGGATAATTGTACTTGTATTTGCTATACTTGGCAGTTGGGCGCAAGGTGGAAGTATAAAAAAATTTGCACTTGGTTTTTCCGTCGTCTATATACTTGGAGTTACTTCGCTTATTCTTGCTGGAAACAAAACACTTAACTATTATGGATTGGAATATGTAATTTTTGCATTGATTTTAGGATTAGCAATTGGTAATATTTTTAATCTGCCTGATTGGCTAAGAGAAGCTGCCCGTTCAGAGTTTTTTATAAAAACAGGGCTTGTTATTTTAGGATCCAGTATTTTGTTTAGCGACATCGTTCAGGCAGGTGCACCGGGGATTTTACAAGCAATCATTGTTGTGCTTGTGGTTTGGTTTTTCTCCATTTGGTTTTCGCGGGCTCTGCAAATAGATGATGAATTCGGTGTGATGCTGGCTTCTGCAGTTTCTATTTGCGGAGTATCAGCAGCCATCGTTGCTTGTGGAGTAATTAAAGGAGACAAGAAAAAATTATCGTATGTAACAACATTGGTCATTCTTGTTGCTCTACCTATGTTAATTTTGCAACCTTGGATCATTAAAAACTTCAACATTCCGGAAATAGTTGGTGGCGCTTGGTTGGGTGGCACGTTGGATACAACTGCTTCTGTAACTGCCGCCGGTCAATTAGTTGGTCCCATTGCAACAAAAGCAGGAGTGATTGTCAAATTTTCACAGAATGTTTTAATTGGTGTTGTTGCACTTATTCTTTCGATATGGTGGGCCTTTCGAAACAAAAAACAAAATCAGCCAGCAGTTACAACGAGAGGTAGCTTACTTATTATTTGGGAACGTTTTCCAAAATTTGTTTTGGGATTCATTGCCGCATCTATCCTGTTTTCTTTTGCTATATCTCCGGAAACAACAAAGCATGTTAGTGGAATACTAAATGGTTTTAGAGTAGTTTGGTTTTCCCTTGCATTTGTAGCAATTGGATTGGAGGCTCGCTTTTCAGATCTTATTAAACTGGATGGAGGAAAACCCGCACTTGTATTTACAGCCGCTCAATTGTTTAATGTTTTATGGACTTTGTTATGGGCGTATTTATTATTTGGAGGAATATTACTTCCATCACCCGACATTCACTAGGATAGACTACGACTTTAGGATTGGAGGATAAAAAGGATAAATTAAAATAAAGGGATTCTAATTGGAAAAATAGTTAAGAACAACCGGGAGGTTTGTGTGATAGCGAAACTTTCCAGTATTATTTGCTCTCCTATTCATACATTCCTTATTTTTACCAATGTATACTTTTTATCCCTAATCCTCAATTCTAGTACAACATGAAAAAAGATGAGATTAAACCCATGCCTGAGTATTTTGACAGGTATATTAACAAAGTAGATGATGTGCCTTTATTGAAGGCTTTAGAAATCAGTTTGAAAGAAATTGATGAATTGCCTTTGAAATCCTTTGAAGCATTAGGTGGTCAGGTATATGCTCCTGGCAAATGGACCATCAACGACATTCTTCAACACCTCATTGATACAGAGCGTGTATTTACGTATCGGTCAACAGCATTCAGTAGAAAAGAACCAGGACAGGTATTATCATTCGATGAAAATCTGTATGTAACAAATGCTGATGCAAACAGGAGATTCTTGAAAGATATCATTCAGGAAATGAAAATTGTTCGCAGTTCATTTATTGAATTGTACAAATCGTTTTCGGATGAAATGCTGTTGAGAAAAGGCAGAGGTTCAACAGGTGAATATTCCGTGCTTGCTATCGGGTTTATTATCGCTGGTCATCAACGCTGGCATTTGGATGTAATCAAGGAACGTTATTTTCCGTTGTTGAAAAAGTAGGATATTTTAAACGGTAATAGCGTGGGCTGTGGCCTTCGGAGCTCGAAGGACATGACGCACAATACCTGCTAAATTTTCCTTTTCTCGCATTCAATATAAACCAAAATCCTTCGTATTTTTGTAGTATGAAGGATCTCCAAAATATAGATGATATACGTTTGCTAGTCAATTCCTTTTATTCCAAGGTAAAAGAAGATGAGTTGCTATCACCTATATTCAATGAAAAAATAGGTAACAGATGGCCCATACATCTGGCAAAGATGTATACCTTTTGGCAAACCATTTTGCTAGAAGAACAAACATACTCAGGCAAGCCCTTTCCGCCACATGCAAAATTACCTGTTTCAAAAGAGCATTTTGATCGCTGGCTTTTGCTCTTTGCTGAAACCATTGATCAGCATTTCAAAGGAGCAAAAGCGAATGAAGCGAAATGGAGGTCCGAGAAAATGGCAGAATTATTTCTTCACAAAATAGAATATTTTAAAAATAATCCGAATAGTATCCAGTGATAGAAATTACCGAACTATTCCCTTTTGACAAACCTGTTCTTCGGGAAATCTATTTAACTACTCGTACCCAAACGTTTCATTGGGCCAACACAGATGCTTTTCATTTAGAAGATTTTGACAAGCATACCAAAGGAGAACATATTCTTGTTGCACGGTATGGTGGTGTTGTTGCTGGATTTATTTCCATGTGGCTACAAGAAAATCACCTGCACCATTTATATATTTCCAGTGAATTTCAGCACAAAGGTATTGGAACAGCTTTATTACATGCTGGTTCTAAACTAGCAACCAGTAAGCTTCAGTTAAAATGTTTAGCAAAGAATACAAACGCTATTTCTTTTTATAAGAAACATGGCTTTACAGAAAAAGGAACCGGAACATTCAGCGAAGGAGATTTTATATTATTTGAAAAACGAAATTAATCCGTCTGACTATTCTGTTCAACACTCGGAGTTCGAGTAGAACTATCAGACACTGCTGCTGCTTTGGATCGTTTTTTATGATAAATGTTATAGATGATAAATAATTCGTGCGATCCTAAACTATTTTTACCAAGAGCGGAAAAATTATAATCATAAGAATAACCAAAGGAAAAATTCACTTTGCTAAAACCAAGGAAAATAACTGCTGCATTATTCATATTTTGTAAGATATCCAGCCTGTAAGATAACCCCATCCATATAATTTTTTTATACATCAGCTTTGCATTCAAATCTATCTGTGCCGGTGATGAAAAGCTTTTGTTGCTTTTAAAAAGGAAAGAAGGACTCAGATTAAATTTTTCACTCAATGAAAAATCATAACCAGCATGTAATAAGCAATACCGTTGCAGGTGTTCTTCAGACTCCTGCCCTCCCACTCTTATTTTATTTTCCATTAACTGAGGAAAAGTAAGTCCTGCAAAATATTTTTTCCCGTATATATACATTCCAAAATTTGCATCCAGCACCGAAGTTTTACCTGTAGCCCTTTGCAAGGTATTATCGTTTTGCTGCTCCAGGACTATTTTACTTTTATCCAATGAATATTGAATAAACACAGGTGCCACACCGAATGAAAGATTCAATGAATCTTTCAATTTAATGTGGTATGCATAGGCAAGTTGTGCACTCATCATGTGTGTAGGACCAGCTTGATTATTACTTAAAAGTAAACCGATTCCGTGTTTTGAAAATAGATTCCCATGAATGCTAAGCATTTGTGTCATTGGGGCACCCTCAAAATGAACCCACTGACTGCGATGTGAAATGGCAATAGGAATGTATGCTTTTGAACCTGCTACTGCAGGGTTAAGGATAAAATCGTTTTGAAGATATTGACTGTTAAGCGTTATTTGTTGCGCTTGTGTTCTGATTAAAATCAATATGCAAAAAAATAAGAGTAACAGATTTTTCATGTAATACGGAATAAAAAAATTATTTAATGACAGTAACATTTCCTTTGTACTCGCCTTTGTCATTTCCCAAATCGATCACATAATAATACGTTCCTGCTTCAACCGGGGTATTATTAAATTTACCTTCCCAAGGATAATCGTATCCTATTGAATTAAAAATCAATGCACCCCATTGATTAAAAATCTGAACCTTACAACTTTTAAGTTCACTGAGCCCTTGAATATTCCAGCAGTCATTCACTCCGTCATTATCTGGAGTAAAACCATTTGGTATTTTTAAACAAGTACTTTCATCTGCTACCGGATCAACAGTTCCTGACACTTGAACTGTTTTTTTATAACTGTCTTTAACAGTAACGGTATACTCACCAACTTTTAAATTATTTATTTGTGCTGCTGTTTGTCCGTCACTCCAGCTATATGTATAAGGAGCATGCCCGCCCTTTACAACTGTTTGTAGAGAACCTTGATTTAAAAAAGAACAACTGGAAGAAGCAATTAAAGATACACTCATGTCCCTCCATAAACTATCCTGAAAAGAGACCTTGGTAACGGTAATTATAGTTCCAAATGCTTGTGTGGCGTCTATTTCAAGAATAGGTAATTTACTTCCTTGTGCAAGCCATTTATATTCATACTTTGTTGGAAGTGGTATGTTAAGTCCAAAGCCAAGTGAATCAGAGTGAATGGAATCAGTAACCTCTATGGTCGACTTCACTCTTATTGTATTAAAAGTACCATAAGGAGTTTTTAGTTCCCCCCAACCATCTACTATATTGGTACGCTTTTGCGATTTTTTAAAATAGCCTAAACCGGGAATTGTACTTGCATAACCCGAATTAGAGGAATCGATATTACCATATTGCAAAGGGAACTTGTAAATTACATCAGCGGGAGAAAGAAAAATAGGAAGCGGAGTTCCGTTCGTAGTCATCCCTTGGACATTTATTGTTAATTGAGAAGTTTGTTTTTTATAAAAGTTATATACGTTTGTTGGAGCAGAACCCAACAAGATGAATGGAAAAGGATCAGGGTTTGGATCAGCGATTGCATAGGTAGAAAGAAAACCAATAAACGGATATCCTGTTGATCCGGGAGCAACTATCTTTTCTGTACGTTGTGAGTCAGCAACCAGAAAGGTGTAATCCCAACTATAATTAGGACCTGTTAAAGCTGGTTTAAAATTGGTTAAACTTCCTTTTACACTAAGTAATATTTCATCGTTTACGTTTGGCATGTCAGCACTGGTAATTACAACCTGGGCCTGTAGGGAGCAAAACCGAATCAATAAAAAAAAGGAAATTGCGAATCGTTGATACATTAAAATTTCTTTTTAATTGGACGTAAAAATATAAATCATGCTTTTACTAGTAGTAAGACAACAAGTATATAATTTACCCCTACGCGAAAATAAATTATAAGCTGATTTCATAAACTAAAAATTTCTAAAAAAAATAAAGCCTGCAACAAGTATATACTGCAGGCTTTATTTATACACTAGAGAGCTTTATTACTTCTGTATAATTTTTCCATTTCCACTAATAAAAACAGGTACCACTGTTGGTGGGTTGCCCTTATAGTAAATATCACCACTTCCATTAATAGTCGCACTCAATGAATCTGATGCATATACTTCAGCATCGCCACTATTATTAATTCTAACAGTGGCATTTTTAGTAATAAGCGAATAGCCGGAAAAAAGGGCCGTACTATTAATGGATAGATTTAATTTTTTAGTAGAACCAGAAAATGTATTTATAAACAGGTTATTTGAAATTACATCTATCGAATTCGATGCAATTACATTATTAGCGGCAATAGAACCTTTATTACATATAAATACGATACGCTCAAGATCGGCATTACTTGCATTGAAAATGGAATTAGCATTTACAAAAACTGTATCGCATCTATTGATTTTTAGGGTTAAGGTTCCATAACCTCCGACTATTAACGTGTTTTTCATTATTGTTAATACAACTGATACATTGGAAACATCTGCAACTTCATTTATTGCGCCTGAAATTATGTTAATACTTACTGTTCCGTCAATTGATATATTTTTGAAATCCGGGGAGGTAGGTAATTCTGATAACGGCGGGTCCTTAATTTTCTGACAAGAATAAACGCTCACTAAGAGAATGAATGTTACTATTAGATAGCTGAAAATTATACGCATTTGACTATTAAGTTAATTATAAGACAACTAAAAATTGATTAACCCCCATTCTTTCAAAAAAACTGTTTTTGTTTCGATTAAAAAGAAACGAGTAAACCAATATTCCTGTACCAATAAGGAATAACACCATATTTACTCAGAATAACATGATATTTTATTCCGCTATTTATATGCATTCTTCGATTGAGCCGGTACGAAAATCCAATCCCCGGTGCATAACCAAATCTGTATTCCGTATCCGATTCCTCGGTTGTAACATAACTTACATAAAAGGCATTCAGGTAAGGCAATACCCAATGACTATAGCTGTATTTAACTTTATTTACATATAAACCTGCATTCATTGAAATGAAAAATTTAAATGTTTTATTAACCAAAAAATATTCTCCACCAAGCCCTAGTTGAGTAACTGAACAATGAAAATTATTATAGGCAGGTATATTCCCTAAAGAAAATGAATTTTGCGAAACATTCAATTCTATAGCTATTCGTGGTTTAACAAAATAGTTAGCATTGAATGCCAGTCCCAAATTACTTGCGTCGGATTTTCCGTCAACAGGTTTTGCTAAGGTTAACTGCAAGCCTATTTGAAATAATAAATCATCTTCTTTAGGTGGTGAAATTATGGGTTCTTCCTTCTTTGCAGTATTTCTTAATACCGATGCAGACAAAGGAAAAGATACAATCGTTTTTTCAGGTAAAAAAGCGCATCTGTTTTTTAATAAGGCGATGGTATCTTTATGAGAAGAGGTATTTCTTTCCATACCCCCTTGATCTGTTTTAAGTTGATTTTTCTCACACCGTATTATGATATACTTACCTTTTAGGGTATAACTAAACGATAAATCTTTCATCAAATCATTCAGAACAGTACTTAAAGGTAGATGATCGTAATTTTTGGTAATTTTTTGTTGATCATTAAAAGAAGTGTACGAAAATACAACGGTGGTTTGCTCTGTAATGGATTTAAAAATTTCAGCAACACGTTGCTCCTTTACATTTAAGGTAACTAACCTTTCCAAATAGGGCTGTTGAGGGTTGCTATATGCATTTTTTATACATATAATGAAAACAAAGAGCGTAAAAAAATAACATTTCACTTTTATTGAATGCATCTTTCACCCTTTATGATAAAACCGTCTTTGTTCGTTTCATATTTTAATCCGAGCGTTTCAGTAATTACAACAAGAATGGTTTTTATATCTTCATCATAAAATTTAGTTGTAAGCGTACAATTCTCAATTGATTTATTTGCCAGTTGAATATGTGTTTTATATCCTTTGTTTAAGCTTTGAATAACATCAATCAACTTCGTATTTACAAAAGTGAAACGGGCTGTATCCTTGCTTGTATGATTTACTAAAGTATCTTTTCCATAACTTATAAATTGCTGTTTTGAGTCAATATAAAGGGCACTCTGAGCTGCTTTCACATTTAATTTGGAACCGGCATTATCTAGTAATTCTACTTCACCTTCATCCACATGAATATAAATACTATCAAGAGATGTGACAACATTGTATTGCGTACCAATATCTTTAATCGATACGTTTCCGGCATCAACAATTAACGGAAGAACTCCGTTATGAACAACAGAAAAATAAGCGGAACCTTTTAAATGAAGCAAACGATTACTTTTCCCAAAACCTTTATCAAGAGCTAATGTTGAATTAGGTGCCAGTATAATACAGGTTCCATCTGCTAGTTGAATAGCTTTGCTTTGATCGGTTGAAGCGTAATAATCACTTACAATTGCTTGTTTGTTTAGCAAATAGTAAGCAACTGATCCAACACCAATTAATAAAGCAATAGAAGCTGCAATGCGAAGATAAAACAAAGGACGAACAGGAGTTTCTTTCCTGGTCACAGTCCTAGTCGCAGGGTTCAATTTCGATTTAATAGTTGACCAGGCTGCAACGGTATCAATAACCTGATCGGATTGTTCAGTTTTGTTAAGGGTATTAAAAACAGTTGCACAATCGTTAAAATAACTCAAATTAGCAGCACTTTCAGATCGCCAATTTTCCAGCAATAGCGCCTCCTCAGGCTCTGCTTCACCAGCTAAAAATTTGCTTATTAATGCATCTATGTTACTTAAATCAATCACGTTAATAGTTTATTAAAAACATTACTAGTAATGGTAAATAGTCTTTTAAATTTTCTCTCATCAGCTTTAATGCTTTTCCCATCTGATTTTCTACGGTCTTAACAGATAGACCTAGTTTGTCTGCAATTTCCTGGTATTTCAAATGATCAAAGCGGCTCATCTTAAAAATTCTGGCACATTGTTCAGGTAACCGGCCAATGGCATCTTCTATTTTTTTTGTTAATTCTTTTTGTTGAATCGTTTCAACTTGCATGGATGTTTCACTATTCCGCTGCACCTCATTTGCATGATTCGTCCTTATTTTCTGTTGTTTTATTCTATTTAAACAAGCATTATAAACCGCTTTGTATAAAAGTCCATTCAAAGAAGTATGAATTGCCAGTGATTCGCGCTTTTCCCAGATAGATACAAATACTTGCTGTACGATATCTTGGCTCTCTGAAAAATCTTTCATAAAAGTATTCGCATAAATCACCAGGGGCTGATAGTGCTTTTTAAACACGAGTTCAAAAGTGCCCAGGTCATTTAAATTGTATTCTACTTTTATTTCTTTTTCCGCTGTCACGTATCAAATACATTAATATTCGGAATCAAAGATAAAATATTTTATCAATTAGGAGGTCTCTTCAAATTCAAGGAACAATACATGAACCCTATTGATTAACAATTAATGCCAATAGTTTTTCTATAAGGACAATCATCCTCCCTTTTACCCCTACTAGCTATTCAATTATTTTACAGTTTTAGAAAAAAACACTATTTTATCCTATTTTCAAGGCTCTTATAGCTCAAGGAGGGAGCAGAATATGACAACGAAGTAACAATTTACCCTTATAAATAGTGTTTTTTTCCAAATTTTGGTTGGAATAACTCTATTTTTGCTCAAGAATGACAATTTACTATGCGCCTTAAATTCTCTCTTTCTTTCTTTCTTTTCAGTGTCTCTATTTGTTCATTTTCACAAAATGATACGATCAAAACAGCTCCTAAAAAAAGAAATGCAATTATTGAATTTCATCGGAAAATTATTGCCATCAGCATACGACAACCCAAAGCATTCTATGACAGCAATTATGTAAAAACGTATAGTAAAGTATTTACGCTCGGAATTCCAATCGTATCAAAGTCGCTTCGAATGGATTTAACCGAAAAAGTATCCGGCAATTCACTTGCTTACTACCCGGCTTTAACCTATTCTCCTGGTTTATTTGTAAATACAAGTTTAGTTGGTTTTTCCATCATGCCTGGTTTTTTAAGTATTCATCAAAATAGCAACAAACGAGGCCATTCTGATTTTAATGACTACCAATTAAATGTATATGCAAAACGCTTTTTTTATGATATAGGACTTCAATTGTACAGTGGTTTTTATTTGAACAATACTCATTCTTTTGATGCATATAAGAATAGAGAAGATTATTATCAGCGTTCTGATATAGCTGCTATTTCTGGCAACTTTAATATTTATTATGTTTTTAACAATAAAAAATTCTCCTATCGTGCTCCCTTTTCCTTCACCCAGTCACAAATTAAAGGTGCCGGATCTTTCATCATTGGAACCTATTTATCTGATTTTTCTTTTACAGCAGATTCATCAGTTGTAGGTGACGAAATAATGTATTTATTTAAAAACTTCCCTTCTCTAAAAAGCGGTAATTCATTGTCTACCGGACTTAGTTTTGGATATGCATACACCTATGTATTAAATAAGAAATTTTATGTTTCTACTGCTGCCATTCCTGGGTTAGGAATTAATTATACATTTGTTGAACGGGAAGATTCAAGTACTGTTACAGGAGGAAATGATGCTTCCTTAAAAATAAGGTTCAATTTCGGAATTGGATACACTTCAAGTAAATGGTTTTATGGATGTATGTTTTCTTCGGATAAATATTACTCCATAAGCAGTACTGTTCCTTTTGGAATAAATTATCAATTAAATAAGGTTCGTTTCTTTGTAGGACGAAGGTTCAATGCAAAAAAGTTAGAACAGAAAATTGCCAAGAGGTTTGGAATAGATACCTAACCCCCAAAAACAAGCATTTACCCTTACTATAAAACACTTAAAATCAGCAAACTAAAAATATTTCTATTTTTTTTTGAAAAAAATTTGCTGTTCATCATAAATATCTACTATTTTTGTAGATAATTAAATACTGCTCTTGATTTATCAGAGCAATTTTTTTATTCGAATATAATATAAAATCTATAGAATTAATATATAATTATGAGGACGTTCCAAATCAAATACCACCAAATTCATTTTCTACAACAGGTATTTAATATGCCGCCCATTTATTTTTTAAGCCATTATTGTTGCAATAACAACATTCCTATCAAATTAATCAACTCCATTAATCAAAAAAAAAATCAATCCAATGAAAAAAATAACAATCACAGTCTCAATTATAATAGCCTTCGTTTTTAATACAATAGCACAAAAAGCAGAAAATGGAAAAATCATTATTACCGGATCACGCTTTACCTATCCCTTACTTGAAAAATGGATCTCTGAATTTAAAAAACAATACCCAGAAGTTCCTTTTAGAGTTATTGCCAGAGGCGGGCCCAAC
>C688J18823_10001828_pt1 | contig 13245 bp, 10 predicted proteins | sample HopSoiMetagenom1_FD_18823 | JGI IMG/M metagenome (IMG submission 18823)
TACTGCCGGACAGGGTTGATTGCCGCATCTACGCTCCCTCTATCAAAATTAAATGGCTAATGGCGCGCGTATGTTGTTGTCCGGCGACAAAGTAAATGCCATGTTCACCGAGCTTCGCGCCGACTTTTGTTACGCTATGAGCATGCGCCAAAATTCATGTTTTGCCGGTGGTCTCAACGGACTACAAAAAGCGTTATTGGCGACGCATCTTTCCGCACGGTAAGGTCGCGGTTGCCGGCATGAAGGCATCATGAAACACACTGGATCGAACATGGCTATCCGCGTACATCGATATTCATCGGCAGCAACTAGTCGTTGCCTGTTGAAGCCCGTGCGCAGCGCATGCGACTGCAACGCGCTTGCGCATGCAAGGCGTTCGTATCGCATTCTGGGATTGATATTGGCCGCGTATGTTGCCGCGACTGTCGCGGCCAGCACTGAGCCGGAGAGCAGCCGGACTGCTTTGCCGCCGTGGCTCACGTACTGCGACACCGCGCTGTGTGCGGCAAGTGCGCCGCTGGTCGTAACATCTTGCTCCGCCGCCAATCCGGGCTGCATGCCTGCTCGCAGCACGAAAATCGTCGCGCAAGTCGACGGCAGAGCCATTAACAGCATCATGGCGGTCCTGAAACCGAGCGACGGCAGCGTCAGCGTCGTTTCCGGAAACGGTATTGCCGATGCCTTGTCGGTTACGTCGTTCCAGGCGCCTTACATCACATTCGCATCGGAGCGCGATGTTCATGTCACCTATTACGATGTGGCGCCGGTGTGGGGCGGAACGACTGCAATCCGTTTTACGAGCACGTCATTGACTTCCGCCGAGCTCGACACCGTGTTTTATCGTCATGTCAGCTACGACACCGGCACGGCAGCGGCGGCTTTGCATGCGCGCGCGCAGACCGTCATCAGCACACAGCAGGCCATGACAGGACTGAACACGACGCATACAACCGTTTTTTTCATGCCGTCGGAAATGTCGACTGTGCCGGGAGGAGAGGGAAATTTCGCTTCCGGCAACGGCATCATCAACGTCAATTACGGGAACCCGCCGTATATCGCCGCGTCGGGTGGCATCATGCAAACAGCGATACCGCGCTTTGCGCACGAATATACCCACGAATTGTTCAATCAAATAGCAAGTTCGTACCGCGGCGATCACAGTTGCTTGAACGAAGGCATCGCAGATGCCCTGCCTTACGTTGCCGGATTTCTCCCGGAACCGGAGTTCGGGCCGGTCGGATTGAGAGGAACCGATTTCGCTTCCGGCTGCAGCGCGCTCAATGAAGTTCATGACATTGGCAACTGCTACTTCTGGCACGTGAAGAAGGCAGGCATGCTGACGCCGGAGTTCCTGCGTCGAGTTTTTCATCCACGCCGCGCCTATACCTTCGACTCGTGCGCGCAGAACACACTCATGACGGGCAACAACATGCTGGTGTTGTTTACTGAAGGCGCGGGCGGCGCAAATATGATTCCAGTGCTGGATTCCATGCAGCTCCCGCATGCGGCATCGTACGAGGAAGCGATACGCGCACTCGGCTATTAGGCGCTGCGTGTGCCAAGCAGGTTTGTGGCTGGGCGTTGCTTTGCGAAGCATAAAAAACCCCGCTGACGCGGGGTTTTTGTTGCAGCCAATCAAAATAGCTCAGTAATCCATTTCCGGCATGCCGGCGGGCGCTTTGGCTTTTTCGTCCTTGGGTGCTTCCGCGACCATTGCATCGGTGGTGAGCACCAGAGCCGCTACGGATGCTGCATTTTGCAATGCCGACCGGGCAACCTTGGTCGGGTCGACTACGCCGGACTGGACCAGATCACCATATTCGTCCGTGGCCGCGTTGCAGCCAAAGTTGCCCTTGCCTTCAAGCACCTTGGCCAGCACGACAGACGGTTCCATACCCGCGTTGGCTACGATCATGCGCAGCGGTTCTTCCAGCGCGCGTGAGACGATGCGAATCCCGGCCGCCTGGTCATCGTTGCTCGCCTTGATGCTTGCCAGTGCGCCGCGTGCGCGCAGGTACGCGACTCCGCCGCCGGGCAGGACGCCCTCTTCGACAGCTGCGCGCGTGGCATGCAAGGCATCTTCTACGCGCGCCTTCTTTTCCTTCATCTCGACTTCGGTTGCAGCGCCGACGCGAATGAGGGCCACGCCGCCGGAAAGTTTGGCGACACGCTCCTGCAGCTTTTCCTTGTCGTAATCGCTGGTCGCTTCGTCGATTTGCTTCTTGATGGAACTGATGCGGCCCTGGATCTGGCCCTTTTCGCCGGCGCCGTCGATGATCGTGGTGTTTTCCTTGCCGACTTCGATTCTCCTGGCACGGCCCAGATCCTGCAATTGCACGTTCTCGAGTTTGAGACCCAGTTCTTCCGAGATCACGGTGCCTTTGGTCAGGATCGCCATATCTTCCAGCATGGCCTTGCGGCGATCGCCAAATCCGGGCGCCTTGACCGCTGTGGTCTTCAGGATGCCGCGCATGCTATTGACCACAAGCGTTGCGAGCGCTTCACCTTCGACTTCTTCGGCGACGATCAGCAGCGGTTTGCTGGCCTTGGCAACTTGTTCCAGCACCGGCAGAAGTTCGCGGATGCTCGAGATCTTTTTGTCATAAAACAGGATGTACGGATCTTCCAGTACGGCTTGCTGCTTGTCCGGATCGGTAATGAAATACGGGGAAAGATAGCCGCGGTCGAACTGCATGCCTTCAACGATCTCAAGTTCATTCTCGAGACTCTTGCCGTCTTCTACCGTGATTACACCTTCCTTGCCGACCTTATCCATCGCTTCGGCGATGATTTTGCCGATGGAGGCATCACCATTGGCCGACACTGAACCAACTTGCGCGATCTCTTTCGACGTTGTGATATTCCTGGATAGTTTCTTCAGCTCTTCGACGATGGCAAGTACGGCTTTGTCGATTCCCCGCTTCAGATCCATCGGATTCATACCGGCGGCGACAAATTTCATGCCTTCCTGCACGATGGCCTGTGCCAACACTGTTGCGGTCGTCGTGCCGTCGCCGGCGACGTCCGAGGTTTTGGAGGCCACTTCTTTCACCATTTGCGCGCCCATGTTTTCGAACTTGTCTTGCAGCTCGATTTCCTTGGCCACCGACACGCCGTCCTTGGTGACGGTGGGGGCACCGAATGAGCGCTCGAGCACTACGTTGCGGCCTTTGGGGCCCAATGTCACCTTGACCGCATCGGCCAGGATGTTGGCGCCGTGAACAATGCGGGCGCGGGCCGATTCATGAAAACGAACTTCCTTGGCTGCCATGTTTGGGTTCTCCTTTGCTTCAGGCGGCTTCCAGAACGCCCATGACGTCGTCTTCACGAATCACGAGCAGTTCTTCGCCTCTGACTTTGACTGTTTGCCCGGCGTATTTGCCGAACAGCACCTTGTCGCCCTTTTTGATTTCCAGCGGGCGCACTTTGCCATCTTCCATAATCTTGCCGTTGCCTACGGCGAGTACTTCGCCCTGGTCAGGTTTTTCAGCTGCCGTGTCGGGAATGACGATGCCCGAAGCCAGCGTGCGTTCCTCTTCCAGGCGCTTGACCAGAATCCGGTCGCTGAGAGGACGTATCTTCATAAGTTACCGCTCCTTCGCTGTAGTTTGGAAAATTAACCTTTTAGCTGGGCGACACCGGCATCGCCAGGTCGCGCGCTAGCGAAACTATGGACACTGCGCGGTATTTTCAAGGGGTAAACGCAACGTTGCATTGGAGCGGAAACTATTTTTCTTCAGGGATTTATTGCTCGGCCCGGGGCCCGTTGGCTATGCTTTGATTTCCGCGCTACCGTTTGGTCTGGTTTGTCTCCGCTCGTCACGCTGAAAGTCCACGAAGCCTTGTGCTCGGCCGCGCGCGCCCGGGTAGCGCGCGTTCGCTGTTCGCTGGATCTGCAACGCTCTACCACCGACGTTGAAGTTGGCGCCGCAGGATGGACCTGGCAAGGCCGTAACTATCCCTGGCTTGAGGTGTGCAAGGACCAGACCATCTATTATTGGGACGGCGAGGCGTTCGAACCGGTGGCCCGTTTTACGACCTCCCTGATCAAGCTGGTCCCCACGCAGTGGGGACCGCCGACGTTTGAAATCGACGGCATCAAAATGCTGCCGACGGCACAAGTATCTCCGTTCGAGGACGCGCAGCGCAAAGTGGCCTTGATCCAGCCGCGTGGAAAAATCGTATTGGATACCTGCGGCGGACTCGGCTACTTCGCGCACTGGTGCTTACAGGGTCAGGCCAGGCAGGTGCTGTCCTACGAAAAAAATGCGGACGTCCTTTGGCTGCGCACACTGAATACGTGGTCCCCGCCCGAGCGTGACGAACGTTTGAGCTTGATGCACGCCGATGTTGCGGAGCAGATCGCGAGCGTGGCCGATGAGTCGGTCGATGCCATCCTGCACGATCCGCCGCGCTTCGGCATCGCCGGCGAGCTTTACTCGCAAACGTTTTACGACCACCTTGCGCGCGTAATCAGGCGCAACGGCAAACTGTTCCACTACACGGGTACGCCGAACAAACTCACCAGCCGTCGCGATGTGCCGAACGAAGTAGCGAAACGCTTGCGTCGGGCGGGGTTCGCCGCGAAGTTGCACGGCGATGGGGTGTTGGCATCGAAAGGGTGATGCTTCGAGAGCCATGAGCCGCCCGGACCGGTTGTTACGGCTGGACACGGAAGCGGCCTTTGAATTATAAGTACCCTCGAATTGACAGGTATCGGCTCATCCACGGTCGAGCCTAGAGTGTCCCGCACATCTATCTTTAGGAGAAGCCATGGAACAGCCGCCTATCAGCCGCCGCCGTCGTAGTCTGCTGCAGGGAGTCAGTGCTGCCACGGCGCTTGGTACGTTGGGTTTCCCGGCAATCGTACGCGGCCAGTCCGATGTACTACGCATCGGACATCTGACGCCGCGCACGGGATTCCTGGGGCCGGTCGGCGAGTATGCGGTGATGGGCATCAATCTCGCGGTGGAGGAAATCAATGCCGCAGACGGGGTCATGGGTCGTAAAATCGAGCTCATCGCCGAGGACAGCGTAAATCCGCAAACTGCCTCCACCAAAGCGGAACGCTTGATCGAGCGCGACAAGGTATCGGCGATTATTGGCGAGATCAGCTCGGCGTCGGGCCTTGCCATTGCGCAGGTTGCGCAGCGCAACCGCACACTGTTCTTCAACACCGGATGCAACTCCGATGACCTGCGCGGAAAATCCTGCAACCGCTACATGTTCCACACCGAAGCACCCAACACCATGTATGTCAATGCATGCGGACAAGCGCTGCTGCGCGAAGGCATGGTGCAGGGGAAGAAGTGGTACAGCCTCACGGCCGACTACGCGTTCGGCCACGACTTGCTCAAAGTCGCCAAACGCTTCATGACTGCCAACGGCGGCCAATTCGCCGCGGATGAACTGGTGGCGACCGACATCACTGATTTTTCGCCTTACATGCTGAAGATTCGCAACGCCAAGCCAGACATCGTGGTATCCAATCTGGCCGGCAATCAGATCACCGTGTTCATGAAGCAATACATTGAATTTGGCCTGCAGTATCCGGTTGTGGGATTTGCATTCGACACTGCGCTGGCCTGGGGCGCCGGCAAAGGCAATGTCCTGGGCACGTGGCCGCTGGTCTGGAGCCACGAAGTGAAAACGCCTGCGGCAAAGAAATTCACCGAGGCGTTCATTAAGAAATATGGCCGTCCTCCAGAGAACCAGGCTTGGGGAGATTATTTATCAGCCAAGCATCTGGTCCAGGCCATGAACGAATTGAAGTCGACGGATTCAACCAAAATTGCGGAATACCTGGAGAAGGGTGCGAAGTTCGACGTGCTGAAAACCCGCGAGGGCTACTACCGCAACTGGGACCACCAGTTGATGCAGGAGATGTATACCATCCGCTTCAAGCCGGCGGCCGAAGTCAAGGAACGCTGGGATCTTTTCACGGTGTCTGCCCCAGTGCCGGAGGCCAAGCAAAGTCTGGAAGTCATCGCACCGACGCGCGAGGAAAACAACTGCACGATGCCGGCGTGATGTGATCTGCGCGCCGCGCGGCTGATCCAACCCAAGCGCAGCGCTTCGCATGATGCTGATTCCGATTTTCGAGCAGATCCTGAACGGGTTGCTTGCCGGTGCGTACTATTTGCTGATTGCGCTCGGGCTATCGCTCATCTTTTCTCTGGGGGGCTTGGTCAACCTCGCGCATGGCGCCTTTTATGCGCTGGGTGCTTATTTTGCCGTCAAGCTCGCGGATCACATCGGATTCGCCGGTGCATTCTTGGTGTCGCCGGTCCTGGTGGCTGTGCTTGGATTGCTGGTGGAGCGCTTCCTGTTCCGCCGTTTCTACCGAGAAGATCCGGCGCTTGGCCTGCTGCTGACGTTCGGACTCGCGATGGTGGCCGAACAGACATTGCGCCTGGTGTTCGGGGCCGCGCCGCTGCCGTTTTCCATTCCGGATGCGCTGAAAGGCCAGGTTCTTGCCGGTGATTTTATTTACTCGCGATATCGGCTCGCGATGCTCGGCGCTGCGGTCGCGGCTGTTGCGGCGCTATGGTATCTGCTGCAGCGCACGCCGTTCGGCCGCGTGGTGCGGGCCGGCGTACAAAATCCGGATATGGTGGCCGCACTCGGCATTTCGCTCGCGCCCTACATGTCGGGCGTCGTGGCGATCAGCGTGGCATTGGCGGCGCTGGCCGGTGTGCTGCTCGCGCCGATCACCGGAGTACATCCGGCCATGGGAGCGGAAATCCTCACGGCTTCGTTTGTCGTCGTGGTCATTGGTGGCTTGGGTTCGTTCTGGGGCGTTGTTTATGCCGCGCTGATTGTCAGCGTGGTGCGCGGACTGACGGCGTATTTCTTTCCGCCGGCTGCGGAATCTTCCATGTACCTGCTGATGCTGCTGGTGCTGCTGTTCCGGCCGCGCGGACTATTCGGCGAACGCATCGTGCGCTTCGAATGAAGTTATTGCGCTCGCCGCTGGTGGTCTCCGCGCTGATCGTTGCGGTGCTGCCTTTTGCGCTGCTTGCCGGCGGACTCACGCTCACCAGCGCAACCGACGTCGTGATTTTTGCTATTGCCTGCATGGCGCTCAATGTGCTGGTGGGCCACACCGGCCTGGTCTCATTCGGTCACGGTGCCTGGTTCGGCCTGGGCGCGTATGCCGCGGCGCTATCGCAGAAATACTGGTTCACGGCATCCGTGTTATGGCCGTCGCTGTTCGCGCTGGTGTTTCTGCTGGCCGCTGCTGCTGTGGTGGGCTTTCTGGTGTTGCGCCGGCGCGGTGTTTATTTTTCTTTGCTGACCTTGGCCTTCTCCGCGTTGACGTATGCGATNGCATTCCGCTGGACCGCGTTTACCGGCGGCGAGAACGGACTGGGCGGCGTGACGCGGGCGACCTGGTTCGGCCTGAATCTCGAAGACCGCTGGATTTACTACGGGCTGGTGGCCATCATCGGACTAGCGGTGGTGCACCTGCTTGGTCGATTCCACCGCTCGCCGATCGGCAGCGTGCTGCTCGGCATCCGCGAGAACGAACAACGTGCGCAGTTCGTGGGCTATGCCACCACGCGCTACAAGCTCATCGCATACATTGTGTCGGCCGCGCTGACCGGTATCGCGGGCGTGCTGTTCGCTTTCCATCACCGGTTTGCCTCCGCGGATCCCATGGCCGTGGCGTTCTCCGGAGAACTGCTGGCGATGGTGATCATCGGTGGCATGCGCAGTCTTTTGGGCCCGGCGCTCGGTGCGCTGTTTTACGTACTGTTCCGCGAATATCTGTCGATCTGGACGCCGAATTGGCTGCTGTTCTTCGGCTTGTTGTTCGTCGGCTTCGTCATCTTTTCCCCGACCGGGCTGGTCGGCGTATGGCGCAAGCTGACTGCGCCGATGCGCGCTCATGCCATCGAAGCGGCGGCGATGGCGACGCGCAACATCGAAGCCGATGCGCCCATACCGCAGTTTCTGACGTCTGCCACGCCGCGCGTCGGCGCCGTGCTCGCAGTCGACGGAATGGCGAAAGCGTTCGGCGGCATCCACGCCGTGCAGGACGTCGGTCTCGCGGTGAAGGATCGCACGCTGCATGCGTTGATCGGTCCGAACGGCGCCGGCAAGACCACGCTGTTCAATCTGGTTTCGGGGCTGTACCTTCCCGATCGCGGTTCGGTGCGTTTGTGCGGTCGCGACATCACCGGACAGGCGCCGCATCGCAATGTGGCCGCAGGGCTGGCGCGATCGTTTCAGATTACCAACCTGTTTCCGGCGCTCAGTATTGAAGAAAACCTGCGCCTTGCCGTGCAGGCCCGTGATGACAGCCGCTTCGACGGCTGGTCTGACATCGCGTCGATTACATCGGTCAATCAGACGACGCGCGAGCTGATCCGTTTCCTCGGTTTGTCCGGCATCGAGCGGGCGGAGGCGGGCCTGTTGTCGTACGGAGGCCAGCGACTGCTCGACATGGGACTTGCACTGGCAGCGCGTCCGCAGCTTGTGCTGCTCGACGAACCGCTTGCCGGACTGGCCGCGGCGGAGCGCGAGCGCGTCGGGCTGCTGATCAAGCGCATCTCGCGGGAAATTCCAGTCCTGCTGGTCGAGCACGATATCGATCGAGTGCTGGCGCTGGCAGACCGGATCACGGTCATGAACGAGGGGCAGGTGCTGATCGAGGGCGACGCTGAGCAAGTAAGGCGAAGCGAGGCCGTGCAGCAGGTTTATATCGGCTCGGGAGTCTCTGTGCTGGCGGCGCGCCCGCGTACCCATGCCACGATCACCAGCGCGGTACTGCTTTCACTGCGGCATGTCGATACCTTCTACGGAAAAAGCCATATCGTGCGCGACGCTTCGCTCGAAGTGCGCGAAGGCGAAATTATTGCGCTGCTGGGTCGGAACGGTGCCGGCAAGTCGACGTTGCTCAAAACGATCATCGGTATCGCGCGTAGCGGCGGTGGCAGCATTTCGCTTGGCGACGCAAGTCTCAGCGCATCGCCGGCTGCGCAAAATGCCCGCGCCGGAATCGGTTATGTGCCGCAAGGACGCGGCCTGTTCGCTGGCATGAGCGTGCGGGCCAACCTGGAATTGGGGCGGCTCAAGCGCGGCACCGGTACAGGCGCCGTGTGGACCGATGCAAAAATTATGGAATTTTTTCCGCGCCTGAAAAATCGTCTCGACACGCCAGCCGACTTTCTGTCCGGCGGGGAACAGCAAATGGTCGCCGTGGCGCGCGCGCTGTCCGGCCATGTGCGCGTGCTGCTGCTCGATGAGCCGTTTGAGGGTCTTGCGCCCGCGGTCGTCGAAGAGCTGTTCGAAGTGTTCGACCGGCTGCGCGGCGAGATTGCGATGATCATTGTCGAGCACAATCTTGATCTGGTGCTTGCCCTTGCCGATCGGGCTTATGTGCTGGAGCGTGGCAGCGTCGTGCACGAAGGGCCAGCAGCAGCGTTACGCGAAGATATCGAACTGCGGCGGCGGGTGTTGTGGATGTAACGTTGCAGGCGTAACGGGTTAAAAAGCCGGGAGCATTACGTTACGACAATGACATTCCAGTTGCTGCGTATGGCAATTACCGAGCCATTATCTGTTTACGCTCTTCACCTTATACCGCCTTGCACCGGGCGGCCATCGGCGCGCCAGCGCAGCATGCCGCCGGCCAGATTGGCGACTTGTTTGATGCCAGCCTGTTCCAGCAGGACGATCGCTTGCGCGGAGCGCGCGCCGGAACGGCATACGGCGACGATCGGGCGACCGGCATCCAGTTCTCCTAGTCGGCGGGTCAGATCGCCCAGCGGAATAAGTTTTGCGCCGGCAATATGTCCCAGCGGGCCGTTGTACTCGGCCGGCTCTCGTACGTCGATGATTTGCACGGCCTCTGCGCTTTCCTCGAGCGCATGCGGCTGGATTTCCCAGATACCGGCGAATGTGTACGTCAATGCGGCCCAAGTCGGCGCAGTGAGCGACACGGTGTCGTCGTCAGGCTTGCCACATAATAAATTGGCCGGTATGGCGACATCAATCTGCTTTGGATGCGGCAAGCGCATGTTCTCCATGTAACCAACGAAGTCAGCTTCAGCGATTTGGCCGCCCAGACGCGGATTGAACCGCTGCTCTTCCGCGACGCTGGTCACTGACAGACCGCGATAGTCGTGTGCAGGATAGAGCAGGCAATTTTGCGGCAGTGTGAGGATCTGCGAGTGCACCGAGCGGTACAGCATGTGCGGGTCACCATGCTGGAAATCAGTGCGCCCGCTGCCGCGAACCAGCAAGCAATCGCCGGTGAAGGCCATGCTTTCGTCATCGAGCACATAGGTCAGGCACCCATTGGTATGGCCTGGAGTGGCGCGTACCTGGAGCGATCTTTTGCCGAATTCCATTTCGTCGCCATGCGTGAGGTAGCGATCTGCTCCCACTGCACCGGTTACCTGCGCCAATGCAATCTGGCTGTCGAATTGCTGCTTTAGCAGCCACGCGCCGGTAACGTGGTCCGCGTGGACATGGGTTTCCACAGTTACGCACAGCCGTAATCCAAGTTCGTTCAGCAGCGCCGCGTCGCGTCGCGCCTGCTCGAACACCGGGTCGATCAAGACCGCCTGGCAGCTAACGCTGTCCCCAAGCAGGTAAGTGTAGGTGCAAGACTGCTGGTCGAATAATTGCCTGAAGATCAGCATGCAAGGTCCGACATTAAAGGCCTGAAAGTGGCACGCGCATATTAACCCAGGCGTTTGCGTGCGGAGCGCTCGCGTTTATCGCCTGGTCTGGAACTGACTGATGTTTCAAGATTTGCCCACCAGCCGATCCTCCACCCAACTGATGTGTTCGCGCAGAACGTAGAGTTGATCCGCAAACGCGAGCGGCGGATGCAAATTGTTGACCGAAGACTGAATGCTGTTGAGCCGCTTGCGAATGTTTTCTTTGCTCTCGGGGGTAGGATCGGTGAACATATCACGCTCTATCGCCATCAAGCCGCCATACCATTTGTAGATGCGCGAGCGCATGCGCCAGCGGTAGATCGTTGGCACCAGGCGGAATGCGGGAATCAATATGACCACCAGCGGCACCAGCACGACAAGGAATCGATCCAGCAGGCTGGCGAGCCAGAACGGCAACTGCTTATAGAGAAAAGGCGTTCCGGACCGGTAGAAACGTTGCGCATCCGGGCTGATTGGAAAATCGCGCTCCAACGGCGCCGGGAACTCGCCGGCCTTTCGGTACATGCCAGCGGGACGATGGATTTCCTGCGCGGCCGAGATCAGCAGATCCGACAACGCGGGATGCAGGTCATCGTGCGCAATCAGTTCGACCGCCGGACCGACCAGTTCTACGTCGCGTGGCGGCAAATTCAAGCCCAGATCGAAAGCGCCTTCCGGCAAAATAAGCCGCGACAGGAATTTTAGGCGCCGCACGTAACCGTCTGCCTGCCTGAAATTCATCAGCCTCATGCCGGGCAGCTTGAGCAGATCGCGGGTGACTTGGCCGCGGACCAGTTCTCCCATCAGGAAAGCAGCGTCGATCTTGCCCTTCTTGAGCGCTTCGACTGCATCATCGCCATCCAGATCCACCAGGCGAGTAGGACCCTTGTCCATACCGTTGGCCGTCAAGAATTTCATGGCCACGGTATGAGTACCGCTGCCTTCCGGCCCGATTGCGATGCGCGCGCCCGAGAGGTCGGTCAACAACTCAACCGGTTTCCTGCCCCGGTAGATCACCAGTACCGGCTGAACGAACATAGTGCCGAGCGATGTCAGTCCGGCGATATCGACGCCGTCGGTCAGCCCGCCGAGTACGAACCCCACATCGGCGTGCGCTTTGGGATCAGTCAGGCGCCGAAGGTTGTCTTTCGCACCATCGGTCTCAACCACTTCCACTTTCACACCGCTCCGCGCAATGATTTTCGCGTAACGATCTGCAGTCGTGTAGTAGCTGCTCTCCTTGGGGCCGGCCAGCATGACCAGTGTTTTGGGTGGCGCCGGCCGAATAAATTTCACGGCAAGCCATGCCGCCAGCACGGCCACCAGCAGCACTGGAAGAAACGTTACTAACAGGTCTCGCCCGGACAGTCTCACCAATTTGTCCGGCAGTCGCAGGGGGAGCGAGCGTCTGGCTTGGTCAGGCATTACTCAGCTCTCCACCCGCGCGGTCGACAAAAAGCGCATGCGTACCCGCATGCGCTTGCTTCGGCAGAACCTCAAGGCCGGTCCATTTTGCAGGTGGTCTGCATTACCGTATCTTTGGCTTCGATCCGGCGGTCGGTCTTGAATCCATTGCCGGTGCGCTCCACATCATTCCTGACTTCCTTGCCGTCCACCTTGACGTAAGTTGAAACATAAAGCGGCTGGATAAGCTGGTGGTTGTCGGCACGCATCATGACTTCACCGGTATCGCCGTCGAACTTCATGCCTTCCAGCGCCTTGCCAACTTTTACTGGATCGGCCGACTTGGACTGCTCGATCGCCCTGGCAAGCATTTCAAGCGCCAGGTATTGCGTGGTCCAGTAATAATCGTCTTTTACGTCCTTGTATCTGTCGCGATAGGCGCGATAGTGCTTTTCCACTTTTTCGTTGCCGATATTCGCGTGCCACTGCGTGACTTGCTTCAAATGTCCGATGCCGGCATCGCCGAGCGCGGGCGGCGAGCCTAACCCGCCGGCGTAGTACGTATAGAAATCGGGAGAGAACCCGGCTTCGCGGCTTGCTTTCACCAGAAGTGACATGTCGTTACCCCAATTGCCGGTAATGATGGTGTCGGCTCCGGTTGCCTTTATTTTTGCGACATACGGTGAGAAATCTTTGATTTTCCCCAGCGGGTGTAGCTCATCACCGACGATTTCAATGTCCGCGCGTTTTTTCGGCAGCATCTCCCGGGCTGCCTTTGCGACCGCTTGGCCAAATGCATAGTCCTGGTTGAGCAGATAAACTTTTTTTGACCGCGGGTTCGACGCAATCGCGTCGGTCAGTGCTGCCATTTTCATTTCGGCGTCGGCATCAAAACGAAAATGCCAGAAGCTGCATTTGTCGTTGGTCAGTGCCGGGTCAACAGCCCCGGTATTGAGGTACATCACTGTCTTGTCGGGATTGCGTTCGTTATGCTTGTTGACGGCATCGATCAGCGCCGCCGCCACATTGGAACCATTGCTCTGGTTGATGTAGCGCACGCCCTGATCGATCGCGGACTTCAGCGCAAGTTGGGCTTCCTGTGGACTGCTTTTGCTGTCGAGTGCAATGATTTCAAATTTGGCAGCGCCACCGCGCGCATTGATGGCAT
>C688J18823_10001829_pt1 | contig 13244 bp, 15 predicted proteins | sample HopSoiMetagenom1_FD_18823 | JGI IMG/M metagenome (IMG submission 18823)
GCCTTGGTGGCGCTCGCGGCGGCGGTGCTCGTCGCCGGCCGCGACCTCGCGACGCGCTTCGTGCCCGCCGACGTGCCCTCAACCGTCGTCGCGCTCGCCAGCACCGCCTCGGTGGGGCTTGCCGGACTCATCGCCGGACTCGGCGAGATCTGGCCGCCGCTCGGTGGCCGCGAGATGTCCTACATCATCGGCGCCGGCATTCTCGTCACGCTCGGCAACCTCGCCAACATCATGGCCTTTCGCAACACCGACGTGTCGGTCGTCTCGCCGTTCCGCTACAGCGTCATCCTGTGGGCGATCCTGTCCGGGTTCGTGATCTTCGGCGAGCTGCCCGACCCGACGGCGGTCATCGGCATCGCGCTCATCATCGCGAGCGGCGTCTACACGATCCACCGCGAGAACGTCCGGCAGCGCGAGGCGGCGCGCCTCGCTGCGCTCGCGGCGAGCGAAGCCGCATGACCGGCGCGCGCCCGCAGCCGAGCCGGCCGCCGCTCGCCGTGCTCGTCGCGATCTCGACCCTGCAGCCCTTCGCGCTGAACGTGCTCGCGCCGGCGACCCCGGGCCTCGCCCGCTCGCTCGACACCGACTACGCGACGATCCAGCTGACGCTGACCCTCTATCTCCTCGCCGTCGCGATGACGCAGCTCATCGTCGGTCCGATCTCGGACCGGATCGGCCGCCGTCCCTGCGTTCTCGCGGCGCTCGCGCTGTTCATCGCCGGCTCGCTGATGGGCGCGGTCGCGACCACCATCCCGGCGCTTCTCGCGGCGCGGATCGTGCAGGCGATGGGCGGCGGCACCTGTTTCGCGCTCTCCCGCGCCATCGTCCGCGACACCGCCTCGAAGAACGAGGCCGCGAGCCTCATCGGCTACATCACCATGGCGATGGTGGTCTCGCCGATGATCGCGCCGCTCGTCGGCGGCTTCCTCGACGCGAATTTCGGCTGGCGCTCGATCTTCGTCGCGACGCTCGCGATGGCGGCGCCGGTGACGCTCGCGGCCTATTGGCGGCTCGGCGAGACCGCCCGCCGCGAGGGCGCGGCGGCGACGCTCGGCGCCATGGCGGCGACCTTCCCGCAGCTGATCGGCGACCGCCGCTTCCTCGGCTACACCCTCGCGCTCTCCTTCACGACGGCGTCGTTCTTCGTCTTCATCGCCGGCGCGCCCTATGTCGTCGTCGAGACCATGGGCCACGAGCCCTATGTCTACGGGCTGTACTCGATCGCGAACGCGGTCGGCTACATGGGCGGCAACTTCCTGTCCGGCCGGTTCGGGCAGCGGCTCGGCAGCGAGCGGCTGATCCTCTTCGGGACGGCGCTCTCCGTCGTTTCGGTCGCGGCCGAGGCCGCGTTCGTCGCGCTTGCGCCGTGGACTCCGGCGACCCTGTTCCTGCCGCTCTGCCTGAATGCGCTCGGCAACGGCATGACGATCCCGGGCGGCACCGCGGTCGCGCTCTCGGTCAGGCCCGATCTCGCCGGCACGGCGGCCGGCATCGTCGGCGCGACGCAGCTCGGTCTCGGCGCGCTCGGCGCCGTGATCGTCGGCCATACGGTGCCGCTGTGGCCGCCCTCGCTCGTCGTCGCGATGCTCGCCTGCGTCCTCGTCGGCCTGGCGGCGCTGCATGTCGCACGGCTGCGTCCGGCGACCTGAAGCGGCCTTGCGGTCGACTTTCGCCGCGCTTGTTTCGCCTCTGGCGATGCGTTACGACCGAGCTAAGCATTCGCGGACGACATGGCAGGCATGCGTGGCGTCCCGCGCCAGCAAGAGTGGACCAAGGGGCTTGCCGTGTCCGGACTCCTCGGCGTCAGCCGCACCATCGACGCGTTGACGGAGCGGATCGGCAAGATCGCCGCCTGGGCGATCCTTGTCGCGGTGCTCGTCTCGGCCGTGAACGCCATCATCCGCAAGGTCTTCGGCACGTCCTCGAACGCCTGGCTCGAGCTGCAATGGTACCTCTTCGGCGCGGTGTTCATGCTCTGCGCCTCCTGGACGCTGCGCGACAACGAGCACATCCGGATCGACATCCTCTCGGCGCGGTACAGCCGGCGCCTGCGCAACTTCGTCGAGATGTTCGGCCAGCTTCTGTTCCTTCTGCCCTTCGTGCTCGTCATGACGCTGCTGTCATGGCCGTTCTTCTGGCGCTCCTACGGCTCCGGCGAGGTCTCGACCAATGCCGGCGGTCTCCTGATCTGGCCCGCCAAGGGGCTGATCCTTCTCGGCTTCGCGCTGCTGCTGCTGCAATGGCTGAGCGAGGTGATCAAGCGCGTTGCCGTCATCCGCGGCGAGATCGAGGATGCCCACGACGTCGGCGGGCACCAGGCGGCCGCCGAGGCCGAGGCCGCGCGCCTCCTCGCGATCGCCGACGCCGAGAAGCTTGCCCACAGCGGCACCGTCAAGATCCCTGAATAACGCGGGGCCGCTCGCGGCCTGGCATGTCCCGGAGTTTCGCCTGATGGCCGAGTTGGTCGCCCAGAACCTCGCGCCGATCATGTTCGCGGCGTTGGTGGTGTTCCTCCTGCTCGGATATCCGGTCGCCTTCGCGCTCGCCGCGAACGGCCTCCTGTTCTTCATCCTCGCGGTCGAGCTCGCGCCCTACGCGCCGAACACCATCACCCTGTCCTGGCCGCTCCTCCAGGCGCTGCCGGAGCGCATCTTCCAGGTGATGTCGAACGAGGTGCTGCTGGCGATCCCGTTCTTCACCTTCATGGGCCTGATCCTCGAACGCTCCGGCATGGCCGAGGACCTNCTCGACACCATCGGCCAGCTGTTCGGGACCGTGCGCGGCGGCCTCGCCTACGCCGTGATCTTCGTCGGCGCGCTGCTNGCCGCNACGACCGGCGTCGTCGCCGCNTCGGTCATCTCGATGGGCCTGATCTCGCTNCCGATCATGCTGCGCTACGGCTACGACCGGCGCCTNGCNTCNGGCGTGATCGCGGCCTCGGGCACGCTCGCNCAGATCATCCCGCCGTCGCTCGTCCTCATCGTCATGGCCGACCAGCTCGGGCGCTCGGTCGGCGACATGTACGAGGGCGCCTTCCTGCCGGGGGTGATCCTCGCCGGGCTCTATGCCAGCTACGTGCTCCTGGTGACGATCGTGTTTCCGAAGGCCGCGCCGGGATTGCCGCAGGACGCGATCGGCTTCCGCGAGCCCGACGGCGCGCGCGGCGTGTGGCAGCTCGGCGTGCTCGTGCTCTTCTCGGCGGTCGTCGGTTATTACGTGCTGAAGCAGACCGACACTAAGGCGGGCGCCGATTTCGTCATCCTGATGATCTGTATCGCAACCGTGGTGGCGCTGATCTGCGCCTTGATGAACCGCTTCCTCGGCGCAAAGCGCCTCCTGATCTCGGCGGCGCTCGCGGTCGTCTTCCTTGCCGCCCAGTACTGGCTCAGGCGCAACGGCCATGAGGGCTGGGGCCTGTTCGTCGAGATGATCGCCGCCGCCGCGCTCTACGCCCTCGTCGTCGGCGCGGTCGAGCGCTTCTCGGGCTTGCGGCTGATGTCGCGCATGGCCGAGCAGGTCACCTTCGTCATGGTGCCGCCGCTGCTGCTGATCTTCCTCGTGCTCGGCACGATCTTCATCGGGCTCGCGACGCCGACCGAAGGCGGCGCCATGGGCGCGCTCGGCTCGCTCATTCTCGCCGCGGTCAAGCGCCAGCTCGACAACAACCCGGCGCGCTTCAACTTCGCCATCATCAAATCCGCCACCGAGGCGACGGCGAAGCTCTCCGCCTTCGTGATCTTCATCCTGGTCGGCGCGCGGGTGTTCTCGCTCACCTTCTACGGCGTCAACGGGCATGTCTGGGTCGAGCACCTCCTGACCTCGCTGCCGGGCGGCCAGGTCGGCTTCCTCGTCTTCATCAACATCCTGATCTTCCTGCTCGCGTTCTTCCTCGATTTCTTCGAGCTCGCCTTCATCATCATCCCGCTGATCGCCGTGCCGGCCGAGAAGCTCGGCATCGACCTGATCTGGCTCGGCGTCATGCTCGGCGTGAACATGCAGACGAGCTTCATGCACCCGCCCTTCGGCTTCGCGCTGTTCTATTTGCGCTCCGTCGCGCCGCGCGTGCCCTACACCGATCGCATCACCGGCTTGCGCATGGAGCCGGTCACCACCGGCCAGATCTATTACGGCGCGATCCCCTTCGTGATCATCCAATGCATCATGGTCGCGCTGGTGATTTTTTTCCCGGCGCTCGTCATGCACTACAAATCGAGCGCGGTTCAGATCGATCCGAAGGCGGTGCAGCAGAAGCTCGACCAGCTCCAGATTCCGGGCCTCGACGCGCCCGGCGGCGGCCTCCCCGGCCTGCCCGGCTTCGACGTCAACCAGCCGCCGAAGATCCAGTAGCTTTCGTCCCGGCGGGGCGCCGTCCCGGCAGCGCCGGATCAGACCCGCTCGATCGCCAGCGCCACGCCCTGCCCGACGCCGACGCACATGGTGGCGAGCCCGAGCTTGCCGCCGCGGCGCGAGAGCTCGAGGGCGGCCTCGCCGGCGATGCGGGCGCCCGACATGCCGAGCGGATGGCCGAGCGCGATCGCGCCGCCGTTCGGGTTGACGTGCTCGGCGTCCTCCGCGACGCCGAGCTGGCGCAGGCAGGCGATCGCCTGCGAGGCGAAGGCCTCGTTGAGCTCGATCACCGAAAACGCGGAGACCTTGACGCCGAGCCGCTCGACGAGCTTGCCGACCGCCGGCACCGGGCCGATGCCCATGATCCGCGGCGGCACGCCGGCCGAGGCGAGGCCGAGGACGCGCGCGAGCGGCGTCAGCCCGTGCCGCTCCGCCGCCTTCGCCGAGGCGAGGATCAGGGCGGCGGCGCCGTCGTTGACGCCCGACGCATTGCCGGCCGTGACCGTCCCGCCCGGGCGTACGATCGGCTTCAGCCGGGCGAGCGTGTCGAGCGTCGTGTCGGCGCGCGGATGCTCGTCCCTGTCGACGCGCACCGGCCCCTTCCGGTCCGGAATCTCGATCGGCACGATGCGGCTCGAGAAAGTGCCGTCGGCCTGCGCCCGGGCGGCGCGCTCCTGGCTCCGCAGCGCGAAAGCGTCCTGCGCCTCGCGCGTGACCTGGAACTCCTGCGCGACGTTCTCGCCGGTCTCCGGCATCGCATCAACCCCGTATTGGGCCTTCAGCACCGGGTTGATGAAGCGCCAGCCGATGGTGGTGTCGTAGGTCTCCGTCGTGCGCTGGAAGGCCGCCTCGCTCTTGCCCGTCACGAACGGCGCCCGGGTCATCGACTCGACCCCGCCGGCGATCGCCAGCTCGATCTCGCCGGCCTTGATCGCCCGCGCCGCCGCGCCGACAGCATCGAGGCCGGAGGCGCACAGGCGGTTGATGGTGGCGGCGGGCGTGCGCTCCGGGAGGCCGGCGAGCAGCGCCGCCATGCGCGCGACGTTGCGGTTATCCTCGCCGGCCTGGTTGGCGCAGCCGTAGAAGACCTCGTCGATGGCCTCGGCGATGCCGGGATGGCGGCGGAGCAATTCGCGGATCGGCACCGCCGCGAGATCGTCGGTGCGAACCTTCGCAAGCGCGCCGCCATAGCGGCCAATCGGGGTGCGGACATACTCGCAGATGAAGACGTCTTCGGCAGGCACCGTTTCTCTCCGCGCATCCCGCCGGGGAGGGTTATACCCGCGCCGCCGCGAAGGCGAGCGCGATCAGGGCTCGCGCCGGCGCTTCGGCTTCGGCGGGTTGATGATCGGGTTCGGTTGCGGCGAGTCGGGCGGGTCCTCCGTCGTGAAGAGGCGCTCGTCGCCCTCCGGGGCCGGCACCGGCGTCGGCGGCGCGAGGTTCGGCTCCGGCAGCGGGCGGCCTTTCGCACCATCCTTGACCATGTCGCGATTCGTCATCGGCGCCCTCCACGGCTCGCCACGGCCGAACGCCGCCTCGCGCGAGCGAGTTCCGAAATGCTTGACGCATGCTTCGCCATGCCAAGAGGATCAAAGTAGATGATGACAAGGAAGCCCACGAAATCTTTGTAGGTCGAAAAATGACTTGGCGGCAACCGGAACCATCGAATCGGCGGCTCGTTGTTCAGGTCTAGCGAAAGAGCGCGAAGGAGGCAGCAAATGGCTGGAGATTCGACCTCGAAGCGGGGTTTCGCCTCGATGGACGCGGAGCGACAGCGCGAGATCGCAAGCAAGGGCGGCCGGAGCGTACCCGCTGAGAAGCGGTCGTTCTCCCAGGACCGCGAGCTTGCCTCCGAAGCCGGCCGGAAGGGCGGTCAAGCGTCCGGCGGAACCCGCGGAGCGCAAGATTCCGAATAGCCTTAAAGCCGATCGGCTCGGAAATTCCCTATGGGCCGCCCCTCTGGGCGGCCCTTCGCTTTGAGGCGCGTGCGCGCGCCGCGCCGCTAGCGGGCCTGGTACGATCCGAGCCCCATCGGCCCGAGATGGGCCGGGATGAGCAGGTTCCGGCGCAGCAGGTAGGGGCAGATCACCTCGTCGAGCTGGCGCGCCGGGACGATGCCGCTGACGCGAGAGGCGACCTTGCGCTCGTCGCCCTCATGGGCGCTCGACCGGTGCCGGAACTCGAGCGGCAGATCCTGACTGCACAGCACCGTCTCCATGGGTCTCGTCGATGACATGGACTTGCCCCCTCGGCGGCCGACGCCGCTCGGCCGCACTCAACCCGATAACGCTAGGCTGGATTCACGGTTCCGCTTCGGCTCGGCCGCACGGCCTGGCTCGGCCGCCGAGAAAGTTTTTTTTGGAACCGTTCACGATCCTGCGGCGTTAGGGCTGCAACCGGCCTCTTTCTGCCCCCACGGGCCGGCACCTAGTGGCGCGGTTGGGACCACACCCAGCCGCGCTTCTTTATGTGTCGGTCGGTCAGTCCCGCAGCCTCGCGCGCGGAAGGGGAGGCGCGGCGCCTCCCCTCTCTCACAGAACAGACGTTTACTGCTTCGGTGCGGTGGCAGTGCCGCGCCCGCCCGACGTATCGCGCTGGTCGGCGCGGGTGAACTTCGGCGCGTTCTGCAGCTCTTGCTTCGTCATGCGCAGCATGATCCGGTCCGGGACGCCGTTGGCGGTGGTGCTCGCCGTCGAGCCGGTCGTCGAAGGGCTCGACTGACTCGTCGCGCTGGTCGATCCCGTGGTGTGCGCCGTCGAGGCGTTCGTCGCCGCGCGGCTCGTCAGCTCGATATGGTCGAAGGAGATCGCCACGTCCTTCTCGCCGATGCCGAGGAATCCGCCGACGCCAACGATGACCGCCGCCGCGTGACCGTCCCGTTCCATCAGGACGTCGTTGACGTCACCGATCGATTCGTTGTTCGGGCCGACGACCGTCGTGCCGATGAGCTTCGAGGCCAGCCATTGCCCCGGCTGCTGATGGGTCATGACCTGTCCGGCAACCCCGCTGCCGCCGGCGACCGTCGAGGACGCGCCGCTCGCGCCTGCCGTTGGCGATGACGGGGTGCCGCTCGCGGACGAGCTCGTGCTGGCCGATCCGGAGCTGTTCGACGACCCTGCGGCCGCGGAGCCCGACGCCGGAGTCTCGGAAACGCCGGTCGCCGCGCCTGCACCGGAGGCGGTCCCGCCGGTCGCGGGTTGCGTTCCGACGCTCGCGCCGGTCGAGGGCTGCATCGCCGAGGATCCGGAGGTGGTCGAGCCGGAGCCCGTCGCCGCGGGGCGGTCGGTCGCGCCCGAAGGGCCGGGGCTCGCGGGAGCGGTGGATTGGGCAAGCGCCGGCGCCGCGGCAAGCGCCGTCGCGACGAGGCAAGCCGCCATATGCAATTTCAACATCGATGATCTCCCGGCAGGCGTCTCGCCGGGTGCGAGGCGCGGGGCATAACGCGACGCTCTTCGGGATCGTTCCTTGACGCGCGGGTTCACGGCGGCGGCGCGGCGGGCTGCTCCGGCCCCTCCTCCGGCTCAGGCGCCGGGGCGAGCACCGTCAGCGCCCGCGGCGTAATCTCGAAACGAAGCGGCGTGCGCGGCCGCGTGACCTCGCCGTCGAGCGACAGGAACACCCGCGGGCGGCGGAACGACAGGGTGAAGGCCGGCGCCGTCCAGGTGACGATCTCGGTGCTCTCACGCCAGGAGCCCATGAAGGCCGCAAGCCCGCCACGCAGCAGCGGAAACGGAACGTCGCCGCGCACGATGTTGATCTCGAACAGGCCGGCGTCGAGCGTGCGCCTCCGCCAGGTGTCCGGCGCCATGAGGTTGTTAGTGATAAGGACCGCGGGCGTCCTGAAGCTTTCGCGGCGCGCGCCGTCGTCGATCGTGACGTCGAGATTGCCGCCGCGGCTGAGCGACCGTAACGCCGCCAGCGCCGCGCCGACGAGCTTGTTCGAGATCGATTTGCGCACCTCGGCCCGCTGGCGCGCCACCCGCGAGAAATATCCAAGGCCGCCGAGCGTGTGAAAGCGGCGACGCCCGACCTGGCCGAGGTCGATGCGGCGCTCCTCCGCCGCGGCGAGCTGGCGCACCGCTTCCTCGATATCCGTCGACATGCCGAGGTCCTGGGCGAGGAGATTGTAGGTCCCGAACGGCAGAACGCCGAGCGGAATGCCGGTTCCGGCGAAGCGCTGGACCGCGGCCGACACCGAGCCGTCGCCGCCCGCGACGATCACCGGCCGCGCCTCCGCGGCAGCCTGATCGAGAGCGTGCTCCAGTTTCCGCGGCGTGATCGGATGAACGTCGCTTGGGCGGCCCGCCGCCGCGAAGGCGCGCTCGATCCTGGCGCAGAGATCCTCGCCGGCAAATGCCGCGGCCGTACCGGCGGATGCGTTGACGAGGACGAGCGGCTTCATGAGGGGCTTCGAAATCCAGGGTAAGCGGTCGGACAACAAAGCGGAGGAATGTCCGTTCCGCAAAGCCAAGCTCGCCGGAGCTTCCATCGTTTGGCGGAACGGGAACGCGGAACCTTTTGACGAAGGGCGGCGTTGACAGGGCACCCCGGCCACCTGGTCCTCCCCGCATTCCCCTTGTGCATTGGCCGGATACTTGAAGCGGGTCGGTTCATTCCGACCCGCTTTTTTCTTGATCTTCCGCGCTTAAAGAAAAAGCCCCGCCGCGACGGGGCTTTTCTCGTAAGCGCAAAGGTCGCGAGGCTCACGCCGTGGCGCGCGCCTCGCGGCGCTTGGCGCTCTGCTGGAAGAACAGCGCCTGGCTGATCACCGCCGAGACGTTCGCGGGCTGGAAGGGCTTTGCGATCAGGAAGGCGGGCTCCGGGCGCTCGCCGGTGAGGAAGCGCTCCGGATAGGCGGTGATGAAGATCACCGGCACCTCGAAGGATTTGAGGAGGTCGTTCACGGCGTCGAGCCCGGACGAGCCGTCGGCGAGCTGGATGTCGGCGAGGATCAGGCCCGGGCGGTTCTCGCCCGCAAGCTTCACCGCCTCGGTGCGCGTGCGCGCGACGCCGGAGACGTTGTGGCCGAGGCCCTCGACCAGGGCCTCGAGGTCCATGGCGATGAGCGGCTCGTCCTCGATGATCAGGATGTCGGTCGCCATGTCGGCGGCGAGCTCGCGCCCGGCCTCCTCGACGAGATCGCGCACCATCGGCACGTCGACCGAGAGGATCGCGGCGGTCTCCTCCTCGGAAAAGCCCTCGAGGCAGGAGAGCAGGAACGCCTGACGCGGCAGCGGCGTGATCTGGCCGAGTCGCACCTCGGCCGGCAGGTCGCGCTGGATGAGCTCGCTCTTGCCGTTGACCGAAAGGGAGTTCCAGATCCGGGTGAAGACGCGGAACAGGTCGACCTTGACGTTCGTCCCCTGGTCGATCGTCTCCGGCTCGTTGACGAGGGTCTCAAGGGTCGCTGCGACATAGGCGTCGCCGGCGATCTGGCTGCCGGTGAGCGCGCGGGCATAGCGGCGCAGATACGGCAGGTGTTGGACGACCAGCTGAGCTGTCGACATTCGCGTCCCCTTGTGACTGACTGGTTTTGATGTTTGTGCGTAGCCTGACTTAACCGAACTCGGGCCGGCAAAAAAGGTTCCTCGCAACGGAACTGGAAAGGCGGGCTCGGCGTTGAGGCCAGAAGTGTGCACAAAACACCGCCGGGCGGAATACCAGCCTTAGAGACGGTGCGGGGAACCCTCATGATGACCAGCAGCAAGGGGAAAAGGGCCGCGAAATTGATTCCGGAAACGTACTTGTCCGCTGAGTTCCCCGGCGAGCCCGGTCTCGACCGCGTGATCCAGGACCGCATCGGCGACCATCTTCGCTCGATGTATGACGAGCTCGTCCAGCAACCCGTGCCCGACCGGTTCGTCGAGCTCCTCAACCGCCTCGAGAAGCGAACCGACGCGGTCGAGAAATGACCCCAGAGCCGGAACTCCGGGATGCGCTGCTCGCGGCGGTGCCGAGCCTGCGCGCCTTTGCGATCTCGCTCTCGGGCCAAGTCGACCGCGCCGACGACCTCGTCCAGGACACGCTCCTGCGCGCGCTCGCCAACATCCATCGCTTCGAGCGCGGGACGAACCTCAACGCATGGCTGTTCACCATCCTGCGCAACCTCTTCCACTCGGAATACCGCAAGCGCCGGCGCGAGGTCGAGGATCCGGACGGGTCCTACGCGGCGCGCCTCACGGTGCATCCGGAGCAGGGCTCCCGGCTCGATTTCGAGGATTTCCGCGCCGCGCTCGCACATCTGCCCGCCGACCAGCGTGAGGCGCTGCTGCTGATCGGTGCCTCGGGGTTCTCCTACGAGGAGGCGGCGCAGATTTGCGAGTGCGCCGTCGGCACCATCAAGAGCCGCGTCAACCGCGCCCGCTCGCGCCTCGCCCAGCTTCTCGCGGTCGAGGACGTCGAGGATCTCGGGCCGGACAGCATGACCCGCGCCGCCCTGCAGGCGATCTGAATCAAGCGGCACTTCACACGAAAAACGCCGCCCCGAAGGGCGGCGTTTCCGTTGTTTCGATGAAGGCCCGCGCTAGAGCGTCGGGCTGCGGCCCCGCATGAGGCCGATCACCGCCGAGATGGCGAAGAGGACGATCGCGACGAAGAAGATCAGCTTCGCGATATCGACCGCGGCGCCGGCAATCCCGCCGAAGCCGAAGATGGCCGCTACGAGGGCGACGATCAGGAACGTAATAGCCCAGCCGATCATGGTGGTTACCTCGCTGTCGGATCGGCGCACTGCCGATGATGGGGAAACAACGCCAACACCGACGGCGGGTTCCACGGTCAAGGTTGTCCCCTCGGCGCGAGGGCCGGGAACCGCCTCTCGGCCGCGACGTTGACGGCCAACACCTGGAGGCTCATTCCATGACGCGCATCGCCGCCCTTCGTGCCGGAACGATCTTCGCTCTCCTGAGGCTCTTCTTCGGCGCGATCGGCATAAATACCTATGTCCCGGTGCCGGTGCGCGTCCGGCGAACTCGCTGATCCCCTCTCTCGTTGCTGGCTCGTCCTCGACGCGAACGGCCCCGGAGTTGTCCGGGGCCGTTTTCGTTGGGCTTGCGCGGCGCCTTCAGCTCTCGGTCGGCTCGCCGCCGTTCGGGTGCAGCACCGAGCCGGTGATGTAGGAGGAATCCTCGCAGGCGAGGAACAGGAACGACGGCGCGACCTCCCTCGGCTGGCCCGGGCGCTTCATCGGCGTCTGGGAGCCGAAGCTCGCGACGTGCTTGGCGTCGAAGGTCGACGGGATGAGCGGGGTCCAGATCGGCCCCGGCGCGACGCCGTTCACCCGGATGCCCTTCTCGACGAGCTTCTTCGCGAGCGAACGGGTGAAGGCGACGATCGCGCCCTTCGTGGCGCTGTAGTCGAGAAGCTCCGGGCTGCCGCGATAGGCCGTCACCGAGGTCGTGTTGACGATCGCGGCGCCTTTTTTCAGATGCGGCAGCGCCGCCTGGGTCATGAAGAAATAGCCGAAGATGTTGGTCCGGAAGGTGCGCTCGATCTGCTCCGGCGTGACCTTGTCGATGCCCTTCTGCGGATGCTGCTCGGCGGCGTTGTTGACGAGCACGTCGAGGCGGCCGAAGCGGTCGATGACCTGCTCGACCGCCTTCTCGCAGAAGCCGGCGTCGCCGACGTCGCCGGCGATGGCGAGGCAGTCGCGCCCCTCGGCCTTGACGAGCCGCTCGGTCTCGCGCGCGTCCTCGCCCTCATTCAGGTACATGATGGCGACGTTCGCGCCCTCGCGCGCGAATAGCACCGCCACGGCGCGGCCGATGCCTGAGTCGCCGCCGGTCACGATCGCGACCTTGTCGTCGAGCCGTCCGCTGCCCGGGAAGCGCGGCGCATAGTCCGGCCGCGGGTGCATCTCGGTCTCGCGCCCGGGCTGCTGCCCTTGAGTCTGTGGCGGAAGGGTGTTTTGCTCAGGCATGGGAGGATCCTCGGCGAAAGCTCGCATCGGAGTCCAACGCAGGCTTGTTTCACCAAGTTCCTGGCATCTCTCCGCCTCCTCAAACCTCCTCATGCTGAGGTGCGACCCCGGGCTTGACCCGGGGGAGCCTCGAAGCACGCACGCTGCCGACCCAGCCGTCCCGGTGACGGCCCGAGCAAAGTGCGTCCTTCGAGGCTCGCTGCGCTCGCACCTCAGGATGAGGAGAGTGGTGCTGTGGAAAACTCTCTAAGCGTCCGCAACGCCGCCGCTTCCGCGCGGCTCGCGGGTGCCGGTCGGCGGCAGGGCCTGGTTCAGGAGGTGGTAGAGGATGATGGCGCCGAAGGTCGCGGTGCCGATGCCGTCGAGGGTGAAGCCGCCGAGCGTCAGCTTGAAGTTGCCGGCGCCGAGCACGAGGGCGACTGCGACCGTGATGAGGTTGCGCGGGTCGAAAAAATCGACCCGGTTCTCGACCCAGATTCTTCCCGCGGTGGCCGCGATCAAACCGAACACCACGATCGAGAGGCCGCCGAGCACCGGCACCGGGATGGTCTGGATCAGCGCCCCGAACTTCGGCGAGAAGCCGAGGAGGATCGCGATCAAGGCGGCGGCGACGAAGAGCAGGGTCGAGTAGATCCGCGTCACCGCCATGACGCCCATGTTCTCGGCGTAGGTCGTAACGCCGGTGCCGCCGAAGGAGCCCGACACCATCGTCGCGACGCCGTCGCCGAGGAAGGCGCGGCCCAAGAGCGGATCGAGGTTGCGCGCGGTCATGGCGCCGATCGCCTTGATGTGCCCGAGGTTCTCGGCGACCAGGATGATCGCGACCGGCGCGATCAGGCTGATGGCGCTCCCGCTGAAGACCGGTTTTGCGAAGTTCGGCAGGCCGAGCCAGGCCGCGGCGCCGACCTTCGAAAAATCGACCGGGCTGCCGAGCCCGATGCCGTTCGCGAGAACGAGATAGGCGAAGTAGCCGATCGCC
>C688J18823_10001830_pt1 | contig 13242 bp, 14 predicted proteins | sample HopSoiMetagenom1_FD_18823 | JGI IMG/M metagenome (IMG submission 18823)
ATGGTCTTGTGCGCTTCGTACCCGATCATGCCGCAGGATTCTACATCATTCTGTTCAATGGGCCGTATAGTTAAACTCAATTACAAATTACTAGCAATTGAATTCTAATATTAAAGTAATTTGATAAAGACAAACTATATTACAATACGCCTTATTTGGCATGCGCCTTATGATATATAACATAGACATAAATTTCATCACTACCCTGGGACAGTAAGACTCTATACCTAGAACGCAGCGTTTAGATAATATTTATGATGTAGCATGCCTCATATCGGGTTGTGTTGCCATTTCTGGGTAGGTTCCTTCTGTGATGTTATTAATAATGATCGGAGATTTGTATTTCCAAGAGAAATTATTGCTTGAGTCCTTAGTAGTTCAGATTTATTGATTGATTTTCTGACATCTTCTAAAAGTTCAATCACTATCTTTTCATCCGATCTTTTGGTAATAAGTTGAGAACTTACACAATAAATGCATAGATACAATAAGATAATAGTCAAATAGCAATGAAAAGACTGCTCATTCTCCGTCATGCTAAATCTAACCAGAAAGATCCCGATCTACCAGACCATGATAGGTCACTTAATAAGCGTGGCAGGCATGATGCACCCCTGATGGGAAAGCTGCTTAAAGATGAAGACTTAAAGCCAGATCTCATTGTAAGTTCACCTGCGACCAGAGCTAAAAAGACAGCAGAACTTGTAGCTAAGCAATGTAAATATAAAGAAGAGATTGTTATTGATCAAGCTCTTTACAGAGCTGAACCAAAAGACTACCTTAAGATCTTGGAAGGGCTTTCTGTTACATATAAGACTGTATTAATGATAGGACATAGCCCCACGATAGAGGAGACAATTGAAATGATTACAAATTCATCAGATGTCATAATGCCAACATGTGCTCTAGCTCATATACTTTTACCGATAGAGAATTGGGCTGATATCAATAAACAGAAAATAAAGGGAAAGTTGGCTAAGATATGGAAACCAAAGGAATTGTCTTAAAGTCCATCTGACATATAGTTAAATTAGCACTTTATTATATTATCATTGTATACTTTTACTTTAAAGCTCATTTTCAGGATAAAACCTGCCATAGGTTGATAAATATGATAGCCATTACCAGTCCATAATACAGTAGGATGGCCATGTATACTACTTCAACGCCCTATCAAGTTTATCTTTCGAAGCAAAGTCCTTTAGATCGGTATCTATCATTAGAAAACTTGATGGCGTTCTATTAATGCCCTCGTATTTCGTAAAGGAAGGATAGGCATTGATTCTGCAATCTTCATAGTTTGATACCTTAAAGTACGCAAGGACTTCTTGTATGTTGAACGCTTCTTTCTGATAGCCAAGAGTATTAGTCATTATATTCCTTGGGAATAGGGGCTCCTGAAAATGTGATAGGATAAAGCTTAGGTTCTGCTCTACTTCATTTAATTTATGAATACTAGGGGGGGAAAATTTCTTTCTGTGAGGGGGATGAAAGAAAAATTATCCCCTTGTAAACGATCGCATCAGTAAGTGGAGATGTTGCTGCTGCTCTTGAAGATAATGGTCTGAATATCTTACTATATTTGCAGAACTTAAGCACATGCAGCTATATTAATAATAATGTCTTACTTTCTTATGATCCGATTAATGTGATTTGGAATGTTTATCATCGGCTGGCTTTTGCTTCGAATTACTGGGAAGCGTCGGCTACTGAAAATGATATGTGCGCCGGAGGAAAGTTCAAAACCACCATGGCATTGAAGCGGTCGAAAAAGAACTGGCACCATCTACAAGAAAAAGGTTCTGTCCGATTTCCTTTGGATAAGCCAATCACATATGAACTTGTGAAAAAGATTATCAGATATATAGCGAGGGAAATTTTAGGAGAGGGGAAATAAATGAGAAAGACAATTGTACTGTCTTTCATAACCCTTGACAACGTGATGCAGGCTCCGGGTGGGCCTGAAGAAGATCCTACTGGAGGGTTCGAACACGAAGGCTGGGTAGCTGGATACTCTGACGACTTTCTTCTTAATGTGATGATCAAGCAGATGAGTAAACCTTTTGATTTATTGCTTGGCAGAAAAACGTACGAGATATTTGCAGCGTACTGGCCATACGTGAACGCAGATCAAAATCCATTCGCGGCCAAACTCAATAATGCCAAGAAATACGTAGCTTCAAAGACCCTGACAAAGCTTGATTGGAATAATTCAGAACTGATAATTGGTGATGTTCCAGAGGGAATTAAAAGGATAAAGGAGCAGGATGGGCCAGAAATACAAGTTCATGGCAGCAGTAATCTTGTTCAGACACTCTTAAAGTATGACTTGGTCGAGGAGCTTTGGCTAAAAATATTTCCTGTTACTCTTAGCACTGGCAAGCGCTTGTTTGCAGAAGGTACAATTCCAGCTGGGTTCAAACTTCTTGAAAGCGGGATTTCGCCAAGCGGAGTTATAATCGCCAATTACGAGCGCTCAGGAGAAGTCAAGACTGGGTCACTTGGGCTAGAAATACCAAGCAAGGCCGAACTTGATCGCCGCAACAAGTTAAAGAAAGGTTGGTAAAATAAGTCCTGTTACTACATATATCTATACGAATACACGCCAAGATGTTAGAGCCACATAGTTAAGATTGACCCTAGATTTTTTCGATTTTAATGTTATCTAATAGACAAATTTGTACCCACTGAATCCTGGTACATAAATTAGAATCTGCATACCTAAGCCAGATATACTTACAACTCGAGCAAAAAATACGAATCGCCATAACCAAACTCAGATAGTATTAATTCTATTAGCTACTGTATTAGTAACAGGAGTATTTACAGCAAATGTACCAACAGCAGTATTTGCTGACTCTAGAATCCTGTAGCAAGATACCAAACAGAATGCAGACTGCGATACAGTGGGTGCTAATAGTCCAGTATCTAATTCATGTAACCAGAGAGCAGCAAATAATATTGGTAATGGTGTACCAAGAACTACCGGAACCTCAGAAACTACAGGAATCCTGAGAATTGCCTGTGGCGCGGTGATTAGAGGGTTGGCTTGCCCATCTCCTATACAACTTACAGGTAATAACCCTCAGCCATCATCTATCGCTTGTCTTGTATGTATTATCGATATTACAATTGGTCCCGGCCCTTTTACAGTAACTGCAGAAAATACCCTTGGCGTTACTATCTCCTTTTCAGGTGACTGTAGGCAAACTGCCCTGGCTCACAAGAAGCAACTGGTACAATAGCAGCTGGACAATTTTTGACATGTAATATTAATGTAGGTTAGCCGTTCATAAATCCAGTACCCTTTTTTAGGCTGCTCTACTGGAAACGTTGCCATGATAAGGAATGTTTGCCTGAGCTCGGAATCGCTATCGATCTCATAGGCTTTTGCCATGGTTTTAGCTGGCTATAGAGCGACCGTTTTATGAGACATCTCCACTGGAAAATGGCTAATTTTTGTATGCCAGCAATTTTCTAAAATAAGTAACTTAGTATGTTTTAATGACAAATCCCTGGTTTTGGTCTCCCTCTGCCAACAGTTCTACAGTCTATAGAAACCAATACTTGAATTTCATTGTTGGCACAGCATCAGCAAAAAGAACTAACAGTAGCCGAAGTTAAGAAAATGATTCACAAAGAAACTCAAAAGAAGTAAAAAGCAGTAGACCCGGAAAAGTTCAACATGCGGATTGTTTAGAACAACTTAGCGGAGGTAGAAGCCATGCAGCAAATACTAGCCATGATAATAGACGAAGAATTACGAAGAAAGAGACAAACGGACCAACAAATGAAGTTAGGATAGGGTTAAAGGTTAACAGCCTATTGGCGTTCTGCCAGCGAGTATCGGTGAGTCAATTCACTAGACAGGCAGGAGTAGATGGGTCGGCTTTCAATTCCCGCTGATAGTCTTGCCAATCATTCGAACGAGTATATAACATAGAAAAATTATAGGTAACAAAAATGTCATGTCTAAGTTAGTCCTAGTAAACCAGCTAATTAGAAATCTGGAGGTGGCTACCGGAACCCGGTTTTGTAGTGATCTTCATTGTAATAGTCGATCTGCTCATGACACGTCAGATACTTGCATATACAAACTTCACAGAATTTGTTATGTTTATTTTGACCATAGTAGTAGGATATGGTGTAGGTTCTTGGGTCCTTTTTGGGTATACCGAACAAGTGAGTAAAGAGCTTAGGTCCAAGTCACGATTTATCAAGTTCAGTAACTGGTATATCTGTTATCAAGTAATACATTTTATCCATATTTTTATCGATTTGACATTGTTTGATTTTAATAGGCGTTGAAGATTTTACAAGAGTAATGAGATCAAGACTCCTCCTAGCTCTGCTTATGGAGAGTTTTTCACTAACTTCAATTCAGATCTACTGACTAATATTCAGAGTATTAAATAAATATTTTAGAAAAAATTGCAGCATATTCTTCTATTTTGGATTTTGTAGGTATTTTGTCAACACCTATACTGTTTGCCTTGAGGGCTGCTACTATAGCACTAGCAGCGCTACATATCGCCAACCTTGAATCTTTTTCCTTAATGTATATGCAAGTAAATACTGCTGATAGAATATCGCCTATCCCAGTGGAGTCTACTGTAGGAATATAGCCTAGCCTCAATTTATGTTCGTTCATATGAATTACTCTTTGTGTTGCAGAAATCACAAAGTCAGCATTTATAGGTCCAAGAATTTTATATTCCTGCTCATCTGCTTTGACAGCAGAAACGCCTGACCAGTCTAAAGCTACGCTTCTATAAAGTGAAATAGTTCCTGAGGGTCGTACTTTCCGTAGATAACCTTGCGGATCCAGCATTACAAATTTTCCCTTCTCAGTTATCGCTCTAAGGACATCCAACGGAACCTCTTCAATGACGGGGCTTACTATCCAACCATCCGCATCTATATCACTAAAGTCATCAACCGTGAGTGGCCTACATTTGGACAATAGAGTCAGTTTTCTAGTATCATCGTATTGTCTAATAGAAAATTTTGTAGTTCGCCATTCTTTTTCAAAATGATTGATATTAACAAGATTTCGATTTAGGAAATCTCGCTTATCCTCTGGAAGATCTTCTCCCACTTTGGTAACTAGAATAGTTTCAAAACCCAGTTGTCTGCAAGTTAAGCCACAATAACACGCTGGACCTCCTAAGTAATAATTATCTTCATTGTCTATTGAGTCTAATGTTATGTGTGATGCTATCGCTATTTTCACGTACGTCTCATCAAGAATCAGCGTATTACCCATTTAAATGCCGTAGCCCTCTTGTAATCATGCAATAAAAGATTGGCCAGATAGAAGACTGATCAAACTGTTGAACAAAAAGATTAATGGGTCAATGGCAGGTATTCAATGTTGGCTGCTATCCCTGCAGGTAATGTAACCATGGTATTATTACTGCCAAATGGGGTGTTAACCGTCATCAATAGCGCTGCTGCATTATCAGTTAATTCCTTAACAATAGAAGAAGATCTATCACTTATAAAATAAATCTGAACGAACAATTACAGTAGGATGCGTCAATATCCATCTCTCTGACATACACCACAAACTCCAAGCTCACGACCTTTTAGATAGACAGCCTAATGGGGTTTGGTTGTTAAATGCTGGGATTACTATTGATAAATGTTCTATCTAATCATCGACCCTCTAGACACAAAGTAGCTCAAAATTGTTGCAGATGGCAGAATAGTACATCCAATTACGGTATTAGGCAGTTTAAAAATTACCTCAGTCGTGGTAATATCATGAATCCTCAAACCAATAATTATGCTATCAGCAAATCAAATAGAGATTTTGATGCCGCGGCAGACAAAAAATAATGTAATACCGGGATTTCCAAGACTATATATAAGAATAGATGGAGAAGCCATCGCTGGTACAAATATTACAAATTCAGAAATTGCATACTAGGTGAGAGGCAGACTTAGGAGAAGGCAAAAAATGGTCTTACGTACCTAGGCGGTGACAAAAGCGCATTAAGGAATAACAAGATACATGATCTATATTTTGTATTTTAAAGTGGAGTAGGTGGCATGATTATTGAGAATAATCACATCTATAATAAACCACACTCTAGATTATATCCACATATATGAACACATAATATGAAAATAAGAAATAATACTGTTCACGGTCAGGTTTTCGGTATTATTTATTTATTAGATACTCGAGCAGAAGAACACCATATCCGCATGATACCATAAAGATGATCAATAAAAAATATATAAGTACTTTGAATATTATTATAGAAAAGCGGCAAAAGTAGAGCCACTAGTAGACTATATACAGAGATACGTGTTTGTTATATCCTTGACATGAGTGTCTAACAATTCTATTAAGTTCATGTAAAAGATGGTAACTAGCACCCAAACCAATTAGTGTGGGGCTATATACATTACATCCTGCAGCCAGCCGCATTGGAGCCATGAAACACCAGCACCGTTCACCATGTCCTGTGCCATTCATTAAGACAAAGGTGGTTGGCACGGCTTTGCTCATGATGCCAAGGTTATTCTTTGCAGAATATTTCGATTTTGAGGTAGGTTGTAGGACATTTTATTATATCTTCAATGTCTGACTGAAAAAAATCCAGCATACCTTTTGATCAGACCATGTGAAGCTCATTGTGGGATAAATCCAAATTTTCATTTTCAACCTATATGGCACACTTTACGAAACAACTAAAATGATGATTTTTTACTTTAGATATTTAATCCTCTTATTTTGTTCTACCATTATAAATGCTTTAGTGAGCAATACACCAGCAATGAAACCACCGATGTGCGCTGTAAATGCTACTTGAATTGCAGTAAACGAGCCTATAACAGCAAATACAATTTGAAGTATTAGCCAATAATAAGCTCTGGTGTTTCCAGCAGCAGCTGCTATACCTAGTATTCCGGAGATGGCTCCGGAAGCACCTATTAATACGGTGTGGCTATTTCCCAACATAAAAGTCGATATTGCACCAAAAATAAAGCTCCGGCAAGTCCTGCGATTATGTAAGTTAAGATATATCTGAAAATTCCAACTGCTCTTTCTGCGTATCCTCCAAGGTATACTAATGCTAGTATGTTAAATGCTAGATGAGCAATGTTGGCATGAATGAATATTGATGAGAATAAGCGTGTTAAGGCATCTGAAAGCGAGGGGGGGTGATAGGGATGAGAATGATAATAGCTGGTCAGGAATGAAACCATAACGCCGTATGACTTCCTCTTGCATACCTGTGATTAGTCCAAAAGCAAGGATTATGACATTTAAAATTACGAGAGATGTTGTAGCTATAGGTAGGCTTGATATGTTTATGATGATAATGTAGTTTTGTAGATATAAATGGCTATGCAGACTTTCTAATTAAATAGGGCTTTATCAATATAGGCAGCATCGCGCAACGTAAAGTTGTGATAGATTACCGTCTGTTTAACTAAGATTTTGTCTTGTTAAGGTATATCTAGAATTTTGCCAGATATATGAAANATTTTATTCTATTGACGTACCTCATATATGACAATTACGAATTAAGACTATATAATAGAGGTAACACAAGGATCTTGATACGATAGTTTTAAATCCAATGACTGACACATACAACATTTATACGATATAACAAGGTTACAGAGTTATTTTTCTTTAACAAAACACTCTTGAAATAAACTTGTTATATCTTCGTAAATAGGATCAGATAACATATTAGTGTTTTTGTTTAGTATTTTTGGAAGTGTTTCATTTAGCTGTGAAATAGATTTTGTTAGAGCACAATTTCTTTATGAGCCCCTATCTGGACAAATGGCTGATTTTCATACTGACAACTTCCCATTAATCTCTACGTTGTTCGTTTAACTCCTCTATGCGCCGCTTGACTTGCACCTTTACTCTGTTAGGCTTCTAGTATCACACAAGCTAGTTTTTAATCATGTGGCCACTACAAGAACAGGTATTGTGACATTGCTTATTATCTTCCGACTATTACTGAATAATGATCTTATCCATGAATCTATGTGAGATGAGGTCAAGACCATCATATCATATCCCTGTGCTTTAATTACATCTACGATTTCAGAGACAAGATTACCTGTTCTAAATTTGTACGATATCTTATTTTTGCATCCTGCTTCTTTAAATTTCCTTATTGTGTCTTCCATTATATCTACAAATGGTCCTTGTACATCCCGATTTAGAGTCGTGTGTGTCTGGTGAATTTCCAACATTAACCGAGATATGTTTTATTTCGTCAGCGTTTTCTATTACTCTTAATAACACAATTTCAGCACCTGACAGATTTGAGAGAGAAATAGCATAATTGACTGCTTTGTTTGAACTATCTTTTCCATCATGAGTTACTAGAATTCTATTAATCGAAGGAATGTTAGATTTAGAAATGAAAACATCTGTTGATGTGATAGGAGAAGCAGTATCCCTTACATTTATGATATCAGAAGTTTCATGTGCATATGACTTGTCGTCAGGTTTAGTATTAGAGGATAATATCATATCATATAATTATAGTAAAGTTATTTAAGAGTATCAATTTATGGAACTGTTCTATGTATCGGCATTTCCGAAGGAAGAAAGACCATCATGTATAGTTTCTACTTACACGTCTCAAGTTGCTTATTAAATTGTTTATTCTCTTGGGCGCTATACAGCTATCCGTTATAATATATTATATGTAACTAAGATCATTAAGAATACTTATTTACATATTTAATAAATATAGTAAATAAATCTGCACTTGCCATTATCACTGTCTATTCTATGTAATTCTTATTTCTTCACACATATGGACCAGATCAATGACATAAATCCACAATGTGATCTTAGAACAACAGAAAAATAAATGGGAATGATGAGGTATTACAAAAATTTTTACTGATTCTGAGCCAGGCGATCATCATCATCTGAACGCATGATGAAAGAATCCACCTCCAGATCGATGTCCTTGATGCGTCCTGCTGCTACTACCATTACTCTGTTTACTGACCAGATCATGGTGGTGATGATGCGTCCTGCTACTACTACTACTACTGCTACTACTACTGCTACTATCGTGTTTACTGACCACATGATGGTGGTGATGATGCGTCCTGCTACTGCTACTACTACTGCTACTACTACTGCTACTATCGTGTTTACTGACCACATGATGGTGGTGATGATGCGAACTCGTACTGCTTGGTGATGAAATATCTTTCACATTAAATGTGGCAATGCCGGGCTGGAGATTATACAAAACAGGATCAACTGTAAAGGCATTCACTTTAACTTGATAGGTTTGTGATTTAACTGTTCTAGGTATCGTCCACGAATAGCTATAGATTCCATTTGAATTGCTAGTACCGTTAAACTTATTTTGAATTAAATTTCTTGTTGGATCAAAAACTATACCACTTATTTGAGCATTTCCTACATTGTTATTTGAAATTGGATCTTGTATAGCAATATGGAATACTTCAGGCTGTCCTTTTGTTATAGGATTTTTATCAACATTTACTAACACTGTTAATTCCGGGTTAGGTTGACTGGCGGATCGTATTGGTGATTTGGTTATAGCTCGGGGCATAAGCAATGCTTGCTGCTGCAATTGAGTTTTTGGCATCAAGTTTGATGATAAAGGAGTAGGGACTATAGGATGGTAGTTTTTTGTAGTGATAGGTGTGGTTGTTATTATTCGGGAATCGGTACTAGTGTTTAGTGATTTGGTTATAACTCGGGGCATAAGCAATGCTTGCTGCTGCAATTGAGTTTTTGGCATCAAGTTTGATGATAAAGGAGTAGGGACTATAGGATGGTAGCTTTTTGTAGTGATAGGTGTGGTTGTTATTATTCGGGAATCGGTACTAGTGTTTGGCCTTGTTTCCGCATAAGCAGAGGTGTATAAGAATAATGACGTCAAAAGAACGAGTAAGGCGAACGTGATATGTGTCTCTTTTGTCAAAACTACAGATAAATGTAACATAGTAATGTAATTGATAATAATCTATATAAATATCTATAAAAGGTGAACCCTACATTTTTAATAGTTCATAATATTACTAAAATTAATCTGAAACTGTCTCCTATCAATATTTACTTATCAGACTAAGCGTTTCAATTTAGATGCTACTAAAATGATCGATACTTCTTATTATATCATGTCAGTTTAAGGTTTTCGGTGTCACATGTAACTTGCTTTCCTTCTAATTACGCTCTAGTGAAATGTATTATAGTTTGCTTATCATCGGCAAGGTTTTTGAAATGAACACGGTCAATATATGTAGTATATTTGATTGATAGTGTGAAACATGAACAGACGCGCCTCACGATGTTCAGGTTGATTCCAGATGGTGTTATTAGACATTCCCAATGCTGATGATCGCCGGATTTTGGCCCCGTTGTCCATGTCTTTCACTGGGATTCTACTCTTTGAACAATATATTCACATGTTTTCTTTAGCTTATTCTTGCTATCGTACTTACTCGCTGGTAGCTGTCATCTATTTCTTATTTTATAGTTTGCCGGCAAACCCGGCGAAGATTTCATCCGAGTATAAAGCCGGCAAACCAACTAAAGTGTTCTGCAGTATTCTCTTGGCGCTATATATAGCTCAGGGGTGATATCTTCTATTATAGTAAATTGTCTGTTGTTGACCCGTGGGAACGAACTATCCATTGCCTCTTCTGCAATAGTTTAGCTACTCTGAAACTGACCAAGACTAGACGTATTATGCTACGATGCAACACCTGCGGCGCTTTGGTGTTCGCCAATAGCTTGCTATCACAGTAGAGAATCCAGAAACTGCGGGATTTTATATTTACACATATATACGCCAACCTAGTATATTGATTGAATAAATTAACTAATTCCTTGCCTACTTAAGTTCCTGGGAAAATCTGTCATAGAATGACTTCAGCTGCTACATCAAATTTCGTATAATACTTTTTTACCTCTCCTTCGCCATATTTGGATATGAGTTTCCTCACAATATCGTTAACAATACTAGTATTTGTTATCGGTTTACCTCTTGCAGGTGTCTCTACGCCATTTATAGAAATCTTCAATGTTGGTTCGACTAGCAGGTTCTTGTACCAGTTGGTTTCAGAGCCCTGAACTGGAAGCAAATATAGAGTGTTACCCTCATATACAAACCAGACTGGACGAGGAATATCTCTACCGGATTTTCTACCTTTAACGTTGAGTGTAATTTCATCTACTTTGTTCAGTCTCTGGTGAAGATCGGCTTGGACATGACAATATTCTATGCTGCACATGTCAGTTATAGGTTTCGCGGATCTTGCCGCGTATATATGAATGCTGCTCTGTGCTAGTTAACTACTGCTATCACTATTGGAAAACCTATTAACTTACCTTGCAGCTTATTAGAAACTTGCTAGTTATTTCTGCAAGAATGGTGGAACTTGCCTTAGTTGACTATTTTGTTATGGGAGAAGCAGTTGGAATAGTAGCCACGTTTGTTGCGGCATTTTATTATTCAAGGAAGCAAATGCAAAAGCTCTCAGTGGATATAGAAACGAAGGTTCTAAGTGATTTGGACGATAAAATGAACGACCTTACCAGGATTGCAATTGAAAAGCCACAGCTAATAAAGATAGTCAGCAACGTTGAGTCTGACATATCAGAAGAAATAGCATTTACATATCATCTATTGCATACATTTGCACATGCATATCATTTGCATCAAAGAAAAGTAGTAAGTGATAATGAATGGACTGGATGGCTACGTAGAATGAGAACTTGTTTTGAGCAGGGCAAGATAAAGGAGTACTGGGAAAGTGGCCTTGAGTTAGAAAAATGGTTTGATCCTGCATTTGAAGATTTTATTGATAAGGAAGTAGTTCAGAAAATAAGTACAAAGCAGGAAATATAGTAAGACAATCCAATGTAGAATCGCATATCCAAAATATGACTCATTCACATCAATGTATTAATCAGATTACTTGTTGGTTACTAACAAGTGTAGTGTTCAGTAGTTTGGACATAACCCCAAACAGTACTTTGCCGGCAATGACCATAGGGATATCAGCGAATAGCTTCCATTTTTGTTTATAACCATGATCGAAGCAAGCGCAGCTAGTTAATTTAACCAATAATTAGTCAGGCAACAGATTCATTACTTGTATCCCTATCAATAGTATCTACTTCGTTTTCCCTTTCTAATTTCTTAACCGTCTCTTTGCGATACTCCCCAGTTGGTCCATCCACAGGTTCATCTTGAGACATTATTAGATAATAACTGGACTACATTAGATATAATAGAATATGTTGCTTCCACTAACTAAGCATCCGGTTCGATTTTTGGATATTGACTGTCTTCTAGATCTCAAATAAGCATAATTAGAGATAAAAGAATAAACTCGGAATCAAATAAACTATGGATGGAAGAGTAAAGTATATAGTAATTATACTATGAGTTTTATCGAAGAGGCATAAGTAGGAATAAAAAGAGTATAATTTAATGAGTAAGCATAACTATAACAAACAGCTCTCTTACGTAGACCTAGACTATCAGGATCGGGATTTTCGTGATTATGTTAGTTTGCTTCGTGGGAAACTAGATCCAATATTTAACGACGAATAGCATATATACAAAAACTGGTTGAGTTTATGAAAAGAATGGGGCTAACTACTAGCCATAGCATTCTGCCGTGTAGGTAAGACTCCCTGTCTAAATGGATACCGTTCTCCTAGTCCTGTAACTAAAACAAAGTAATGTCGGAATTAACTGGAGACGAGATAAAGGTAATGATTCAACGCAGAATCAATATGAAACAGAAGATCAAGTCTCACAAGAGTTTAGGGAAGTGGAAGACCATCTAACAGTTCTAGAAGCATTACAATGTGCTCTGAGTTTGACTACAGACGAGGAAGAGCAAAGAGAAATAATTGCTGGTACTCACCCGGGTCAAGTAAGTTGCATCAAGTGAAATGTGCCAGCGAAGATCATATTTGTAAATTCATGGAAGGCGTCAGATTCCATTTTAAACAAGTGTCCCCTAGTGTCTCTAGCTGGTAGTCAGTATCTATCCCTGAAATGACTAACATAGTATATGATTATAGCGATATAGTAAAAGAGTAGTATAGAGCAGATAGATAATAGCAGCATACTATGGACACTAGGGATAGAAAGTGCCTTCACGAGTTGTGATTCATAATCATGAATGACGTTATGTTAATTAGAAAGTCATTATGTTGTGGACTTGCTAAAGTAATGCCTGGTTTTG
>C688J18823_10001831_pt1 | contig 13241 bp, 9 predicted proteins | sample HopSoiMetagenom1_FD_18823 | JGI IMG/M metagenome (IMG submission 18823)
GCGCTTCGCGAGGTCTTCCCACACCGCTTCCTGCACGACGACGTAGAGCCAATCATTCGCGCCGTGCGGCTTGCAGTGGATGGCGTTGCCGAGCTGGCCGCCGCCGGAGTCGTTGCCGGCGCGCGGCGTCTCGCCCATGCCCTTGTAGGTCGGCACGGAGTATTCCGCGAGCTCGCCGCGCTGCAGGCGTTGGTGGTCTCGGAACTTCACGCGGCAGAGGTTCATCACGCCGTCCATCATCGCGACTTCCACGTACTGGCCTTTGCCGGTCTTCTCGGCCTGGCGCAGCGCCGCGAGCAATCCGATGGCGAGGTGTAATCCCGTGCCCGAGTCCCCGATCTGCGCGCCGGTCACGAATGGAGGACCGTCGGGTACGCCCGTTGTGCTCATTGCGCCGCCCATTGCCTGCGCCACGTTCTCGTAGGCCTTGAACTCCGCATAGGGCCCGGTCGAGCCGAAGCCCTTGATCGAGCCCATCACGATCTTCGGGTTGATGGCGCGGATCTTCTCCCACGGGAAGCCGAAGCGGTCGAGCACGCCGGGACCGAAGTTCTCCATGATGATGTCGCACTTCTTCACGAGCTCGGTGAAGACCTGCTTGCCCTCGTTGGTCTTCATGTTGACCGTGATCGAGCGCTTGTTGCAGTTGAGCATGGTGAAATAGAGCGAGTCCGCGTTCGGCACGTCGCGCAGCTGCCCGCGCGTCGCGTCGCCCTGCGGGTTCTCGAACTTGATCACGTCCGCGCCCATCCAGGCGAGGAGCTGCGAGCACGTCGGACCCGCCTGCACGTGCGTCATGTCGAGAATGCGTACGCCTTTCAGAGCTTCCATGTCTATTTCTTCTTTGCGGCCGACGGGTTCAGGCTGGTGATGCGGCCGCTCTCGGTGCCAGCCGTTTCGTCGATGACGGCGTTGATCAGCGTCGGCTTCTTCGAGCGGATCGCCTCTTCCATGGCCTTTCGCAGCTCGGCGGGCGTCGTCGCCTGCACGCCCACGCCGCCGAACGCTTCCATCAGCTTGTCGTAGCGCGCGCCTTTCACGAATACGGTCGGCGCCGGATCGCGGCCGGTGGGATCCCTGTCGGTGCCCTTGTACACGCCGTTGTTGTTCATCACGACGATGCACACCGGCAGGTTGTAGCGGCAGACGGTCTCGACTTCCATGCCGGAGAAGCCAAAGGCGCTGTCCCCTTCCACCGCGATGACTTGCTGCTTGGTGGTCACAGCGGCGGCCACGCAATAGCCCATGCCCACACCCATGATCCCCCAGGTGCCGACGTCGATGCGCTTCCTGGGCTTGTACATGTCGACGATGGAGCGCGTGAAGTCGAGGGCGTTGGCGCCTTCGTTGACGAGGATCGCGTCCGGATTGGCTTTCACGATGTCGCGCACCACGTTCAGCGCGCTGTGGAAATTCATCGGCGTCGGATTCTTCGCCAGGGTCTCGGCCATCTTGGCGACGTTGCCGTTCTTCTTCTCCGCGACGGCGTTGAGCCACTCGCCCGGCGGCTTCGCGAAATTTCCAAGGTTGGAAAGCATCGCGCTAACGCAGGACGCGATGTCGCCCACCACTGGCGCGTCGATGCGCACGTTGCTGTCGGCTTCCTGCGGCGAGATGTCGACCTGAATGAATTTCTGAGCGCCCCAGTCCTTCGAGCTCTTGCCGCCCCAAGTCTTGCCCTTGCCATGCGAGAGCAGCCAATTGAGCCGAGCGCCGATCAGCATCACTACGTCGGCGCCCGGCAGCACGAATGAACGCGCGGCCGACGCGCAAAGCTCGTGCGTGTCGGGCAGGACGCCTTTCGCCATGGACATCGGCAGGTACGGAATGCCGGTTTTTTCGATGAGCGCCTGAATGTCGGCGTCCGCCTGCGCATAGGCCGCGCCTTTGCCGAGAATGATGAGCGGCTTCTTCGCGCCGCGCAGAAGATCGAGCGCACGCTTGACGGCTTCAGCCGCGGGAATCTGCTTGGGCGCCGGGTCCACGACCTTGATGAGCGTCTTCTTGCCGAGCTCGGCGTCGATCGCCTGCGCGAAAAGCTTGGCCGGCAGGTCGAGGTAGACGCCGCCCGGGCGGCCCGACACGGCGGCGCGGATGGCGCGTGCGATGCCGACACCGATGTCGTCGGCGTGCAGGACGCGGTACGCCGCCTTCGCAACCGGCTTGGCTATCGCCAGCTGGTCCATCTCCTCGTAGTCGCCCTGCTGAAGGTCGACGATTTCACGCTCGCTCGAGCCGCTGATCAGGATCATCGGGAAGCAGTTCACCGTGGCGTGCGCGAGCGCATTCAGGCCGTTGAGGAATCCCGGCGCCGACACGGTGAGGCAGATGCCCGGCTTTTGCGTCAGGAAGCCGGCGATGGACGCCGCGTAGCCGGCGTTCTGCTCGTGGCGGAACGAGAGCACCCGCATGCCGTCGGCCTGGGCGCGGCGCGTGAGGTCGGTGATCGGAATCCCCGGCAGCGCGTAAATCGTGTCGAGGCCGTTCAGCTTGAGGGCATCGATGACGAGCTGGAAGCCGTCGACGGTCTTTGCGGTTGCGCTAGTGGCGACTTGGGGTTCTGCGGTACCCATGGAAGGTGCTCCTGTGAAGGACCGCTATGGTAGGAAACGCCCCACTGCGGCGGCCTTGACTGAGGTCAAGCGTCTAGAATGCGCTCCCTTGAGATGAGCACGCTCGCCAGCCATCCGCAGAGGAACTCGATCCGCCTGCAGCTGCGGCAAAACCAGTCGCTCGCCGGCATGAGCGCCGCGCAGTGGTCGGAGCTCGAGCCGCTCGTCGTCATCGCCGATTATCGCAAGGGCGACCCCCTCGTGCGCCAAGGCGACGAGGAAATGGAACAGTTCTTCATCCTCGAGGGGATGGTGAAGCGAGTGGTGTCCAACCCGCAGGGACGCGAGATGATCCTGCGCTTCGCGGCGGAGACGGAGATGGATACTTCGTACGCCGCATGGCGGTTGCGCACGCCGCTGCCCTATTCCATCGTCGCGGTGACCAAGGTGCGCACCGCGGAGATGCCGCTGCCGGTGTGGGCGGAGTTCCTCGAGCGCCATCCGGAGATCAAGCAGCGCTTCGAGTACGAAGTGATGCGCCTCATGTCGGAGGTGATGGCGCACAGCATCACGCTGCACCTCCTGGATGCGCCGGGGCGGCTGCTGCGCTTCCAGAGAAAGCACCCCGAGCTTTCGGGCCGCATCCCGAAGAAGGAGCTCGCCGCCTACCTGAATCTCACCCCGGAGACGCTCTCGCGCCTCAGGCAGAAGCTCGGAAACGACTGAAGGCCCAGGACACCAGCGGCCAGAAAAGGAGCGCAAGCGCGAGGCCCGTCATGGTGCCGACCAGGCCGTTGGAGAAGAAGACGGTCAGGTCGCCCTGGGAGACCAGCATCGCCTGTCGAAACGACGCCTCGGCGCGGTCGCCGAGCACGATGGCGAGCACCAGCGGCGCCAGTGGGTAGGAGAGTTTCTTGAATGCGTACCCCGCGACGCCGAACACCATCATCATCCAGACGTCGAAGATGGAGTTGTGCACCGTGTAGGAGCCGATCGCGCAGATCACGATGATCACGGGCGCGATCACCGAGAATGGGATGCGCAGGATCGCGGCGAAGAGCGGCACGCAGGTGAGCACCACGATCAGGCCGGCGATGTTGCCGAGGTACATGCTGGCGATCAGGCCCCACACGAAATCCTTCTGCTCGACGAAGAGCAGCGGCCCGGGCTGCAGACCCCAGATGAGCAGGCCGCCGAGCAGCACCGCGGCGGTCGGTGAGCCCGGCACGCCCAGCGTGAGCATCGGCAGGAGCGCCGAGGTGCCGGCGGCATGCGCGGCGGTTTCCGGCGCCACCACGCCCTCGACCTGGCCGGTGCCGAATTTTTCGCCGTTTGCCGAAAAGCGCCGCGCAACGCCGTAGCTCATGAACGATGCCGGCGTGGCGCCGCCGGGGACGATGCCCATGAAGACGCCGACCGCGGAAGCGCGCAGGGACGTCATCCAGTAGCGCGGCAGCTCCTTCCAGGTGTCGAGCACCACGCGCATGTTGATCTTGGCGTTGGCGCCCTTGAACTCGAGCCCTTCCTCGAGCGTGAGCAGGATCTCGCCGATGCCGAAAAGGCCGATCACCGCGACCAGGAAGTCGAAGCCGTTCAGCAGCTTCTCCGTACCAAAGGTGAGGCGCAGCGTGCCCGTGACGGGGTCGGTGCCCACCGCCGCCAACGCGAAGCCGAGCATCATCGAGGCGAGGGTCTTGAACGGCGGCTCCTTGCTCATGCCGACGAACGCGCAGAAGGTGAGCAGATAAACCGAGAAGAATTCCGGCGGACCGAATTCCAGCGCGAATTTCGCAACCACGGGCGAAAGGAACGTGATGACGATGACGGCGACCAGCGCGCCGACGAAAGACGAAGTGAACGCCGCGGTGAGCGCGCTGCCGGCTCGTCCCTGCTGCGCGAGTGGATAGCCGTCGAAAGTGGTGGCGACCGACCACGGCTCGCCCGGAATATTGAACAGGATCGACGTGATGGCGCCGCCGAAGAGCGCGCCCCAGTAGATGCAGGAGAGAAGGATGATCGCAGAGGTGGTGCCGCCGGGCGACTGCGCCATCGAGAACGTGAGCGGCAGCAGGATGGCGACCCCGTTCGCGCCGCCAAGGCCCGGCAGCACGCCGATGATCACGCCGAGCACGATGCCGACGAACATCAGCGCCAGGTTCTTGAGCGAGAGCGCGACGACGAAGCCGTGCGCGAGCGCTTGAATCTCGTCCATTAGCCCAGGCCCAGGAGATTCTCGAGCGGCCCCTTGGGCAGCGGCACCTTGAACCACGATTCGAAGATCAGGAAGAAAACCACCATCGTGCCCACGCTCACCGCGCCCACCTTCCACCAGGCGTATTTGCCGAGCCATCGCATGAAGAACGCGATGAAGACCACCGAGGCGGCGTAGATACCGGTCCAGACGATGAGTGCGACATAGATGCTGGCCGGCACCAGCACCGCCAGCACCATCTTCAGCTGCGTGACGCCGACAAAGACGCGGCCAGCGTCCTTCTTGCCGATCCAGGCGTGGATCAGGTTGACGACCGAGGCGATGCAGACCAACAGGCCGATGTAGAACGGAAAGTAGCCCGCCTGCGGCCCGTCTTCGTCCCAGCGCGCGCCGAGGCGGATGCTGTCGAAGACGACGATGCCGCCGAGCAGGAGGAAGACCGCCGCGACGGCGATCTCGGCGCTCTTCTGGCCGAACGCCGGCCGGTCTCCCTGCTGCGGGCTCATGCGCGGAAGGCTACTTGTGCAGGAAGCCGGCGGCCTTCATCAGCTCGATGTGCCGCTGCTCTTCCTTTGCCACCCAGTCGGCGAACGCCTTGCCTTCGAGCGAAGTGGTGTTGAACGCGCCCTTCTCGATGTAATCCTTCCACTCCGGCGTCTCCTGCACTTTCTTCAGCATGCCGACGTAGTACGCCACCTGGTCCTGGCTCACGCCCCCGGCCATGAAGATGCCGCGCAGCATGAGGTAGCTCACGTCGAGGCCGCTCTCCTTGCAGGTCGGGATGTCGGCCCACGACATCTTGTCCGTCACCTTGGCCTTGTAGGGCATGCGGTTCGGGTCGAACACGCACAGCGCCTTCAGCTTGCCCGCGCGCCAGTGCGCCACCGCCTCGATCGGGTTGTTGACCGTCGAGTCGACGTGCTTGCCGACGAGCTGGACCGCCACGTCGCCGCCGCCCTTGAACGGGATGTAGGTGAACTTGGCGCCGGTCTTCTGCTCGATCGCCACGGTGATGATCTGGTCTTCCTGGCGCGAGCCGGTGCCGGCCATCTTGAGCTTGCCCGCGCCGGTCTTCTTGGCCGCCTCGACGAACTCCCCGGCGGTTTTGTAAGGCGCTTCGGCGTTCACCCAGAGGACGAACTGGTCGAGCGCCATCATCTTGACCGGCGTCAGATCTTTCCAGTTGAACGGCACGCCGGTGGCGAGCGGCGTGGTGAACAAATTGGACAACGTGATGATGATCTTGTGCGGGTCGCCCTTCGCGCCCTTCACGTCGAGGAAGCCCTCGGCGCCGGCGCCGCCGGATTTATTCACCACCACCATCGATTGCTTCATCAGGTTGTGCTTGGCGACGATGCCCTGGATGGCGCGCGCCATTTGGTCGGCGCCGCCGCCGGTGCCGGCCGGGACGATGAATTCCACCGTCTTCGTCGGTTCCCAGGCGTGCGCGGCGATGGGCGCCGCGACCGTTAAGGCCGCAGCCGCGAGGTACGTTAGCTTGCGTTTCATTCGGATCCTCCTCCGTTGATATCGGAACAACGCGCCGGTTCCTTATTGGTGGACCTTGCGCCTCTCATCCCTTTTGATTCTACTTTGACGCCTCGGCAGGCGCCTGCGGCTGGCGCGCTGCAAACCACTTCCCGAGGGCGACGACCAGGACCACGCCGATCGCCCCGCAGACGTATTCGAGATTCATGCCGCCGTAGTGCGGATGAATCTGCGTCGCCTCGCCGACGTATTGCACGCCGTGCGGCTCGAGCCAGGGCCGCAGCGCCATGTCGGCGATCAACATCTCGCCGGCCACCCAACCGATGAGGCCCGCGCCGATCGTGATGATCACCGGGAAGCGCTCCATCAGCTTGATGAGCAGCGTCGCGCCGAAGATTACCAGCGGGATCGAAATGGCGAGGCCGAGGATCAGCAGCACCATGTTGCCGCCAGCGGCCGCAGCGACCGCAATGACGTTGTCGAGGCTCATCACGAGATCGGCGATCAGGATCGTGCGGATCGCCGCCATCAGGTGCTCGTGGGCATGGATGTTGTCGTCGCCTTCCTCCGGGATCAGCAGCTTCACGCCGATCCAGAAGAGCAGGAGCGAGCCGACGATCTTGAGCCACGGCAGGCCGAGGAGCGCCGCCGCGAAGATGGTGAGGATCACGCGCAGCACCACCGCGGCGCCCGCGCCCCATATCACGGCTTGTTTCTGCTGCTTGTGCGGCAGCGAGCGCGCGGCGAGCGCGATCACCACCGCGTTATCCCCGGAGAGGATGATGTTGACGCCGATGATCTTCAGCAGACCGATCCAGAACTCGGTCGTTGCCAGCATTTCCATGATTTTTATTCTAGAACAGGCCTACGACCTTGCCGTCCACGAGGTCGATCTTGTTCGCGGACGGAACTTTTGGCAGGCCGGGCATGGTCATGATGTCGCCGCAGATCATCACCACGAACTCGGCGCCGGCGGCTAGGCGCACTTCGCGGATGTTCACCACGTGGTTCGATGGCGCGCCACGCAGCGCAGCATCGGTCGAGAACGACGACTGCGTCTTCGCCACGCACACCGGGTAGTGGCCGTAGCCGTCATCCTGGAACTTCTTGATTTGCGCGCGCACCTTCGCGTCGGCGGTCACCTCCGAAGCGCGGTAGACCTTCTTCGCGATCTTGTTGATCTTTTCCCAGAGCGGGTCGGCATCCTCGTACACGAACGACGGCTTGGAGGCCTGCTCGCACAGGTTGACGACGATTTTCGCCAGGTCCGCGGCGCCCTTGCCGCCCTCGGCCCAGTGGTTCGCCGTCACGACCTGCACGCCGAGCTTCTTCATGCGTTCCGAAACCAGCTTCAGCTCCGCCTCGGTGTCGTAGGTGAACTTGTTGATCGAAACGACGCAGGGGATGCCATAAACCTTCGACACGTTCTCCACGTGGCGCTCGAGGTTGACGAGGCCCTTTTCCAGCGCCGCCAGGTTCTCCTTGCTCACCTCCTTCACGTCGACGCCGCCGTGGTACTTGAGCGCGCGCATGGTCGCCACGATCACCGCGGCGTTTGGACGCAGGCCGGTCTTGCGGCATTTGATGTCGAGGAACTTCTCGGCGCCGAGGTCGGCACCGAACCCGGCTTCGGTAACCACGTAGTCGGCCAGCTTCAGGGCCGACTGGGTGGCGAGCACCGAATTGCAGCCGTGCGCGATGTTGGCGAACGGCCCGCCGTGCACGAAGGCTGGGTTGTTCTCGAGCGTCTGCACGAGATTCGGGGCGAGCGCGTCTTTTAACAGCACGGTCATCGCGCCATGGCCTTGCAGGTCCTTCGCGCGCACCGGCTTCTGCTCGCGCGTGTAGCCGATCACGATGTTCCCGAGGCGGTTCTTCAGATCGTCGAGCGAGCTCGACAGGCAGAAGATCGCCATGACCTCCGACGCTACCACGATGTCGAAGCCGTCCTGCCGTGGGTAGCCGTTGGCGGTCCCGCCCAGGCCCACGGTGATGTCGCGCAGCGCCCGGTCGTTCATGTCGAGCACGCGCTTCCACTGGATGCGGCGGATGTCGATGCCGAGCTCGTTGCCGTGGCTGATGTGGTTGTCGATGAGCGCGGCGAGCAGGTTGTTCGCGAGCTGGATGGCGCCGAAGTCGCCCGTGAAGTGCAGGTTGATGTCCTCCATCGGCACGATCTGGGCGTAGCCGCCGCCCGCCGCGCCGCCCTTCACGCCGAACACCGGCCCGAGCGAGGGCTCGCGCAGGCAGATCATCGCCTTCTTGCCGATGTGATTCAGCGCGTCGCCAAGGCCTACCGTCGTGGTGGTCTTGCCTTCGCCGGCCGGCGTCGGGCTGATGGCGGTCACGAGGACCAGCTTGCCCTCCTTCTTCCCCTTCAGCGTGTCCAGGTACTTGAGCGAGACCTTCGCCTTGTAGTGCCCATAGGGCTCCAGGTGCTCCTCCGAGATGCCCAGCTTCTCGCGCGCGACGGCGGCGATGCGCTGCATCCGGGCTGCCTGGGCGATTTCGATGTCCGACGGCATGTTGGTTCTCTGTGTAATTTCGGGGAAACGCGGATTGTGGGAGAGCCGAGCGCCCGGCAGCCTTGACTGAGGTCAAGCGCCTACCCACAATCGGCCGCAAGGGAGGTGTTCATGCGTCGCATCGCTTTGGTCGCCGTGCTCTTCGCTGCGGCTGCGCAGGCGCAAGTGCCGGGCGTCAGTCCTACGACAGTCCTCATCGGCCAGTCGGCGCCGCTCACGGGCAGCAACGCCGAGCTCGGCAACGACATCCGCAACGGCGCGGCGGCGTACTTTCGCAAGGTCAACGAGGCGGGCGGCGTGCACGGTCGCAGGCTCGAGCTCATCTCGCTGGACGACGGCAACCAGGTGCCGATGGCCGAGGCCAATACCCGGCAGCTGGTGGAGGAAAAGCCGGTGTTCGCGCTGTTCGGCTATGCCAGCGCGACGCTGTCGCGGCCGGCGCTGCCGTTCGTGGAGAAACACCGCGTGCCGTTCCTCGGGGCCTTCACCGGCGCCGACCCGATGCGCATCTTCAACAAGCACGTCTACAACATGCGTGCGAGCTACGCCGACGAGCTCGAGAAGATCGTCGAGCACTTCGTGCCGCTCGGCGTGAAGCGCTTCTCGATCGTCTACTACGACGACGTCGTCGGGCGCGAGAACCTGACGGCGGTCGAGCGCGCGCTCAAGAAACGCAATCTCGAGGCGGTGTCGAAGGCCGCCTTCAAGGACCGCGCCAAGCCCGACATCGACGCCGGCTTGAAGGAAGTCGCGAAGGGGCAGCCTGACGTGGTGATTCTCACCACGCTGTTCAAAACCACGGCGGACTTCATCCGCCTTGCGCAGAAAACAGGAGTGGGTGCGCAGATGGCGAGCAATTCATTTCCCGGGGCGAGCCCGCTCGCCAAGGAGCTCGGCAAACAGGGCTCCGGCGTGATCGTCGCGACCGTGGTGCCGCCGCCCACCAAGCGCTCGCTGCCGCTCGTGCAGGAATACCAGGTCGCGATCGAAAAGCAGCTCGGCAAGAAGGACTACTCGTTCACCTCGTTCGAGGCGTACATCGGCGCCAAGGTGATGGTGGAGGCAATGCGCAAGGCCGGTCCGAAGCTCACGCGCGAGGCATTCGAGCGCGAGCTCGATGCGATGAAGGATTACGACGCCGGCGGCTACACCGTGGCATTCGGCCCGTCGAACCACAACGGCAGCTCGTTCGTCGAGCTGACCGTCATCGGACGCGACCGCAAATTCAGCTACTAGTGGAAGCGGGGCCGGACTTCTTCGCCGGGATGGGTGCGGTAGGCGACATCGCGCACGCCGGGAACGGCGGACGCCACCTCGACGAAGGCGAGCATCTCGTCGGTGCTCGAGGCGCCCGAAAGCGTGATGCGGCCGGTCTCGGAGGCCACCTGCACGACGCCTCGCGCGTTTCCGGCGCGCGCCTTAGCGCCGCGCGTACCCGCGCGGCAAGCGCGAGATCGTCGAGCTTCTGGCGCGAAGCCGCGGTCTCCCCGAATTGCGATCCACGGGCGAGGGTGAGCACCTCGGCGACGCATTCGCCGACGGACACGCGCTTGGTATTGAGCACGATGTCGTAGTGCTCGGGCTCGGTCCACTGCACGCCGAAATGCCGCCGCATGATCGCGGTGTGCGCTTCGTCGTTGGTGCGGATCTCGTCGGCGACGCGCTCCTCGTCGTCGGTGGCGAGCCGCTTCATCATGCGGGTCTTTCTCAGCTCGAAGGGCGCGCACACGCGTACCGAGAGCGCGTGCGGCACTTCGCGCAGGAGATGCGTCGCGCCCCAGCCGCGGATGATGGCGCCGCCCTTGGCGGCAATCCCGTAGATCTCATCCGCGGTGAAAATCGAAAGGCTGGTCTGATCGGCAGTCAGGCGCTCGACCAGCCCGGCGCTGCCATCGAGAAGGCGGATGACGTGGCTCTTTCTCACCCGCATGCGATCGGCGAGGTGGTCGATCACCTCGTGGTAGATGACCGGCACGCCAAGCTCCTCACCCAGCGCTGCCGCGACGTCCTTGCCTAGCGAGCCCATCTCGCGCGTGATGGCGATGATCGGCATGCCCCACCTCCCCGTGGCTATAGCTATCCGTACAGCTCGGTGAGTGTACGCCCTTTGCCGTACCCGGGGTCGCCCGGTTTCTTGCCGCCCGCCTTCACGCGCACCGCGCAATACTTGAATTCCGGGATCTTGCCGAATGGATCGAGCGCAGGGTTGGTGAGCAGGTTGGCCGCCGCCTCGTAGTAGCAGAACGGAATGAAGACCGCCCCTCGTGGCGTGCCGGCGTCCGCACGCGCATAGAGAGAAACCTTGCCGCGGCGCGATTCCACGGTGATCACATCGCCCGGCCGCGCGCCGAGCTCGTCGAGGTCGAGCGGGTGGATGGAAACCACGGCTTCGGGCTCGATCGCATCGAGCGCGCCGGAGCGGCGCGTCATCGCGCCGGTGTGCCAATGCTCGAGCTGGCGCCCGGTAATGAGCACCATCGGATATTCCTTGTCGGGACGCTCCGCGGCGGGAATCAGGTCGGCTGGCACGAACTTGGCCTTGCCGGTAGCCGTGGGGAAGTGGGTCTGGAATACCACCGGCTGGCCCGGATCGCCCTCGTTCTCGCAAGGGTAGGTCACGGATGAATCGCGCTCGAGGCGCTCCCACGTGATGCCGCGGATCGAGTCCATGCACTGTCGCATCTCGTTCCACACGTCTTTCGGTCCGGCGTAGTTCCACGGCAGACCGAGGCGCTTGGCGAGCTCGATGATGATCGCAAGGTCCTCGCGCGCCTCACCCGGCGCCTTCAGCGCGGGACGGCCGAGCTGCACCATGCGGTCGGTGTTGGTGACCGTGCCAGTCTTCTCCGGCCACGCCGTGGCGGGCAGCACGACATCGGCGAGATACGCGGTTTCGGTCAGGAAAATGTCCTGCACGACCAGGTGCTCGAGCTTCGCCATGGCGGCGCGCGCGTGCGCGAGATCCGGGTCTGACATCGCCGGGTTCTCGCCCATGATGTACATGCCGCGGATCTTGCCGTCGTAGGCGGCGTCCATGATCTCGACCACCGTCAGGCCCGGCTTCGGATCGAGCGACGCAGCCCAGAGCTTCTCGAAGCGCTTCTGCGCCTCGGGCGTGGCAACGCGCTGGTAGTCCGGATACATCATCGGGATGAGGCCGGAGTCGGAGGCGCCCTGCACGTTGTTCTGGCCGCGCAGCGGATGCAGGCCCGTGCCGGGCCGGCCGACCTGGCCGGTCATTAGCGTGAGCGCGATCAGGCAGCGCGCATTGTCGGTGCCGTGGATGTGCTGCGAGACGCCCATTCCCCACAGGATGATCGATGCCTTCGACGTGGCGTAGGCGCGCGCCACCTCGCGGATCGTGTCCGCGGGGATGCCGCAGATCGGCGCCATCTTCTCGGGCGAAAAATTCTTGGCGTTTTCCTTCAGCGCGTCGAACCCGCTGGTGCGGTCTTTGACGAACGCCTCATTCACCAGCCCTTCGTCGATGATCGTGTGGATCATTGCGTTAAGAAGCGCTACATCCGTGTCGGGCTTGAATTGCAGCATGCGCCAGGCGTGGCGCGCGAGCTCGCCGCGGCGTGGATCGGCGTAGACCAGCTTCACGCCCTTCTTCGCCGCGTTCTTCATCCAGGTCGCGGCCACCGGATGGTTCGACGTCGGGTTGGCGCCGATGAGGAACACCAGCTCGGAATTTTCGATGTCGTTCACCTGGTTCGACACCGCGCCCGAGCCGATACCCTCCAGCAGCGCGGCGACCGAGGAGGCGTGGCAAAGGCGCGTGCAATGGTCGACGTTATTCGTGCCGAAGCCGGTGCGCACCAGCTTCTGGAAGAGGTACGCCTCCTCGTTCGAGCCTTTCGCCGAGCCGAAGCCGGCGAGCGCATAGCGGTCCTCGTCGCGGATCTTCTTCAGGCCGCCCCCGGCGAGCTCGAGCGCCTCTTCCCAGCTCGCCTCGCGGAAAACTTCCGACCAGTTGTCGGAATCGACCACGAAATCCGGCCGCTTCGGCACGCCGGGCTTGCGGATCAGCGGCTTGGTGAGCCGGTGCGGGTGGTGCGCGTAATCGAAGCCATAGCGGCCCTTCACGCAAAGCCGGTTGTGGTTGGATGGGCCGTCCTTGCCGGTGACGAACTGGATCTTGTTCTCGGCGACGTGATAGGTGAGGAGGCAGCCGACGCCGCAGAACGGGCATACGCTGTCCACGCGTTTCTCGATTTTCTTGAGGCCCACGCCCCTCGCCGGCATCAGCGCCCCGGTCGGGCATGCCTGCACGCACTCGCCGCAGGCAACGCAGGTGGATTCGCCCATCGGATCGTCGAAGTCGAACACCGGCAGCGAATGATCGCCGCGGAAGGCATAGCCGATGACGTCATTCACCTGCACTTCCCGGCAGGCGCGCACGCAGCGCGTGCACTGGATGCAGGCGTCGAGGTTGACCGCGATCGCCGGGTGCGAGATGTC
>C688J18823_10001832_pt1 | contig 13241 bp, 14 predicted proteins | sample HopSoiMetagenom1_FD_18823 | JGI IMG/M metagenome (IMG submission 18823)
GCGCATAGACGCGGGGATCGAAGCCCTCGCCGATCGCGGTTGCAGGCACCGTGCCGACCAGCGCCACCGTCGTCTCGCGCAAGGCGCGCGCGAGGCTCGCACCGACCGGGCCAGCGCCCACGACGATCAGATCGAAGTCCTGCCGGTTTATAATCTCGTCCCTTGACGTGGCGAATTAGCTCAGCTGGTTAGAGCAGCGGAATCATAATCCGTGTGTCCGGGGTTCGAGTCCCTGATTCGCCACCATTTCCCCTCTAACGCCATCGATCGCATGAGAGCCTTCGCGCTCATCGCCGCGTTTGTCGCCAGCACGGCGATGGCGCAGTTGCGCAGCATCCCGGATGACGCCGAGCGGGCGGAGATCCGCCACGTGGAGCAGAACCTCATCGAGCTGAACGGCAAGCCGGAGCGCCTCGCCCCTGGCGCGCAGATCCGCGACCAGGCGAATCGCGTCATCGTGCCGGCGGCGCTCGAGACCGGCGCGCTGGTCAAGTACCGGCGCGACGCGACCGGCGCCGTAAGCCAGGTGTGGATTCTCACGCCCGAGGAAGCGGCGCGCTGATGAGCAAGCTCTACCTGCGCACGTTCGGCTGCCAGATGAACGAGTACGACTCGGAGAAGATCGCCGACGTGCTGCGCGCCGCGCATGGCACCGAGCGCACCGAGCAGCCCGAGGACGCCGATGTCATCGTCTTCAACACCTGCTCGGTGCGCGAGAAGGCGCAGGAAAAGGTGTTCGCCGACCTCGGGCGCGTGCGGCATCTGAAGCGCGCCAATCCCGGCCTGATGATCGCGGTCGGCGGCTGCGTCGCGAGCCAGGAAGGCGCGGCGATCATCGAGCGTGCGCCGTTCGTCGACGTGGTGTTCGGGCCGCAGACGCTGCACCGGCTGCCCGAGCTGCTCGCCCGCCGCCGCGCGAGCGGCGAGCCGCAGGTCGACATCAGCTTTCCGCTGATCGAGAAGTTCGACAGCCTGCCGGCTCCGCGCGAAGCAGGTAGAAACGCGGGCGCGAGCGCCTTCGTGACGATCATGGAGGGCTGCAGCAAGTACTGCAGCTTCTGCGTCGTGCCGTACACGCGCGGCGAGGAAGTATCGCGCCCGTTCGCCGACGTGCTGGCGGAAGTCGCGGCACTCGCCGCGCAGGGCGTGAAGGAAGTGACGCTTCTAGGCCAGAACGTCAACGCCTGGCGTGGAAGCATCGCCGGCAGCACCGGCGATTTCGCCGAGCTGGTCGCGTTCGTGAGCGAGGTCGACGGCATTGAGCGCATCCGCTACACCACTTCGCATCCCCGCGAGTTCACGCAGCGCTTGATCGACGCGCACGCCGCGCTGCCGAAGCTCGCGCCGCATGTGCATTTGCCGGTGCAGTCGGGTTCCGACCGCGTGCTCGCCGCCATGAAGCGCGGCTACACCACGCTCGAGTACCGCTCGATCATCCGCCGGCTGCGCGGCGCGCAGGCCGATATCAGCGTGACGTCGGATTTCATCATCGGCTTCCCCGGCGAAAGCGAGGCCGATTTCGACGCGACGCTCAAGCTCGCGCGCGACCTGCGGTTCGACGAGGCGTATTGCTTCGTCTACAGCGCGCGGCCCGGAACACCGGCGGCCGAGCTGCCCGACCGGCTGCCGCCGGAGCAGAAGCTCGCGCGCCTGCACCGGCTGCAGGCGCAGATCGAGGCGCAGGCGGCGGCGTTCGCCGAGCGCATGGTCGGATCGGTGGAGCGCGTGCTGGTAGAAGGCCGCTCGCGCCGCGGCGACGGGCTCGCGGGCCGCACCGGCAACAACCGCATCGTCAACTTCCCGGGTGGCGAGGAGCTCATCGGCCGCTTCGTCGACGTGCGCATCAGCGCCTGCGCCGCTCACACGCTGCGAGGCGAACTCGCACGATGAGGGCGAAGCCCGTCGAGCTTCGCCTCGACCCGGTGGACAATCAGCGCCTGGCGCGCCTGTGCGGCGCGCTCGATGCAAACCTGCGCCAGATCGAGTCGGCGCTCGACGTGACGATCGCCCGTCGCGGCGCCAAGTTCACCGTGCGCGGCGAGCAGGCGCAGCGTGCCGTGCAGGCGCTCGAGCATTTCTATGATCGCGCCTCGAGCGAGCTGACACTCGACGATGTGCAGCTCGGCCTCACCGAGCTGCTGCAGGGAACCCGCGCCGCGGCGCCGCCGGCCGAGGGCCCGCAGCTCCTCACGCGCCGCACCGATCTGCATGGGCGCACGCCGCACCAGGTGCAGTACATAGAGAACATCCTGGCGCACGACCTCACCTTCGGCATCGGGCCCGCGGGTACCGGGAAGACCTACCTGGCCGTGGCCTGCGCGGTCGACGCGCTCGAGCGAGACAAGGTGAAGCGCATCGTGCTCGCGCGCCCGGCCGTCGAAGCGGGCGAGCGACTGGGTTTCCTGCCGGGCGATCTCGCGCAGAAGGTCGATCCGTATCTGCGCCCGCTCTACGACGCGCTTTTCGACCTCATGGGCTTCGAGAAGACCGGCAAGCTTCTCGAGCGCGGCACGATCGAGCTCGCGCCGCTCGCCTACATGCGCGGCCGCACGCTCAACCACGCCTTCATCATCCTCGACGAAGCGCAGAACACCACGCCCGAGCAGATGAAGATGTTCCTCACGCGTATCGGCTTCGGCGCCAAGGCGGTGGTGAACGGCGACGTCACGCAGATCGACCTCGCGCGCGGCCAGAAAAGCGGGCTGATAGAAGCGCGGCGCATCCTCGCCGACGTCCGCGGCATCACCTTCACCCAGTTCACCGCGCAGGACGTCGTGCGCCACCCGCTGGTGGCGCGCATCATCGATGCCTACGACGCCGCCGCGTCGCAGGAATAACGTGACCGTGCAGTACGCGATCCCCCGCTCGGGAGTCCCCGCGCCTGCGGCACTACGCCGCTGGGCGCGCGCGGCGGCCGCGAGCCTCTCTGTCACCGTGCGCATTGTCGGCCGCCGCGAGGGGCGAGCGTTGAATCGGCGCTATCGGCGCCGCGACCACGCGACCAATGTCCTCAGCTTTCCTTACGGCAACACCGGCGATGTCGTGCTGTGCCATCCGGTGATCGCACGCGAAGCGCGCGAGCAGGGAAAGAGCGTGCGCGCCCATTACGCGCATCTGGTGGTGCACGGCGCGCTGCATCTGCGCGGCTATGAGCACGATGACAATGCAAGCGCAAGGCACATGGAAACGACGGAAATTCGCATCCTCCGGCGACTGGGGTTCGGTAATCCTTACACGGTAGAATCCGGCCGCACGGCATGAACGACCCCGCGCGCCCCAGCCTGCTCGAGCGGCTCTCCGCTCTCCTAATGCGCGAGCCGAGCGACCGCGAGCAGCTCGTGCAGCTCCTGCGCTCGGCTTATTCGCGCAACCTGCTCGACGCCGACGCTCTTTCGATCATCGAGGGCGCGCTCAACGTCTCCGAGATGCAGGTGCGCGACATCATGATCCCGCGCTCGCAGGTCGACTTCATCGACATCAACGAGCCGATCGAAAGCTTCATCCCGCGCATCATCGCCACGGCGCACTCGCGCTTCCCGGTGATCGACCAGAACCGTGACGACGTGATCGGGGTCCTGCTCGCCAAGGACCTGTTGCGCCACTACGCCGGCGAGGAGGAATTCAACGTGCGCGAGATGCTTCGCCCGGCCGTGTTCGTGCCCGAGGCGAAGCGCCTGAACGTGCTCCTGCGCGAGTTCCGCGCCAGCCGCAATCACATGGCGATTGTGGTTGACGAGTACGGCGGCGTCTCCGGCCTGGTGACGATCGAGGACGTGCTCGAGCAGATCGTCGGCGAGATCGAGGACGAGTACGACTTCGACGAGGCTTCCGACAACATCATCCCCGAGCCGGGCGGCCGCTTTCGCGTCAAGGCGCTCACGCAGATCGCCGACTTCAACGTCGCCTTCGGCACGCATTTCTCCGACGAGGCCGCCGACACCGTCGCCGGCCTGGTGATCGCGCACCTCGGCCGCCTGCCCAAGCGCGGCGAGACGCTGACGATCGAAGGCTTGCGCTTCCAGGTGCTGCGCGCCGACAGCCGCCGCGTCTACACGCTGCTCGTCGACAAGCCCAAGACGTGAGCGTAGAACCGGCGCAGATCACGGATCTGGTTGAGCGCGCTAAACACCCGCTCGGCCTTCAGCCGGGCGTTGCGGCTCAACTCCGCTAAGGCCGCCGCATCGAGGCCCAGGAACCATTCGATCGCCTCGGCGACGCCCTCGGCGTCGCCGACCTCGACCAGGCGCCCGTTGAGCCGATCGTCGACGTTCTCCACCAGGCCGGCATAGTTGGAGCTGATGAGCGGCTTTCCCATCGCCATCAGCTCGCGCGCCGCGAAGGAGATCGCTTCGATCGACTCGCTCAGCAGAAAGCCGACGTCGATGAGCGAGAGATAACCGCGCGGATCGCGCTCATATTGCACGTACACCAGGTTATCGAGGCCGAGTTCGCGCGCGAGGCGAGCGCTTGCGGCGATCTCCCGCTCATTGCCGCGGAGCAGGATCTTGAACGAGCGCCCGCCGCGCTTGCCGCGCGAGCGCCGCGCCGCGCAGGAAAAGATCGGTGCGTTTGTGCGCGCCCATGCCGGCGTGAGAGCCGAACACGAAGTCGGAGGAACGCACGCCATATTTCGCCAGGAACGCGGGATCCTTCGCCCCCGGGCGCCAGAATCCGACGTCGACGCCATTCGGAATGACGCGCGCGTTCGGCACCCGGAGCGAGCCGTCGGCCCAGGAGATATTGCGCGCGCTGTGCCCGACGTACACGTGTCCCTGCACCATCGTCCGGTACGCCCAGCGGTTGTAGGCGTTATCCGGAATGTTGCGCACGGCGTGGTGCGTGCGCACGCACGGCACGCGACGGCCGCGCGTCGCCTTCCAGAGTACGACGATGTTCTGGTCGCGCGAGCCGTTGAGATGAATGAGGTCCGGCCGCCACTCCCGGTAGATCTGCTCGAAGCGCCGCATCGCGCCGAACATCTGCGGTACCTCGGTGATGTGGCCGGGAAAGGGGCACGCGAAGGCGGGCGCCCCAAGCGCGCCCGCCGTGGCCCACACGCCCGAGCCTTCGGGCGCGGCAACGCCGAACTCGAAGTCCTTGCGCAGCTCGCTTTCGAGAATCGTGCGGATATAGCGCGCGTGCCCGCCACCGCCGTCCTGGTGCGGATGGAAGTTCGTGAGCAGGATCCGCTTCATCGTGCGCAGGCCATGTAGCCGATGCCGAGCATAGCGTCACTTCTCAGTTTCGTCGCCGGCGCGGCGAGCGTGGCCGCCTTCGCGCCGCTCGGGCTCTATCCCCTCGCGCTCGTCACGTTCGCCTGGCTGGCGCATGCCTGGACCGCGCGCTCGCCGCGGCAATGTCTCTGGATCGGCTTTGCCTTCGGTCTCGGCTATTTCGGTGGCGGCGTCTCATGGGTCTACGTGAGCCTGCACCAGTTCGGCGGCATGCCGCCGGCGCTGGCGGCGCTCGCGACCCTCATCTTCTGCGCCTTCCTTGCGCTCTTTCCCGCCGTCGCCGGCTGGCTGCAGGCCCGCGTGCCGGCGAGCGCCACGCTACGCGCGACGCTACTCATTCCCGCTTCGTGGACGCTCGTCGAGTGGCTGCGCTCCTGGGTGCTCACCGGCTTTCCGTGGCTCTCGGTAGGCTATGCGGCCGTCGGCTGGCCGCTCGAGGGATACGCGCCGCTGGGCGGCGTCTTCGCCCTCTCGTTCCTCACCCTCGCGCTTGCCGGCATGCTCGCGCTCGTCGTCGTGCGAGCGCCGCGGCGCTCGGTCTGGCTCGGCGCCATCATCGCCCTCGCGCTCGTGGGCGAAGCGCTGCGGCATGTCGAATGGAGCACGCCGCGCGCCGCGCCCTTCAGCGTCGCGCTGCTTCAGGGCAACATCGAGCAGTCGCTCAAGTTCGACCCGGCGCGCTATGAGCGCACGCTGGAAACCTATGCGCGGCTCGCCGAGGACACGAATGCGCGCCTGATCGTGTTTCCGGAGACGGCGCTGCCGCGCTTTCTCGATCAGGTCGACCGAGCCTATCTGCGGCGCCTCGATGCCGTGGCGCAACGCAATGGCGGCGATCTGCTGCTCGGCGTGCCGACGCGGCGAAGCGCGGACGACTTCTTCAACAGCGTGATCAGCCTCGGCGTCTCGCCGATCCAGGCCTATCACAAGCTGCACCTCGTGCCCTTCGGCGAGTTCGTGCCGCCGGGATTCGGCTGGACGCTGCGCCTGGTCAACATCCCGATGTCCGATTTCTCGCGCGGCAAGCCGGCACAGCCGCTGATCGCCGCGGCCGGCGAGCGCGTAGCCGTGAACATCTGCTACGAGGATGCCTTCGGCGACGAGATCGCCGCGCGCCTGCCCGAGGCGACGTTGCTCGTCAATGTCTCCAACGTCGCCTGGTTCGGGGATTCGCTCGCACCCGCGCAGCACCTGCAGATCGCGCGGTTGCGGGCCATCGAGACCGCGCGCATGCATCTCGCGGCGACCAACAGCGGCATCACCGCCGCGATCGATCGCGACGGGCGTGTCGTCGCGCAGCTCGCGCAGTTCACCGAAGGACGGCTGGAGGCAAACGCGCAGGGCTACAGCGGCGCGACGCCTTACGTGCGGCTGCGCGACTGGCCGATCGTGCTCTTCGCGCTCTGCGTGCTCGCTGCCGCCACACTCGTCGCCCGGCGCAAACCCAGCCGGTAGAATCCAGCGCCTTCGATGCTCAGCTTCCAGCAACTGATCCTGCGGCTCAATGATTTCTGGGATCGCCAAGGCTGCGTGCTGCTGCAGCCCTACGACATGGAAGTGGGCGCCGGCACTTTTCACACGGCCACCTTCCTGCGCGCCATCGGCCCCGAGCCGTGGAATGCCGCCTACGTGCAGCCTTCACGCCGGCCGAAGGACGGCCGCTACGGCGAGAACCCGAACCGCTTGCAGCACTACTACCAGTACCAGGTGGTGATGAAGCCCTCGCCCGCCGATATCCAGGAGCGCTATTTGCAATCGCTGGTCGCACTCGGCATCGATGCGCGCGAGCACGACATCCGCTTCGTCGAGGACGATTGGGAATCGCCCACGCTCGGTGCCTGGGGCCTCGGCTGGGAAGTCTGGCTGGACGGCATGGAGGTCACGCAGTTCACCTACTTCCAGGAAGTCGGCGGCCTGACGTGCAAGCCGGTGCTGGGCGAGATTACGTACGGGCTCGAGCGCCTGGCGATGTACCTGCAGGGCAAGGAGAGCGTATTCGACCTGGTGTGGGTCGATGGCGTGCGCTACGGCGATGTCTATCACCAGAACGAGGTCGAGCAGTCGCGCTACAACTTCGAGCTGGCGAATACCGAGATGCTGTTTCGCCATTTCGGCGAATACGAGGCGGAGGCGAAGCGCCTGATCGCGGCGCAGTGCGTGCTGCCGGCGTACGAAAAGGTGCTGCGCTGCTCCCATACCTTCAACCTGCTCGACGCCCGGGGCGCGATCTCCGTGACCGAGCGCGCCGCCTACATCGATCGCGTGCGCGCGCTCGCGCGCAGCGTCGCCAAGGCGTATTACGAGTCGCGCGAGCGCCTCGGCTTTCCGCTCGCCCGATGAGCGCCACGCTCCTCATCGAGCTCCTGACCGAAGAGCTGCCGCCCAGGTCGCTGCGCGCGCTCTCGGAGTCGTTCGCCGAGCAGGTGCTTGCCGGCCTCGCCAAGGCCGGCCTCGCCGACGCCAGCGCGCCGCTCAGCGTCTATGCGACGCCGCGGCGACTCGCCTTCTCCATCGCTCGCGTCGCGGCGAGCGCGCCCGGGCGCGAAAGCGAGGTCGCTGGCCCGTCGGCCAGCGCGCCGGAACAGGCGATCGCGGGCTTCGCACGCAAGCACGGTGTCGCGGTGCCCGAGCTGGGGCGGCGGGACACCCCGAAGGGACCGGTGGTGGTTGCGCGCGTCAAGGCGAAAGGCGCGGTGCTCGGCGAAATGCTCGCGGCGCAGGTCGACGCGGCGCTCAAGGGGCTGCCGATTGCCAAGCTGATGCGCTGGGGCGCGGGCGATGCGCAGTTCGTGCGGCCGGTGCACGGCCTCGTCATGCTGCACGGCGAGGAAGTGGTGCCGGGCGAGGTGCTCGGCCTGCGCTCCGGCCGCATCACGACAGGCCATCGTTTCCTCGGCGAGCGCTCCATCACGCTCGCGCGGGCCGACGAATACGAGGCGCGGCTGCAAAGCGCCGGCAGGGTGGTGGCGAGCTTCGCCGCGCGGCGCGGGGAGATCGATCGGCAATTGAAGGTGGCGGCGCTCGGCGAAAAAGGCAGCCTGGGCGGCTACGCCGATCTGCTCGACGAGGTGACCGCGCTGGTCGAGTTTCCTCAGGTCTATGCCGGCGGCTTCGCTGCCGCGTTCCTCGAAGTGCCGGCCGAGTGCCTGATCCTGACGATGCGGCAGAACCAGAAGTACTTCCCGCTCTTCGACGAGCAGGGGCGGCTCTTGCCTCGCTTCCTCATCGTTTCCAACATGGTGGCGGCCGATCCACGGCACATCATCGGGGGGAACGAACGCGTGGTGCGGCCGCGTCTCGAAGACGCGCGCTTCTTCTACAACCAGGATCGCAAGACGCGGCTCGACGCCCGCGTGCCGCAGCTCGCGAAGGTGGTCTATCACGCCAAGCTCGGCAGCATGTTGGAACGCGTCGAGCGCATTCGAGCGCTCGGCGAGCAGATTGCGGGAGAACTGGACGCCGACACCGCGCTCGCCGGTCGTGCAGCAGCGTTGGCGAAGGCCGATCTTGTGACCGGCATGGTGGGCGAGTTCCCGGAGCTGCAAGGCGTCATGGGCCGCTATTACGCGCTGCACGATGGCGAGCCGGGCGAGGTGGCCGACGCCATCGCGCAGCACTATCGGCCGCGCTTCTCCGGCGATGCGCTGCCTGAGACCGCACTGAGCGCCGCAGTCGCGCTGGCGGACAAGCTTGAAGCCCTAGCCGGCCTTTTCAGCATAGGACAGGTGCCCACAGGCGAGCGCGATCCGTTCGGGCTGCGCCGCGCCGCGCTCGGCGTTGTACGGATTCTCGTCGAGCGAAAGCTGCCGTTGCGGCTGTTCGACCTGGTCAATAGCGCCTATTCAGGTTTCCGCGGAAAACCGGCGAGCGGCGCCGCGCGTACCGACCTTGAAGCTTTCATATTCGAAAGAGCACGAGGTTACTTCCGTGACCAGGGTTATTCCGCAAATGAAGTAGAAGCGGTCCTTTGCCTGAATCCAACGCGCCTGGATCTGATACCCAAGCAGCTGGAGGCCGTGCGCGCCTTTTCAGCGCTGCCCGAGGCCGCGAGCCTTGCGGCCGCCAACAAGCGAATCGGCAATATTCTCAAGCAGGCGGGGACCGTACCCGGCGAATTCGATATCGGTCTGATGACGCAGCCGGAGGAAAAAGGATTGGCCACGAGCTTCCGGCGACTCGAGCCTGATGTCGATCGTGCATTCAACGCGCTCGACTACACCGGCGCGCTGAAGGCGCTGGCGACGCTCAAGACGCCCGTCGATGCGTTCTTCGACAAGGTCATGGTGATGGACAACGATCCGCGCGTGCGCGCCAACCGCATCGGCTTTCTGGGTAAGCTGCACGGTACGATGAACCGCATCGCCGATCTCTCAAAGCTCGCGACATGAAGCTGGTCATCCTCGACCGCGACGGCACCATCAATCACGACAGCGACCATTACATCAAGTCGGTCGACGAGTTCCGGCCGATCAAGGGAGCGCTCGAGGCGATCGCCCGCCTCACCCAGGCCGGCTATCGCGTCGTCGTTGCCACCAACCAGTCAGGCATCGCACGCGGCCTATTCACCACCCGCACGCTCTTCGAAATTCACGACGCGCTGCAGCGCGCGGCGGTGCAGGCCGGCGGGCGCATCGATGCCTTCTTCTTCTGCCCGCATGCCGCGGACGCCGCGTGCCAGTGCAGGAAGCCCCAGCCGGGCATGCTGGTCGAGGTGGCGCGGCGCTTCAACGTCGCCGTCGAGGATACGTATATGGTGGGCGACGCCCAGCGCGACGTGCAGGCCGCGGCCGCGGCCGGCGCCCGACCGGTGCTGGTCCTCACCGGCAAGGGACGGAAGACCCATGCCGAGGGAAATCTGCCCGAGAGCACGCAGGTGTTTCCAGACCTTGCCGCGTTCGCCGAACACCTGGCTCCATGACGTGGCTGCGCTCGAGCCTCTTCGCGCTCGCGCAGATCGTCGTCACGCCGCCTTACGCTCTGCTCGCCCTCGCCACCTTTCCGCTGCCGCGCCTGGTGCGCTATCGCATCATCTCGGGCTGGTCGCGGCTCATGATCTGGCTGGCGCGGATGATCGTCGGCATCGACTGGCGCGTCGAGGGACGCGAGCATCTGCCGGCGCGGCCGGCAGTGATCCTTTCCAAGCACCAGTCGGCGTGGGAGACGATGGCGTTCCAGGCGATCTTTCCGCCGCAGGTGCATGTGCTCAAGCGCGAGCTCCTGTGGATCCCGTTCTTCGGCTGGGGCCTGGCGCTGATGAGCCCGATCGCCATCGACCGCTCGCGCGGGGTCGCGGCGCTACGCGCGGTCGCGCGGCGCGGGCGCGAGCGGCTCGCGCAGGGCTTCTGGGTCGTGATCTTCCCGGAGGGCACTCGCGTGCGCCCGGGCGAGCGCCGGCCCTATCAGCTGGGCGGCGCATGGCTCGCTGCGGCAGCCGGCGCGCCGGTGGTGCCGGTGGCGCACAACGCAGGACTGCTCTGGCCGCGCAACGCCTTTCTCAAGCGACCAGGCACGGTCACCGTTCGTATCGGACCCGCGATCGACGCGGGCAGTCGTGATCCCAAGAGCATCAACCAGCTGGCAGAGGAATGGATCGAGGAACAACAGAAGGCGCTTTGCTGATCGAGCTGGACGGCCGGCTGATCGAATACCGCTTCGCACGCCGCCGCCGGCGCACGCTCTCCATCACCATCGATGCCGCGGGTCTTCGCGTATCGGCGCCGCTGCGCGCGCCGTGGCGCGAGATCGAGGCGTTCGTACGCGACAAGGAACGCTGGATCCTGAAGAAGCTCGACGCCTGGGCACGCGTGCCGCACCCGCCGGTCGTGCATGGCGTGAGCGGCGAGACGCTGCCGCTTTTTGGCGCGCCGGCGGTGCTCGATGTGCGCGCCGGGCGCCGGCTCGTCGAGGCGCATGAGGGACGGGTCATCGTGCAGGCCCCGGCGCGCGCACGGCCTCTCGATCTGCTGGTGCGCTGGCTAAAGGAGCGCGCGCTGCAGTCCCTCGCGCCGCGCACGGCACACTACGCGGGCGTCCTCGGGCTGCCCGCACCACGACTGGCACTCTCCAATGCACGCACTCAGTGGGGCGTTTGCACGGAGGGCGGGATTATCCGGCTCTCGTGGCGGCTGGTGCACGTCGAGCCTCGCCTCGCGGACTATGTGGTCGCGCATGAGGTGGCGCACCTCGTCGAGATGAACCATTCGCGCCGCTTCTGGGCGCTGGTCGCCCGCCTCTATCCCGGCTGGCGCGAAGCGCGCGAGCGCCTCGAGCTCACCGCCGCCACCCTTCCCGTCATGAAAGGCAACCGATGAGAATCCTGCACACCATGCTGCGCGTCGGAAACATGGAGCGCTCGGTGAAGTTCTACACCGACGTGCTCGGCATGAAGCTCCTGCGCACCAGCGACCGGCCGGAACAGAAATACTCGCTCGCGTTCGTCGGCTTCGACGACGAGAGGCGCACGGCGGTGCTCGAGCTCACCTACAACTATGGCGTCGAGCGCTACGACCTCGGCAGCGCCTTTGGCCACGTCGCCATCGGGGTGCCGGACGTGAAGCAGGCCTGCGAGCGCGTGCGCAAGGGCGGCGGGAAGGTGACGCGCGAGCCCGGTCCGGTCAAGGGCGGCACGTCGGTGATCGCGTTCGTCGAAGATCCCGACGGCTACAAGATCGAGTTCATCGAGACGCAATGAGGGCGCTGATGCGCGCGTAATCCGCCGGCGACAGGTTCTCCGGCCGCAGCGTCGGATCGACGCCGGCGCGCTCGAGATCGACGCCGGGCAGGGCATTGCGCAGCTGCTTGCGGCGGGCCGAGAACGCGCGGCGCAGGAGCGCCTCATCGACCGCGAGCGCGTGGGTAAGCGGCACCATGCGCACCACCGCCGATTCCACCTTCGGCGGCGGCCGGAACGCACCCCTCGCGACGGTGAAAAGCTTCTCCATGGCAAAGCGCGCCTGCAGCGCCACCGACAATCGGCCATAGGCCGCGGTCGATGGCGCGGCGACCATGCGCTCCACCACCTCGAGCTGCAGCATGAAATGCATGTCGCGCACGCGCTCGGCGTAATGGGCGAAGTGGAAAAGTAGCGGAGTCGAAATGTTGTACGGCAGATTGCCAACAAGGCGCATGCCGGCGGGAAAGTCGGCGAAGTCGAACTCGAGCGCGTCCGCTTCGTAAACCGTCAGCCCGGGCCGGGCGCGCAGCCGCGCGGCGAGATCACGATCCACCTCGATCACGTGCAGCGCGCCCGCGCGCTCCAGAAGCGGCGTGGTAAGTGCGCCTTCCCCCGGGCCGATCTCGACCACGCACTCACCCTCGCGCGTGGTGCCACGGCGTCGATGATGCTCGCCAGCACGCCGGGGTCGTGCAGGAAGTGCTGGCCGAATCTTTTACGAGGGCGATGCGAGATCAATGGCGAGCTGCAGCGCCTCGCGCAGGCTGCCCGGGTCGGCGCGCCCGCTGCCCGCGAGATCGAGCGCGGTACCGTGGTCGACCGAGGTGCGGATGAACGGCAGGCCGAGGGTGACGTTGACGCCGTGGCCGAAGGACGCGTACTTGAGCACCGGCAGCCCCTGGTCGTGGTACATCGCCAGCACCGCGTCGGCGCCTTTCACGCGCTCGGGGACGAAGAGCGTGTCGGCCGGGATCGGCCCGCTCGCCTCGATGCCGGCGGCGCACGCCGCAGCGATCGCGGGCGCGATCACTTCGATATCTTCGCGGCCCAGATGGCCCGATTCGCCGCTGTGTGGGTTGAGCCCGGCCACCAGGATGCGCGGCCGCGCGATGCGGAATCGCTGCCGCAGGTCGCGATCGAGAACGCGCAGCGTTTTCGAGAGCGAATCGACCGTGATCGCGCGCGGCACCTCCGCGAGCGGCAGGTGGGTGGTAGCGAGCGCGACGCGCAGGCCGCCGCCGACCAGCATCATGACCACATGCTCGGTGCTCGAGCGCTCGGCGAGGTACTCGGTGTGGCCGGTAAAACCGATGCCGGCATCGTTGATCACGCTC
>C688J18823_10001833_pt1 | contig 13241 bp, 17 predicted proteins | sample HopSoiMetagenom1_FD_18823 | JGI IMG/M metagenome (IMG submission 18823)
AGCTCTTCTCATTAAACAATACGAAGGAGTTTGATCATCAAAATCAAATAAATAACAAATCTTACTCTACTTATACTTACGAAATATGGAATGAATTGGTTTCAACTTTTTCTAAATAAATAAAAGAATCAAAAAATATATAAAGAAAACTTCCATCAGTGGGGGTTTTCTCTCATCCCCCACTAATGGATAGTTGCACATATCGGGGTATTACAGCCTGTTAAACCGGGATAAACAATTAAAGCTCGTTCTTCATATTTACACGATCGTTTCTTTTCAATCTGTTCCTACATATATAGGCTAGCCAGAAATATTCCAATTGCTTCACTATATATTTCATCAAATTGAGATAAAGGGAGTGGGTTAACTCCTAGCCCTAACTCAATGGTAAACCCCGGTTTTCGAAATTCTTGTATAAACCAATCTTTATAACCGGCATGGCTATCTATATTTTGAATTCCTCTGTATCCGCTAACCCTCTCAAACTCTGCTGCTAACTTCCTTGATTCGGGTGGTTCTAAATCTTCATACCCCCAATAAAACTCTTTTCCTTGTGTATGGAACGCAACAAGCCGATTAAATTCATTACTTTCTGCCAAAGCGGCCATGGCTTTCGTTTCCGGTTCTGTTAGTGGTGCATCGCCCGGATAATCTCTCAGTGCAGGGGACTTTGGTTCCTTTCTTTCCTTTTCAATCTCCCAGTTAGCAGGAAATTGATTATTTAAATCCACACCTCTAATATTTGCTTTCCACTCGCTAAAATCGTTGCTTCCTTTATTTATGGTGAGCAATTCATCCCTTAATGCTGCTGGTGGTCCATTAAGCACTAAATCGACTCCATCTGGATTAACCATGGGAACAATCGATAATTTCACTAAACTGTAAAGTGGCATCATATTGATTCCCCGAATCGATTGACTATTTGTCAAAGATAACAAATAGGTATTTAAAAAGGACATTAATACGAGAGTGGTTATCCATTCGTTTGCATGAAAGGAAGCATTCATATGGACCTTTTTCGATCCTTTTCCAATTGCGATCTCCTGAATAGACTTTCCCTCAACGCTACTTCCAATATGGTTCACTTGAATAAAAGGGAAATGGCTCTTTAATGCTTGTATATCTCTTTGCAATTGAGCAAAATCGTATTTTGAATGCCTATGAATATCATGGGAATTAATCCTTTTAGGAATTTGTATAGTCTGACCTACCATCAATTTATTAGGATTGATCGTTGGATTTAAGAGTAAGAAGGCATCCACGGAAATATTTCTGGATGTCGAAAGCTTCCAAAAAGAATCACCTTGTTTAATGCGATAAGATTGTGTTGTAAAACCAGGGATCACTATTTCTTGTCCCGAAAGTAACTTTTGTGCATGAATTCCAATATTGGAATCGAAAATTAAATTCAACGGAATCATAAACAGTCGACTATAATACCAAAGTGTATCACCTGAACGAACCCGTATTTTCAATTGATTCTCCTCCTTATCACATCATATGTATGTAATAAGGAGGAAATCATTCCATGGTCACGTCAAAATGTACTATTTTTCACCATCCATGCCGCTCCAATGACACCTGCACTATTTCCTAATTTAGCCAAAGTAAGCTCCGTGGAGGCTGCTACAGGTGGAAATGAAAACTTTTGAACATAATCTTTTAGAGGCTTAAGAAGAATATTCCCTGCTTTTGACACTCCACCACCAATAATCAATTTATGAGGATTTAATGTATTGGCAATATTCGCAAGAGCAAAGCCCAGATGAAAAGAAACTTCATCCAATACATCTTGAGCTATTTTATCTCCGGCTCTAGCCAGATCAAAAACATCTTCAGCTGTAAACGTCCCGTTCTGTTGATAAAGTAGTGTAAGACCATTTTGACAACGATTCAATGGGTTTTTCACGCGTTCCAATGCCAATCTGACGATACCGGTTGCAGAAGCAATCGTTTCAAGACAACCGTTTTTTCCACAATTACAGGGAGCTCCCCCCTTAGGAATTGAAGTAATATGTCCTATTTCACCTGCAGCACCATGAACTCCTTGCACGACTTTTCCATTTGCAATGACTCCTCCGCCAACACCTGTTCCAAGTGTGACACAAACGAGATCTTTTGCACCCTCTCCTGCACCTTTCCACATTTCACCAAGGGCCGCACAATTCGCATCGTTATTAATAATGACAGGAAGGCCCGTCTCGTTTTCAAGTAATTCTCTAAGTGGATAATGATCATGCCAGGCTAAATTAGGTGTATTCTCCATAATTCCTGTTTCTATATTGGCAGGACCAGGAGCACCCACGCCAATTCCCCTTATTTGGTCTATTTTCATTTGGTGTTCAACCAATTTTTGTTTAATGGATTGAGAAATATTAATTGTGATGGATTTACCTTGATTTTTGTTATCTGTGGGTATTTCCCATTTTTCAATTATTTCACCATAATCCCGAATAAATGCTATTTTTGTCGTGGTACCTCCTATGTCAACACCTATCAGCCATTTCCCAGACATACCAAACACCCCTAGTGACTAATCTTTCTTTCCTCTTTTATAGACTGAATTTCTTGGCGTAATAATAAAATAGCCATCTGATAATCACGTATATCCATTAATTGTGCATGGTAAAGCTCTTTTACCTCTGACTCCATGAGTTCAAGGTCTGCAACACGATCCCCAACATATATGAGCGTGCCAAATTTTTTTAAATATTGCTGAATATCATAAATCGTTTTCATTTTTAAAACCCTCTTAATTTTGATTATGTATTTTCAAATAAGTATAATGCAATTCGTCAGTCCTCTCAAGAACGTAAATATTATCCTACGTAAGAACTTGATGGTATGAATGAAAAAATCACGAATATATATGGAATGGAGTTGTCCAATAGGAAAAAATGAATACCACGCAACTATTAGTAAGTATGAATGGAAGGGGTAGACTCTTTGAGAAAATATAATCACTTGTTATCCATATCCATCATGATCATTCTTATTTATTCCATCTTACACTATTCAAACCAGACAGAGGAAAGCTTTACTTACTTTCCAGCTGACCAAAATGCTTATTTTAAAATTGCAGAAACTTCCTTAACACTGTTGGATAAATCAAACGAAGGTTATCCCATTCTATGGAGAACAGGCTCCAATTTAGACCGAAAAGCCTATCTAAGACAAGATATAAGCTTTTTATATGGGAATGGAATCTTAATAGATAGTATGGGTAAAGAGTGGAAACAACAAACAGACAAGATTAATATGGAAAAAAAAATCGTACAAAATGAAAGTGCAAATTTTAAAACCATTAGCTTTCATCACGGAGAAATTCATTCCAATGATTCGATCACGAGTGCACAGAAAATCACACATGATGAATTATACGTTCTTGATTCAAAATTCAGCACATTACATTCATTTCATCAGCCTAGCAATAAAGAAGAACAAGAGTGGAAGAGTATCATTGACAACTTAATTCAGCAACGCTTACAAACCTCCCTAGAAAATGCACAAAAGACGATCGGGTTAAACCCAGTACTTTATACCATTTTTCCATTAACGGATATTTATCAATATGAAGAAAAACCTCTTCCAGGTTTTAATGCACAAGAAACAAAAGAAATAATTGGTCGTTTATGGGAGGGGCTTTATAAAAATTATTTCCTAGGTGTACAAAAAAAGGACGGCACCACTACAGACCCACGCGGCAGCTCCATCCCATTAATCTTAATTTCAAAAGACAAAACTCACCTTCTTGTTATCAGTCAATTATCGAACGGGGAAGTTGTAAGCCTGAGGCAGCAGATTCCAAGTCCTTAATTTGATTTAACAGCTTTTGATAATCCTCATTTGAAGGTTGGTTTTCTAATGCTTTTTCTGCATACTCATAGGCTTTCACATAGTCCTCTTCTTCTAAATATATGAGAGACAAGTTATAATAGGCCTCATGAAAATCGGATTTCATTTCAATGACTTGAAGCAAATGAGCCTTTGCTTCATCTAACTTATTTAATTTGATTTCTACGTAGGATTGAAGAAAAAGAGAATTTGCAGTATTTTCATTCTGCCTCAAAAATTCATTCAACAACTCATCTGCCTGAGCATATTCCTCATTATTAATATATTCCTGTGCTAATACAAGCGCTGATTGCTCATCTATCAATTTTCCAGAATGCGAGGTACTATATTGGAAGGCTCCATAAATTAAGGCGATACTCAGTAAAAGTACAGAGATCTGAACAAATAGTCTTTTTTTCTTTGGAACATGAACAATCGCAGCACCCATAAATCCACCAATCAAACCTCCAATATGGCCTGCATTATCAATTCCTGAAAACGAAAAACCAAAGACCAGATTAATTCCGATTACAAAGAGAATATTCATTCCCATCGTTCGAAAAAACAATTTTGGGTAGACAATACCAAAATACAACATGGCACCAAACAAACCAAAGATCGCACCACTTGCACCAGCAGATATGTTAGGACTAAATAGGAGACTAGCTAATGCCCCACTAAAACCAGAAAGTAAATAAATGAATAAAAAGCGCACATTCCCATATATCTTTTCTACTGTGAGACCAATATAGTAGAGGGCAAGGGTATTCATAAATAAATGTAGTATTCCGATATGTAGGACGATAGGCGCAAAAAGTCTCCACCATTCTCCCTCTAATATAAGCCAATTTACTTTAGCACCAAATTCAATTAATACAGATGTATTCGTGCTACCACCTGCTGCTTCCATAAGAAAAAAAACAATGACTTGGATTGCAATAAATAAGTATGTGAAGAATGGTTTTCCATTTTCAAAAATTGCTTTTTCAGATTTGACTTTTTGCCGAGCGGAAGATAAAGTTGCCTTTTTTTCTACTTCTACCTCTATTTCGGAGTAGTCATTGTTCCATTCAATTTCAATCGAATCTTGGAGGATCGTTTCAAGCTTTTTAACTCCATTCTGTTGATCGCAAATAATAGATGTTACTTTTGTTTTTTCTCCATTTGGATGTAAAAATGGTTTTTCAATTCGATATTCATAGTCATCAACAGGTGGAAATGGTGTTACATATATATTGATCACATTTAGCGACCTTTTTTTAATCTGCTTACGGATACTTTCTCCATTAGCAACGGTCATTTCAAGATCTCGTTGTAACCAATTACTCCAATCGAGATTATGTAAGAGAATACGAATCACCTGTACCTCTTTATTCTCCACCTTTTCTAACCAAAGTTCTTTTTGACTTTTTGATAATTGTATAATATTGTATTCTTGTTCACTAATAAAGTAATGCGCTAGCCTCCAGAATACAAATTCCTCTCGAAAACTCAAATTTCCCCCTCTTTTCTTTCTCATTTAACTATCATGATTCTTTTAAATATAACTATAGGCATTTTAAATCTTTTCGTAAAGAAATTGCCCCTTTAGGAAGGATTAAAATAAAGAATTCTCTTACAAAATGTTGTAGACTATTTGACTCATCTTCGCTATCGGGTTTCTGAATCAAACTTATTAACAACCCAATAAAAAAGACCCAATAAAGGGTCTTATTTAAACGCATAGGGGTTTTGTGGAAATACAATACCTGTTATACGATTCCGTATCGCTGGGATATTCATAAGCGAGCTTACAAAAAAACGTCTAACCATTGAATTTCCAAGAATAAAGTTTAATAAACGAAATCGTTTTTGCACGAGATAATATCCACCTACAGCAATTAATATGAGATATAAAACTTTCAACATCATCATCCCTCCTCCTGAATAGTTTGAGATAGAATGTAGAAAATTATCCAATTTCATACTTAAGTAAGATGTGATAAAAATTTTAAAAAATAGATTCCTTTATAGAGGTCAGTACAGATACTGAATGATCAAACTTTTGTTTTTCCTCTTGAGTTAGATCAAGTTCTACTACTCCTCGAACTCCGCCTCGATTTACTACTGCAGGAACACCAATATAAATATCACTTTGTCCATACTCACCATTTAAATAGGCAGAAACCGTTAGGACAGAGTTTTCATTTTGTAAGATCGCTTTCGTTAAACGAACCAATCCCATAGCAATTCCATAAAAAGTAGCACCTTTTTTATTAATAATATGGTAAGCAGCATCCCGTACATTGACAAAGATCTGATCTAGATCTTCTTGTTTGTACTGCTCATTTCTCTCTATCCATTCAGAAATCGGTCGTGTGGCAATATCTGCGTGACTATACACCGGTAATTCAGTATCACCATGTTCCCCAATAATATAGGCATGAACATTTCTTGTATCAATATTAAAATATTCACCCAGTAAATATCGAAAGCGTGCAGTATCTAAAATGGTTCCGGTTCCTATCACACGTTCTTTTGCTAAACCGGAATATTTCCACACTGCATACGTTAAGATGTCCACTGGATTTGTAGCTACTAAGAAAATCCCATCAAACCCATTAGCCATAATTTCTTCGACAATCCCTTTAAAGATCTTTGTATTTTTCTCAACAAGATCCAATCGAGTTTCCCCAGGCTTTTGTGCAGCCCCAGCACAAATAACGATAACATCAGCCTTTTTACAATCAGAATAATCTCCAAACCATATTTTTGTGGCAGATGGTGCAAAGGCCATCCCATGGTTTAAATCCATGGCATCCCCTTCTGACTTTTCTTTATTTACATCAATTAGTACCAGTTCTTCTGTAACTCCCTGATTCAGTAATGCAAAAGCATAGCTTGAGCCTACCGCTCCTGTTCCAATTAATACTACCCGATTTACTCGATCTCTCATTTGAAACCTCCTGAAATTTCTAATGTATGTTTTATTGTTGAACGACTTCCCACAAAAAAGTATGTATTCATTTGTGAATCAAATTACAACGGGACCTACTTAAATCCTCTTTTTTTCATTGTGAAATCGTAATCAATATTACCATTTATTGAATGTCATCCCAAAATTAATATTCCCACGATCAGAATGAAAAATCCGGATAAAAAATTAACAGTATCATTATTAAAAAAAGGATAACCTGTAATTAAATATGTATTTTGGCCACAATGGATTATCTTTTCTGTTTTCAAACCACAATTACGGCATTGGTACCCTGCCTGAACGAATGCTCCCAGAAGGGTATCAATCAGATTCCCCGTAAATCCCAATAGAAGAATAAAATAAAATTCGGCTATTCTTAATTCAAAAATCAAGTAGGAAGCCAACGCAATTAATAAAGAGCCCATTACAGCTGCACAGGTGCCAAGGACACTAACAGCACCTGATGTTCCCCTATCAACACGCCTAAAATTTTTGATACTAATGGGCCTTCTTTTACTCATCGACCCCACTTCAGAAGCCCATGTATCCGAGTTTGCCGCTGCAATGCAAATACATGCTCCCAATAACCATATTGGTGCCCCTGTATAGTAATACAAGGCACTTGCCATGGCAGCAGGTCCTCCATTTGCCATTACTTGTTGCCAATCACGCTGTGATCCCTTCACAAGTAGCTCTTCTGCTTTTTTCTTTTTGGTACTCTTTACTTTCGACCATAGACTCGAAGACACAAAAAACAAAACAAGGATGATCAATCCTTTTATCCCCATACCTAATACAATAAGAAGGCCAATCACAAAAGATGCGATGGCCCCAGTCAATGTTAATAATTTATCATAATAACCTGCAATCACCGCTACTGCGACAAAGAAGGAAATAATTATAAAATCGATCATGAAGCTGTAAAGATCCCTTCATTTGTAATGATCTTCGCAACCGGGATATCATGTGCTTCCTTTGGTAGATCGTCTACAATTTGCTCCTGAAAAGCAAGAGACAAGGTGTTTCCTTGATAAGCTTGTAGGAATCGATCATAATAACCTCCACCAACACCTATTCTAAAACCGTCTTTTTCAAATGCCATTCCAGGAACGATGAGAAGATCAATCTCTTCAGGATCTACCCGTACTGTTTTAGATTCAATGGGTTCAAGTAAACCGAAATAAACAGATTCAAGTTGATCAAAACGATCCAAAACGCGAAAATCCATCAGCCTATCTTTCGGAAGACATTTTGGCGTTACAATTCTTTTCCCTTCATCCCAAGCCTTTCGGATAATTTGATATGTATCTACTTCAGAAGGGGACGAAACCGTAATCCCTATCGTATGAGCAGACTGCCACAAAGGGTCTTTGTACAGTTCTTGTGCAATCAAATAGGAGCGGTGTTCATATAATGCCTTTGATATGGAGCTTAGCCTTTCTTTGATTTCCTTTCTAAGTACCTTTTTTCCAATCATCTTCATATTCCTCCTCCATTTTAAAAGACTTCTATATATGTAAAGTTTGATATATAAATAATACAACAAAAAAAGCAGCAGGGATAGCCCGCTACTTATTTTGTCTCACGATGTGCAGTTGTACGTTTTTCTCTTGGGCAATATTTTTTCAGCTCAAGACGATCTGGGTTATTTCTTTTATTCTTTTTAGAAATATAGTTACGGTCTCCGCACTCTGTGCAAGCTAACGTAATATTCACACGCATGTAATTTCCCTCCAAACTAAATTAAAGCTAAAGCTAGTTCGCTCATACGACTTTTCTATAATATCATCTTTCTTCAAGAATTGCTAGTAAGTTTTTTAAAAGCTTATGATTAAATTTCCCCATCCTTTCGATTTATATTTTCTACCAATCCAGAATTGTATGATTAACATTGAAATTGTCGAGTTTTGTCAAAGTTAGTGATAAAATGATGAAGGTTCAACCTAATCAAAGAGGTGACTTTAGTGGGAACAATTTTTATTACTCTATTCATTTTATCCCTATTACTTTTTCTTTTATCGTTTTTCCTCAAGGATCCTTATAAACAACTCGAGGAAGAAATTGACCAACTTTCTATGCAACAGCTTCAAGAAATGTATCAGATAAAGAAAAAACTAAAAGTACTTGAAGAAGAATTACTTGTCAGTGATGTGGATTTATCTCCCCCACTCTCTCAATTTTCTTCTTCAAATAAAAAAGAGATCCATGAAATAATTAAAAATCAGGTTTGGTCTTTAGCAAAGCAAGGTACACCAATTGAACAAATTGCCAAACAATCTTCCTTACCTGTCAAAGAAGTTCAAGCAATCTTAACCGAGTTTGCATTTAGAGGCGAGAAGTATGAATAAGAGAAGTGTTAGATCTTTTGCATCTGGACTCATTCTTGCTGTTACACTTATTGGATCTATTTATTATTATCAAAATGATTCCAAGCTGTCTACGATAGAGGTTGACGAGGCGACCTCATTTCTAGCAGATAAAGGATATATTGTTTTGAAGGAATCAGAATATAATACTTTGAAAGATAAAGCACTTATTCAAAATGAAAAAATCCAACCTGAAAGTAAAGAGAAACCTATTCAAGAAAACACAGAGGACAAAGCGGAGATAGATCCTCCTGCTGCAGATACGGCGGATTCCATTATTAATTTTCAGCTTGAAGTGGAAAGCGGGATGACATCTAGTGAAATCGCGGCAAAGTTGGCACAAAATAACATTGTCATGGATGAAGAAGATTTCGCGGAATATTTAATCAAAAATGATTATCAAACCGACATACAAATGGGATCTTATTCACTTACAAATCGAATGAGCTATGATCAAATCGCTAAAATGATCACAAAAAGATAAGGAGCTGCATATTGCGGCTCCTTATCTTTTTATCCCTTATTCATTTAAATCTAAATATTTTCCTTTAACTAAATAAATAATGTATTCAACAATATTTGTAATATGGTCAGCTGACCTCTCTAAATAACGACAAATCAGCAAAAATTGAGTAATTTGCGGAAGACTATCTGATTTTCTTTATTTAATTGAAAAAGTTCAATAATGGTTTCACCATATAAAGAATCTACTTGGTCATCCATTTCAGCTACTTTTTTTGCTTGTTGAATATCATCTTTTTCATACGCTGTTAAAGCTTCATTCAACATAGTTGCTGTGATTTCATGCATTTTTTTTAGACGTTCAATTGGCTTTATATGTTCTTCATTCCCAATACGAATGGTTGACTTTGCAATATTCACGGCAAAATCAGCAATTCTCTCTAAATCGGTTGCAATTTTAATCGCTATAATAATTCGACGTAAATCAATGGCAACAGGTTGTTGCTTAGCAATAAGCATTACTGCATATTCATTGATCTCCTCATAAAGTCTATCTGCTTTTCTGTCTTCATCCATTATCTTTAAGGATAATTCAATATCATGTGTTTCAAAAGCGACCATTGATTGGTCTAAGGCCTGTATAGCAAATCGAACTAGTTCAACTAATTTAGATTGCAATAATGTTAATTCTTTTTCAAAGTTTTCTCGTACGACCACAATGGATTCTCCCTTCACTTTTACATTCCCCTTCCATTAAGTATCCCCTATTTATACTTAAAAGAACAAATATCATTACTATTATAAACTAATATAACAAATAAAATTAGATAGCCCGCTAACTTCTATAAAAATACAGACGTCTATTTAAATCACTACGTCTGCATTTCAAATTATTCTTAGCCGAAACGGCCTGTAATATAATCTTCTGTGCGTTTATCTGTTGGAGTCGAAAAGATTTTATTTGTTTCATCAAATTCTACCACTTCTCCATTTAAGAAGAAGGCGGTTTTATCAGATATACGAGCTGCTTGCTGCATATTATGCGTCACAATAATAATACTAAAATCCTTCTTAATTTCTTGAACAAGCTCTTCTACTTTTAACGTTGAAATTGGATCAAGAGCAGAAGTAGGTTCATCCATTAAAATAACATCTGGTTCAATTGCTAGACAACGAGCAATACAAATACGTTGTTGCTGTCCACCAGATAGACCGTATGCATTTTCTTTCAAACGATCCTTAACTTCATCCCAAATGGCTGCGCCTCTAAGGCTTTTTTCAACAATTTCATCGAGAATTTTTTTATTCCGTATTCCATGAATCCTAGGACCGTATGCAATATTATCATAAATCGATTTTGGAAATGGGTTTGGTTTTTGGAAAACCATTCCAACATTTGTCCGTAGGTCTTCAACCTTATATGATTTATCTAAGATATTTTTATTTCGATACATAATGTTACCTGAAGTTCTTACTGATGGAATTAATTCAATCATTCGATTTAATGTTTTAATATACGTTGATTTTCCACAACCGGATGGACCAATAATAGCAGTGACTTCATTCTGAAGAATTTCTAGGTTGATATTTTTCAGCGCTTGGTTTTCACCGTACCATAAATTTAATTCTCTTGTATCGAATACAACCCTTTTATCTTCCATATGATTTCCCTCTTTAGCCTCATTAGATGTAACCATATTATTCATTTTCACACTATTGGTGCTTACCGACATTGTCATACCCCTCCATCATCGATTAAAATCTTTTCTGAAACTTATTTCTTATAATAATTGCAATTGAATTCATTAAGAATAATAACACTAATAGTACTACGATTGTAGCAGAAGCAAGGCTTGCATACTCAGCCACAAGTGCAGCATCCACTGTCCAATAATAGATCTGCAATGGCAATACTGTAAACTTGTCAAAAATACCAAATGGGATTGGCATTAATAAAGCTGGAATTCCGAGTACAGTTAGTGGAGCCGTTTCCCCAATGGCACGTGAAAGAGCTAAAATTACTCCAGTAAGGATACCTGGTAGGGATGTCGGAAGCACAACATTCCTGATCGTCTGCCATTTCGTTGCACCCATACCAAAAGAGGCTTCTCTTAAAAACCCAGGTACCGCACGAATGGCTTCTTGTGATGACACAACAACAACCGGCAAAATAAGAAGTGACATCGTTAGTCCACCTGTTAAAACAATATTACCAAGGCTCATTCCTCTTAAAAACACAGTCATTCCTAATAAACCGAAAACAATGGATGGCACACTGGCAAGATTTGAAATATTCATTTGAATAAATGATGTGAATTTTCCTTTTTTGGCATACTCTTCTAAGTAAATGGCCGTTCCGACACCTAATATTAATGTCAGTGGAGCTACAACCACCATTAACCAGAATGAACCTGAAATGGCCCCGAGAATCCCAGCCTTATCAGGATTAGTGGATAATTTATTGGTTAAAAATTCGAAATCAATCCAGCCAATACTTGCTGAAATCACTCGATAAAATAATACAACTAACACAACTAATCCAACAAGTGTGGATAAAAAGAAAATGGACTTTGCAATATTATTTTTAGCAATACGAGTGCCCATCTTCTTTTCTACTTGAGATGAATCCATATATTTCATAATTAATATTCCTCCCTGAATTTACGAGAGATATACTGCGCAAGTAAATTCATTATCAACGTAAATACAAATAATGTCATGGCTACAGCATATAGACTAAAGTATAGAGTAGAACCAGCTGGTGCATCTCCACCTGTTACTTCAACAATATAAGCTGTCATCGTTTGCATGGATTGGGTAACATCAAAAGTGAAATTTTTGGAGCTTCCACTTGCAATCGTTACAATCATGGTTTCACCAATCGCACGTGAAATTCCAAGTACAAATGAAGCAATAATTCCTGACATAGCAGCAGGAATAACGACTTTCCATGTAACCTCTAATTTAGTAGATCCTAAACCAAGGGCTCCTTCCCTCATGGCATTCGGTACGGCACTCATAGCATCTTCTGAAAGAGAAGCAACCATAGGAATGATCATAATTCCCATGACTATACCAGGTGCAAGGATATTTGTCGGTTGTAAATTAGGTATAATAGAATGTAATAATGGAGTAACAAATGTAAGGGCAAAGAATCCATATACAATTGTTGGGATACCAGCTAGTAATTCCAAAATAGGCTTTACAACTTTTCTTACTCGATCAGATGCATACTCACTTAAATAGATGGCTGTCATTAAACCAATCGGAATCGCAACAATCATAGCAATAGCAGTTGAAAGCAACGTACCAGTAACTAATGGTAGGATGCCAAACTGCGCATTATCTCCTAATGGTTTTAAAATTGTGCCGGTAAAAAAGTCTACAAATGGAATTCTTTTGAAAAACTCAATCGTTTCTGCTAATAAAGTAATAACGATCCCTACAGTTGTTAAAATGGAAACGAGGGCAATAATAAGAAGTAATATAGGCATAATCTTTTCTGTAACCGTGTTTGCAGAAAAAGAGCGCTTATTCTGTTGAATTAAGTCTCTAACATTTGTTCCGCTATTCGAATCTTTATTAATCGTTTTTTCCAAAATAAAAAACCCCCTTCATCATAA
>C688J18823_10001834_pt1 | contig 13238 bp, 11 predicted proteins | sample HopSoiMetagenom1_FD_18823 | JGI IMG/M metagenome (IMG submission 18823)
ATCGGCACGAATCCGCACTACGGCGGGGGCGAGCGCCGGATCGAGGCGTTTCTGCTCGACTTCGATGGCGACCTCTACGGGGACAGGCTGGTCCTCCAGCTGTGGCAGCGTTTGCGCGAGGAGCGCGCCTTCGAGAGCGAGGCCGCCCTCGTTGCCCAGATTGCGCAGGACGTCGAGGCAGCGCGTCAGGCCCGGCCGCCGCGCTGACCCGCAAGACCCGGCGTTCACCGGCATCCATCGTTCTATGGGGCCACGAACCGCAGCGCCGGATGATCGCCAGCTCGTGCGCTGCCTCGACTGCGGCGCCGTTTACCCCCTGCCGCGCCGTCAGCACGAGGCCGACGCGTGCCCGAAGTGCGACGGCGTCGGCTGGATCGCATTGGCGCCTGTGCGAGGCGCGGAGAAAAAGAACAGCTAAACGCAAGTTTCACGACATTCGGTAGTCCTCTGCTCGTGGAGACCGAACAGGGGCGCCGGGCGCGGGTCGTGCAGGCATTCGAATCTGTCCGCTGTCTCGCGTGTGCGAGCAGCTACTCGAAGCCGACCGGCCGAGGAACCGCCGCTGCCAACCCCGGCTGCCCCGCATGCGGGTATCTCGGCTGGTTGCCGTTCACTCCGACAGCAACGCTGCAGCACCGCTCCGGCGCGGATCACCTGCCGCGCCGGCTCGTGTGACGACGCTCACACCGCCGAAGTAATGGTGTCGGTCGGCCCACTCGCGCACCTCGAACCCGTCGTCCTCGAGCGCGCTGGCGACGCCCGCCTCGTGGCCCGGCTCGAGGTGGACGAGGCCGGGAACTGCGTGTAGACGCGGCCGCTCGACGGCGTCCCTAGGGGAGAGGCCCTCGTCGAGGATGCCTCCGAGCACTTGCACGAGCGCGCTGCGCAGCCGTGTGCCTCCGGCCGCTCCGCCCGCGGTCGCGACACCGGCGTCGTCGAGCGCGAGCAGCGGCGACATCATGCTCGCCATCCGTGCCCCCGGCTCGAGTGGCCCCCGGATCAGGTCGGCCTCGCCGAGCATGCTGTTCAGGTGCATGTCCAGGCCGGGGAGGTAGTCGCCAGAGCCGAGGCCGAGGCTGGACGTGAGGACGCACGCGTTCCCGTCGTCGTCGACGACGCACAGATTCGTCGTGTCTCCTCGGCCGTCGGGCAATGCAAGAGCGCGTGCCAGCGCGAGCGCGCGATTTCCCGGCGTGAGCCCGCGGAGCGTCGGTAGCGAGACGAGGACATCGCGAAGCGGTGCGAGGCCGTCACGCGTCTGCAGCGTCAGCCCTGCATAGTCGACCCGAACGGGGTCGCTCCACCGCGCCTCGTACGCGTGCAGGTCGTCTCGCGTCACCACGCCGCCGCGCTCGTCCATCAACGCGAGCAGTGCGTCGGCGAGGGAGCCTCGGTAGGCGCTCGCCGGCCCCTCGTCCGCCAACAGCTCGAGTGCCTGCACGAGCCCTGGCTGTCGCAGCGACGTGCCCGCGTGCAGCAGCTCACCGCCCGGGGAGTAGATTCGCGCGCCCTCGTTCATCGTCATCACGGGCGCGAGCATCGCGAGGCACGCTGCGTGCGCCGGCGGGAAATCGACCCCGTCTCGTGCGAGCCGCAGCGCCGGTTCGACGAGGCGCGGCCACGGCAAGCGGCCGTGCTCGCTGTGCAGCGCGGCGAGCCCGGCCGGAATGCCCGGCACGCCGCACGACGCGATCCCGACGGCGTAATGCACGAGCTCGGTCCCGAACGGGACCTCGAGCTCGAGCAGTTCGGCGCCGGCTCCAGGCGCCGCGCCGAGCCCCGGCACGGCGACGAAGCAGTCAAGGTTCCTGGCTTGGCGGGTCCCCGCGTCGTAGTAGATCGCGTGGCCGCCGCCGAGCAGCCCGGTCATCACGGTCTCCGCCACGCACGAGGCGAGGCACGCCGCGACCCCGGCGTCGGCAGCCGAGCCACCGTCGGCGAGGATCTCGATGCCGGCATCGACTGTCGCCGGGTGCCCGGCTGCTACCGCCGCGTCCACTGTGGACGAATCGTGACGTTTTCGTCCCGTTCCCGTCACCATTCCTGCGACGCCGGCGGTTACGCTCGCAGTGGGGAGGAGGATGGTGGCCTCCGGCCCGCGCATCGCGCGAAAACAGCGCCGTTGCTACCCTTGCCGACTAGGACCGCGGTCTCGGCCGCTCGCGTGATGCTTCCTCGCGGCGGGCTTGGACGGCGGAGTCGCACACAAGGAGGAACGCTTGACCCTCACCAAGGAAGCAAAGCTGGAGATCGTCGGCAAGCACGGCCAGTCCGAGGCGGATACCGGCTCGGCGGAAGTGCAGATCGCGCTCCTCACCGCCCGCATCAACGAGCTCACCGAGCACCTGCGCACGCACCCGAAGGACCACTACTCGCGTCGCGGCCTGCTCAAGCTCGTCGGTCGCCGGCGCCGGCTCCTGCAGTACCTGCAGAAGCGGAACCTCGAGGGCTACCGCGCCCTCATCCAGGAGCTCGGCCTGAGGAGGTAGGCCGAAACCCGACCAACCAACGTTGGAGGGTGGAAGTTTGAGCGAGCGGCCTGCGGTCTCCGGGAAGGCCAGGACGCTGACTCAAACCTCCACTCTCCCAGAGAAGTGGAGGCACTACATGGCAACAACGACTGAGCCCCGCGTCGCAACGGTGTCCGTCACCGTCGGCGACCAGGAGCTGACCTTCGAATCGGGCAAGATCGCCAAGCAGGCCGACGGCTCCGTCGTCGTTCGCTCCGGCGACACGATGGTGCTCGCGGCAGCGACCGGCAGGATGGAGGCCCGCGAGGGCGCCGACTTCTTCCCGCTGACGGTCGACGTCGAGGAGCGGATGTACGCGGCCGGGAAGATCCCCGGCGGCTTCTTCAAGCGCGAGGGCAGGGCGAGCGAGCGCGCCACCCTGACCGCGCGGATGATCGACCGCCCGATCCGGCCGCTCTGGCCGAAGGGCTACAAGAACGAGGTGCACGTGGTCTGCACGACGCTGTCGGCCGATCTCGTCACCGCACACGACATCCTCTGCATCAACGGCGCCTCCGCGGCGCTGATGGTCTCGCCGCTGCCCTTCATGGGCCCGGTCGGAGCCGTGCGGATCGGCCAGGTCGACGGTGAGTTCGTCGTCAACCCGCCGCTCCCGACGCTCGAGAGCGAGGAGAGCACGCTCGACCTGATCGTCGTCGGCTCGAAGGATGCGCTCACCATGATCGAGGCCGGCGCGAGCGAGGTGCCGGAGGAGACGATGCTCGAGGCGTTCGAGCTCGCCCACCGCGAGATCGTGAAGATCTGCGAGGCGCAGGAGGATCTCCGCAGCCAGGTCGGCAAGGAGAAGTGGCTCGACCCGGAGCTGACGGAAGAGATCGAGGGCGAGCACGGCTCCCGCATCCAGGAGCGCATCGCCTCCGACGGACTGCGCGAGGCGGGGGCGGTCGTCGACGAGCTCGTGACCGAGCTTTCGCCGACGCTCTCGATGGACTCGACCGAGGACGACATCCGTCGCCAGATCCAGGTGCGCTCGAGCCTCGCGATGATCCTCGACCGGCTCCGGCTCGAGGCGGTGATCGGGCCCGTGCGCGAGCAGTTCGAGGACGAGCTGAAGGCGCTGACGGAGGCCGAGCAGGACTCGAAGGAGCTGAAGTCGGCCAAGCGGAGCCTGCTCTTCGGCCGCATCGAGGAGGAGCTGCAGCTGCCCTTCCCGACGGGCGCTCCGGCGTCCGACGAGGACACCGCGGTGGCCAAGGACTCGCTTACGCGGCAGTACGTCAAGAAGGCTGCCGAGGCCGTCTACAAGGAGCTCGTCCGCCGCAAGATCGCGGTCGACAAGCGCCGTCCCGACGGCCGCGACCCGGAGGAGATCCGCTCGATCACCACCGAGGTCGGCGTCGCGCCGCGCGTCCACGGCTCGGGCCTCTTCACCCGCGGCCAGACCCAGATCCTGTCGCTGCTCACGCTGGGCACGGCGAAGGAGGGTCAGCGGATCGACGACCTCTCGCTGGAGACCGACCGCCGCTTCATGCACCACTACAACTTCCCGCCGTACTCGGTCGGGGAGACGGGGTTCATGCGCGGCCCGAAGCGTCGCGACATCGGTCACGGCGCACTGGCGCAGCGGGCGCTCGAGCCGATGATCCCGTCGCTCGAGGATTTCCCGTACACGATCCGGATCGTCTCGGAGACGCTGGAGTCGAACGGCTCCTCGTCGATGGGCTCGGTCTGCGGCTCGACGCTCGCGCTGCAGGACGCCGGCGTGCCGATCAAGGCGCCCGTCGGCGGTATCGCAATGGGCCTCGTCAAGGAAGGCGACGACTACGTGATCCTGACCGACATCCAGGGAGCCGAGGATCACCTCGGCGACATGGACTTCAAGGTCGCCGGCTCGCGTGACGGCATCACCGCCCTGCAGATGGACATCAAGATCACCGGCGTCACGCAGGAGATCATGAGCAACGCGCTCACGCAGGCGAAGCAGGCGCGCGAGTTCATCCTCGACCGGATGGCGGAGACGATGCCCGAGAGTCGCACGGAGCTTCCGTCGCACGCGCCGCGCATCTCGACCGTCAAGATCGACCCCGAGAAGATCGGGATGGTGATCGGCAAGGGTGGCGAGACGATCCGCTCGCTCGAGGCCGACTACGACGTCCAGATCGACATCGAGGAGGACGGGACGATCCTGATCTACGCGACCGAGGGCGAGAAGTCGGACGCCGCGATCGCCGCGGTCGAGTCGATCACGAAGGAGCCCGAGGTGGGGGACACCTACACCGGGCGCGTCGTCAAGACGACCGAGTTCGGCGCCTTCGTCGAGCTGAAGAAGGGCACGGACGGCTTGCTCCACGTCTCCAACGTCGGCCCCGGACGCGTCGCGCACATCGAGGACGTGATCGCCCGCGGCGACACGCTCGACGTGATCGTCCAGGAAGTCGACAAGGACCGCGGCCGCATCGGGCTGAAGCTCGTCGCGAAGCACGAGGACGGCAATCTCGTCCAGCCGGAGGAGCTGATCGAACGGGCGAAGGACGCGCCTCCGCGCGAGCGGGAGGAGCGTCCGCCGCGCCGCGACGGTGGCCGGGGTGGCCGCGGCGGTGGCGGCGGTGGCCGCGGGCGCGGCGGCGGCCGCGACCGCTGAGGTGACTGCGCGACCAGGGGCGCCTGCGCTCGTCGAGGCGAGGCAGCAGGCGCTCCTGATCGCGGCTGTGCGCGCCGCGCTGGCGGCGGCCGGCGTCGCGGCGTCGATCGTGCGCGGCCTCGATGCGGGACCGGCCTTCGCCCTGCTGGCGTTCGGTGGCGCGATCCTGCTCCTCGCGGTCTATGGAGGCGACAAGCGACACCGGTCGGCCCTGCGGTTCGGCGAGGCCGAGCCGATGCCCGCCGACGCTCGCCGNNAGAGCGCGGGCCGTGGCCTCGCGGAGGCCGCGTATCCGAGCACTGTCGGGCTGGCCGTGCTGACGGCGATCGCGCTCTGGCGCGAGCCCGGCCTGGCGGCGCTGCTCGCCGGCATCCTCGCCGGGCTCGCCGTGATGTCGCTCGTCGGGGCGGCGCGCGTGACGGCCTGGCAGCGAGCCCGCCGCGCGCGGATCCTCATCGACTACAAGGGCAACCGCGTCTTCGAGTCGCCGCAGTGACCCACGACGTGATCGTCGTCCTCGCGGTGCTCGGCGTGATCGGCCAGGTGCTCGCCGCCCTCTTGTTGCTGATCGGCGTCGCCTGGCTCGTCGGCGTGCGCTCGCCCGGCGACGCGCTGCGGCGAGCGGTCGAGGGCTACGAGCTCTGGCTCGTCTTCCTCGTCTCGTCGGTCGCGACCGGCGGCAGCCTCTTCTTCTCCGAGGTCGCCGGGTTCATCCCGTGTGAGCTCTGCTGGTTCCAGCGGATCTGCATGTACCCGCTCTCGATCGTGACGCTTCTGGCCGCGCTCGCGAACGACCGGCGGGTCGCGCGCTACCTCCTACCGCTGCCGCTTGTCGGCGCGGGTGTGTCGGTCTACCACCTGCTCGTCGAGAACGGCGTCGTCAAGCAGGCGCAGGCGTGCCTGCTCTCGGCGCCCGGCGGCTGTGCGACGAAATGGATCGAGGAGTTCGGCTACGTCACGATCCCGGTGCTCGCGCTGACCGGCTTTGCCCTCTGCTTCGCGTTCCTCCTGCTCGCGGCGATGCCGCCGCTGTCGGCCGCTACGGTTAGCGAACGATGAGCGGGAAGCAGGCACGTCGTCGGCGACAGGAGCAGGCACGGCCGCCGACAAGCAGCACGGCAGGCCGGCGCGCGTCGCCGAAGGTGCTGCTCGCGGTCGCCGGCGCGCTTGCGCTGATCGCCGTCGCGGTCGTCCTCGCGCTCGTCCTCGGCGGCAGCGGCTCAGGTTCGACGGGCCCGACGGGCTCGACGCTCCCCGACGCGGACGTGATCGCCCGGCAGTTCAAGGGGATCCCGCAACAGGGCGATGTCCTCGGCAAGGCGAGCGCGCCGGTGACGATGGTGCAGTACATCGACCTCCAGTGCCCGATCTGTCGCCAGTTCGAGACCGAGGTGATGCCGACGATCATCGAGCGCTACGTTCGGACGGGCAAGCTGAAGGTGCAGTCGCGCCCGATCGCATTCATCGGCCCGGACTCGGAGCGCGGCCGCCGGGCGACGATCGCCGCCGGCCAGCAGGGCCACCTGTTCGACTTCGCCCAGCTCCTCTACTTCAACCAGGGCCCGGAGAACGGTGGCTGGCTCGACGACACGATGGTCGCCTCGGCCGCGACCACCATCCCCGCCATCGACGAGCAGGCGCTCCAGGAGGCCGAGAACAGCAGCGAGGTCGCGGACGCGGCCAAGGCCTATGACCGGCAGGCGACCGCCGACGCGGTGTCGGGAACGCCGACGATCCTCGTCGGCAAGTCGGGCGGAAAGCTGAGGAGCCTCGGCGCGGGGGCGCCGAGCGTCGAGCAACTCTCGGCCGCGATCGACGCCGCGCTCGCCGACTAGTACCGGTCGAGCTCGTGCAGGCGCTCGTCGCTGATCCCGAAGTGGTGCGCGATCTCGTGCAGCACGACGCGCCGGATCTGCTGTTGCAGCAGCCCTGCGTCGTGCCCGTAGTAGCGCTCTAGCGGGCCGCGGTAGATCGAGATCTTGTCCGGCGCTGCGCCGGAGTACGCGCTCGAGCGCTCGGTCAGGGGGATGCCCTGGTAGAGCCCGAGCAGCGGCTGCCCGTGCGGCGGCTCCTCCTCGACCACGATTGCGACGTTGGACATTGCCGAGCGCAGGTCGTCAGGCAGCGCGTCGATCGCCGCCTCCACCGCCTGCTCGAACGCCTCGTCCGGCTCCACGGCCCGAGCCTAGCGGCGCGAGTACGATCAGCCCGTGCAGCAGAAGTACGTGCTCACGGAGCTGGACTCCGGCGAACGTGTCATCTCAGAGCGGCTCGCGCACGTCCGCTCAGTCTCGATCGGGTTCTGGATCGGCGCCGGCTCCCGCGACGAGAACGACGCGAAGGCGGGGGTCTCGCACTTCATCGAGCACCTGCTTTTCAAGGGCACGGCGAGCTATACCGCCCAGGAGATCGCCGAGCTCTTCGACGGCCTGGGGGGCGAGCTGAATGCCGCCACCTCTCGCGAGCACACGGTTGTCTACGCGCGGGTTCCCGACGACAAGCTCGAGCTGGCGCTCGACGTGATGGGGGAGATGGTCTTCGCGCCCGCGTTCGCCGAGCTCGACGCCGAGCGCGAGGTCGTGCTCGAGGAGATCGCGATGTACGAGGACCAGCCGCAGGAGCTCGTGCACGACCTGATCTCGGAGGCGACCTTCGGCTCGCACCCGCTCGGGCGGCCGGTGATCGGGCGCGCCGAGGTGATCTCAAGCGTGTCGCGGCGCAGTCTCTCCGCCTACCACCGCTCGATGTACGCGCCGGGGAACGTCGTCGTCGCCGCGGCGGGCAACCTCAAGCACGAGGAGTTCGAGCGCCTGCTGCTGAAAGCGCAGCGGCGAGCCGCGGCCGCCGCCGGCAAGGGGCCGCGCGTGCGGCCGATGCTGGTGAAGGCGCCGCCGCCGAGCCTTCGCTTCCAGCGCAAGGACACCGAGCAGTACCACGTCTGCGTCGCCGCTCCCGGCATCTCGCGCTCCGACAAGCGTCGCTTCGCAGCGTCGCTGCTGGACGGGATTCTCGGCGGATCGGCGTCGTCGCGCCTTTTCCAGGAGATCCGCGAGAAGCGCGGCATGGCCTACGCGGTCTACAGCTTTGCGGCCCAGTACACGGACACTGGCCAGATCGGCGTCTACATCGGCACGCGCGAGGACAACGTCAGCGCCTGCCTGGAGATCGCCAGCGAGCAGATCCGCGACCTCGCCGCCGGGAACGTGCGTCCCGACGAGCTCGCGCGCGCGAAGGAGAACCTGAAGGGCCGGATCATGCTCTCGATGGAATCGACCTCGAACCGCATGAGCCGGCTCGGCAAATCGCTGATCACCGACACCGAGCTGCTCTCGATCGAGCGGATCATGGCCGAGGTGGACGCGGTCGAGCCCGAGGCGCTGGCCGAGCTCGCCGACGTGCTGCTCGCTCCGGACAAGCTGTCGGCCGCGGGCATCGGGCCAAACGAGGAGCTCTTCCTCGATGCGATCGGCCACGTGAACCCGCAGCTCGCCCGCGCGGCGTGAGGGTCGCCCTCAACGGCCGCGGCGGGAAGGTCGGCTCGGTGCTGGCTCCCGCGCTGGAAGCGGCCGGGCACGAGCTCGTCGACCTCGGCGACGCCGAGGCGATGGTCGACTTCACCGCGCCGGAGGCGGTCGAGGCGAACGTGCGCGCCGCGCTCGAGGCCGGGGTGCCGTGCGTCGTCGGCACGAGTGGGTGGGATCCCGCGCCGCTGGGAGCGGTCGCCGCGGAGCGCGGGGTGCAGCTCTTCGTCGCGCCGAACTTCGCCGTCGGCGCGGTGCTGATGATGCGCCTGGCCGTCGAGGCCGCTCGCTACCTGCCGCGCGCCGAGATCGTCGAGCTGCACGGCGAGGGCAAGAAGGATGCGCCGTCAGGCACCGCCAAGGCGACGGCGGAGCTCCTTCCGGGCGATCCGCCGATCCATTCGGTACGGCTGCCCGGCCTCGTCGCGCATCAGGAGGTGCTCCTCGGCGGGGAGGGCCAGCTTCTGACGATCCGCCACGACGCGCTTTCGCGCGAGGCCTACGTGCCGGGCGTGCTGCTCGCGCTGGAGCGGCTGCGAACGCTCCCGGCCGGGCTCACATTCGGGCTGGAGGCGCTGCTCGACTAGAGGGAGCCGAGGCCGCGCGGCGTAGACTGGCCCCGTGCTCGGCGAGGTGCTGACCGCGATGGTGACGCCGTTCGATTCGAGCGGCGCGGTCGACTACGAGCGCTTCACGAGCCTCGCGCGGCATCTGGTCGANAACGGCTCCGACGGCGTCGTCGTCGCCGGGACGACTGGCGANTCGCCGACGCTNTCGGACGACGAGCGCTTCGAGCTCTTCGCGGCGGCCGTGGACGCNGTGGGCGANCGCGCGACCGTNGTCGCNGGCACCGGNACGTACTCGACCGAGCANTCNGTACANCTGACGGANCGCGCGCANGNGNTCGGCGTCGACGGCCTGCTGGTCGTCACGCCGTACTACAACAAGCCGCCGGCGCGCGGCATCGTGCGCCATTTCGAGGCGATCGCCGCCGCGAGCGACAAGCCGGTCGTCGTCTACAACATCCCAAGTCGGGTCGTGCTGAACCTCGAGACCGAGACGATCGCGCAGCTCGCCGAGATCCCGACCGTGCGCGCGGTCAAGCAGGCGAACGACGACCTCGAGCAGGCCCGCCGGATCGTCGAGCTCGGGCTCGATCTCTACGCCGGCGACGACCCGCTAATCCTGCCGTTCCTCGAGCTCGGCGCGCTCGGCGGCGTGTGTGTGCACACGCACGTTGTCGGTCCGCAGGTGAAGGCGCTGATCACGGCCTTTCGCGAGGGCGACCGCGACGAAGCGCGGCGCCTCGAGGCGGAGACGGCCCCGGCGCTCGACATCCTCAAGGTGCAGACGAACCCGATTGCGATCAAGGCCGCGCTGAACCTGCTGGGCCACGAGGTCGGCGGGCTGCGCCTGCCGCTGGTCGAGGCGACCGAGGACGAGATCTGGCAGGTGCGCGGCTGCCTCGAGCGCCTGCAGCTGCTCGAGCCGGCGCGAGCCTAGCCGGTGGCCGCGTGGGCGGCCTGCTCCGGAAGGGTCTCGGGACGGGGCGCGAGCGCCAGCCCCATCGCATCGAGCGAGCCGGCGAGCGCGGCGTCGACGTAGCGCCGCAGCGCCCGCGGCGTGCGGAAGACGAGGAAGCCGGCCAGCGCGCTGTTCTCGCGGCGCAGCGGCAGCGCCGCGTAGGCGCCGCTGCCGTCCAGCTCGTGCCCGGATGTCGTCAGCAGGTTGTCCCTCGACTCCGCCTCCCGCACGAGCCAGCTCATCAGCACGCGCTCGGACGGGCCGTCGCCGCGCGAGAGCTGGATCTCGCCGCCGAGGCCGTCCTCCTGCCACTCGACGAGCGCCAGCCAGTCGGCTCTCGTGGCCGTGTGCAGGACAGGCCCGAGGGCGTCGAAGATGGTGCCCGGGTCGCCGGCCGCGAGCGCCGTCGCGAGCGAGTTCGCTAGCCGGTTGGCGCGGAGCCGGATCCACGCGCGCAACACGAGGCCGCAGAATGCGACGGCCACGCCGGTCGCGACGAGCCAGCGCTGGTGCAGGCCGACCCCGGCGAGCCCGCCGATCACGCCGGCGAGCGCGATCAGCTCCGGTCGCTCCTTCAGGTCACGCGCTCCGGGGATGTCCGGCACGCGGTAGGGCGCGGAGGCGGCGCGCACCTGCTCCTGCTCGTCGGGCGAGAGCATCTTGAAGGGGTCCTGGCCGCGACGGAGAGCGATGAACGCCTTCGCGACGGCGGGGTGGAACTGGGTGCCGACGTTGCGCTCGATCTCGGCCAGCGCCTCTTCCTCCGGCAGGCCCGGCCGATAGGGCCGGTCGCTCGTCATCGCGTCGAACGCATCGGCGACGACGAGGAAGTGCGCGGCGAGCGGTTGGTCGGCGGCCGGTATGCCGTAGTAGCCGCGGCCGTCGAAGCGCTCGCGGTGGTATTCGACGGCACGCGCCTCGGCGGCCGAGACCTCGAAGCGGCGGAGCAGCCGTGCGGAGAGCCTGGGCGCCCGCCAGACAGCACCCCATTCCTTCGGCGTCAGCTTGCCGCTCTTGCCGAGCACCGCCGCGTCGACGGCGACCTTGCCGAGGTCGTGCAGCCGCGCCGCCCAGCGCAGGCGGTCGATGTCCGAGTAGGGGAGCCTGAGCGCCCGAGCGAGCGCGTCGACGTAGCCCGCGACCCGGAGCGAGTGCCGGTAGGTGTGCGGGTCGCGCTCGTCGACGATGTTCGCGAACGTCTCGAGCGCGTGCAGGGTCTCCTGCCGCGAGCGGCGGACGCGGGCGTGCGCCTGATTGACCGCGAGCGCGACCGGGATCACCGCCAGCACGTTCCACGGGTGGTCGAGGGCGAAGAGCGCGAGGATCGCGCCAAGGCCGGTCTCGGCGGCGGCGGCGGCGAAATCGGGCTGCAGGACTTCGAGCCCGCCGACGACCTGCAGCAGGCCGCGCGAGACGAGCAGGTAGGCGAGGGCGAGCACGGTGAGCGGGACGAGGTCGTCGGGCAGGGCCAGCTGGCCCGTGTGGCCGCCGCCGAGGCCGAAGCCGTAGCCGGCCGCGACGGAGGCGAGAGCGAAGGCGGACGCTTCGAAGGCGCTGTGCCGGAAGGAGCCCCGGACGAGCCGTGCGACGAGCGCGGCCGAGCCCGCAACGAGCGCTCCGCGCCACGGCCCGAGCACGATCACCGCGGCCAGGTCGACACCCGAGGCGACGCGGAAGACACCGGGGCCGATGGGCTCGCGGACGCGCGAGCTCTCTGGCTCCTCGAGCAGCTCCGCCGCGAGCGCGGCGGCGGCGAGGAGCGCGAGAGCGGTCAGCGGCCGTCCAGCAGCCGAGAGCACCCCGCCTGCGACAACGGCGATGCCGGCGACCACGGTCACGTAGGCGAGCAGGGACAGCCGCATGGTCCGTCTATCGGGTTCGCGGGGGCGGATGCTTAGCCTGCCCTCGCGTCTAGACTGCGCCGATGCCCGGCAGCACCCGAATCATCCCGCTCGGCGGCCTCGGCGAGGTCGGGAAGAACATGACCGTGATCGAGGCCGACGGCGAGGCGGTCGTGATCGACGCCGGGCTCGCGTTCCCCCGTGACGAGCACCTCGGGGTGGACCTGATCCTGCCGGACTTCTCGTATCTCATCGACCGCGAGCGCCCCGTGCGCGCAGTGCTGCTGACGCACGGGCACGAGGATCACGTCGGCGCGCTGCCGTACCTCCTGCGCGAAGCGCGGGTGCAGGAGGTCTGGGCGACGCGGCTGACGCTCGGGCTGATCAAGTCCAAGCTGGACGAGCACGGCCTGCTGCGCTCGACGGAGCTGCGCGAGGCCGACCCCGACGCGGAGCCCGTGACGCTCGGCCCGTTCACGGTGGAGTTCGTCCGCGTCGCACACTCGATCCCCGACGCGGTCGCGATCGTGCTCGACACGCCGGGCGGCCGGATCCTCCACACCGGCGACTACAAGCTCGACCACACGCCCGTGGACGGACTGCGAACCGACGTCGGGCGGCTCGCCGCGATCGGCAACCGTGGCGTCGACCTCTTCCTCGGCGACTCCACGAACGCCGAGCGCCCCGGCGTCACCGGCTCGGAGCGGCTCGTCGGGGAGGCGTTTCGGCAGCTGATCCCACCGCGCACGGGCCGCATCCTCGTCGCGTCGTTCGCCTCGAACGTGCACCGCATGCAGCAGGCCGCCGACGTCGCGATCGAGGCCGGTCGCAAGGTCTGTGTCGTCGGTCGCTCGATGCGGAAGAACATCAACATCGCGCGCAATCTCGGCTACATCGACGTGCCGGACGACGCGCTGATCCAGCCGAAGCAGCTCGACGACTACCCGCGTGGCGACGTGCTGATCCTCTGCACGGGCAGCCAGGGCGAGCCGCTCTCGGCGCTCGTGCGCATCGCGTACGGCAACCACCCACTGGTACAGGTCGAGGCCGGCGACACGGTCATCATCTCCGCCAAGCCCGTCCCCGGGAACGAGCTCAAGGTGCACGACGCGATCAACGAGCTCGCCAAGAACGGCGCCGAGGTGCTGCACCAGGAGATCGCGCCGGTGCACGTCTCCGGCCACGGCCACGCCGAGGAGCTGCGCACGATGCTCGGCCTCGTGCGGCCGAAGTCGGTCAT
>C688J18823_10001835_pt1 | contig 13235 bp, 13 predicted proteins | sample HopSoiMetagenom1_FD_18823 | JGI IMG/M metagenome (IMG submission 18823)
CATGTCCACCATGTTTTGTATCAGTAGGCTGCATGTTCGGCATCGTTTGTTGAGTGTTTTGTGATTGTTGTGTATTCATCATAATGTTGGATAACCCCCAGTGTCATTTTGTAGACAATCATCTTTGTCATACATCATTATTGTGTTTAAAATGAAGAAGTTGATAACTGGAAAATATAATTAGTTTTATTCTGTAATATAATTCAAATAAAGTAAAAGAGTAAAAGAGGTCATCCCTGAGGTCCGATTGTTTACATAAGCTCATTGAAAAATAAAAAGGGTAAGTATTTACTAGTTGTACGATACTAGTAAATGCTTACCCTTAATTATTATTAGGATTAAATCCGCCGGAGGCTTTAACTTCATTCAGTCAGGGTTTGAACCCCCCGCTGAATTGATAAAGGCTAGCATTCATCTTACCACTTATTAGATGTAGGAGACTTCTGCTGAATGAAGTTAAAAAATAAAGTTCAATATTAAATAGATAAGTCCAGCTGCAGTAGCGGAAATGGGTAATGTAATGACCCATGTTACGATCATTCGTTGTGCAGTTCCCCACTGTACGCCTTTTAATCGATGTGAAGCGCCAACTCCCATAATGGAAGATGAAATGACATGTGTAGTACTAACAGGTAATCCAATAAAAGTAGCCCCAAAAATAATCATCGCACCTGAAAGGTCTGCTGCTACTCCGTTGATAGGCCTTATTTTCATGATGTTGCCACCAACTGTTTTTATAATTTTCCAACCACCAACAGAAGTTCCAAGGCCCATTGCGGCAGCACAAGCAAATTGTACCCAAAATGGGATATCATCTGAGGATAAATTACCACTGGCAATTAAGGCCATTGTGATAATCCCCATTGTTTTCTGCGCATCATTTGTTCCGTGTGTGTATGCTTGTAAAGATGCAGTGAAAATTTGGAATACCCGAAAACTTTTATTTGTTTTCGCCAAATTATTCTTCTTAAATACTACTTTGAAAATGCTATACACAATATAACCAACTACAAAGGCAATGATAGGAGAAACGATGAGTGCCTTAATAATATTGATAAAACCGCTATAATTTAATGCGTTGAAGCCTGCTGCAGCAATGGCAGCACCAGCAATAGAACCGATAATTGCATGTGAAGAACTACTAGGAATTCCAAAGTACCAAGTAATTAAGTTCCACGAGATAGCTGCAATAAGGGCGGCCAAAATAACTAGTGAGCCATTTGGGAGTGTAAAGGGATCCACAATGTCTTTTGTAATGGTTTTTGCTACACCCGTAAAAGTCAGTGCACCAATAAAGTTCATGACAGCAGCCAATATAATCGCATGTCTTGGCCTTAGAGCCTTCGTTGAAACTGCTGTGGCAATTGCATTTGCCGTGTCATGGAATCCATTGATAAAATCAAATGCCAAGGCAAAAATGACAATCAAGATCGTTAAAATTAAAATTCCATCCATTTGTCAATCTCCTTATGCATTTTTCATAATAATGGTTTCTAACGTATTTGCAACATTTTGACAGTAATCAGCAATATCTTCAAGGTTTTCATAAATTTCTTTATATTGAATAATTCGAATAGGATCTTTTTCAACTGAAAAGAGATGTTTAATGGATTGTCGTTGAATACCATCACACTGTGATTCATAATCTTTAATTTTAATGGCATGTTGACGAATTTGTGGTAACTTTTTATTAATTAGAAGATTAATTGAATTCTCAATTTCATGAGTGCACATTTTGATTGCCTCGACAAATCTTAACATGAAATCATCCGCTGTAGTAATCGAATACATTTCAAATAATGCAGCGGTATGTTCAATTCCATCTAAAACGTCATCCATACTCATTGTTAGAGCAAGAATGTCTTCACGCTCAATGGGTGTAATAAACGCATTATTTAATTCTTTAATGACTTCATGAACGTATGTATCTCCTTTTGTTTCATATTCTTTCATTTTTTCTGAAAAGATTTTTAAATCACTGACATTTTTCAATTTGTAGTCAGAGAAATAGTTGGCAGCTTCTTTAAGATTTGTAGAGATGTCAATCAATAAGATCGCAAACTTGCCCTTTTTCTTAAAAACCATTTTGTTACCTCCAATTATTTATCCAAGGAATCATAAGTCATTCAAACGTAATTATTTTATACGAAATTTGTCGAATTTAATATAATTCACACGAAAAATTTACAATATCTTAATATTAATGATCTTGAATAATTAATAAATATTAAATATTTATTTTCTGAATAATAAATAAATTTCTTGAATGATTTATCAAGATAGACAAACAAAGTAAAATTAAACCGAAGAAAAAGAGTAAGGGTCGTATAAGGTATAAAGTGTTAAACTCTGTTCAAATACTCATTCATAAAGAAAAAGGGTAAGCAACCAATAATTATGGTGGATGCTTACCCTTCAATAAGATGATAAAGTTGTCTCTTCGTATGAGTAGTGGTGATAAATAAGAACCGCATTTTTCAACAAATAGATTAAAAAATAAAGTTTAAAACATAATAAATAAGTCCAGCTAGGGTAGCGGAAATGGGTAATGTGATAGACCACGTAATAATCATGCGTTGTGAGGTTCTCCATTTAACGCCCTTTGAACGATGGGAAGTACCAACCCCCATAATCGAAGATGAAAGTACATGAGTAGTGCTAACAGGTAAACCAATGAAAGTTGCCCCAAAAATAATTATTACACTGGATAAGTCAGCGGCTACTCCGATGGCAGGACGGATCTTCATGATGTTCCCACTAATTGTTTTAATAATCTTCCAACCACCGAAAGAAGTACCAAGACTCATTGCAATGGCACAAGCTAACTGTACCCAAAACGGAATCATGTTTGACGAAAGATAGTCATTAGCGATGAGAGCCATCGTAATAATCCCCATTGCTTTTTGGGCATCATTTGTTCCGTGTGTAAAGGCTTGTAACGCTGCAGTGATGATCTGGGTAAATCGAAAACCTTTATTCATTTTCGTTAAATTATTATTATTAAACAACAACTTGAAAATGCTATATACGATATAGCCTAAAAGAAATGCAATGATTGGGGAGAGGAGAAGTACCTCTAGGATTTTGATAAACCCTTTATAATTTAATGTGCTGAATCCAGTTGCAGCAATGGCAGCACCCGCGATTGCTCCGATAATAGCATGGGAAGAACTACTAGGAATTCCATAGTACCAAGTTACTAAGTTCCATGAAATAGCAGCAATGAGAGCAGCCAATATAACTAAAGAGCCATTTGGCAATGTAAAAGGATCAACAATATCTTCTGTAATGGTTTGTGCTACTCCTGTAAAGGTCATTGCACCGATAAAATTCATAACTGATGCCAATAAAATTGCTTGTCTTGGCTTAAGGGCTCTCGTTGAAACGGATGTAGCAATTGCATTTGCCGTGTCATGGAACCCATTAATAAAAGAAAATGCCAAGGTAAAAAAGATAATTAAGATCGTCAAAATAAGAAGCCCATCCATATGTTAAAACTCCTTATGCATTTTTCATAATTATGGTTTCTAATGTATTCGCGACATTTTGACAGTAATCTGCAATATCTTCAAGGTTTTCATAGATTTCTTTTAATTGAATAATCCGAATGGGATCTTTTTCAACTGAAAAAAGATGTTTAATGGATTGTCGTTGAATACCGTCACATTTTGATTCATAATCTTTAATTTTAATGGCATGTTGTCGGATTTGTGGTAGCTTATTAGCAACGAGAAGATCGATGGAATCCTGAATTTCATGTGTACTTTTATTAATGGCATCAACAAATTTAAGCATGAAATCGTCAAATGTCGTGATGGAATACATTTCAAATATTGCTGCACAATGTTCTAGTCCGTCTAATACGTCATCCATACTCATCGTTAAAGCAAGGACATCTTCACGCTCAATGGGCGTAATAAAAGCATTATTTAATTCGATAATAATCTCATGTACGAATGTATCTCCTTTTACTTCGAATTCTTTCATTGTTTCTGAAAGGATTTTTAAATCACTTACATTTTTCAATTTATATTCAGAAAAAAAGTTAGAAGCTTCTTTAAGGTTTGTAGAAATGTTCTTCAATAAGCTTGCAAACTTATCCTTTTTTTAAAAGCCATTTTGTTACCCCCAATACGTTGCCAATATATAAGTGTTTATTTTATCTAATATTTGTCAAGTTTGATAGAGATAGACGGGAAAAATTACATAATCTTAATATTAATGATCTTGAAAAAGTAATAATAAAAAATTGATAATGATCAGATAAAACATTTTAGGTTAAATGCGTCATGGTTTATCCATATGATCCATGATGCATTTATGTGAAATAGACGATTCAGATTTCTTCCAACAAAAGGGTATTAGTGGTTTAAAATGATTTTAGTCATGATACAATATAAGTAATTTGACGGATGGAGGTCTTCTAATGACATATAGTATTACCCATAAAGTACGTTTACATAATGGTGCGGAAATGCCTCAGTTTGGCCTTGGAGTGTACAAGATAGAAGGTGGAAAAGAGGTCGTGGATACCGTAAAAGCAGCTTTAGATCTTGGATATCGTTCGATTGATACAGCGGCTTTATATGGGAACGAAGAGGGTGTTGGACAGGGAATCAAAGAGAGTGGGATTCCACGAGAGGAGCTTTTTGTTACGTCAAAGGTGTGGAATACGGATCAAGGATATGAATCGACCCTTGCTGCATTTGAGAAGAGCTTAAAGAAACTTGATATAGAATATTTAGACTTATATTTAATCCATTGGCCTGTTGAAGGAAAATATATTGAAACTTGGAAAGCATTAGAAAAGCTTTATCAAGAAGGTAAAGTAAAAGCGATAGGGGTAAGCAATTTTCAAATTCATCATTTACAAGATTTAATGGCTAACACAACAGAAAAACCTGTTGTGAATCAAGTGGAATTGCATCCTAGTTTAATACAAGAGGAAGTCAGAGCCTATTGTAAGGAAATGGATATTGCTGTGGAAGCATGGGCTCCGCTCGGAAGAGGGAAGCTAATGGAGGAACCTACATTATTGTCGATCGGAGAAAAATACGGAAAATCTTCAGCTCAAGTAATTTTAAGATGGCATTTACAAAATGATGTGATCATTATACCTAAATCATCAAAGCCTGCAAGATTAAAGGAAAATGCTGATATATTTGACTTTGCACTATCAACAGAAGAAATGACTAGGATCAGTCAATTAAATAAGAATGAGCGAGTAGGTCCAGATCCAGATAACTTTAGCTTCTAACTTCATTTAGCAGAAGTCTCCCGGTTATGGAAGTCTTATTTACCCGAGCGAGCTCAGGTATTATCTGGGCGCAAATACGCCGAGATGTATTTGATTAGGCTATTACTTGGTAAAAATCCAGCATGAAGATCGTGCTGGATTTTTTGTTGGAATGTCTCATATTATAATTGATAGGGATTAACCGCTTTGAAAATTTCTGGTTTATCTTGAAATGGGGCATGACAAGTAATACGTTCTTCAGTAAAGGGATGAATAAATTCAAGCTTCACGGCATGCAAGGCTTGCCTTGGGAAAATAGGTTTCCCCCCGTATAATTGATCACCAACCAAGGGATGACCAATATGACTAAAATGTACTCGGATTTGGTGAGTTCGTCCTGTAGCAAGCATGCATTTTACGTAGGTTAGCTTCTTTTGGTGATCGATTTTTAGTACTTCAAAATTTGTAGTGGCCTGTTGTCCACTTGGGGAGACACGCCTTCTTGTCGCATGATGGCGATCACGCCCAATGGGTTCCTGGATTGTCCCTTTATGGTGTGGAAGTACCCCTTGAACGATGGCGAGATAGGTACGTCTGATTTCCCGTTCTTCAAGCATGCGATCAAGCATGGAACCAATAAAAGGATGTTTGGCAAATAGAACGGCACCTGTTGTATCACGATCAAGCCTATGGACATGTTTCACTTGTCTAAATTCACCTTTTGCTAGTAAATGAAAGGCCACTGCATTGCTAAGAGTATCAGTCTGTTCAACAGAGTTTGGGTGTGTGTCCATATTGCAAGGCTTATTAACGACAAGTAGATGGTCGTCTTCAAATAGTATAGGTACATCGTAAAAGGTTGGATGTACGCTAAACTCTGCCTCTTGGAAAAAATGGATTTCGAGAACATCTTTTATTTTAAGTAGAGCTGTCCAATCCGCTACTTTTCCGTTTATTTTTACTTCTTTATTCATTCGTAAGGAATGAGTTTGTTTTTTAGGTGCATGCCAAATCATCTGAAATAACTGCTCTAAAGAGTAGTTTGACCATTTTTCAGGAATAATGATTTCAAACCATTCACCATTGCGGTTTGTTTTTAACATACGATCTCCTTTTAATGACGGATACGTCTTTTAACCAAGCTTGTATCCTTTTTCATATGAATGTCGTGGTGATAATTACCACCATAATAACATAGGAAAATATGTTATTCTAACAGTATCTATTAGAATGATGATTGAGTCATAAAGGTGGGTTTTATGTGAAGGTAGTTCAGGCGTCAACTCCTTGTCAGGAAGAAGAGATCAAGAAGTTATTAAATCAAGTATATTCAGAGGTATTTCCGATCTATTTCTCTGATAAAGAAATTCAAACATATGAAAAATGTAATGTGTTATATATGTCAACAAAACACTTTGAACGATTTAGTACATTAAAAGAAGCCTATCAAATAATAGCAAGCTTGCAGATCTTAATTACTATTCTTAAAAATGAAAGGTTCGATGATCGATATATCGAAATCTTTTATAAAAATGTGTCCACTTTGGTGGAGTATGACTTATATTTTCCTTTTGAATATGAGCATTTTTCAGAATCGGAGATTAGAGGGAATGAAAGATTAAGTATGTTTACAAGTGCAGCAAATGAGATACTGATATAGAACAAAAAAAGGCGGTCAACCTTTGACAGCCTTTTTTTGTTTACCTACATAAATTTAGTTCAGACTATTTTCCGTAAACCATTGCTTATATTCAGTTTCTTCTCTTAAGTCAGAAATTCGTGCCACTTCTTTTCCATCTTTAAATTGTACAATGGTAGGTGTTCCTTCGATGGCATAATCATCCCAACCTTGTTCAAACTCTAGGAGATTATATTGTACTAGGTCTACTCCCAGCTCTTCAGCTAATGGAGAAAGAATAGGTGTAGCTACTTTACAATATTGGCATGTTGATTGGAAGAAATAAACAGTTTTATCCCCTTGATCCTTCAATTCTTGATCGAGTACGTTAGGTAAGATAATATTTTGATAATTTTCATCATCTAATAAAGCTATTGTTTCTGGGTGAAGGGAAGTTTTCCCGTAAGGATTATCCTCAGATACCTTTTCGCTGTTTTGCCTATTTGTTAAGAAAGCAAGACTACCAAATAACACAATAATAATTCCCAAAAAGATTAAAACTTTCTTCATTGATTAGGCCTCCTTTGACTTCTTCAAAATAAGATAACTACAAACAAAGATAATGATAAAAGCAATTAATGCCAAGAAGGGTATGGTAATGAATCCAAACCAATTGATGTATTGTCCTGTACAAGGAACTCTTCCACAAGCGGGTCCGATATCTGCAATAAAACTGAGCTTTTGCATTGAGTAGTGGAATAAAGAAATACATCCTCCAAGCCCTGATAAAACGAGCGAATAAAGGGAAATCTTATAATCCTTTTTAACGGTAGCAATGCCTAAAATGACAGCCATTGGATACATCAGAATACGTTGATACCAACATAGTTCACAGGGTTCAAATTGACGAATTTCCGAAAAATATAAACTACCAAACATTGCAATGACAGATGCAGCCCATGATATAAAAAGTAATGTTTCACGGGATTCTTTCTGATTCTCTTCCATTGGGGCTCCTTTATTAAGATCGTATTTGTTACTTTCTGAATTTAAACTGTACTACCTGAATTATATATGGGTGAAAAAAATGTGTAAATAAAGATGCTTGCTCATCCATAAAATTGGAAGTCTTTAAGAAAATTGAGGAAGGAAGTATTCTTTATAAATTCTGGATTTTACGGTATATTTTAAACAAGGAGTCCTCATTGATGAACAGATAATAGGATAGGATAAATTGAATCAGAAGGGTGTGTACATATTGGATTGGAAACGAATGGCGAAAAAATGGTTGCAGTACGAATTTTTAGACGAAGTGGTAAAAGGACAATTAGATCGTATTAAATCGGATGAGAAAAGTATGGAAGAGGCCTTTTATAAAAACTTAGAATTTGGTACGGGTGGCATGAGGGGTGAGATTGGCGCTGGAACGAATAGAATGAACGTATACACGGTTCGAAAAGCATCTGCTGGTCTTGCTGCCTATATTGAAGGGAATGGCTTAGAAGCGAAAAGACGCGGAGTAGTCATCGCTTATGATTCACGCCATTTTTCTCCAGAATTTGCGATGGAGGCGGCAAAAACGTTGGCAACTAGAGGCATTCAAACCTACGTATTTGAAAAGCTAACTCCTACACCGGAGCTTTCCTTTGCGGTACGCTATTTACAAGCATTTTCTGGTATTGTTATCACAGCTAGTCACAATCCTCCAGAATATAACGGATATAAAGTGTATGGTTCCGATGGTGGTCAATTGCCTCCTGAAGGAGCAGATGTGATCATTTCAAAAGTAAATGAGATTGAGAATGAGTTATTGATTGAAGTTGAGGATAAAGAGTCTTTGATGGAGAAAGGGTTAATTACATTAATCGGTCATGAGGTGGATCAGGCTTATACTGAAAAGTTGATGACCATCTCAGAAAATCCGACCATTTCTGATGAGATCGATGTTAAAGTTGTCTTTACTCCACTTCATGGAACGGGTAATCTTCCCGTTCGTAATGGCTTTAAGGCATTGAAATATCAACATGTAACCGTTGTGAAAGAACAAGAGCTTCCAGATGCTGAATTTTCCACTGTGAAAAGTCCGAATCCTGAAGAACATGCTGCATTTGAATTAGCCATTCAAGAAGGGAATAAAATCGGGGCAGACGTATTAATCGCTACGGATCCAGATGCGGATCGATTAGGGATCGCTGTAAAGAATCCTAAAGGTGAGTATGTGGTGTTAACAGGAAATCAAACGGGTGCTCTTCTTCTTCATTATATATTGTCCGAAAAACAAAGGAAAGCAACACTACCAAAAAATGGAATCCTATTGAAGACCATTGTGACCAGTGAGTTAGGGAGAAAAGTCGCCGATTCTTTTGGAGTTACTACTTTAGACGTATTAACAGGGTTTAAGTTTATTGGTGAAAAAATAAAAGAATACGAATCAACGGGTGAGTATAAATTTTTATTTGGATATGAAGAAAGTTACGGTTACTTAATTGGTGATTTTGTTCGTGATAAAGATGCCGTTCAAGCAGCATTAATGGCAACGGAAGTGTGTGCTTATTATAAGAAAAAGGGTATGAGCCTTTATGATGCGCTGTTGGATCTTTTTGAAAAGTATGGTTATTTCCAAGAAGGACTCCGTTCTTTAACCTTAAAAGGAAAAGATGGAGCGGAGCTGATTCAAAAGACACTCGCTTCATTTCGTGCGAATCCATTGCAAGATCTGGGTGGCTTAAAAGTGACAGCTGTTGAAGATTACTTATTTAGTACTCGCACAGAATCGGAAGGAACGGAGAAAAGCATTAACCTGCCAAAATCAAATGTCATAAAGTATCATTTTGAAGATGGAACATGGGTTTGCTTAAGGCCGTCAGGTACTGAGCCAAAAGTTAAATTTTACTTTAGCGTGTTCAGTTCAAGTTTAGAAGAAAGTAAACAAAAGCTTGCACGAATTGAAAGTGAATTTATGGAACTTGTACAACAAAAAATATCTGATTTGACATAAAAAGATGAGCTAAAAACACGATTCCAAAAAAGGATTCGTGTTTTTAGTTTGGAAAACATTCATCTTATTTTAAGGAAGCATTTGGATCTTTTTATTCGTTACTTCACCTTCATTTAATGCATTTGCATGGTCAATATAGCGAAGTAAGCTATATAACCTTTTTTCGATAATCGCATAATCTTTTTCGAAATTATAGGCATGTAGAAAATGTTCTATTTTCTTTTCTAAAAAGTTGTCTGTTGTTCGAACCATCAGGATAAGTAAGTTATCCCATTCCGATCGATGTGTGTAATATAACGCACGGTCATAATCCATTTTTATCATCTTTTCTTCTCCTCCTCATTTAGGAGTTGATATTAGTGTATGGAAGATGTAAAAGAATGTTGCAGTGTAAATGTTGGGTAGTTTGTGTGGATGGGTTTTCCAATATTTAATTTCATCAAAAGCATATGTCATTTAGTAAAAGCAAATCATATATCATACATGAAAAATGATAAAAACTGTTCAGAACACACTAGAGGACAAACAAACACTCATCTTTCTGCTTGTTTTCTCATACATTGTGATAAGGAAGCAAGAAGGGGGATAGACGAATGAATGAAGAGGATCGCAAGGGCCTTGAGTATGCAATTAGTGAAATTACAGAAATTGCAACGGGGTTCGGACTTGATTTTTACCCGATGCGATATGAAATTTGTCCGGCAGATATCATTTATACATTTGGAGCCTACGGGATGCCAACTCGATTTTCCCATTGGAGTTTTGGGAAACAATTCCACAAAATGAAGCTTCATTATGATTTCGGTTTATCGAAAATTTATGAGCTCGTTATCAATTCAAATCCTTGTTATGCTTTTTTACTCGATTCTAATTCACTTATTCAAAATAAACTGATTGTTGCTCACGTGCTTGCACACTGTGATTTCTTTAAAAATAATATTCGGTTTCAAAATACAAAGCGTGATATGGTGGAAAGCATGTCTGCGACAGCAGAAAGAATCCGAAAGTACGAAATTCTTCATGGAAAACAAGAAGTGGAAGTATTTTTGGATGCAGTACTAGCAATTGAGGAACATATTGATCCATTGCTTATGCGACCAAAGCTTGCATGGAATGTAAATGAAATTGACTTTGAAGAGGAAGTTGAAAAAACACCTAGTCCATACGATGAGTTATGGAATCTTGATAAAAATAATCAGCCACCGCCGAAAAAAAAGGTTATAAAGAATCTCCCTCCACAGCCTGAAAAAGATCTACTCTTGTTTATCGAGAGTTACAGTCGAGAGCTTGACGAATGGCAGCGGGATATCCTAACGATGATGAGAGAAGAGATGCTCTACTTTTGGCCGCAACTGGAAACAAAAATAATGAATGAAGGCTGGGCGTCGTATTGGCATCAGCGGATTCTAAGAGAATTGGATCTAACAAGTGCAGAGGCATTGGAATTTGCTAAGTTAAATGCAGGTGTTGTTCAACCTTCCCGTACTGGAATAAATCCTTATTATTTAGGATTAAAGATATTTGAAGATATTGAAGAACGGTATAATAATCCTACAGATGAAATGAAGAAAAGAGGGATCTTACCTCATTCAGGTCGTGAGAAAATGTTTGAAGTAAGAGAAATAGAATCGGATATTTCATTCTTGCGTAACTATTTGACGAAGGATTTAGTGATGCGGGAAGATATGTATCTTTTTCAAAAACAGGGTAAAGATTATAAAATTATTGGGAAAGAGTGGGAAGAGGTTCGCGATCAGCTTGTAAATATGAGAGTAAATGGAGGCTTTCCATACATTACGGTAAATGATGGTGATTATTTAAAAAGTGGGGAGTTATACTTAAAGCACTGGTATGAAGGAATTGAATTGGATTTACGTTATTTAGAAAAGGTATTACCTTATATTCATCAGCTTTGGGGGAGAATCATCCATCTCGAAACGATAAGTGAGGGTCGAAATATATTATTTACGTACGACGGAAAAAATATTCAACGTAAATTCCTATAAGGTCTGATGAATAATGGACAATAATTGAAGCGAATGAGAAAGAAAAAAAGCAAGCTGCATGAGTTTGCAGCTTGCTATTCTACGTCTCAGAAACGGTTCCTTTTTGCTTTTCGACTTCAATGAAAAGAATATGATGGCCTTCTATTTCTTTAACTTTAAAGATATAACCTTCGCTTGTAACTTGATCCCCTAATTTAACATCAAAGTGCTGGGATAAAAACCAGCCTCCAAAAGTATCGATCTCATCTTCAGCGAGGTTTGTTCCAAGCAAGTCATTAATATCTTCCATTAATACTCTTCCGCTGATGATATAATGGTCTTGGTCAATTTTACGAATATCTGCCACTTCATCCGCATCAAATTCGTCTCGTATTTCTCCAACGATTTCTTCAATAATATCCTCTACCGTGACGAGTCCTGCTGTTCCACCATACTCATCATGTAAAATAGCCATATGGAATCGTTCTTTTTGCATTTTCAAAAGTAGATCGTGTATGGGTATGGTTTCCATTACTCGGATTACTGGCTTTATAAAAGGAATAATCGTGCCTTTTAGATTTATGGAAGATTGATGGATGGATGCAGTTAGAAGCTCTTTAATATTAACAACACCTTCAATATTATCTTTATCTCCATTTATGACAGGGTAGCGTGTATATTTTTCCTGCCTGATAATACCAAGAACTTCTTCCATTGTCATATCTATTGGAAAACTAACCATTTCTGTACGAGGTACCATAATTTCTTTGGCGATTCGATTATCAAATTCAAATATGTTGTTTACATATGTGAGTTCAGATTTGTTAATCTCACCACTTTTATAGCTTTCTGACAAAATAATACGCAATTCTTCTTCAGTGTGAGCTAATTCATTCTCAGATGCTGGTCTTATGCCAAATAATCCGACAAGGACTCTCGCGGATCCATTGAGGATCCAAATAAATGGAAACATGATCTTATAAAACCAAATAATTGGCTTTGCCACAGATAATGCAATGGCTTCGGCTTTTTGGATGGCAAAGGTTTTTGGAGCTAATTCTCCTACAACAACGTGAATAAATGTCATGAGGCTAAAAGCAATGATAAAGGATAAAATATGTGTTAAAGACTCATTTAATTGCAAATAATGAAAAAACGGTTCAAATATTTTTTCGATGGTTGGTTCTCCCAACCATCCTAAACCGAGTGCAGTTACGGTAATTCCGAGTTGACAAGCAGATAAATAGTCATCTAAATGAGTAATGACATGCTTGGCAGCTTTTGCTCCGGGTTCATTTTCCTCAATTAATTGATTGATTCTTGAACTTCTTACTTTAACAATCGCAAATTCAGTTGCAACGAAAAAAGCAGTTAATGCAATTAAAATGGCGACTAAAA
>C688J18823_10001836_pt1 | contig 13228 bp, 10 predicted proteins | sample HopSoiMetagenom1_FD_18823 | JGI IMG/M metagenome (IMG submission 18823)
AGCGAGGGCGCGCCGGTCGCCGGGTGGCTGATCACGGCCGGGTGCCAGGCGCCCGGCGCCTTGTGCGGATCGTCGGTTGGCGTCACGCCCTTGCGCAGGTACCCGCCCGAATTGTAGGTGCCGTCGTGTTTGATGCGGCGGCCCCGCACTTTCGCCTTCATCGCCTCGGGCAGGGTCGACCACGCGGCCTGCATGCCGAGCACCCAGGTGTCGCCGCCGCTTGGCGGCACTTCGAGCGAATAGAGCATCGACGCATCGGGCGGTTCGGGAAGATAGCTCATGTCGGTGTGCCAGACCGCTTCGCCGGCGCCGAGCGCGCCGATCGGCGCGCCTTTGTCGTCCAGCACGTTGGAAACGACGTAGATATCGGGATAGCCTTCGGGCGACTGCCGGCCGTGCTCCTGCACCGGGGGTGGATCAAGCTCGCCGAAGCGGCGGGAGAACGCGAGCAGATCATCGTCGGTCAGTTTCTGATCGCGAAACAGCAGCGCCGAATAGCGATTCCAGGCCTGTTCGATCTGGGCAAATTCCGCGTCATTCAGTCCCGCCAGATCGACCCCGGAAATCTCTGCGCCGACCGCCGCATTGAGGGGCTTCACCGTTACGGCCATGTTGGACTTCCCCGGCAAATAGAGTTGCCGTTAAGGTGCGCTGGCCCTGAACCGAGGTCAACCGTGATGCCACATGCTTTCCGAGCCACCGTCGCAATGCTGATCCTCGCCTGGAGCGGCAGTGCGTTTGCCGAAGCAAATCAAGTGCGCTTCGCGCGCCAGCTTGGGCTCGGCTACCTGCAGTTCTACGTGATGCAGGACAAGCAGATGCTGGAGAAGGCGGCCGAGCGCGCGGGCCTCGGCGCAGTAACCGCGACCTATACCGGCATGGGCACGCCGACCGCGATCACCGATGCGCTGCTGTCGGGCAACGTGGACGTGATCGGCATCGGGCTGCCGGCGTTTCTCACCCTGTGGGACAAGACACGCAGCGGCATGAACGTGCGCGGCGTGACGGCGATGAACCGCCAGCCGGCCTATCTGACCACGCGCAACCCCAACATCAAATCGATCCGGGATTTCACCGACAACGACCGCATCGCACTGCCGGCGGTGAAAGTCTCGGTGCAAGCGATCATGCTGCAAATGATCGCGGAAAAAATGCTTGGCAAATTCGACGCGATCGACAGGTTGACGGTCGGCATGAGCCATCCCGACGGGACCGCCGCGATGCTCTCGGGCAAGATCGAGATCACCTCGCATTTCACCTCGGCGCCCTTCCAGTATCAGCAGCTCGAAAATCCCGCGATCCGCAAGGTGCTGTCATCGTATGATGCGACGGATGGGCCGAACACGTTCTCCGTGATTGCCACGGTCGCGCGCTGGCGCGAGGCCAACCCGAAGCTCTATCGCGCCACCTACGAGGCGATCCTGGAAGCGAACGACTTCATCGCAAAGCATCCACGCGAGTCGGCGGAGATTTTCGTGCGAATCGAGAACACGAAGCTGCCCGTGGATTTTATCGCCAAGATGATCAGCGATCCGGAGTTCTCCTACGCGCCGGAGCCGGAGAACGTGATGAAGATCTACGGCTTCATGAACAAGGTCGGCGCACTGAAGAACATGCCGGCAACGTGGCAGGATCTGTTCTTTCCCGAAGTGCACGCGCTGAAGGGGAACTGAGCCCGCGCGTTCAGAACGGCACCGGTCTCTCGGGGTACGACGCCCCGCCGTAAGGCCGATAAAGAACACCGAGACGACCGTAGGCGCCGCTGCGCCCGTCGTTGTCCTTCGCCCAGCCTGCGCCCAGTGAGAATTCGTACGACGAGAAACGGACGCTGGTGATGTGTCCGCCGAGACGCATTTCCGTGTAGCGGTCGTCGCCGGAGGCGATAAACTCCGGACCGAGCCAGATCATGTCGAAGAACCGCCCCCCTGTTGCGGCGCGCATCCAGTAGCTCTTGCCGATGGTGGACAGGGAGGCCGAAACAGTAATCATTCCGTCGCGTACCGGCTCGTACCAAATGTCGAAGCCGCCGCGCGCGCCGACATGCGTTCCGCGGAGCCGGTTGCCGGGATCGTTGGGGAGAAAGCGATGGTCCTGCAGGTCGAGGCCGGCGAACACCGTGACCTCCAATCCCCGCCCATGCCAGCGCCAGCCGGGCAGGGCGGCGCCCATGGCCTGGAAGCCGACGATCTCCTTGCGCCCTGAGTAGTAACGATAAAGGCCGCTGTTCAGGAGCAATTTGAGGACAGGGCCGTCGCCATCGAAACCGCGGTAGGCCCAGAACATGCCGGTGTGACTGAAGGCACCGTTGCGCCAGATGTCGGTGCCGCTGAAGAACAGCACGTGTTCGGGGATCAGATCGGGATCGAGATTACTTCCGCCCGGATCCCCTTTTCTGCCCCCGTCGTTCTGCTGCCCACTGGTTTCGGCACATTCTTCGTCCGCTGAATTTTCTTCACACTCCTCGTCATCGTCATTGTCGCTATCCTGAGCGATCGCCGCTTCCTTCTCTATGCCGGCAATGGAGGAGCGCGGCCCGCCAATGGCGAGCACAGCGGCAACAGCCGCGGCAACGCATACCCCGACGCCACGCATGAACGTGTCCCCATGCTCACTCCGGCAGCTTTTATGGGTCCGTGCAACCTACAGTAACGAGAGTGCGTCGCGTCTCTCCACCCCTGATTTGCAAAAACGGAATGGGACAGGCGATGGCAGCGCGCTATAGGGGTGACGCCGGACAACGCCGGATGCCCATGACAATTCAAAACGACACCGCGCGCCGCCGCTCCATTGGCTTCCTCAACTGGGCGCACTTCCTTGATCACTACGTGATCCTGATTTTCCCGACCGTCGTGATCGGGCTCGAGGCCGTGTACGGGCGCTCCTACGGCGACCTGCTCGTGCTCTCGACCGCCGCCTTCACGGCGTTCGGACTGTTCGCGCTGCCTGCCGGCTGGCTCGCCGACAACTGGAGCCGGCGCAACATGATCGCGATCTACTTTTTGGGCACCGGCATCTGCTGCGTGCTCGTCGGGGCTTCGGAGAGTTTCGAGACGCTGGCGATTGCGCTGTTCGGTGTTGGCTTATTCGCCGCCATCTACCACCCGGTCGGGACGCCGATGGTCGTCGATGCGGCGGTAGTGCGCGGGCGCACCATGGCGTTCAACGGCATCTGCGGCAATATCGGCGTGTCGATCGCGAGCGGCTGCACCGCCTTGCTCGCCGCATACCTCGGCTGGCGCTTCGCCTTCTTCATTCCCGCGCTGTTCTTCATCGTGACGGGCTTTGCCTATCTTGCATTCGTGCCCGACGACCGCGGCAGGCGCGTCGTGCAGGCGCCGGATCAGGACGTCGCGCTGAGCAGGGGGCTGACGATCGCGGTGATCATCCTGTTCCTGGCACTCGCCTTCTGGGTCGGCCTTGTCTTCAACGCGATCACCATCATGCTGCCCAAGCTGGTGCAGCAGCGCGCGGCCTCCGGCCTTTCGCTGTCGCAGGCCGGGGTGCTGGCGACCGCCGTATTCCTCTGCGGCGGTCTCGCGCAGTTTTCCATGGGCCGCGCCGTAGAGCGGGTGACGCCGCATCTGGTCATGTCATACATCGCGGGCATTCAGGTGATCGGCATTCTGCTCGCGATCTATGCGTCGGGCTGGTGGCTGCTGCCGAGCCTCGCGCTGGCGGTCGCGGCGATCTACGGGCAGGTGACCGTGAATGATTTCGTGCTCGCGCGTTATGCGCCGCCGGCCTGGCGCGGGCGCATTTACGCGATCCGCTTCTTCCTCATTTTCACCATGGCGGGTCCCGCCGCCTGGGGCATCGGCCGGCTTTACGAGCAGGGGGGCTTCAACATTGTCCTCGGCGTGGGTGTTGCAATCGCTGTGCTGGGCGCGCTGAACACATTCGCGATCAGCGCGCTGGTCACCGGCGCGGAGCACCGCCGCGCGAGTGGACGCGCGCGGCCAGTCGTGCAGCCGGCGGAGTGAGCGCGCGCGACTTGCGCTTCCCGGGAAGGCTCACTACGCACATTATCCTGCCATCACGCATGGGAGCCAGCATGCGCCGTCTTGTTCTGTTGCTTTCGGCCTTCGTTTTCGTGAGCGCGATCGGTGCGGCCGATGCGCAGACCCAGCAGCCAATAAAGCGAACGACCGCACGCCAGAAAGCCGCACAGAAGCCGGCGACTCCGCCACCCGATACGCGTCCCCGCTACAAGCGCGACGATACGCCGGCGTCGGTCGTGACCGCTGCACCGGTCAAGCCTGTGGTTGCGCGCAAGAGGCGGGCAGGGCGGAAACCAGCCGAGGGTGCCCAACCCGCTGCCGCAGCTGCCCAGACCGCGCGTGCCACACCGCGCGACATTTCCGCCTGTGCCCAGACCAAGGACCACGATGCGGCGCTTGCAGGCTGCACGCAGATCATTGAGGACAGTAAGACAAAGCCAAAGGGGCAAGCCGCCGCCTATTACAATCGCGGCAATGCGCGTGCGGCAAAGGGCGATTCTGGAGCCGCGATTTCGGATTACGACGAGGCGCTCAAGCTCGAGCCGAAGAACGCGCGCGCTCTCAGCAACCGCGGCACCGCGCACAGCGAGAAGGGGGACGCCGAGGCCGCGATGGCGGACTTCGACGAGGCGATCAAGCGCGACCCGCGGTTTGAGTCGGCATACTTCAACCGCGCGAATGCTTATGCGGCGAAGGGCGAGACAGATAAAGCCATCGGGGACTACACGGCGGCGATCAAGTACGACCGGCGCAACGTCAATGCTTACATCGCCCGCGGCGCGCTTTATCTCGCGGGCGGCGCCTCGCCCAAGGCGCGCGCCGACATGGCGCTTGCCGCGCGGCTCGACCGCCGGAATGCCTATGCGGTGCTGTGGCAGGACATTGCGGAGCGGCGGGCGAAGCACAAAGGTGTTCTGGCGCGCGGCGCCAGAGGCCTCGACATGAAGGCCTGGCCTGCGCCGGTAATCCGGCTGTTTACCGGCGAGATCAAGCAGGACGCCGTACTGTCCGCCGCGGAGAATGCAGACCCGACGGTGAAGCAGGCACACAGTTGCGAGGCCAACTTCTACGGCGGGCAGTATGCGTTGATCGAGGGGCAGCGCGAGGATGCGACGAAGCTGTTCGAAGCCGCCGCAAAGGACTGCCCGCATGGGTTCCTGGAAGGCATCGCGGCGACCGCGGAGCTGAAAGGATTGGGGCAGAAGGTCGGGGCGAAAAACTAGACCGTGTGCTCATTAAATCGCTGGCCGACTGGTGCCCGCTCACCCGTCGACAGCGATGGAAAAAGCGCACGTCGCCTAGGTCGCAGAAGGGCCAATGGGCGGAACCCAAAATTTGCTCGTGTAAGCGTGCGTGCAAGCGGTCCACGCTCAACCTCTGGCCAGACTTTGCAAGACTTCGGACTGTTTTGATCCCGGCTTTGCCGCAGATGTCCGGCACCGGAGTGCCGTCAGCACTTTGCTTCAAGATGAACGCCTTCTGAGCGTCCGAAAATCGCGAACCCTTCATCGTCCTGCGTTCCTCCCAGTCGGGGAATCACGCCGGCTACTCTAGCTTCAAACGGTCCCGTTTGTGGGCTCAGAGCACGCGTCGGATGACCGATTAGCGTCACGCTCAACGCAGTTGCGCTTCCGCGGTGGCCCTATGGCGGCCGAAAAACGTCGGGATAACGACCAAGAGCTCTATGAATCCCGATGCGGTGCCATGCAGAAAGGCTCGACCGATGGGAACACACGTTGCTTCGATAGGTGATAAGTTCAAACCGCGAAGATTGTTTCTGCAGAGAATAGCACCCCGCGCGGCAGCCACCGTAACTGCATCGTCTGAGACGGAGGTTTCGTTGAAGCTTTGGTTTTTCGTGGGAGATACAATTGCGTGGCTTGCGTCAAAAAAACGACCGACGGGAGTCCATAAGGTCACGCTCGAGCTGTTCTCATGTGCAATGCGCCAGTGCACAATGGGCGCCGCGCTTGAGGTGATAGCATGCGTGCTACATGAAGAAGGGGGCTTGGCGGCCGTCTCGCCACAAGCAACCAACGATTTCTTCACCCGAATGATCGACCACGTGCAAGAGTCCGCTATCGGCAAGGAGGACACGGATCATACCTCACCGGTGACTCTCCTTCCCGGCCCATCCACCTCATGTCGGCCCCAAGCGGATGATCAAGTGTTGTTCACGGGCGCCGTCTGGACACAGAGCTATGTACATCTTTTTCGAGATCTTCATTCTCGGGGCGTTAGAATAAGCGTGTTGATCTATGACATCATCCCGGTGGAAATGCCGGAGCTAGTGGGCGACGCTTACTATAACATGTTCTCGGAATGGCTCGATGCCGTGGTGTCTCTGGCGAGCGTCATTTTGGTATCGAGTTCGCTGACGAGAGATAAAATAATTCATTGGGCGGAGCGCAGAAAACTCCAACTGAATGCGCGAATTGTCCCAATCTCATTCGGAACAATCAAGCTTGAACCGTTTGCCTCCGCGCAGGAACTAAGCGATGACCGTCTTCTGCGCCGCATTCGATTGAAAGACTTTGTGCTCTCGGTCGGGACGGTCGACCGACGAAAAAACCAGGCCCTACTCCTCCGAATTTGGGCGCGTCTTGTCGCTGAAACAGGTGGTTCTGGAATTCCACAGCTCGTTCTTGCAGGTAGAGACGACCTTGAGATAGCCCATGGAGAGGCGGCACCACTCGTGCGATCCGGCCACGTCGCTGTGATCGACGGCCCCCCCGACAAGGCTGTTGCAGGGCTTTATCGCCTGTGCCTATTTACAATATTTCCCTCGCTTAGCGAGGGCTACGGGCTGCCGGTGGCAGAGAGCTTGTCTGTTGGAAAATTGTGTCTCTGCTCAAATCTGCCGGTCATCAAAGAGTTTGCTGCAGATATGGTTTGGTATTTCGAGCCAAGGGAGGAGGCATCGGCCTATGAGCTTATTCGACTTGCCATTGAGAGGTCCGACTTGAGGGCGGCAGCTGAAAGCCTCATCAAACAGCGATTTACATCGAGTTCTTGGACCGAGACCCTGCAGTCGGTGATCGAGGCGATGACCCCGCTTTCCGTTCGCCATTTGTCGGAGTAAGAGGAGCGAGCTCTACAGTGGTGTTTCGGGGCCACCCAGAAGGTGTTCAGCCCTGTCGAATGCGCACAAGGGAACCGGCGTGATTACGAAATCACGAGGAGCAACTTCAGATGTGGTCGGCCTGATGCGTACCACGGCTCGACATCGTACTCGTTGTCAATCGGAATCTTGCCGGGCTAAGAGCGAGGGGCGCTAAATGCATGGATAAATGGCGCAAACGTTCTTGAAGTGCACGCCTCATGAGCCTTCCTGGTAATCAACGGCGGATCGATACGCAGGGTGTCGATATTCCGAGGCTTCGTTCATCAATTGAAAGCGATGATCTAGGATTTCAGAAGTCTGATCGTGCATAGTGGGCAGCACAGCGAGCAAGTTTGGTCAGCGATTGCGTCGCTTGCGCCGTGTTGCGTTGACGAATTTGGAAAAATTCGTGTTGGCGCAAAGCATGACGGGGGCTATGTCATGCTTGATGACTTACGGGGCATTGCCAAAGCGATCTCGTTGGGTATCGGGGACGAGGATTCTTGGGACATCGGGATCGCGAGTCGGGGGATTGCTGTACTCCAGTTTGATCATACGATCAAAGCGCCGCCTACCGCGAATGCTTTATGCACTTTCTTTCCGAAAAGAGTTGTGACCAACTGTGCGCGTACCGAAAGCGAAATTACTTTCCACGAGGTAGTTTCAAACGTCGCTGGAGATTTGATTCTAAAGATGGATATAGAGGGCGACGAATGGACGATTCTGAAAGATGCCGATTCGTGTACACTATCCAGATTTCGTCAGATTATTTGCGAGTTTCATGGCTTGCAGAGAATTCTAGATTCGCAGCAGCGACGACTGGTCCAAGCGACATTGACCAACATTGCACGCACGCATGCCGTCGTTCACCTTCATGGAAATAATTACCTGCCACTCCATCCCGTCGAATCGACGGGAGTACCGATCGTTCTTGAGGTCACGTTTGCTCGCCGGAATCAGTACCGGCTGCATGCTTCGACGGAGTCCTTTCCGAGTCCGCTGGACAGCCCAAACTATCCGCACCGGGATGACCTTCCGCTAGCGGATTTTATCAGCCGAATCGTCCGACTCCCGATATAACCGTTAGTAGTGTCGCTAATGAGCTTGCGTCTCGTTGTGACCGCCGAACTCGGCTGGGACGCCCATCCTGCAGCTTACCGTGTTCTATGTTGACACAAGGCTATGCCGCGACCCGCCGAACAACTTCGGTCCTTACACGACCTGCTACAATCGTTCTTTCGGTGGCGGCGAGCTATGGGCGGGCAGTATGCGTTGATCGAGGGGCAGCGCGATGACGCGACCAAGCTGTTCGAAGCCACCGCAAAGGATTGCCCGCATGGGTTCCTGGAAGGCATCGCGGCGACCGCTGAGCTGAAGGGATTGGGGCAGAAGGTCGGCGCAAATTGACACCGGCTTGTGTGGTGACCTGAGCGCAGCGAAGCCCACGCGTGTTGTGCAGGGCGTGGGCACCGCGCGCTTCACGCGCGTCTCCGCCCTACGAGCGATCTCAAAACAGCGGTGCAACCAAGTGTTCGACCGCGACGCCGGTTCGCCCGCAGATCAGTTCAGCAATGCGCCGCCGATGGCAATGTGCGACATCGCGCTCGTAACAGAGCAGGCACACCGGCCGGCCTGACTTCACGATCCGCGTCAGTTCGTCGAGCTGCTCGCACGCATCGGGCGTCGCGAGATGCCGCTCGTAGATATCGAACAGCTTCGTAAGATTGCCCGACCGTGCGGCATCGCGGCCTTCCTTCGGCGTGCCGAGCTTCTGCAGATGCAGATATCCCATGCTGGCCTCGTCGAGATCGGCGGCAAGCTGGCGCTTGGAGAAGCCGGGCCGTCGTGATGCCGCAACCGCACGCGTGTCGACCACGAGGCCGACGCCTGCCTGCATCAGCTCGCCGATCACGGCGTCCGACCTCGCCTGCTCATAGCCGATGGTGAAGAGGCGAGCCATGCGCTTCCAAGCCTATTGATTGTTGTTCGCCTGTATGATCGCGATCGATTTCAGCGCCAGCCCGAGACGACGGTCATCCTGCGAAATCCCCAGCTCTCTCGGCGACCGCGGGTCCCTGATCTGGAGCGTGATTTCGAGGGAGCCATCGGGCTCGATGTTTTGTCCGTTACCCTGAACACTGATCGTGGGAAAGGGTTTGCCGCTCTCGAAGCGGAAGCTGACTGGACCGCTTCCTTTTAGCTGAATGCTCACGGTCTGGGTGTTATGGCCGCCGGAAAGGAACGGATCGGCTGTGAATATCAATGAAAACCGCTGGTCCTTCATCGTGGAGGCGGGCAGCCGTATCTGCGCACGCTTTCCCTCGGTCCAGCGGAAGTGCTCCTCTTGATGCGACCATCCTGGGCCGAGGAACGCGCCGCCTTGTCCGGCGCGGGAGAACGCGACGATGTCGCCGATTTCCAGACTCGGAGCTTGAAGGATTTGCTGGCGCCGCTGGGTGAGCAGCTCGGGCGAAAATCGCGCGCGCAGGCTCTCCGCGATTGGGGTAAGGCTGAAGACCGCGATGTCCTGATCCTCGGCGGCCGCGATCTGCGGAAGGCCCGCCTCATGGAGTTGAGCGAGAATCTCGCTGCCCCAGTTTCCAAATCCCGTTCGATCGATCCAGATCGCCGAGAACCCGGCCGTCGCAAGGTCATCCAAGACGTGCTGGAAGGACTTTGCGGCGAGCATCCGATTGAACGTGACCGCCTTTGAGGAGAGAGCGGGGAAACTCCAGCGAAGCCCGTCGGACAACACGTAAGCGCGAAGATGCGTGTGAGGTCGCATACCGAAGGCTGGTGGTGTATGCGGATAGGGTAGGTGGGGCATCTGATAGACCATGGCGCCCCGCGGCAATTCTCGTTCGAGCTTGGCCAGAACTGGTCGCAGGTTTCGCACGACCCATGCGGACTGGTTATTCAGCGTTTTCAGGCCTGAAAATTCGGCCTGCTCACGGATGGCAAAGAACGAAAGGGCGACCGCGGCGACGACGCGCACCCAAGGCGCATGTTTCGAAAGCGCAAGCGAGACGAAGCTGGCGAGCGCCACCACGGACATGAACGCGATAAAAGGCGAGATTCGATTATAGGCTCTGATCTCGGAGGAGATGAACACGTTGAAGATCGAGCCAAAGCCGCCGACACTCGCGAGGAGCAGCGCGGCAATCGCCAGCGCGGAGAGAGGATCAAGCAGCTTCGACAATCGGAATTGCTTGCCGTCGGACGCGAATGCGAGCGTTGAGAGCGCCCACCCCAGTAGGATCAGAAAGCCAATTGCCGGTAGCAGTCCAAGCCGCGCCGCAGTGTTCTCATTCTCCAGAGGAAAGCTCGGATCCCTCAAGCGCCGATTGACCTCTCCAAAATTTGAATTCGGCGCTGGCAGCAGCAGGTGTCGAATCTTCAAGCCGTAATAGTCCGACTCGCTCGGAGCCTTGAACCCGATGATCTCCTTGGTTGCTTCGGGATCCTTGTAGGATGCGATGAGGGTTGGTGTGAGCGAGATCGCGGCAGCTGCGATGATGAGCACGCAGAATGCGAGCCCTGCGGGGCTCGCGCCACGCCGTCCGGCGCGCAAGGTGCACAGCAGCATCGCAACGCCAACGAAGAAACAGGAGAAGAAGGCTAGGTAGATATAGTTCAGGCCCAACGCGATAGCGCCACCGTAGTAAATGACCTTCTGCCGTTTACTCAGCGCCGCATAGTCGCCGGTCAGAACATGGACTGAAAATCCGACAGCGAATGGTACAAGATGCGGCAACAGCATGAGATGCGACGGCGTTCGCAGGAACGTAAACGGCGCGAACGCGAAGATGAGCCCAAATGCCCATGACGTAATCCTGTCCACACCGAGGTCGCGCAGGACCCAGGCGCCCGATACGGCTGCAACCGCGATCATCAGCCCGTATGTCACCGTCACCACGACGGCCGGGTCATGAAAGACGAGCGCGACAACGCGCATCAAGAGTGAATCGAAAAGGCCCAAAACCGGGAACAGCACCATCGGCAGCGTGAACGGTGCCGACAGCCGGTCGATATTCCAGTCCCATCCCTGTTCGATCATCGCTTTGGCGAGCGTGAGATGATGCAGGGAGTCTTCCCAATTGATGATCGGGATTCCGCTGAAGACCCGCTCGATGCCGTATCCGGCAGCGAAGATGCAGAACGCTATGGCGCCGAGGATTGGATAGGATATCCACTCGCCACGCGAGAGCGGATCACGCCGGAACAGGGAATTTGCAGACGCGACGTTCACAGCGATGTACGGCGAAGTGCTACCATTCACTTCACCCGATCGATCAATTCCATCGCGGCGGCCGGCGCGCGGACTTTCCCCTCGTGGATCACGTAGGCGAAGATATCGCGTGGCACTGCCTTCGGCTGTGACTTTGGATCGACCTGCTCCAGGTCCTTGGGGACGCCACCTTCCGCAAAAGTCTTTAGCCGCTTCGCCCAGGCGTCGAGCTCCTTCGGCGGGTAGCCGGTCTTGATCGTGTCCTTGCCCTTTTGCAGGCGCAGATAGACGAAGTCGGACGTCACGTCCGCGATACCCGGATAGGTGGCGTGCTCGGCGCAAACGACCGCAACATTGAACGTGCGGAGCAGCGCGATGAACACCGGTGAGCGGAAGCTGTCATGGCGGACCTCGACAACATGACGCAGCTTAAGTCGGTCCTGCGTCTCGGGCAGCAGCTCGAGGAACGATCCGAAGTCCGCCTCGTCGAACTTTTTCGTCGGCGCGAACTGCCATAGCAGGGGACCCAGGTGATCGCCGAGCTCGGTGACGCCGGAATTCAGGAAGCGCTTCACGGAATCTGCGCCTTCGGCGAGGACCTTGCGGTTGGTGCTGAAGCGGGAGGCCTTCACGGAGAACTTGAAGCCCGCCGGTGTCGCGGCCGCCCACTTCCGGAAGCTCTCCGGCTTCTGCGAACCATAGTAGGTCGAGTTGATCTCGATCGCAGTCAGCTTCGAGGCGGCGTATTCGAGTTCCTTCGCCTGCGGCAGCTTGTCCGGATAGAACACGCCGCGCCATGGTTCGTAATTCCAGCCCCCGATGCCTAGATAAATGCTGCCGGAACCTTTCATCGCGTTGACCATTGATTAACCATTCTGGACCTACCATATAGGTTCAGACGGCGGTGTAGAGCCGAAAGGCTCCGTCGCCTGGACGACCACGCTGAGACGGTGACGCCGGATGTAAGCGCACCCCTCATCCGTGGTCGTTAGCATTTTGGGCCTGCGGTCCGACATACCGCTGTCACGCAAGTTCCCTAAAGGTTTACCGCAGGGCGCCGAGAGTTGCCCACGAACGGCCATGACGAAGGCGCGGCCGGATGTACGCGCGCCTTTTGACGGTGGCGGGTTACGCCTCGGGTCACGCGCCCGGCACGCTCCCCGGCGGCAGGAAATCCACCTCGTGGGCGGCAGAGCGCCGCACCACCTCTTCGGGATCGCCGAGATTGTGCAACTGATCGAACAATGAGCGCAGCTTACGCGCTGGTGTCACCCAGAACAGGGCGCGGGCCTGCTTGTCACTGCGATTGTAGTAGCCGTGCGGAATGCCACGCGGCATGCGCACGAGGTCGCCGAGGCCAGCCTTGGTCCATGAGCCGTCGAGGTAGAGGTCGAACGTGCCCTCCAGCATGTAGATGAACTCGTCTTGCGTCGGATGGATGTGGGGCGGCACGAAGGTCCCCGGCGGATCGAGCGTTTCGAAAGCAAAGCAGTTGTCCGCCTCGGCCTTGAGCCAGTAGGTGTGACCGAGGATGCTCCATGTGACGTTGGTGGACGGAGCGGCTTTGCCGGATCCGGCCGGCGTGATGCCTGCGGGCAGATTCATGCGTGCCTCCCTCTTTGCTAAATCGGCATTCCGAATTTCGAGAGATCGAATTTCTTCGCTGCGGCCTTATCGTTGATCGCAAGATCGGCCAAGGCCTCGCCGATGGCGGCCGAATGCTTGAAGCCGTGACCCGAGCAGGGCGACGCGACGATCACTCGCGTATCGCCTGGCAACTCGTCGATGATGAAGCGCGCCTTGTCGACACAGGTGTACATGCACACCGATGAGCGATCGCAGTCAGGCGAGACGTCGGGAAAATAGGGCTCGACGTATTCATCGTACATCGCGCCGGTC
>C688J18823_10001837_pt1 | contig 13222 bp, 8 predicted proteins | sample HopSoiMetagenom1_FD_18823 | JGI IMG/M metagenome (IMG submission 18823)
GTCTCTTCCTGCCGGCGGATCAGGTTCGCCTTCGCGACCCGCTCCGCCTCCACCACCTTGTTGACGAGCTCGCGGATCTCGCCGGGCAGGATCACGTCCTTCACGCCGAGTTCGGAGACCTCGACACCGCTATCGGCGATGCGCTCGCGCACATAGTCGCGCAGCTCCGCATCCAGCGCCGCCTTCGCCGACAGCACCTCGTCGAGCGTGCGGCCGGCAACCGCTTCGCGGATGGCGAACTGCACCAGGCGGTACAGCCACGCATCCACGTCGGGCACGGCCGCGACCACGCGCTCGGGGTCGACGATCCGGCGGAATGCCGTCAGGGTCACACGCAGCGCGATGCGATCCCTGGTCAGCATTTCCTGCGCGGTGATCTCGACCGCCTGGGGACGCAGATCGAGGCGCTTGACCTCGATCTTGCGGCCGGCGATCCAGAAGGCGTGCCGTCCGGGCGCAAGCCGCTCCAGCAACCGGCCCTCGACGTAGAGGAGACCGGCCTCGTGGTTCTCGACCACCGCTTCCGTCACGATGGTGGGACGGTTGCGTTCGATCATCGCGAGGTGACGCGCGGTCACGCGAGGATCGTCCGCCACATCGATGCGCTCGACATCGACCGAGGTTGCGACCTTCCAGTAGACGCGCGCCTGCCAGGGCGTCATCAGGTGCACGGGACGCCCGTCGAGGCTGACGATGGCGATCTCGTTCGCCTTCGTCTCCACCGCCTCGAACAGCTCGGCGGCCAGATCGGGCCGCGCGGCCTTCAGCACCGCGTAACGCTCCGCGGGGAATTCGGTGCGAACGACGTTGAAGATCTCCACCGTCAACTGACGCCGCAGATCGAACAACCGGTGACGACCGGGTTCGAGCACGCGCTCGAGCCTGCCGTTGCGCGTCAGCAACGCGCGCTCGCCATCCTTCACCGTCAGCGTCTTCATCAGCAAATGCCAGGTCATGGCACGCCTCCATGGTTTGCCCTCCGGCCCTCACGGGGGTCGGAACGCGGGTTTCGCTTGCAAAGGACGTGGGGACGCGGACGACGCTTCCTGAAAGCTCGGCGGGCCGGGTTTGAGCTTGCGCAGACAGCGGGCGCACGCGCGCGATCACTCGACTTGCGTCGAGCGGTCGAACGTTGCCGCCCGGCATCAGCGCAAGCGGTATCCACCGCGGCGCAAAGCCGGTCTCACAGTGTCTAGGTTCGGACGAAAAGCCTTTCGGCGATGCGGCCGGACTGCGACTGAAGCGCGCGTCCGGTCCCCTTCAATGGGAATCAGCTTTTTGGGCTGAACCGGAGCGTTGGAACGGGATTCGAACCCGCGTCACGATGATTCATAGTCATCTGCTCTACCACTGAGCTATCCTTCGTTGGTGCCATAGACCGGAATCGAACCGGCGACCTTCGGGTCACCCCGACGCTCGACCGCTGAGCTACTATCGCGTCTTCACCTGGCGGAACACGAAACCGCAAAACCGGCCCGCGCCAGTCGGGATCACAACGAGCCCGAACCCATGGCCAAAGCGAAGGAGCGGGTCAATAAACGAAGCATCTTTCAGTTGCAAGAGCGCTGAGAAGATTTTTTCGCGATCGAGGAGACGCTGTGTCATCATCGTCACAGCGTTAACCAACTTCGTAGCTTGGTAGGGTGGGCAAAGGAGCGTCGGCGACGTGCCCACCATCCATCGTCGAGCGTTTCCAAGTGGTGGGCACGCTCCGCTTTGCCCACCACCCCACGGACTACTGAAATGCGACTTCGGCAAAGCTTCTGAGCTTGCGCGAATGCAGGCGCTCGGATTCCTGGTGCTTGAGCCGCTCGAGCGCCTTCAAGCCGATCTCGAGATGTTGACCGACGCGTCGCCGGTAGAATTCGCTGGCCATGCCGGCGAGCTTGATTTCGCCGTGCAGCGGCTTGTCGGAGACGCACAGCAAAGTCCCGTAGGGGACGCGGAAGCGGTAGCCGTTGGCGGCAATCGCCGCGGACTCCATGTCGAGCGCGACGGCACGGGATTGCGACAGCCGTCGGATGACCGAAGGGCCGCTGATTTCCCAATTGCGGTTGTCGACACTCGCGACCGTTCCGGTGCGCATCACCCGTTTGAGCTCAAAGCCGGTCAGCCCGGTAACCTCGCCGACCGCCTCCTCGAGCGCGACCTGCATCTCGGCAAGCGCCGGGATCGGGACCCAAAGCGGCAGCTCATGGTCGAGCACGTGATCCTCGCGGACGTAACCATGCGCCAGCACGTAGTCGCCGAGCCGCTGCGTATTCCTGAGGCCCGCGCAATGCCCCACCATCAGCCAGGCGTGCGGCCGCAGCACCGCGACGTGGTCGGTGACGTTCCGCGCATTGGACGGACCGATGCCGATGTTGATCAGGGTAATGCCGCCATAGCCGGGCTCGACGAGATGAAAGGCAGGCATCTGCGGCGCGCGGTCGGGCGTAATCCCGGTCGTGCCGCCGCCATGCCGCGCATTGTGCGTGATCGCATTCCCGGGCGCAACGAAGGCATCGGGGCCTATCGCGCCCGATGCGAGGCGCTGCTGGCACAGTTGCACGAAGGCATCGACATAGAGCTGGTAGTTCGTGAAGATCACGAAATTCTGGAAATGCTCGGGATCGGTGCCGGTGTAGTGATAGAGCCGGCGCAGCGAGTAATCGACCCGCGCCGCCCGGAACAGGGACAAGGGTTCGGGTGCTCCGGGGGGCAGCTCGAACGTGCCGTCGGCGATCGCATCGTCCATCGCGGCAAGATCGGGCGTATCGAATACGTCGCGCAGCGTTCGCGTAAAGGCCGAGCTGTCGGCAATCGTCAGCGCCGCCTCGATGTTGATGTCCCGCCGATAGGCGAAGTGAATCGGAATGGGTTCGTTCGACTCGCCGATCTCAACCGGCACGCCGTGATTGTTGACCAACAGCTCGATTTGCTCGGTGAGGTAGGTGCGGAAAATATCCGGGCGCGTCACGCTGGTCTCATGCACGCCCGGCCCCGCGACAAAGCCGTAAGCGAGACGCGAATCGAGCCGCGCGTGGGTCGAGGTCGTCATCCGTACCAGCGGATAGCAGGCGCGCACGCGCGTCGTGAACGCCCCGCCGTTGACATAGGCTTCAAAGCGATCGCGAAGGAACCGGGTGTTGCGCTCGTAGATCTCTTCGAGACGGGCAACCGCCGCACCGGCATCGACGAATGCCTCGGTCGCGAAAGGCGGTGGAGTTTCGACGAGCATTGCGTAACACCTGTCGCTTCGCGCTATATTGGTGGTCGAGCGGAGACTCACTCCGGTTCAGCAACTATAACCACAAACGAGTCTCGTTCCAGACATGTCTGGGGTCGTGCTCAGTCGGTGTACCGGATGCTCCAGCCGTTGGATGGGTAGAGCAAAGCGAAACCGATCGCCCGTGAATACCGGTGTTGATGGGTTTCGCGGAGCCTGTCATCGGGCGCGCATTCGCGCGACCCGTTGGCTCTACCCATCCTGCTCGATTCACCTTCGGGGGGAATCGCCCTCCTCCTGCGTCGGCGCCTACTGCACCTTCGCCAACACCGCGAGGCGGCGGATGCCCTTGTTCTTGTAGGCGTCGAGGAACGCATAGTAGTCCGCGAACGAGACGCAGCCGTTGGACTGGCCGCTCGGCCCGAGCATGTAGCTGTGCGCGAGCAATCCATCGCGGCCGTGGATTTTTTCCTCGCCGCCGAGCGGCGTCAGCCGCAGCGCCGGCACGCCGTGAAACAGCGTCTCGCGCGGCTTCAGCTCGTAGATGTGCGGCGGCGTCACGCCCTGCATCCGCACATGCGAATAGCGCACGTCATCCATCTTGGAGCCGAGCCCCGAATGCGCCTCCAGCCTGGTGCCGTCGGGCAGATACACCGTCTTGGCGGCAATGTCATACACCGCGGTCTGGCGGTCATAGGGCGGCGCGCCGCCCATCATCGGGTTCTGGCTTCGTGTATCGATGATGCTGCCGGTGACGCTGGCGTCGGCGGATGCATAAGCCAGAAGCCCGCCCGAGGCCGGCTGCTTGCCCCACAGCTTTTCGACCATGCCCTGCTTCTCGCTGGAAGCAATCGACATCACGGCCGCCTTGGCGCGCTGCGCCATGTCACGAATGGGAGATCCGGACCCCTTCGCGGTCTTGTCCTCCACAGCCTTGGCTTCGGCCTCCTTCGGGGCCGCAGCTGGAACGTTCAAGGCAAGCTTGGTGGCGGGTGTGGCAATTTTCGGCTTTGTGGGTTCGGCAGGCTTCAGCGCCGCGACGGTCTTCGGCGCTTCGGCCGGTGGCGAAGCTGCCGCCAGCTTCGTCGTTTCGACGGGCTGGGGCGCAACGGATCTGGGCAGTTCGCCTTGCGGCGCCGACGCGGCAAACCGTTCGTTGAACATCAGCGAGCTTGCGACGTTTTCCGGCGCGGGCATCACCAGCGGCCGTTGCTCCAAGCGATGCGAATATCTCGTTGAAAGCCGGCTGCACCGGACGGGCAGCGACGGCGGTTGGGTTCTTGACGACGGGCGCCTCGAAGGCAGCGCTGTTCACGGTCGGATAGACGCTGGCACCGAGCACGTTGCTGTAAACGGTCCAGGCGCAGCCCAGCACGAGACCCGTGACCGCGACACCGCCGAGGAAATGTTGGGGAACGCCCTTACGAGAAGGTTTCCTGCGGTTGTGCACCGCAGGGCCGAACGCACGCATACGCTTACTCATTCACACAACGCCCAGAACAACAATTTCACCAATTCCCCCGTTTGATGCTGCGTCCCGACAGGTCCCCGGACAGCATTTCGCAGAGGCACAGAGCGTCATTAAGGCGACTTTTAGTTAAATCCCGATTAAACCCAGGCGGATGTAAGGCATTGCATAAATGCATGGAACTATTGGGGAAATTGACTCCGTAATGAGGCAGGGATTCCACTAAAATCAGGGGCATCCGGTGGTTCTGCCCACCGGATGTCCCATATCGGGCCAAGTTGCGGCATTAGCGCGACTTCAAGCGAAGGCATGCCCTCGGATTTGATCCGGGAGTGGACACCGGCTCGCGTCAATCCAGAGCCCCGTTCCGATTCCATCGGAACGGAAATGGCTCTAGTCCTTGAACGGGTCGAACTCGTTCTCGCCCGCCATGGCGACAGCGAACGGGCGCAGCGTGTGCTGCACCCTGATCGAACCCCCGTGCTCGGCCAGCACCTCCGGCAGCCTGCGATAGGCCATCGGGCTTTCATCGAGGTCGGCGCCTACCAGCGTGACGCCACGCGATTGCAGCCAGGCGTCCATCTCGGCCCGCGTGAACCGCCGCTTGGCCTCCTTGCGACCGAACAAGCGGCCCGCGCCGTGCACCGTCGAGTACAGCGAAGCCTTCGCCTCCTCGCTGTCGACGCCTTCAACGATGACCGCGTCATCGCCCATCGATCCGCCGATGAAGCCACGCTGGCCGGGAAATGCCGGGGTTGCGCCCTTGCGCACCACCCACAAATCCCTGCCGCCATGGTTCTCCCGCCACGCGTAATTGTGGTGGTTGTGAACCATGTCGGTAACTTCGCCGCCGATGATGCGGCGCACGCGCTCGATTACCCACTCGCGTCCGGCATAAGAGTAGCGCCCGGCGAGTTGCATCGCCGCGATGTAACGCCGTCCGACCTCGCTGTCCTCGTCGATCACGGCGGGCGGCACGTTCATGCCGTCCTTGCCGCCGGCGGCCTTGAGGTAGCGGGTCGCGCTGGTGTGACCGAGGCCGCGGCTGCCGAAGTGCACGCCGATCCAGACAAAGCCCGCCTCGTCGCGCAACAGGTCGACATAGTGGTTGCCCGATCCGACGGTGCCGAGTTGCGCCACCGCCTTCTGCCGGTACGCGCCCATGTCGGACTCGCGCCACGCATCGGCGTCGTCGAACAGTTCGTGCTCGACCCGCTCGTCGTTGGTGCGTCCGACGCCGAACGAGATCACGTTGTGCACGTCCTTGATGATCGTGCCGACGTTGCCTTCGATCTGGCTGAACGGCGTGTCGAGGCGCACGGCCATGTTGCCGCAGCCGATGTCGAAGCCGACGCCGGAGATGCTGATCTGCTTCTCATAGGCGATCACGCCGCCGACCGGCTGCGCATAGCCGAGATGCCCGTCGGCGCAAATCACGCCGGCGACGGCATTGCCGACCGACATGCAATTGCGCATCTGCGCGATCGTCGCCTCGTCGTGGTTGCCGAAGATTTTCAGCGGGCTGTTCTGGTATTGCGCGGCCTGCGGCTTGAGCGCGATATCTGCGGCAACGCCCTGCGCATCGCGCGCAAGCTTTTCCTTGCGCGCGGCATCGCGAAACAGGCACCATGTCGGCATCGGCCGCTGACCGGGCCGGTCGATCTTCGCATCGGGGTCGAGCCCGGCCTCGACGGCCAAAGCCCGGGCGCGCTCCTGGTAGGGATCGGATCGCATCTCACTCTCCTTCACTGCACTACGTCGTTCCGAAGGCCGTTCAGGACTCCGGAGCGTCCCGTGTCAGTCGCGACACAGGTCGGTTGGGTTTGCAGGCAGGGAGGAATTACGAGGTCGAACTTGCCACCAATGGCATACCGCGGATCATTCCCTGCCTTGGCGGCAGAGGGAGACCCGCTGCCGCGTTACGCTGGTAGGTTGCCTTGGCGGTACGATTCACTAATCGAATACACGCCAACGGCGCACGTCAAGGCACGACCATGCCGGACGACCGGCTGGCCTGCACAACGTGACGGATTGGTGTCTATACGAAGCATCGTCTTTCCATGGATCGGCGGAAGCGCGCGATCACATACATCAATCTCAGGATTTGTAAATAGACCCCGGCGCGAGCGCGGCGCTAGTAACTCAACCGCGGATACCAATCCTTGCCGCGCCCTTCCGGCGTGGTGTCCAGGACGGTCCACAGCGGATCGAAGTCGGGCGCGCCGCGCGGATCCTGCCCGGGATCGGCGGTCGCTGGTCCCATTTCGCCGGCCCAGAAATGGCGAATGCTGCCGTTGCGGCGCGTGAACACGTTGTAGCCGGGCGCGTCTGCATCGGCTGCGCTGACATAGTCGCGCGTGTAGTCGCCCGATGGGTCCGAATAGATCCGGTGCCGCGTAAAGCCGCGCGCCCTCTTCGCCTCGATCAGCCGCGCGATTGGCGAGCGGGCCACGAACACGAACGCGATGCGCTGCTCGACATCGGGCAGCTTTCCTTCCCAGATGCCCATGAACGAGGTGCACATCGGGCACAGCTGCTCGCGCTGCGGACCGAACATGTAGCTGTAGATCACGAGCGTCTGCTTGTCACCGAACAGGTCCGGCAAGGTTGCCTTGCCGCCCTCGCCTTCGAATTCATAGTTCTTCGTCACCGCGCCTCCCGGCGGCAGTGCGCGGCGCAATTCGGCGACGCGCTCGATGTGGCGGCGCAGCTCGATCTCCTCCGTCAGCAATTGCGAGCGAGCACGGCGATACTCGGCGCTCTCGTTGGGAAAGTGCACGCTATTGCCGCGTGCGAGTTCTGCGGCGGGTTTCAGGGTGGAACCGGACATGGCATGACCTCGATTCTGGTTGACCTGGATACAAGACGTTTAGCGGCGCGTCGCTCCGACACTGCCGCATCCAAGAAACGTCTCGGAATCGCCGTTCCGGCGCTCACGCGACAAGTTGCATACCGGCCTTGCGTTCCCGCGGGGCGCGAACGCGGGTGGCCGCGACCGGAAGGTGTCCATTCAACCTCTTCTAATTTCTGCCCTTTCAGCGCTGTAAACAGACATTTACGACGCCTTTTGGGTCGCACCCGCACGATCGGAGTTTTCGCCGAACCTTATGGCCCGCCGGCAGACACATTATCTGCGCACCTCTTTCGCTTTGCACGCGGGGGCGCCGTTGTGATACGGTACCGTATCAGTCCAATTTTCTCCCGTGCCCGGAAGGGGAAGCTGCCATGACAAGGCTGGCGCGTGCCGGATGGATCGCTTGTTCGACCCTGTTGCTGCTGACCACTGACGCGGCAGCCCAGCCGGCGAAATTCGGCTGCACGTCCGCGCCGATGGCGCTGGGAACGCAAACGCTGCGCTGTCCGACAGCGATCACGATCGTCGCCGAAAGCGGCGCGAAGTTCGAGCTCAGGGATCGCAACCGCGACGGCCATGTCGATTCCGTCGAACTCAGCAACAAGGCCCTGCTGCTCGAGGTGCCGAAGCAGCCGGGCCGCGCCAAATTCGATGTGGTGACGCCGCAGGCGATTGCAGCGGTGCGCGGCACCAAATGGGCGGTGGATGCCGAAGGTGCAAAGACGTCGGTGTTCGTCGTCGACGGCCGCGTCCGCGTGGCGCGGCCCGCCGGACGCGGCAGCGTCGTACTCGGCGCCGGTGACGGCGTCGATGTCGAGCCGTCGGGCGAGTTGATCGTCAAGCGCTGGCCACCTGCGCGCGTGACGGCCCTGATGGCAAGATTGGGACAATAGAAGACACGCAAATGAACCGACGACGTCTTCATATTCTGGTTGCTTTGCTCTGCACGGGACTCTGGGCGGGCGCGATCTGGCTCGGCCATAGCAGCGGCCATTTGCGGTTTCTCGACCGGCTCGAGTCGGCATTGTCAGATGTGCGAACGTTGGCGCGCGGCGTAAAGGCGCCGCCGGACCTCGTCACGATCGTTGCGATCGACGACACCATCGTCAAGCTCGCCGGCACCTATCCGCTGCCGCGCACGGAGATAGCGAGGATCGTCGAGGCGATCGCGCGGCTGGAGCCGAAGGTCATCGCGATCGATCTTCTCCTGGTCGACAAGGGACCTGTCGATGGCGATGCGGCGTTCGCGAAAGCGCTCGCGGCGAGTCCGACCGTGCTGGCAGCGGCGGCGGTATTTTCGAACACCGTTCAGCCTTCCGTGGAAGACGACGGGCCGCTGGCCCGCCTGCCGAAGGCCGACCGTTTCCTGTTGCCGCTCCCGGCCTTTGCGGACCGTGCGGAAGTCGGCATCGCCAATGTAGCGACGGGACAGAGCGGCACGCCGATGTCGGTCCCGATGCTGTTTCGGACAGGCGACAAGATCGAATTGTCGTTTCCGCTTCGTGTCGCATCCGTCGCGATCGGTCAGAAGCTGACCATCGAGCCAGACCGCCTGCTGTTCGGCGACCGGTCGATCGCGACCGCCTCCGATTATGCGCTGCCGATTTCCTATTACGGCCCGCGCCGCACCATTCGCACCGTCAGCGCCGCAAATCTGGTCGACGGCCAGCTCGACAAGGAAGCCATTCAGGGCCGGATCGTCGTCATCGGCGCGACCGCCACCGGCGCCGGCGACTTCTTCCCGACGCCGTTCGATTCACTGATGCCGGGGGTGGAAATCATTTCCACCGCGATCACGCATCTGGTCGCAGGTGACAGCGTCGTGCGCAACGGGCTGGTTCGCGTCGTCGAGGCCATCACGACGATCCTGCTTCCGATACTGCTGGTCGGTTTGCTGGCATGGCGGCGCAACGCAGTCGGTCTGCCGACGGTCACCGCGGTGGTGCTGGCATGGGCGGCCGCAAATGCGATTGCCTTCGCGCACGGCATCTGGCTCGACGCCGCGACGACGATCCTCGCGGCTGCACCGCCGGTCATCCTGTTCGGTACGCTGCAGTTGTGGTCGGGCCGGCGCAGCGCACAGCATCTCGCCGTCCAGAACAGGCTGCTCGAACAATTCCAGACGCCGGGCCTGCAGGAATGGCTGACGCGCGATCCTGACTTCCTGCTGGCGCCGGTCAGGCAGCATGCCGCCGTGGTGTTCGTCGACCTGTCCGGATTTACCTCGCTCAGCGAAACGCTCGATCCGGACGCCACGCGGGGACTGTTGAAGGAGTTTCACGCCCTGGTCGACAAGGAAGTGACCCGGTGCGGCGGCATGATCACGAGTTTTCTCGGCGATGGCGCCATGATTCTGTTCGGCCTGCCGGAGGCGGCTCCCGATGACGCTGCGCGCGCGGCGCAATGTTCGATCGCGCTCTGCGTCAAGACCGAACGCTGGATCGAAGCCTTGCCGCCGGCAATCGCTCATCGCATCGGCTTCAAGATCGGCGCGCATTTCGGACCGATCGTCGCCTCCCGGCTCGGCGGCCGAAACCACCAGCACATCACCGCAACCGGCGACACCGTGAACGTAGCGAGCCGTCTGATGGAAGTGGCGGCCCACCACGACGTCAGGCTGGCGCTGAGCGATACGCTGCGTATCGCGGCGGAAGGCATCGGCGCCCGGCTGAGAACGGGAAGCCTTGCCGGCCCCGTCGAGACGCAGATTCGCGGCCGATCGGGCTCGCTCACGGTCTGGCTATGGCGGGGCGAACAATCCACGGCGAATCAACGAATGCATCCCGACGCCGCGGAGTGACCGGCCGCACGCCCTATTGCAGTTCCGGCGGCGGCGTGCGGTCGAATACCTCGCCGTTCGGCCCTTCCAGCAGATGCAGCGCATAGGTCTCGATCAGCAGCGGGCCGCGCTTGCGCTCGACCTCGCCGATCTTCTCGACGCGGGCGAACATGTCCTGCAAGGGCGCATCGCCAGGAAAGGCTTCGCGGACGTAGAGCAACGGGCCGGCTAGTTGCGCCGCATCGGGCTCGGGCATGTTGACCCAGCGGATGCGCTGGTTCTGCTGCGCCACGCAGGTTCCATTCGGCAGATAGAAGGCGAGCCAGCCGGTGGTGCCGTAGTCCGAGGCCAGCACGCATGTGGCGCCCGTTCGCGCCCTCACCGCTTCGATCGCGGCGGCCGTTTCGCGCCAGCCGATGCCGACGCTGCGCACGGTCGCATCGCGGCGATAGCCCGACAGCACGCCGCTGTCGGCCTGCACGACCAAGAGCACAAACATCAGGACGCCGCCCGGCGCCGCCCAGCGCCGGCAGAAATCGACCACACGCTGCCGCCGCGGCTGCCATTCGACCAGATGCGCGGCGACCGCGGCGGCGATCACAAACGCAGGATAGACCGGCGCAAACCAGTTGGCCTCGACGCGGGCATGCAGCGAGTGCCAGACGAAATAGGCGACGATGACCCAGAACATCGTATTGACGAGTACGCGCGCCGGCAGCGCGCCGGCACGACGCTGGTAGATCGCGTAAAGCCCCATCGCGCCGAGCATCCACACCAAGGGCGTCGCGAACGCGATCTGCGTCGGGATCAGCTCGGCGATGAAGACCGGGCGGAAATCCTCGATCCTCGCCCGACCCATCTGCTTGATGAAGGACACCCAGTGGTGGTCGGCGTTCCAGAGAATGACCGGCGCAAACAGAACCAGCGCGACGAGCCCGCCGAGATAAAGCCAGGGCGAGATCAGCCAGTGCCGCAGCTTGGGAACGGCGACCAGCCAGATCAGGATCGCCGGACCGAAGAACAGCGCGGTGTATTTCGACAGCAACGCGCAACCGGCGGCGGCGCCGACCGCCAGCCACCACGCGCCGCGGCCGGTCTGCAGCACCTTGGCGAGCGCAAACAGCAGCAGGCTGGAAGCCACCAAAAGCGGGGCGTCCGGCGTGACGATCATGGTGCCGACCGCGGCCATCAGCGTGATGTTCAGCAGGATCGCCGACGAGGCGGCCACGCGCCGGCTGCCGAACAGGATGGCGGCGGCCTGGTAGATCGCCCAGCTCATCGGCAGCGCCAGCAGGATCGACACCAGCCTTACGCCGAATTCGGTATCGCCTGCGATCAGCGTGCCGAGCCGGATCACCACCGCGACGCCAGGCGGATGATCGTAATAGCCGCCGGCGAGATGCTTCGACCACATCCAGTAATAGGCTTCGTCGAAGGTGATCGGCGTGAACGCCGCGGCGATCAGGCGCAGCGCAATGAGCCCAAGGATTGCCAGACCCGTATTACGGGCAACCCGCGTCTCGCTGGGATTCATCTTCCGATCATCGCTTGCGCCAGACGAACAGTCCGGACATCGCGTAGTTCCAGACCACGCCCATCAGCGCGCCCGCTAGCCCCGCCAGCCACCAGATTGGTTCCTGGTCGAAGACCGCGAACGCGACGCCGACATTGGCGAGCAGCCCGACGCCGCAGACGAGATAGAACAGCAACAGGCCGCGCAGGATTGCAAATCCCTTCAGCCGCTGGTCGCGATAGGTGAGAAAGTTGTTCAGGATGAAATTGCTGGTCATGGCGATCAGCGCGCCGGCCGCCTGCGCCTCCGCAAACGGCTCCTGGAAGATTTCATGCGCGATGAACAGCGCCGCGAGATGCACGACAAGGCCGGTGCCCCCGACCATTGCGAACAACAGGAAACGCAGCGACACCACGTCATGCGTCAGCTTCGCCAGCACCAGGCCGAGGAAATCCAGCGCCACCATGGAATCGAGCTTGCTCTCGCCGTGCTGGCGCGAACCAAAATTGTAGGGAATTTCGACGGTGCGCAGCTTGCCCTGCGCGGTCGCAATGATGTCGAGCAGGATCTTGAAGCCCTGGGTCGAGAGCTGCGGCGCCAGTTGCTCGAAGCGGTCGCGGCGGATCATGAAGAAGCCGCTCATGGGATCGGCGACCTCGACCTTCAGGGCGCGCCGGGCGACCTCGGTTGCAAGCTGGCTGGCGCCTGCCCGCTGCTTGTTGAAACTGTCGGCGCTGCCGCCCTCGATGTAGCGGCTGCCGACCACGAGTTCCGCCTCGCCGCTCCGCAGCAGCGCGACCATCTTCGGCAATTGCATTTCATCGTGCTGCAGATCGGCGTCGATGACAGCCGCATAGGGGCCGCTCGAGGCCAAAATGCCCTCGATGCAGGCACCCGACAGGCCGCGCCGCCCGATCCGGCGGATGCAGCGCACGCGGGAGTCCTTCCGCGCCAGCCCCCGTACCACTTCCCAGGTCCCATCAGGGGAATTGTCATCGACAAAGACCACTTCCCAGGCAATGCCGGCAAGTGTGGCCTCCAACCGCCGGTACAGCACCGTGACGTTGTCGCGCTCGTTGAAGGTCGGCACAACGACCGAAAGCTCAGGCAAACCGGTCTGCGACGGGGTTTCGGGGTCCGGTTTGATGGCGTCATTCATGATCGCCAGCGTATATCCGCAGCCGCCCGACATGCCAAGGCGAGCTTGGAGAACGAGGTGACTGGACAGTGAAAACGGGGCAGAAACCGACATGGTGGCTGCCCGGCATCGGCTGCTAGCCTACGGCGGGATCGGATCCGGAGCCTACTTCGCTTGAAAATGCCCTGAAAATGCCAACGACCACGAACAGAGGGCGCGCGTACATCCGGCGCAGCCAAACTATTCATGGTCGTCCCAGCGC
>C688J18823_10001838_pt1 | contig 13221 bp, 14 predicted proteins | sample HopSoiMetagenom1_FD_18823 | JGI IMG/M metagenome (IMG submission 18823)
CACGAGTCGCCCGAACTCCTCGACTTGACGCCGAGATTGAGATCCTTTTCCGGCCCGATCCCAACATCTACGACGGACGCTTCGCGAACAATGGCTGGCTACAGGAATTACCCAAGCCGATCACGATGCTGACCTGGGAGAATGCTGCGCTTGTCAGCTTCCCTCTTGCCGAGCGAATGAAGATCGTCAGCGGCGATCAGGTTGATATCGAGTCCAACGGCCGCAAGCTCACCATTCCCATCTGGATCACTGCCGGTCTGCCGGAGAATTCAATCGTCCTGCAAGTCGGTTACGGACACGAAAAGTTTGGCCGCTTCGGCACCAACGCCGGATGGAACACCTACACGCTGCGCACGAGTAGCGCTCCGGATATCGCGGTCGGCAAAATCACCAAGTCGAGCGAATCGTCACATCTATTCGGCGCGGTACACCTGCACCACAACATCGAAGGCCGCGGCACGGTGCGCGTGGCTACGGTGGAAGAGTTCGCGAAGAACCCCCGGTACGCGCACAACGAGGAAGAGTACGGCGCCGAACCAAGCAAAGATTTCACCATCTATCACCAAGACGAGTACAAGTACCAGCAAAACTCCGAGACCAACACACTGGGTTACGCGTGGGGCATGGCGATAGACATGAACTCCTGCATCGGGTGCAACACCTGCATGGTGGCGTGCCAGGCGGAGAACAATATTGCAGTGGTCGGCCGCGATGAAGTCATCCGCGGTCGCGAGATGCACTGGATCCGCGTCGACAACTACTTCACGGGCGATGGCGAGAACTTCCAGGCGCACTTCCAGCCGGTACCGTGCATGCAATGCGAGAACGCGCCGTGCGAAGTGGTCTGTCCGGTGGCGGCGACCACGCACTCGACCGAAGGCTTGAACGACATGGTCTACAACCGCTGCGTGGGCACGCGCTATTGCTCGAACAACTGCCCCTACAAAGTCCGGCGGTTCAACTTCTTTCTGTTCTCCGATTACGAGACGCCTTCGCTCAAGCTGCTGCACAATCCGGACGTCACCGTCCGCAGCCGCGGCGTGATGGAGAAGTGCACCTACTGCGTGCAGCGCATCAACCGCGCACGCATATCGACCGAGATCGCGGAAACGCGTATCGGCGATGAACTTAAGACCGCGTGCCAGCAGGCATGCCCGGCAGATGCGATCGTCTTCGGTGATATCAACAACCCGAACAGCCGCGTGAGCAAGCTGAAGGCGCAGCCGCGGAACTTCGGGTTGCTGGCGGACTTGAATACGCGTCCGCGCACAACGTATTTAGCTACAGTTACGAACCCGAATCCGGCGCTGGTTGAAACCAAGCGTACGGAGGCGAGCAAAGCGGTGGAGCAAAAGCAATCATGACCCCCAGAGGCACGGTCGATAACGAACTCGACGAGCGACGGGTAGACAAGCTGATCTCGGTCGAGAGAGCGCCGGTCATCGAGCCGGGCCACAGCTTTGGCTCGGTCACCGACAAGATCACGTCGATCGTGCTGCGACGCGGGACGCCGCTCTGGTGGCTGGGCGGCATCGCCATCACCTTCGGCATGCTGCAATTGCTGTTGCTGGCATGCACGCTGCTCTTCTTCAAGGGCGTTGGTGTTTGGGGCATCAACATTCCCATCGGCTGGGGATTCGCCATCATCAACTTCGTGTGGTGGATCGGTATCGGCCATGCCGGCACGCTGATCTCCGCCATTCTTGCGCTGCTCAAGCAGAGCTGGCGCAATTCGATCAACCGCTTTGCAGAAGCTATGACGCTGTTCGCCGTCATGTGCGCCGGTCTTTTCCCGGTGCTGCATACCGGGCGTCCGTGGCTCGCGTATTGGCTCTTCCCGTATCCCAGCTCGATGGGCACATGGCCGCAGTTCCGCAGCCCGCTTGTGTGGGACGTCTTCGCGGTCTCGACGTACGCTACCGTGTCGGCCTTGTTCTGGTACGTCGGACTTGTGCCTGACCTCGCCACCATGCGCGACACCGCACGGCATCCGGTTCCGCGTTTCATCTACGGAATGCTAGCGATGGGATGGCGCGGCTCGGCTCGCCATTGGAAGCGTTACGAGACGGCGTACATCCTGCTCGCTGGACTTTCGACGCCGCTAGTGCTCTCCGTGCACACCGTCGTGAGCTTCGACTTTGCGATCTCCATTCTTCCCGGATGGCACACCACCATCTTCCCGCCCTATTTCGTTGCGGGCGCCATCTACTGCGGATTCGCCATGGTGCTGTTCCTGGCTATCCCCATCCGCGCGCTGTATGGACTGGAAGATCTGATCACCATGCGCCACCTGATCAACTCCGGCAAAGTGATGCTCGCCACCGGATTGATTGTCGCCTACGGTTACGGCATGGAAGCCTTCGCCGCGTTCTACAGCGGTAACAAGTACGAGCGCTATATGTGGCTCAACCGCGCGTGGCTCGGTCCTTATTGGTGGTCGTATTGGGCGCTGCTCGCCACCAATATCTTCACCCCGCAGATCTTATGGATCCGAAAAGTGCGCCAGAGCCCGTTCATGCTCTTCCTGGTTTCGTGCGTCATCCTGGTGGGCATGTGGCTGGAGCGTTTTGTCATCGTTGTTACCAGCTTGCATCGCGACTTTCTGCCCTCGAGCTGGGGCTTTTATAAGCCGACCTCGATTGACTGGGCCACCTTCGTCGGAACCCTTGGCCTGTTCTTCACGCTGATGTTCCTGTTCTTGCGCGTGGTGCCGGCTATCTCGATCTTTGAAGTGCGCACGCTGTTGCCGGAAGCAAAGGTTTCCAAGGGAGGCGACGCCCATCTGATGTCGTCGGCGGATTTATGAGTCACGCTCCTGTGAATAACGACTCCATCTACGGAATGCTCGCGGAGTTCGATACTCCGATCGAGCTGACGGAAGCGGCTGAGAAGGCCTATGCCGCCGGCTTCCGCCACATGGACGCCTATTCGCCGTTCCCGATCGAAGAAGTTTCGGAGGCGATCGGTTTCCATCGCAGCCGTCTGCCCATGATTGTGCTCGCCGGCGGATTGCTTGGCATGCTGGGCGGCTTCGCGCTGCAATATTGGGTTTCGGCTCTGGAGTACCCGCTGAACATCGGTGGACGCCCTATGGCATCCTGGCCGGCATTTATTGTTCCGGCGTACGAGTGCACGATTCTCGCCGCGTCGCTCTCGGCGGTGGTCGGTATGTTTGCGCTGAACGGATTGCCGCAACCCTATCATCCGCTGTTCAACATCATGGATTTCGAGAGAGTGACGCGCGACAAGTTCTATCTCTGCATCGAGAGCAACGACGAGCAGTACGATGCCTCGAACACGCGGAAATTCCTGGAAGATATGCGCCCGAATCATGTCTGGGAGGTGCCGTATTAATCCTCTCCGCACATTGGGAGCGCTCGCACTGTCTCTGGCGGCTTTTGCTGTGACCGGCTGCCGGCAGGACATGCACGACCAGCCCAAGTACATCCCGCTGCGCCCGTCTGATTTCTTTGCCGATGGTCGCAGCCAGCGCACCCCGGTGGAGGGCACCGTCGCGGCGAACCTCCCGAACCGCGATCAAGATCCCTATCTTTATACCGGCAAGATCAACGGACAGGACGGCACCGTTTTCCCGTTTCCGATCACCGCGAAAGACCTGGAACGCGGACGCCAGCGCTACACCATCTATTGCACACCGTGCCACTCGCGCGTGGGCGATGGCAACGGCATGATCGTGCGTCGCGGATATCGCCAGCCGCCGAACTGGCACGACGATAAGTATCGCAATTACGCCATTGGGCACTTCTTCGACGTGATGACCAACGGCTTCGGTGCGATGCCGGATTATTCCTCGCAGGTTTCGGTCGAAGATCGCTGGCGCATCGCTGCTTACATCCGCGCGCTGCAACTGAGCCAGCACGCGACCCTTGCGGAGGTCCCGCGAGGCGAAAAGATCTACGGACCCAAAGAAGAGTTTGCGAACGTGGGCGCAGAGTCCACCAGTCGGATGCCGCGAGCGGGAAGTCGCAACGCTCCTACCGCGGAGACGCCTGAAGAAGCGGCTCCCAAGCAGGAACCGAAGATCCAACCGAATTATCCGGGTGAGCCGCAGAAGCAACCGACGAAGAAGTAGGAGAGTTTTTAAGACGAATGGCTGATTACATCAATCTAGATCGCACCTCGCTGGTCGCGCCGGCGAGCACGGCAACGATCCAGATGCGCTCTTTCATCATCGGCGCCATCGGAGCCGTCGTCTGTTTGATCGGTTTATTCGTTCCCGGCGGCCCGGAACACCTGATGCGCTCGTGGCTGGTCTCGTTCATGTTCTGGCTTGGGCTTTCGGCCGGATGCATGGGCGTGCTCATGCTCACCTACATGGTAGGCGGATGGTGGGGCTTCATCCCGCGGCGGCTCTTCTTGGCCGGTGCGCAGAACATTTTGCTGATGGCGGCGTTCTTCCTGCCGATATTGATCTTCCCGAAATCGCTCTATGAGTGGATGACACCCGCATTCCGCAGCGCTCTTTCGCCGGAGAAGGCGCAACTCTGGAAATTCACAAGCTACCTGACGCAGTCGCGCTGGACGATCTGGGCGATCATTTATTTCATCATCTGGATCGGGATGGTCGCCCTGCTGGTGCGCTGGGCCCGCGAGCGGAACGTCTCTCCCGGCAATGACCGCCAGTGGCGGCTGAAATTCCAGAAACTCAGTGCACCGGGGCTGATCCTTTATTGCCTCAGCATGACCTTCGCTTCCTTCGATTGGGTCATGTCGCTTTCACCGGATTGGTATTCGACCATTTTCGGGATGATCTTTCTGGCCGGGCAGGCGCTCTCGGCGCTCTCGTTTGCGGCGGCGATGTGCATTCTGCTCTCGAAAGAAGAGCCGATGTCTCTGTTCTTCAAAAAAGACATCATGCACGATCTCGGCAAGCTGATGCTGGCCTTCACCATGTTCTGGGCCTACGTCTCCTTCTCGCAATACCTGATCATCTGGTCAGGGAACCTGCCCGAAGAGATCATCTGGTTCCTGACTCGCATGAACCACGGATGGGGGATCATTGCTGTAGGGATCATCCTGTTCCACTTTGTTTTCCCCTTCTCACTCCTGCTGTCGAAAGACGTGAAGAAGAACCGCACCAGCCTCACCGTGACCGCGCTGCTGATCATGTTCATGCGCTACGTGGAGCTTTACTGGTACATCAAGCCGAATTTCAGCGATGCCGGCAACCTGAAGTTTGCGTGGTTGGACCTAGCCACCGCGGCGATGATGGGCGGCTTCTGGATGGCGATCTTCCTGCGGAACCTGCGCAGCCGCCCCCTGTTCCCGGTCAACGACCCATTGATGGATACCGCGCTCGAGCATCTTGGGGAGAAACAGTTCCAGCACCAACATTAAAGATATGGCGAACCACGACAATCACGACGAGAACTACACCCACAACGCGGGGGTGATGCACGAGTCTTCAGACGCGAACGTGCGCGCCATCTACACCTTTGGCGTATGGCTGGCGCTGCTCGGTATCGTGTGCGCTCTTGCCACTTGGGGCGGGCTGCGTGCAATGGAGTGGGCCGCCGACCGGGACGACGCGGAGCGCATGAAGGCGAACCCGATGGTCCCCGAAGCGCGCAAGAAGATGCCGTCTGAGGTCGCGGTGCACGAATTCCCCACGCCGCAGTTGCAGGTGAACGACACGGCGGAGATGAACGAAGAGATCGCCGACGAGACCGGCAAACTCACCCACTATCAATGGGTAGATCAGAGCCAGGGCATCGTCCGCATCCCGATCGATAAAGCTATGCAGTTGGTGTTGCAGCGCGGTCTGCCGGCCCGTGCGGCTGGGGAAAATGCGACAGCAGCGGCTGCGGCAACAGCGAAGCCGCCGGTTCAGAGTGCGGGAAAGAAGCCTGCGCGCACTGCGCCGGGTAAGCCGGCGTCGCAGCAGGTCAGGTGATTGGTGAAAAGTAAAATCCAATTCGGAGTGTTCGCAATTCTGCTGATGGCGTGTGCAACCGTCTCGGCCCAGCTCTATAGCGAGCCGGTTGCCAAGCCGCCGCAGGGACTTGATCCCATTCTGACGAACGTCGGCGTGGAGCAAAAGCTGAACAGCCAGATCCCGCTCGACGCCAAGTTCCGTGATGAGAACGGCCAGCCTGTCGTGCTGAAGCAATATTTCGAGAAGCCGGTGATTCTCACCTTGGTCTATTACACCTGCCCCATGCTGTGCAGCGAAGTCCTGAACGGGACAGCCTCGTCACTGAAGCCGGTGAAGTTCGATATCGGCAAAGAGTTCAACGTCGTCACCATCAGCATCGATCCCAAGGACACGCCCGGGACTGCGAGGGGCAAGAAGAAGATGATGATGGCCCGCTACGGACGCAAAGGCGCCGAGCAGGGCTGGCACTTCCTCACCGGCGACAAAGAAAATATTGACGCGGTAGCCAAGGCCGTCGGCTGGAAGTACGCCTACGATTCGCGTTCAGGCCAATACGCGCACGCCAGCGCGATCATGCTGCTGACCCCCGAGGGCAAAGTCTCGCGATATTTCTACGGCATCGAGTATTCCGCCAAAGACATTCAGTTCGGCATCATGGACGCTTCGCAGAACAAGATCGGCTCGATCGCCGATCAGGTCGTCCTCTACTGCTATCACTACGATCCAGCGACCGGGAAGTACGGCGTCGCTGTCATGCGGCTGGTGCGGGCTGCGGGCTTGCTGACGGTGGCACTGATCTGCGGATTCGTTTTCATGGCGGTGCGCCGGGAAGGCGATAAAAAAGTTTAGACATGAATATCCCTCTATTTCCGGAGCAGGCCTCCACGGTGGCAAAGCACGTGGACGCGCTGTTCTTTTTCATCCTGGCAGTGACGGTATTCTTCACCCTGCTGGTGGTGATCCTTGTGGCATTGTTCGCGGTGAAGTACCGCCGCGAGAAGCACCCTATCGCGGTGCCGATCCACGGCAACATCCCGCTGGAGATCACCTGGAGCGCGATTCCGCTGGCCATCGCGATGGTGATCTTCGTTTGGGGCGGCGTCATTTACTTCCATCTAAGCCGTCCGCCTGCCGGTTCGATGGAGGTCTACGCCATCGGCAAACAATGGATGTGGAAGTTCGAACATCCGAACGGCACACGCGAGATCAACGAATTGCACGTTCCCGTTGGTCGCGACGTCAAGATGATCATGACATCGCAGGACGTGATTCATAGCTTTTACGTGCCGGCGTTCCGCGTGAAGAACGATGTGATCCCCGGCAACGAGCGCTACAGCGTGGCATGGTTCAACGCCACGAAAGCCGGTGAATACCATCTGTTCTGCGCTGAGTATTGCGGCACGCTGCACTCGGGCATGATCGGCAAAGTCATTGCTATGGATCCTGCTGATTACGAGCGTTGGCAGAGCGGCGGAGGTGGCGAAGGTTCCATGGCCGCCAGTGGCGAAAAATTATTCCTGCAGTTGGGCTGCAGCACGTGCCACCGTGGTGATGCCGGAGCGCGCGGCCCGAACCTGAACGGTTTGTTCGGGGCCACCGTGCAGCTCGCGGATGGACGCAAAGTCATCGCCGACGAAGGTTATGTCCGCGAATCCATCCAGAACCCGCCGGCGAAAGTGGTTGCGGGCTTCCAGCCCATCATGCCGTCGTTCCAGGGACAGATCAGCGAAGAAGGCATCCTGCAGCTGGTGGAATACGTGAAGCATTTGAAAGCGCAGACACCGGGCGGGCCAGTCAATGTTGCGCCGGAATCGAATTCCGTTCCCGGAGCGACCAATCTGCCCAACCAGCAAGCCCCGCTGACGGCAGCACCAGGGAAGAAGTAGGCAAAAAGTTATGGCAACAGTCGCACAAGTCGAACCGCAGTTCACGATGCCGGAAGAGCATTACATCAATGAGGATTACGGCATCCGCTCGTGGTTATTGACCAAAGACCACAAGCGCATCGCTATCCTTTATCTCATTTCGGTGACGTTCTTCTTCGCTATCGGCGGACTCATGGCCACGATGATCCGCATCCATCTGCTCACGCCGACGGGCAATCTGGTTTCGCACGACAATTACAACAAGCTCTTTACGTTGCATGGCATCATGATGGTGTTCTTCTTCCTGGTGCCCTCGATCCCGGCGACGCTCGGAAATTTCCTCATGCCGCTGATGGTCGGCGCAAAGGATTTGGCATTTCCCAAGATCAACCTGCTGAGCTGGTACATATTCATGATCGGCGGCTCGATCACTCTATACGCGCTCGTCGCGGGCGGCGTGGATACCGGCTGGACCTTCTACACGCCTTTCAGCTCGGTGTATTCGAATACGCACGTCGTGACGGCGATCGTCGGAATCTTCTTCGCCGGGTTCTCCTCGATCCTCACCGGATTGAACTTCATCGTGACCGTGCACCGCATGCGCGCACCCGGCCTGACTTGGTTCCGCCTGCCGCTATTCGTGTGGTCCATGTACGCCACCAGCATCATCATGATGCTCGGCACGCCGGTGGTTGCGATCACGCTGAGCCTGGTCGCGCTGGAGCGCGTCTTCCACCTGGGCATCTTCAATCCAGCCCTCGGTGGTGATCCGGTGCTCTTCCAGCACATGTTCTGGTTCTACTCGCATCCGGCGGTGTACATCATGATCCTGCCGGGCATGGGCGTGATCAGCGAATTGGTTACCACCTTCTCGCGCAAACCAGTCTTCGGATACAAGTTCGTGGCTTTCTCCAGCCTGGCCATCGCCATCTTTGGCTTCCTGGTCTGGGGACACCACCTCTTCACCGCCGGCATGTCAATCTACGCCGCGCTGCTCTTCTCGTTGATCAGCTTCCTGGTGGCTATCCCTTCCGCGATCAAGACATTCGCCTGGACGGCGACCATGTACAAGGGCTCGATCTCCTATAAGACGCCAATGCTGTATGTCTTCGGGTTCCTCGGCCTCTTCTGCATCGGCGGTCTCACGGGATTGTTCCTCGCCGCGGTCGGACTCGACATCCACATGCAGGACACCTACTTTGTGGTTGCGCACTTCCACTACATCATGGTGGGCGGCATGGTCATGGCTTACCTGGGCGGGCTGCATTTCTGGTGGCCCAAGATGACCGGGCGCATGTATCCGGAAGCCTGGGCGAAGCTCTCGGCGCTGATCGTGTTCGTCGGCTTCAACCTGACCTTCTTCCCGCAGTTCATCCTGGGCTACATGGGGATGCCGCGTCGTTACGCCGCGTACCCGCCCGAGTTCCAGGTACTGCACGTGCTCTCGACCGCAGGCGCTTCCATCCTCGCGCTCGGGTACCTGCTGCCGATGGTCTACTTCGTCTGGTCGTTGCGTTACGGCCAGATCGCAGGACCGAACCCGTGGGGAGCTACCGGGCTTGAGTGGAAGACGACTTCACCGCCGCATAAGCACAACTTTGACGAGACTCCGATCGTGAACGAAGAGCCGTATAACTACACTCCGGAACTCGAAAGGCAGGCCACCTTTGTCTGAGACCGTGATCAGCCCCGATTCACGCGAAGAAGCCCTGCATAGCGGCCATCATCCCGACCTGCAGCACCATTTCGACGACATGGAGCAGCAGAAAGAAGCCTCGTCGCTCGGCATGTGGGTGTTCCTCGCGCAGGAGATCATGTTCTTCGGCGGGCTCTTCCTGCTTTACCTGATCTACCGCATGAACTACTACCCCGTGTTCGCCATGGCCAGCAGCTCCATAGATGTAAAGTGGGGCGCCATTAACACATTGGTCCTGATCGGAAGCTCGGTCACCATGGCAATGGCGGTGCACTCGGCGCAGATGGGCTTGCGGAAACCGCTCGTATTCTTCCTGATCGCGACCCTCATTCTGGGCGGCGTCTTTCTGGGGATCAAGGCGAAGGAATACCATGACAAGTACGTTGAACACCACGTTCCTGGCATGGACAGCTTCCATTTCGAGCCTGAGCCGGACAAGACCGGCAAGCTGCCCAATGGCATCACTCCTGAAACGGCCGAAATGGTCTCGCATAGCGCTGCTTATCAGCACACGGCGTTGATCTTCTTCAGCCTCTACTTCATCATGACGGGCACGCACGCGTTGCACATGATCGTGGGCATCGGCATCATCATCCCGATGATCGTGCTGGCGTGGAAAGGCCGTTACGACTCCACTTATTACACGCCCATCGAGAACTTCGGGCTTTATTGGCACTTCGTCGATATCGTGTGGATCTTCCTGTTCCCGTTGATCTACCTGATCAACCGGACGCCGCACATAGGATAGGGGAAGCAATGTCAGGTCACGTAGTCCCGGTACGCATCTATCTGCTGGTCTTCGCAGCGTTGACGGTGCTCACCATAACCACGTATTACGCCGCGACCATCGATATGGAGAAGGCCTTCAGCACCCATTTTCCGCTGAACTCTCTGGTGGCGCTGACCATTGCCGTCACCAAGGCCGTACTCGTCATCCTTTTCTTCATGCACGTGAAGTACAGCAGCCGCATGACGAAAGTCGTCGTGATCGCCGGATTCTTCTGGCTGGGTATCATGCTGACCATCACGATGAGCGACTATTTCTTCCGCAACGTGGGCAGTTTGACCGGCCCTGGCGGGCAGTAACTTTCGTTGGGAAAGAAAAAGCCCGGCCAATCGGCCGGGCTTTTCACTTCTTAAACGCCGAACTAGGCGGCATTCATGAACTCGTTCGGGTTCTTTTCGAATTTTTCTTTACATTCGTTGGAGCAGAAATAGGTCGTCTGCCCGCCTTCGTTCGACTTGAATTCGCTGCTCTCGTTCACTTCCATGCCACAAACCGGATCGATCATAAGCTCCTCCTTAGTTCGATGAACCATTGGATAGGAGAATTAATCCTGGGGATGGCCGATGCTGAGTCAGCCGCCGATCGCTTGCTTCAGGTCGGCAAGCAGATCGTCGGGGTGTTCGAGTCCTATGGAGAGCCGCAACAAGTCTTGAGGCGTGCGGGATCCCGGTCCTTCGCTCGATGCACGATGTTCGATCAAGCTCTCCACTCCGCCCAACGATGTGGCTCGGGTGAAAACCTTCACCCGCGAGAGCAGTCTCATGGCCGCGTCCTGCCCGGCCTTCACTCGGACGGAGATCATGCCTCCGAAGGCGGACATCTGTTTCTTCGCGACAACATGTCCGGGGTCATCGGCCAAGCCGGGGTAGTGGAGGTGCGAAAGCGCGGGATGACCGTCAAGCGCAGAGGCGATCGCCATGGCATTGTCGCAGTGCACGCGCATGCGGCAGGCGAGCGTGCGTAGACCGCGCATGATCAGCCAGCAATTGAATGGCGAGAGTACGCTGCCCATGATGGAGCGTGTGTGATGGCACCTCTCGTAGAACTCGTTCTTTTTCGCGAACATCAACGTTCCGCCCATCACGTCGCTGTGTCCGCCGAAATATTTTGTCGCGGAATGCATGGCGATATCGGCGCCGAGTTCGAGTGGGCGCTGTAAAGCAGGCGTCGCCCATGTGTTATCGACGAAGGTTGTTGCCGCGGCCTTCCGGGCGATCTCGCATACCGCCGCAATATCGACGACCTTCAACTGCGGATTCGACGGCGTCTCCATCCAGATGAGCCTGGTCTTCGGCGTGACCGCCGCGCGCACGTTTCCTGTGTCGGACATATCTACGACGGATACTGAAAACCCCCATTTGGAAAAGTATTCTTCGAAGGCGTGACGATAGCTGTAATACGCATCGTCGGGCAGGATGACGTGGGAGCCCGGCGGCAACGATTGGATCACCGTGATCCCCGCAGCCATGCCGCTGGCGAAGGCGAGTGCGGCTTCTCCGTTCTCGAGCGCTGCTAAAGCATTCTCGAGCTGCGTCTGCGTCGGGTTCGACTCGCGGATGTAGGTGTCCGCGCCGATGGGCTGCGAGGCCGGGTTCCGCTCGAAGGTAGTAGAAAGGTGGATGGGCGGTGTCACGGCGCCGGTGGCATCGGTGCGCAGTCCGGCGTGCACCGCTTTGGTCTCAAATCTCATGCCGAACAATGTAGCAGACGCGGTTCCGCCGCGTTTTCGCCGCGGGGACTGGAACTTTCAGAGCCGGAACCCATCCACTAAGCCGCGGGTGCCGTATTTATAATGAGGAGACTATGACTGAGAAAGCTACTTTTGGCGCGGGCTGCTTCTGGGGTGTGGAGCAGACCTTCCGCGACATTCCCGGCGTGCTCGACGCAGTTTCAGGCTATCTGGGGGGCACTTTGAAGAACCCCACCTACGAAGACGTTTGCAGCAAAACGACTGGCCACGCAGAAGTGGTCGAGGTGACGTTCGATCCAGCACGCGTCAGCTATGACCAATTGCTGGACGCGTTTTGGACGATGCACAACCCGACGACGCTCAATCGGCAGGGGCCAGATGTCGGTTCGCAATACCGCTCGGCTATCTTCTTCCATTCGCCCGAGCAGCAGAAGGCGGCGATCGCGTCCAAAGAGAAGGCACAGGCAAAATTTGCAAAGCCCATCGTGACGGAGATCACTCCGGCTTCAGAGTTCTACCGTGCAGAGGAATATCACCAGCAGTATCTGGCGAAGCGCGGAATCAAATCCTGTCACGTCTAAAAAGAACGCCACAGATGTGCACTGATCCTGTTGTGTTCAATCAGTGTGACCTGTGGCGTTTTTCTTTTTATCGAGCGCACCTTGCGCTCGTTACTTTTTTGTCAGCTTCAGCGAAGCGGAATTCATGCAGTAACGCATGCCGGTGGGTTTAGGACCATCGGGGAAGAGGTGCCCCAGGTGGGCATCGCAACGGCTGCACAATACTTCCGTGCGGCGCATGCCGAACTTGTCGTCGAACTCTTCCTCTACGTTCTCTTTGTTGATGGGCTGGTAGAAGCTCGGCCATCCCGTCCCGGAATCGAACTTCGCCGATGAATCGAACAGCTCCTGCCCGCAGCAGACGCAGGTATACACGCCCTTGTCTTTTGCTTTGTTGTACTCACCGGTAAATGCCCGCTCGGTGCCCTTCTCGCGGGCCACGTGATATTGCTCGGGCGTAAGTTGCGCCCGCCACTCTGCTTCACTTTTCTTGATCTTTTCCATGTTCATATTATAAGTACGAAAAAGCTCGGGAGTCGGATTGCGCGGCGCGGGGCGCAAGGCCTATGTAATCAGACGAGCGTTGTTGGGTTCGGCGGGAACAGCGGCCTGCATCTGCTGCGCGATGATGAGCTCGCGCGCATGTGGCCGTATCTGCGGCAGGAAGTATCCGAAGACTCCTGCAGCTACCACGCACAGTCCGGCTCCAATAGCCACCGTATGAGGC
>C688J18823_10001840_pt1 | contig 13219 bp, 10 predicted proteins | sample HopSoiMetagenom1_FD_18823 | JGI IMG/M metagenome (IMG submission 18823)
CCTTCGCCGGCCGCGCCACCAATATCGACGTTGTTTATGCCGAACTGGCGCGCATCCTCGAAACCAAGACCACCGCCGAGTGGACTGCTATCCTCGAGAAGGCCGACGTGCCTGTTATGCCGATGCACGACCTCGAAAGCCTGCTTGGCGATCCGCATATTGTCGCGACCGATTTCTTTCCCGTCGTCGATCATCCAACCGAAGGCCGCATTCGTAACATGCGGCCGTCGGCGCGGTTTTCCGAAACGCCGGTTGAAACAAAGCGGCTGGCGCCGCGCCTGAGCGAGCACAGCGCGGAAATTCTCCGCGAAGCCGGCTTTTCGCCGGATGAGATCGCAGCGCTGGTGCGCGATGGCGTCACCAAAGCCGCATCAAACGCATAGGATGAGGTAGATGGATTTTGCGCTGTCAGCCAACCAGGAATCGATCCGCGACGCGGTCGGTAAAATCTGTTCGCGCTTCGACGATGCCTATTGGCTGAAGAAGGACAAGGAGGGTGGCTATCCGGCCGACTTCCACCGCGCGCTGGCGGATGCTGGCTGGCTCGGCATCTGTATCCCCGAGGAATATGGCGGGTCGGGGCTCGGCATCACGGATGCTGCGATCATGATGCGGACGATTGCGGAATCGGGCGCTGGCATGTCGGGCGCCTCCGCCGTGCATATGAACGTATTCGGGCTCAATCCCGTGGTCGTGTTCGGCACCAAGGAGCAATGCACGCGGATGCTGCCGCCGATCATCGATGGCCGGGACAAATCCTGTTTCGCTGTGACCGAACCCGACACTGGGCTCAACACCACGCAGCTAAAGACTCGCGCGGTGCGCAAGGGCGACAAATACGTCGTCAATGGCCAGAAGGTTTGGATTTCCACCGCGCAGGTCGCCAACAAGATCCTGCTGCTGGCGCGCACCACGCCGCTGGAAGAGGTGAAAACGCCGACGCAGGGTTTGAGCCTGTTCTACACGGATTTCGACAAGAAGCGCGTCGCCGTGCATGAGATCGAGAAGATGGGCCGCAAGCCCGTCGACTCCAACGAATTGTTCTTCGAGAATTTCGAGATCCCGGTCGAGGATCGCTTAGGCGAGGAAGGCCGCGGCTTCGAATATATCTTGCACGGCATGAACCCCGAACGCATCCTGATCGCGGCGGAAGCGGTCGGGCTCGGCCAGATCGCTCTGTCGCGCGCCGCGGCCTACGCCAAAAACCGAATCGTGTTCAATCGCCCGATCGGCATGAACCAGGGTATCCAGCATCCGCTGGCCAGGAACTGGATGGAGCTGGAAGCCGCGTGGATGATGGTGCTGCGCGCGGGCTGGCAATACGACCAGGGCATGCCATGCGGCCCGGCCGCCAATGCCGCCAAATATCTCGCTGCGGAGGCCGGCTTCCACGCCTGCGAACAAGCCGTCATGACGCATGGCGGCTTCGGCTACGCCAAGGAATATCACGTCGAGCGCTATTTGCGGGAATCCCTGATCCCGCGCATCGCGCCGATCAGCCCGCAGCTCATTCTCAGCTTCATCGCCGAGAAGGTGCTCGGTCTGCCCAAGTCGTATTGAAGATGAGCGTACGCTCTCAAATCGTCGTTCGGGGCGATGCGAAGCATCGAACCCGGAACCTCGAGATTCCGGGTTCGCGTCTTCGACGCGCCCCGGAATGACGGTGAGGGTATTGTCATGAGCTTCATCACCGGTGTTGGGCTGACGTCCTATGGCAAGCACGAGGGCTCGTCCTCGCTCGACCTCATGAGCAAGGCGGCCGAGCTTGCCATTGCCGATGCCGGGCTGAAGCGGTTCGAGATCGACGGCATTCTCTGCGGCTATTCGACGGTCTCGCCGCACATCATGCTGGCGACCGTGTTCGCCGAGCATTTTGGCATCCAGCCGTCCTATGCGCACGCCGTCCAGGTCGGCGGCGCCACCGGTCTCGCCATGACGATGCTGGCGCATCATCTGGTCGACGCCGGCGTCGCAAAACATGTGCTCGTGGTCGGTGGCGAAAACCGTCTCACCGGACAGAGCCGCGACGCCTCGATCCAGGCGCTCGCGCAGGTCGGCCACCCCGATTACGAGGTGAGCCTGGGGCCGACGATCCCCGCCTATTACGGCCTCGTTGCCTCGCGCTACATGCACGAATATGGCGTCACCCAGGAAGACCTCGCCGAATTCGCGGTGCTAATGCGCGCCCACGCCTTGACCCATCCCGGCGCCCAGTTCCACGAGCCGATCACCGTCGCCGACGTGATGGCCTCAAAACCGGTGGCGATGCCGCTCAAGCTCCTGGATTGCTGCCCGGTATCCGACGGCGGCGCGGCGTTCGTGATCAGCCGCGAGCCGACCTCTGCGACCGGCATTCGCGTGCGCGGCTGTGCGCAGGCGCATACCCATCAGCACGTCACGGCCGCGCCCGCGTTGAGCGAACTCGGCGTCGAGATCGCGATCGCCAAGGCGAAGGCCGCATCCGGCGTCGCGATAGCGGATGTGCGTTATGCCGCCGTCTACGACAGCTTCACCATCACGCTGGCGATGCTGCTGGAAGACCTCGGCCTTGCCGGGCGCGGCGAAGCGGCGGCGCGGGTAAGGGCAGGGCATTTTGGTCGAGATGGCGCCATGCCGCTCAACACCCATGGCGGGCTCCTGAGCTACGGCCATTGCGGCGTCGGCGGTGCGATGGCGCATCTGGTCGAGACGCATTTGCAGATGACGGAGCGCGCCGGCGCCCGGCAGGTCCGCGATGCCTCGATTGCGCTGCTGCACGGCGATGGTGGCGTGCTGTCGTCGCATGTCAGCATGTTCCTGGAGCGGGTGCGATGAGCGATAAACTGGCCGACTGGACCAAGGGCGCCGAAACCATCGTCTATCAATCCTGCGGTGCGTGCGGGAAAGTGCAGTATTTCCACCGCCGTTTCTGCGCCGCCTGTGGTGCGCCTGATCCGGTGCAGAAGCGCGCCAGCGGAGTTGCGACGGTCTATGCGACGTCGCTGGTGTGCCGTGCCGCGACGCCAGAGACGCGCGCGCATGTTCCCTACAATATCGTGCTGGTCGATGCGGCGGAGGGCTTTCGCATGATGGCCCACGGCGACAACAATCTTGCGATCGGCGACAAGGTCACCGCAAGCTATCGGCCGTTTGCAGGAAGGTTGGTGCCGTATTTCGAGAGGATGGAGTGAGCTTTGAGCATCAGATGCTCACGCTACGAAGCAACCCAGAATTACGCGGAACAGGTGAAAATCTGAGTGCTTCGACGCGTCAACATTCAGTGCCAGTAGAACACGACGCTGGCGATAACGAGCATTGCTGTTACCGCCATCATCTGCGCAAACGCTTCCGAGGCCGCCTTTTTGGTGGCTTCCTTCATGCCTAACTCCCTAGACTTGGGCATGAGTCATCAATGCCCGCGAAGGCTTGATGGCTCAGTTGGTTTTTACTCGGAACGCCCCGCGACGAGTATTCGCTCTGTTTGAGTCCCCACTCAGCGAATATCGACAGTCTCAGAATCGACCAGCATTGAGGCCGCAATTTGGCTCGTTCGTAGCCGGTTTGTGCGCGCGCGAAGGAGTTTTTTGGCGCGGGCCAACGCTCCAGGCCGGGGCCGGGATGCCTTATCGGCGGTCTTTCGACGGTTGATCCGCTAACTGCTGCGGTGCATGATCTCCCTGTCAACAAATCAGAAAATCCGTAAAACCCAAGGTGATGAATGGCCCGCGTCGAATACAGCGATCCCGCCAAGCACAACGAGCGCACCCGCGAATTGCTGGGCAAAAACCGCAATGCCAACATCTTTCGCATGATGGCGCATTCGCCGAGCTACCTCGAACAATACTGCCGACTCGGCGGGGCCATCAGGCACAAGGGCGAACTCGACCCGATCGTGCGCGAGCTCGCCATCACCCGCACCGGCATCCTGTGCGAGGCGCCTTACGAAATCGTCGCCCACAAGCGGATCGGCAAGAATGTCGGCGTCACCGACGAGCAGAACGAGGCATTGGAGAACTGGGAATCGGCGACATGCTTCAACGAAGTGCAGCGCGCCGCGCTCGCCTTCACCGATGAAATCGTCCGGCGTCACAAGCCGACGGACGCGACCTTCAACGCGATTGCCTCGAAACTGACGCCGGCCGCGCTGGTTGAACTGCAGCTCTCGGTCGGCTTCTACATCATGACGTCAAAGTTCCTGGAAACCTTTGCCATCGACCTGCAACCGGTAACGGAAGTGGTGGGCTGACGGATTTGTCGCGTGGGTCAGAGTGATGTCGTGATCGACGAGGAACTCGAATCTTCGGTACGTGCCGCCATCGCTCGATTGCATGCGGCGATGGCCATGGTCGCGAACGGTGACGTCTCGGCAATCAAGGATCTCTATTCACACACGTCCGAGGCAACCAGCTTCTATGGGTGGGGCGGTTACGAAAAGGGATGGGAGGCGGTTTCGCTCCGTTGGGACTGGGCCGGCGCCCAATTCAAAGGCGGAAGCGTGCGTCACGAGAATATCTCGACGATCATCACGCCCGAGATGTTCTATGTTACCGACATCGAGACCTTCGAGGGACAACGCGTCGCAAGCGTCGACGGCACAACTGGGTGGTCCAACCGGGTCACGCATGTTTTCCGCCGCGAAGCAGGCGAGTGGCGTCTCGTTCACCGCCACGCTAACCGGCTGGAATCGCAACACGAGCCATCTACCAGACTTGCAACAACGCCTGTGAGATGATCTCAGACTCGCGGCCCGTATCGTCTTAGCGCCTCCAGCGTCAATCCCTTGCCGACGGCGCCGAAGATGTCGCCTTCGACGATGCGGGCCGACGGCACGGCTTTGGTGATCGCCTTGTGGACGTGAGCGAGTTTCACCGAGCCCCCGGTCAGGAACACGGCGTCGATATCACCGGACGCCAATCCTGCCTGAACAAGGCAGTTGTTGATTCGCGCCGCGATGCGATCGGCCAGCTGCTTGGTATGGCTGACGAGATCAGGCCGGCCGATATCAGCGCCAAGACCGGGGCTAACCCACTCCAGCGGGATATCCGCGCGGCGCTTCTCGGACAGGGCGATCTTGGCATCTTCGACTTCCATCGCCAGCGTATGGCCGCGCTGTTCGTGCACCACGCGCATCAGCCGGTCGAGAAGTTCCGGCCGGCTCGCCTCCAGCCGGACCTGGCGGATATCGGCCATCACGCGAGGCTCATACATGCGGTTGATGCTCGACCAGGTGGCGAGGTCGTGAAAATAGCTTGACGGCACGTCGAGCCCGGGACGCTTCATGGCACTGCCGAATCCGAACAGCGGCATGACCACGCCGAGGCTGAGCTGACGGTCGAAGTCGGTGCCGCCAATGCGCACGCCGTCATTGGCGAGAATATCGGTGGCGCGATCGGCCTTGCCGTGGCGCTCGGGCCCCAGGCGCACGATCGAAAAGTCGGAGGTGCCGCCGCCGATATCGGCGATCAGTGCGACTTCCTCCGATGTGATCTGTCGCTCATAGTCCAGCGCCGCGGCGATCGGTTCGAACTGAAACGTGACCTCGTCAAAGCCGATCCCCCGCGCAATCGTCCTTAAGGTGTCCTCCGCCTTGCGATCGGCGTCCGGCGCGTTATCGACGAAGTGAACCGGCCGGCCGTGGACGACATTCCGCAATTCATGGCCGGTGGCCTGTTCCGCCCGGCGTTTGACCGCGCCGAGGTAATAGGCGATCACGTCGCGAAAGCTCACGCGTTCGCGCCCCAACCGGGTGGTTTCGTCGATAAGCGAGGTTCCGAGCACCGACTTGAGGCTCCGCATCAGCCGGCCGGGCGCACCCTCGACATAGGCTTCCACGGCCCTGCGGCCGATCAGGACGCCGCCGTCCGTCTCATAGAACATCGCGCTGGGTATAGTGGTCTGGGCCGCCTCCAGCGCCGCCAGAACGGGCGCCTGGCCCTCGATGGTGCCAAGCGTCGTGTTCGACGTTCCGAAATCAAGGCCGCAGATGGACATGGATGCTCCTGGAGGGAGCGTCCGTTTACACACTGCGAGGCCATCGATCCACCCTTATCTCGTCGCCTGATCCGGCCGGTCTGTGGTACGAATTAAGTTGCCGATTGGGGCCATCCACAGATCAATTTGTTTCGTGCGGCGGGTTGGCAAATCAATCCGAGATGGTCCATAAGCTCCGTCCTCGCGGCCGGTCCTCCCGCCGCAAACGGCTTTGGAAAGAGGTCGCGTGGCAAATATCAATCGACAGATCGCGGAAGAACTCGGCGTTCGCGAACAGCAGATCTCGGCGACGGTCGAATTGCTCGACGGCGGCGCCACGGTGCCGTTCGTGGCGCGCTATCGCAAGGAAATCACCGGTGGGCTCGACGACGCGCAGTTGCGCACGCTGGAAGAGCGTCTGACCTATTTGCGCGAACTCGAAGCGCGCCGGGTGGCGATCCTCGATTCGATCCGTGAGCAGGGCAAGCTCGATGCCGCGCTGGAAGCACAGATCATGGCGGCGGACACCAAAGGGCGTCTGGAAGACATCTATTTGCCGTTCAAGCCGAAGCGCCGCACCAAGGCCGAGATTGCCAAGGAAGCCGGGCTCGAGCCCTTGTCCGAACTGTTGCTGACGCAGCCGCAGAACGATCCGCAGGCCGTGGCCGCGAGCTTCGTCGACGCAGAGAAGCAGGTGGCGGACGTCGCCGCGGCGCTTGAAGGCGCGCGTGCGATTTTGGTGGAGCGTTTTGCCGAGGATGCCGATCTGATCGGGAAGCTGCGCGAAGAAGTATGGTCGAACGGGCTGATGACCTCGACCGTGCGCAAGGGCAAGAAGACCGAAGGCGAGAAGTTCAAGGACTATTTCGACTACAACGGAGCCCTTCACAAGCTGCCGTCGCATCGCATCCTCGCGCTATTTCGGGGCGAGAAGGAAGAAATCCTCGAGCTGCAGATCCAGCCGGAGGCGAATGTGCCCGAGGCCGGCGTGCCCAGCGCCTATGAACTGAAGATCATGCAGCGCTTCGCCATCACCGATCAGAAGCGCCCGGGTGACCGCTGGCTGGTCGAGACCGCGCGCTGGGCCTGGCGCACCAAGATCCAGGTGCATCTCAATATCGACCTGCGGATGCGGCTGTGGACGGCAGCGGAGACCGAGGGCGTGCGGGTTTTCGCCTCGAATTTGCGCGACCTGCTGCTAGCGGCGCCGGCCGGCGCGCGCGTGACCATGGGGCTCGATCCCGGCTACCGCTCCGGCGTCAAGGTCGCGGTCGTCGATGCGACGGGGAAGGTGGTCGCGACCACCGCGGTTTATCCGCACGAACCGCAACGGCAATGGGACGCCACGCTGGCGACGCTCGGCAAGCTCGCGGTCGCGCACCGCGTCGACCTGATTGCGATCGGCAACGGCACCGCCTCGCGCGAGACCGACAAGCTGGCGACCGAACTGGTCAAGCTGCTGCCTGACCTGAAAATGTCGAAGATCGTGGTGTCGGAGGCGGGCGCATCGGTCTACTCCGCCTCGGCCTTTGCATCCGAGGAATTGCCAGAGCTCGACGTCACCCTGCGCGGCGCGGTGTCGATCGCGCGGCGCCTGCAGGATCCGCTGGCCGAACTGGTCAAGATCGATCCGAAGGCGATCGGTGTCGGGCAGTATCAGCATGACCTCGGTGAATCAAAGCTGGCGCGTTCGCTCGATGCCGTGGTCGAAGACTGCGTCAACGCTGTCGGCGTCGATGCCAACACGGCTTCCGCGCCGCTGCTGGCGCGGGTGTCGGGCATCGGCGCAGGGCTCGCGCAAAGCATTGTGCAGCATCGCGACGCCAACGGGCCGTTCAAATCACGAAAGGCGCTCAAGGAAGTGCCGCGGCTTGGACCGAAAGCGTTCGAGCAATGCGCAGGCTTCCTGCGCATCAACGGCGGTGAAGACCCGCTCGATTCGTCCGGTGTGCACCCGGAAGCCTATCCGGTGGTGCGGCGGATACTCACCGCAGCCAAGAGCGACATCAAGGCGCTGATCGGCAATGCCGAGATCGTGCGCCAGTTGAAGCCGCAGGCCTTTGTCGATGAAACCTTTGGTCTGCCCACGGTCACCGACATCCTGCGCGAGCTGGAAAAGCCTGGCCGCGACCCGCGTCCGGCATTCAAGGCCGCCGTCTTCAAGGAAGGGGTCGAGGAAATCAAGGACCTCAAGCGCGGCATGATCCTGGAAGGCACGGTCACCAACGTCGCGGCGTTCGGTGCCTTTGTCGACATTGGCGTGCACCAGGATGGCCTGGTGCACATCTCGGCGATGTCGAAAACCTTCATCAAGGACCCGCGCGAGGTGGTGAAGCCGGGCGACATCGTCAAGGTCAAGGTGCTGGAGGTCGAGGTCGCCCGCAAGCGCATCGCGCTGACGCTGCGGCTCGACGACGAAGTCGGCGACAAGGGCCCAAAGCTGTCGGACAGCAAGATGCGCGAGTATTCCAAGGCGTCGATGACGTCATCCGCGCCGCGCAAGGCGCAGGAGCAGGGCGGCGCGCTTGCCGAGGCGATGCGCCGGGCCTCCGAAAAGAACGGACGCGGCAAGGCGGGGTAGGCAAGCAGGGCGCCTTGCCGCCGGTGGCTTCATTCTGCGAGCCGCCGCTGCGCGGCTCTTCGTAGGGTGGGCAAAGGAGCGAAGCGACGTGCCCACCATCTCACACCGAGTGCGCTATGCGATGGTGGTCACGCTGCGCTTTACCCACCCTAGCCTGCTTGACCCTCATGGTGAGGAGCCCGGCAAAGCCGGGCGTCTCGAACCATGTGGCCCGAGATCAGCCCGACGTCAGCAGGTTCAGCTTGGCGTTGGCAAGGATCAGGCGATCGGCCAGCAATTGCGCAAGATTGCGCATGATCCGCTCGCCGGCGTGCGGATGCTGCTTTCGGAATCGCTGGAAATCGCGGAGCGGGATTTCGTAGGCCGTCGCGGCCATATCGGCAAGCACGTCAGCCGAGCGGCGCGGCTCCAACAGCGCCATCTCGCCGAACGGCATGCCCGCCGTCAGCGTCGCCAGGCGGATGCCGTCAGGCAGGGTGACATGCACCACGCCGCTCCTGAGAAAGAACAGTGAATCGGCGGGATCCCCGGTGGCAATGATCTTTTCGCTCGCCTGATAGGTCCGGACCGAAGCGAGCGAGGCGAGATCGGTCAGTTCCTCGTCCGTCAGCCCCGCCAGCAGCGACTGTTCGGAGATTTCGGTCGCCTCGAAGAAATCGATCGAGCCGCCGTAACGGTACACCACCTGGTCTTCCGCCCATTCGATCGCGGCATCGAGCAAATAATAGTTGCGGATGTTGCTGAGGCCTTCCGTCCATTCCCCGATCATCTTCCATTCCGGCGACGACCGCCTGATGCCGGACAGGATCACGGTGACGTGGTAGCCGGCGAGTTCGCGGAATTCCTCGGCGAGCAGGCGGGTGCCGGCGCGGGTCATGGCCGTGACACGGCGCAGGTCGAAAATTACGAGCTGCGGCCGCGGTTTGGCCGCGATCTGACGCGAGACATAATCGACGTTGGAGAACGACAGCGTGCCCACCAGTTCGATCACGCGAACGTCCTGGCGATGCGCGGCGAGGATGTTCTGTTCGTGCGCGCGGCGCACGCGCCGCGACGGGCTGTTGCCGATGTCGTAATCGGCAATGATGCTGTTGCGCGCGTCGTCGCTGCGGTTGAGCATATGCAGGTCGTAATGCGCCGACAGGGCCTCGCAGACCTTGATGCCGCGCACGCTGTTGCCGTGCTTGTCGAGTTTCGGCGAATAGCTGCCAAGCCCGAGCCGCGCCGGCAGCGCCGCAAGGATGCCGCCGCCGACGCCGCTTTTCGCGGGGATGCCGACCCGGTAGATCCATTCCCCGGCGTAATCATACATGCCGGAACTCGTCATGACGGAGAGCGTACGCGAGATGGCATAAGCGCTCAGCACCTGTTCGCCGGTGACCGGATTGATGCCGCGGTTGGCGAGGGTGGCCGCCATGACCGCGATATCGCGCGCCGTCACCAGGATGGCGCATTGCCGGAAATACACCTCCAGCACGGCCACCACGTTGTCCTTGATCACGGCGTTGTTGCGCAGCAGATAGCCGATCGCCCGGTTGCGGTCGCCGGTCAAGCTTTCGGAAGAATAGACGGCGTCGTCGACGTCGAGATCGCGCCCGGCAAACTTCCCTAGAGCCTGCCTGATATAGTCGAAGGCGGCGTCGCCCTTGGCCTCGTGGATCAGACCGGAACAGGCGATCGCGCCGGCATTGACCATCGGGTTGAAGGGATGGTTCTCGGCGTTGAGGCGGATCGAGTTGAAGGGATCGCCCGACGGCTCGACGCCAATGACGCTTTCGACCCGTGGCGCACCGAGCGTATCNAGCGCNAGCGCGAACACGAACGGTTTTGACATCGACTGGATGGTGAAGGGGACCTGGGTGTCGCCGACNTCNTAGACATGGCCGTCGAGGGTGGCGAGGCTGATGCCAAAATGGGCAGGGTNGGCNTTGCCGAGTTCGGGGATGTAATTGGCGACCGCGCCGTCGGTTTCAGTAGCGAAATCGGCGTGGCAAGCATTCAGGAACCGCAGCAAGGGCGGTTTCGANCTGGTCCAGGCGGCGGGGCCGGCGTTAAGCGGAGGAGGCGATTGTTTCATCGCCTCCTCTTGTGCAACGCAATCAGGGTGCGCGCAACTGGTCCGGCACCAGGGTCTGGCGCCGTATCAGGACGAGTGCGAGCAGGACGGTCGGGATCAAGATCGCCAGTCCGAGCGAGGTGACCTGCCATTGCGAGAGCGGCATGATGCCGCCGCCGGGCGTCGCGACCACGAATCCGCCGATTACGAGCAATACCCGCAGCGGCCATTCCAGAGCGCCTGCGCCCCTGAGGTCACCGACAAACGCCTGGTAGCCCTGGATGCCGCCGCAGATGAACAGCGTGCCAAAACCCGCCAGCGCCATCAGTCCTAGTCCTTCCAGATACGGGCTTGGTCCCTGCAGCACCAGCGCCGGGTTCAGCACGAAGAAGAACGGAATGAAATAGATGATGCTGCCGACCCACATCGATTCCCATCCCGTCTTCATCGCCGGCGAGCCGGCAATGCCGGCCGCGGCAAAGGAGGCAATGGCGACCGGCGGCGTGATCGAGGACAGCATGCCCCAGTAGAAGATGAACATGTGCACGGCCATGCGGTTGAGCCCGAGCTTTTCCAGCGCGGGCGCCACCAGAATGGCAAGGAAGATGTAGCAGGCGGTCGTGGTCAGGCCGAGCCCGAGAATGAGGCTGGTGAAGGCGCACATGCCGAGCAGCAGGAACGGATTGTCGCCGGCGATGCGCAACAGATCGTTGGCGAGGCTGGAGACGACGCCGGTCATCGAAAACGCGCCGATCAAGAGGCCGCAGCCGGCCAGGATGCCGACCAGTTCGACGAAGGTGCGGCCATTGACCTCGAGGAACTTGCTGATGGTCGCAAGCGTCCAGCGCGTATCCTTGGAGAAGATCTGGTTCAGTACCAGAAGCAGCGCGGTCGCATAGAACGGCGCGTGGCTCTCGCGCTTGAAATACAGCAGCATCACGATCAAAAGCGCGATGACGAAGATGTAGTACCATCCCTCCTTGATGGTGTCCCAGATCTTCGGCAGCTCGGCGCGCGGAATGCCCTTCAGCCCGTGGCGCGCGGCATAGGAATCCACCTGCATGAACAGGCCGACATAATACAGCACAGCCGGGATGATCGCGGCGACCGCGACGTCGGCGTAGCTGATGTTGAGGAACTGCGCGATCACGAATGCGGTCGCGCCCATCACCGGCGGCGCCAGCACCGCGCCGGTCGACGCGCAGGCCTCGATCGCGCCGGCATAGGAGGCGCGGAAGCCGCTCTTCTTCATGACGGGAATGGTCATGGTGCCGGCGGTCAGCACGTTGGAGATAATCGAACCGGACATCATGCCGAGCAGGCCGGAGGCAAAGATGCAGACCTTCGCGGCGCCGCCCCGGAAGGTGCCGCACAGCGCAAAGGCGATGTTGATGAAGAATTTTCCGGCGCCCGTCATCATCAGCGCGGTGCCGAACACCAGAAAGCCGATCACGGTGTCGGCGAAAGCCTGGATCGGGATGCCGAGCAGGCTTTCGCCCGACAGCACGTGATAGGACGTTGCCTGTTCGAGCGTCGATTCGGTGCCGCGGAACGGTCCCAACCACTTCGCATCGGCAAACAGCGGATACACCGTAAACGGCAGCACGCTGAGCAACAGGCTCCAGCCGCCGGTGCGCCGCAACGCCTCCATCAGCACCACCCACATGATGACGCCGGCCACGATCACGTTTGTCGGCGCGCCGCCGAATTCCCAGCCGGCTTCAGCCGCCTTGCGGACGCTGCGCATCAGGAGGATGGCGCAGGCGAAAGTGGCGACAAAAAGCAGGATGTCATACCAGGGAATTCGATCCAGAGGCGCGGTCTCGGTTCCCGGAAAGATCAGGAATGTGAACGGTAGCATCAGCGCGATCAACAGATAGAAATATTCGGTGTTGAGCTGCGTGTAGCCGATGAAGAAGCGCAGCGAGAATTGCTGGTTGATACACAAAAGGATGGTGACCGCGGTCGTGGCCACCAGCGCCCAGCGCCACGCCCCGTGCAACGTTCGCACGCGGGTGACTTCGGCTTCCTGCATGTTGGCATGCGGGTCGTCGAACACAACTCGTTGTGCCGGCGCGACGGCGCTATCGCTCACAGAAGGTGACATTATTTCCCCCGAGACGGTGTTTGCCTTCGATCTGAGCGAATAGCGGCGGTGCTATTCAAACCCGTTCGGCATGTTGGCCTTGGTCAGCGCTGCAGCGCGCGCCTTCATCCAGCCGTCAAGAAACGCCTTGTCATCCGAAGGGGGGCTGCTCTTGCCGTAAGCCGCCCATGCCGCGGCCAGCACTTCCTGGCGCTTGAGCAGCCCCTTGTTATGGGCTTCCTGTTCGTCGCTCCACTGTCCGGCTTCCTTCAGCGCCTTGGCTGCGCCCGGATGAACCGGAACCACCCAGTTCTTGGTCTGCCGGTCGGCGCCGAGACCGGGGGCGCCCGGCGCGGAGTCCTTATAGGCATCGTAGCCGGTGATCATCGCCTTGGTGATGGAATAGACCTCGTCGAAGGGCAGCGCTCCATAAGACACGAAAATCGGGTAGGGGTAGTTGCCGAGTTCAACCGGCTTGTCCTTGGTGATGCCGGCGCCGCAGGTCGCGACGTGCGGGAAGAAGAACGAGCCGACCTTTTTCACCCGC
>C688J18823_10001842_pt1 | contig 13216 bp, 12 predicted proteins | sample HopSoiMetagenom1_FD_18823 | JGI IMG/M metagenome (IMG submission 18823)
CCGAGGCGCGCGACCGCGCGAAGCAGGCTCGCCGGGACGCTCGGGCCGCTGCGAAGGCACTCGAGACGGAAGAGCGCCGCTGACGGGGATACAAGAGCTCGGCGGCGGGATACAACGCCGCTTCGATGGCTGACAACGGCAACCTGATCATTCTCGACGGCTGCACGTTCTTCTACTCGAGCGAGAACGGCGACGTCGACGCACAGGAACAAGAGGGCCTCTTCTACCAAGACGTCCGCCACCTGTCGCAGTGGGGCGTCAGCGTCGACGAGCACGGGCTCGAGCCGCTGACCAGCCGCCGCGTCGATTATTACTCGGCGCGGATCGTCTGCAAGACGAACGGCTCCGGCAGCGACGCGCCACCCGTTTCCGTCCGCCGCGACCGGTTCGTCACGGAGGGCGCGCACGAGGACATCGAGCTCGAGAACCTGACGCACGAGCGCCAGGTCGTGACGCTCGAGCTCCGGTACGGGTCTGACTTCGCGGACGTGATGGAGGCGCAGGACGGCGGCAACAGGGACGGACGGAGCTGGCAGGAGACGCGCGCACGCTCGGTCACGTTGTGGAACGACCGTGACGGGTACCGGCGCGGAACGGTCCTCGCATTCAACCGTGCCGGCGCCGTCGACAACGACAGGGCCCGCTTCCGCGTCGACCTCGCGCCGCGAGCGACCTGGTCACTGTGCGTCGACATGACACCTGTCGTCGACGGCAAGCGGAAACCGCCGATGCTGCGCTGCGGAGCCTTCCATGACCACGCCGCGAAGATGCCGATGACGCTCGACGAGTGGCTGAGGGACATCCCGTACCTCGAGACGGACAAGGACGCACTCGGACGAACGTACCGGCAGAGCATCCTCGACCTCGCGGCGCTGCGCGTGCGTCCCGACGCCGTCACGATCAACTGGGCGATGCCCGGCGGCGGCATCCCCTGGTTCATGACGGTGTTCGGGCGCGACAGCCTGATCGCCGCATACCAGGCGATTCCGTACCACCAGGAGCTCGCCCAGGCGTCGCTCGAAGCGCTCGCAGAGTTCCAGGCGACCGAATGGGACAACTTCCGCGACGCGGAGCCGGGAAAGATCATGCACGAGCTCCGCCGCGGGACGCTCGCGGCGCTCGGCAAGATCCCGCACTCGCCGTACTACGGAACACACGACGCGACGATGTTGTGGTTGATCCTGCTCGACGAGTACGAAAAGTGGAGCGGCGACACGCAGTTCGTGCGGAGGATGGAGCCGCACGCGCGCGCGGCGCTCGCGTGGATCGAAGGGCCGGCCGACCTCGACGGCGACGGCTACCTCGAATACCGCAAGCGCTCCGATTCGCCGAAGGCGCTCGACAACCAGTGCTGGAAGGATTCGAAGACATCGATTCGGTTCGCGGACGGCCGCCAGGCGGAGCCGCCGATCGCGACGTGCGAGCTTCAGGGCTACGCGTACGACGCGAGGTTGCGAACGGCGCGGTTGCTTCGGGAGGTGTGGAACGACGAGGAGACGGCCGCACGGCTCGAGCACGATGCGGCAGAGCTGAAGCGCCGCTTCAACCGCGACTTCTGGATCGACGGTCGCCGTCATTACGCGCTGGCGCTCGATCGCGACAAGAACCAGGTCGACGCGATGACCTCCAACACCGGCCACTTGCTGTGGAGCGGCATCGTCGACGACAAGCGCGCGGCGTCGGTCGTGCGCCGCCTGATGCGACCGGACATGTTCAGCGGCTGGGGAATCCGGTCGATGTCGTCGGACGACGGCGCGTACAACCCGCTCGAGTATCACAACGGCACGGTCTGGCCGCATGACACGACGATCTGCGCGGAGGGGATGCGGCGCTACGGCTTCGTCGACGAAGCAGGCACCGTCTGCCGCGCGATCCTCGACGCCGCCGAGCGGTTCTCGAACCAGCTCCCCGAGGTATTCGCCGGTTTCCCGAGGGACGAGTCGGACGTGCCGGTCGAGTACCCGGCGGCGCTCAAGCCGCAGTCCTGGGCAGCCGGAGCGCCGCTGCTCGCGTTCCGGACGCTGCTCGGCCTCGACGTGGTCGACGGAAAGCTGCGGTCACGCCCCCACGTCCCCAACGAGCTCGGAAAGCTCCGTCTCGTGAACGTCGGCTACCGCGGCCGCTACGAGACACCGTAGCGGCGCGCGGGACTATTCGACCGTGACGGTCTTGGCCAGGTTGCGCGGCTGGTCGACGTTGAGGCCCCGCAGGCGCGCGATCCTGTAGGCGAGAAGCTGCAGCGGCAGCACCGCGACGATCGCCTGCAAGAACGACGGCGTTCGCGGGACGTAGATCACGTCGTCCGCGTGATGCTGGATGTCCTCGTTGCCGTCCGTCGCGATCGCGATCACGTGCGCGCCGCGCGCACGCACTTCCTGGATGTTCGAGACGACCTTGTCGTAGATCACCTTCTGGTCGGTCGCGACACAGACGACCGGTGAGTCTTCGTCGAGGAGCGCGATCGGCCCGTGCTTCATCTCACCCGCGGAGTACCCCTCGGTCGGAATGTACGAGATCTCCTTCAGCTTGAGCGCGCCCTCGAGCGCGATCGGCAGCCCGATGTGGCGACCCAGGTAGAGGAAGAACGGCTTCTCGTAGAAGCGTTGAGCGATCTCCTCGATCGGATGGTCGCCGTCGAGCCACTGCTCCATCTTCTCGGGGAGGTCGTAGAGCTCCTCGAGGATGAACTCGATCTCGTCCGCCGGGAGCGACTTCCTGATCTGCGCGAGCTTCAGCGCGATCAGCGACAGGAGCGCGACCTGCGCCGTGAACGTCTTCGTCGCCGCGACGCCCATCTCGAGCCCGGCGCGCGTGTACAGGACTGCGTCGACCTCGCGCGTGATCTGCGTGCCCATCATGTTCGTGATCGCGAGCGTGCGCGCACCCTGCTCGCGCGCGAGTCGCATCGCCGCGATCGTGTCGGCGGTCTCGCCGGATTGCGTGATCCCGATCACGAGCGTGTCCTTCGACAACACCGGGTTGCGGTAGCGCCACTCCGACGCGATGTCGGGCTCGACCGGGACGCGCGCCCACTCTTCGATGATGTACCTGCCGACGACACCGGCGTGGTACGCGGTGCCGCACGCGACGATCACGATGCGGCGAAGGTTGCGGATCTCGAGCTCGGTCAGGCCGATGCCGTCGAGCACGAGCTTGCCGCGGCGCGCGCGGTCGCCGATCGTCTCGCTCACGGCCTCCGGCTGCTCGTAGATCTCCTTCAGCATGAACGTCTCGTAGCCGCCCTTGACGGCGCCCTCGTCGTCCCAGTCGACGTCGACGATCTCCTTGCTCTCGATCTCGCCGTCGCGATCGAAGAATCGCGCGCCCGACGGCGTGATCGCGACGATCTCGTCGTCCTCCAAGAGTTGGATCTGCCGCGTCTCGCGCAGAAACGCCGCGACGGCCGACGCGAGATACATCTCGCCGTCGCCGACACCGACCACGAGCGGGCACTGATGACGCGCGCCGACGAGCAGGTCCGGGTGATCCTGGTGGATGACGACGAACGCGAAGTGCCCTTCGAGCTCCGCATACGCGGCGCGAACAGCGGCGACGATGTCGCCGTCGTAGCGGCTCTCGATCAGGTGGACGACGACTTCCGCATCGGTTTCGGAGGTGAACGTGTGGCCGCCGTCGGTGAGCGTTGCCTTCAGCTCGCGGTAGTTCTCGACGATCCCGTTCAGGACGATCGCGATCCGCCCGTCGTCGCACCCCGTGAGCGGGTGCGCGTTCTGCTCGTTGACCGCACCGTGGGTCGCCCAGCGCGTGTGGCCGAGGCCATGGTTCGACTTCGAGCCGTTCGGCCCCGCTGCCTCCTTCAGGTACTGGAGGTTCCCGACGGCGCGGACGTAGTCCAGTCCGTCGTCCTCGCGGAGCGCGATGCCCGCGGAGTCATAGCCTCGATACTCGAGCCGCTCGAGCCCTTGCAGGAGCAAGGCCTTCGCCTCCCGACCCCCCACGTATCCGATGATCCCGCACACCCGAAGCTCCTCTCGTCGCTGCCCCCATGGTTCCTAGAACGTGGGGACGGGTCTGTAAACGCTCCAGATTGGGAGTTTTCCGCCTCGAAACGGCAAAAGCCCGGCTGATTCCCCGTTTCCCCCTGCGTCGGGGGCTGGTCAGCCGAGCTCTCGTCGAACGAGAGCGGCGATCGTAGCACAGAGGGAAGCTGCCTTTTCCTCCGTTTCGGCCTCGGCCAGCACCCTGACGACCGGCTCTGTCCCGGACGGCCGCACGAGCACGCGTCCGTTCGTCCCGAGCTCGGCGTTCAGGCGGTCGACCTCGCTGCGGATCGTCTCCGTCAGCTCCTGGCGGCCGACGGCGACGTTCTCTTTCACCTGTGGGTAGTGGGGCATGACCGCGGCGGCCTCGGCGAGCGTCCGGCCGTCGAGGGCGCCGCAAAGCAGGAGCGCCGCCGCGAGCCCGTCCCCGGTGACGTGGCCGTCGAGCCAGATGATGTGACCCGACTGCTCGCCGCCGAGGAACCCGCCCTCGCGACGCAGCGCCTCGAGGACGTAGCGGTCGCCGACATCGGTCGTCACGACCCGGATCCCCCAGTTCGCCATCAGCCGGTGAAGGCCGAGGTTCGACATCGAGGTGACCGCGACGAGGTCGACACCGCGTGCCAGCGCCAGGATCGCGACGATCTGGTCGCCGTCGACGGGATGTCCGCCGGCGTCCACTGCGAGCATTCGGTCGCCGTCTCCGTCGAACGCGACGCCGAGATCGGCGCCGACCTCGACGACCTTCCGGCTGAGCGCCGTCAGGTCGGTCGCGCCGCAGCCGACGTTGATGTTCACACCGTCGGGAGCGTCGCCGATCGTCGTCGTCCGTGCGCCGAGATTCTCGAACGCTTTCGGCGCGATCCCGGAGTACGCGCCGTTCGCGCAATCGACGACGAGGTGGAGGCGCGAGAGGTCCGAGCCGAACCGCTCGACGACGTGCTCGAGGTAGCTGTCGGTCGCGACGCCGACGTGGTCGATCGTCCCGCCGCCGACCGGGGCGCGGTCGAGCAGCGCTTCGATCTCCTCTTCCGAGGAGTCCGGCAGCTTCTGGCCGTCGTGGTCGAAGAACTTCACGCCGTTGTACTCAGGCGGGTTGTGCGACGCGGTGATCACGCACCCGAGATCGAGCGTCAGCAGCGCGACTGCCGGCGTCGGCAGTACACCGGCGACGACGGCGTTCCCACCGGCCGACGCGATCCCCCGCGCCAAAACCTCCTCGAGCTCGACGCCGGACGCACGCGTGTCGCGCCCGATGAAGATGCGGCCGCCGTCCGACCAGTACGCCGACGCCCGGCCGAGCTTCTCGACCAGCTCCGGTGTCAGATCGCGTCCGACGACGCCGCGCACGCCGTCGGTTCCGAAGTAGCGCCTGCTCATCCGAGCGGCACCGACGTGTGCTCCCGCCAACGCCCGTCGACGAGATGCATGAGCGAGACCGCGGAGACCCACGTCCCGATCGGCAGCCGGTCGCGCAGCTCGAGCTCCGTCGCGACGAGCACCTCGTGGTCGTCGGACTCCACGACCGTGAGGTGCGGCACCACGTCATCGTGCAACCCGCTGTAGGGCGGGAAGTCCGGAAACGCGTGCACGATCGCGGCCGTCATGGCGCGAAAGATCTCATCCGGCTTCGGGCGCAGGTAGAGGACGTCGCCCGCAAACCGATCCGTCTCGGCGAAGGTGCATTCGAACGGCGCGAATGCCGAGACCGTCCGTCGGACTGCGCCGATTCGGTCGGCGGCGACGGAATCGTCGACGAACGGGTAGAGAACGGTGACGTGCGCGGGCATCCCGCGTCTGCCGTCGTCGGTGTGGACGCGACGCCACCCGCCGACAACCGGCTCAGCCTCCGGCACCAAAGCGACGATTGCGGTCTCACCCAAGCCGGCATCCTGACTGCCTGTCCAGAAGCGCGCCGCTCTCCGCGCCGTTCACGCGAGGCGTGCACCTGTCCAAAGCGCTAAAAGCGCAGCTGTTAGCGCTTACTGAATTGTGGTGCCTTGCGCGCCTTGTGCAGGCCGGCCTTCTTGCGCTCGACCTGGCGCGCGTCTCGCGTGAGGAAGCCGGCACGCTTGAGCGATGCACGGAGGTTCGGATCGGCTTCGACGAGCGCGCGGGCGATGCCGTGGCGCACCGCACCCGCCTGCCCCGTCGGCCCACCGCCGTGCACGCGGACGCGGATGTCGTATGTCCCTTCGGCCTCCGCCACCTTCAGCGGCGCGAGTGCGAGCGTCCGGTGTGCCGCGCGCGGGAAGTAGTCCTCGATCGTCCGGCCGTTGAACCAGGTCGTCCCGCTCCCGGGCCGCAGAATCACACGCGCGACGGACGTCTTCCGCTTGCCGGTTCCCTGGTATTGCGCGATCTGGCTCATGGCAGCGGTTGCGGGTTCTGCGGGGCGTGCGGATGCTCCGGGCCCGCGTAGATCTTGAGCTTATTGATCTGCTGGCGCGCGAGCCGGTTCCTGGGAAGCATCCCCTTCACCGCTGCCCGGAGCACCTCTTCGGGACGCCGCCCGAGCTGCTCACGGAGCGTGCGGCTGCGCAGGCCGCCGGGATACCCGGAATGGCGGTAGTACCGCTTCTGGTCGAGCTTGTTTCCGGTCACCGCGATTTTCTCGGCGTTCACGACGACGACGAAATCGCCGGTGTCGACGTGGGGCGTGTACTGCGGCTTGCCCTTGCCGCGCAGCGTGTCGGCGATCTGCGTAGCGAGACGCCCGAGGGTCTGGCCGTCGGCGTCGACGACGTACCAGAGCCGCTCGATCTCGCCCGGCTTCGCGTTGTAGGTCTTCATCAGCATCAAAAAGGCGGGGCTAAACGCCCTCGCCGGCGCAGAATCGTAGCAGCCCCGCGCGAAAATCGGCCGAGCCGCCGTGGGACGGATGGCGGACGTACGGCGCGCCCGTGGCCGCCTCGGCAACCCGTCCGACCGCGACGACCCGACGGTGCCTGCAGAGCTCAGCGAGGAATGGCGCCGCGGCGCGCACCTCGGCCACGGTCGGCCGGCGGTTCGACGCTCGAGTTCCGGGATGCGTCGGGACGGCGTTCCAGCAGAGGACGTCGACGCCGAGCTCGAGAAGGATCGCCTGGACGATCGTCGCCGTGGCCTCGCCCGGGCCGGATCCGGTCAGCTGGCGCTCCGAGACGAACGGGATTCCGGAGATGCGCGCGCCGCGGAACCCCGCAGCCTCGCCCACGAGCAGCACCGGGGCGTCGGCGTGCGCGAGCAGGTACGCGGCGAGGCGCTCTCGGCGCAACCTCGCGCGGCGGCCGTCGCGGTAGAAGTTGTGCGTCGCGCCGATCCGCGCCGCCGCCAGGCGCCGCACGAACTTTCCCGCGTCCACGTCGTCACTATGCCCATGGCGGCGAGGGCGCGGGTCGGTGCGATTGTGGCTGCGTGCATCGGCGGCGTCGCGACCGGGGCGCAGGCGGCGACACCGCCGCAGGGGTTTCAGAGCGATTCCGCCTTCGCGGCGAGCTATGGCGGGCGCGCCGTCACGAGCGTCGCGGCGACGGCGCAGCGCGTCAGTTGCTACGCGCCGGAGGTTCCCGTGTTCAACGGGCTCGCGGCCGACCAGGGTTTTCCCGACGGCGGGGGGACCGCGTGTCCGGGCGCGACGACAGGCGAGGACCTCGGCCCGTACCCGTCCCAGGACATCCGGCCGCCGGCGCTCCTCGTGAAAGATCATTCCGAGTCGGACATCCACGTCGACCCGACGAATCCGCGCCACCTGATCGGCGTCAGCAAGTGGTTCGTGAACGCGGAGTACTACAACCACCTGACCGGCTTCTTCGAGTCATTCGACGGCGGCGCGACCTGGCCGCTGCAGGGGCACATCCCGGGGTACGAAGGGTGGACGGACAACTCCGATCCCGCGGGCGCGTTCGACCCGTGGGGCAACTACTACACCGTCGTCCTGCCGTACATGTTCGACTACACGTCGCAGGGATCGCACACCTTCCTCTCGCCGCGCGTGAATCCGACGCTGCCGCGTTCGGGCATCGGGATTGCTGTCCGTCCGCACGGCGCCACGACCGCAAGCGCGTGGCTGACGGCGCACGCCGGCCGGATCGACCTCGTCTCGACGACGCCGTTCCAGGGGCAGGACGTGTTCGACAAGCAGTGGATCGCGATCGACACGTCACGCCGGAGCAAGCACTTCGGCCGCGTCTATGTGATGTGGGCGATCAGCGGCAACGAGGACAGCGGCTTGCGCATCTTCGAATCGCATGCCGATGCCCACGTGGACGGCTCGCACACGAACTGGTCCGCGCCGAAGCTCGTCTTCCGCCAGGGGCAGGGCTTCGGGGACAACGGCGCGCTGCCGCGCGTCGCGCCCGACGGGACGGTGTGGGTGACGACGTCGTCGTTCCGCGGCAACGGCCCGCTCACGACGTCGTGGAGCTCGTCTCGGAACGGGGGCGCAACGTGGACGGGCCGCCGCGTGATCGTTCGCCACACGCAGAGCCTGTACGACAACACGACGTTCCGGTCGGCGTTCGGCGAAGCGTTCGCGGTGGGGCCGAAGCGCGTCGGCAAGTTCTATCCGCTGTACCTCGCGTACGAGGACGCGCCGAACGGCCCGGTCGAGATCCGGCTGACCGCGTCGTTCGACGGCGGCAAGCACTGGCGCAGGCCCATCCGTGTGAACGACAACCGCAGCGGGACGGAGGCGCTCCAGCCCGGCGTCGCCGTCGCTCCGACGGGCACCGTCGTCGTCTCGTTCTACGACCGGCGGCTCGCGTGCGCCGCGCGCGGAACCGCCGAGGCGACCGGCTCCGGCGTGGCACTCGACCCGCGCCAGCCGTACGCACGGACGAACTACTGCATGAACACCGCGGTGCAGCTCTACCGGCCGGGCTTACGGCCGCGGGGACACAACGTCCGCATGTCGGCGCACACGTGGGATCCGCAGCTGTCGGCTGCTCGTCCGGAATGCATCTGCGCCCCGGGAAGTTTCATCGGCGACTACTTCGGCGTCGACGCGCGCGGGGGCTTCGCCTACACGTCGTCGGTCACGACGTACAACGAGGGCGGGACGAATCCGCTGTTCCACCAGCAACAGCTGGTCGCGAAGCTCCGAGTCCCGTAGCCGTCACCAGCGTTCCCAGCGGACAAGCTCGTCGAGCGCCTTTCGGGGGCGCGTTCCGCGGCTCGACTTTCGATCCGACGCCTCGTCGACGCCCGTGTAGCCGAGGGTGATCACCTCGACGACGGCAACGTCGTCGGGAAGCCCGAGCAGCTGTCGAAACTGGTCCATCCGTTCGACCGGAACGCCGAATACCCCTGCGGCGAGACCTTCGTCGATCGCCGCCAGCAGGACGAGCATCGCCGCCTTTCCCGCATCGACGTGCCAGTACGGAACGGGCCATTCGATCTCGGCTCCGGCCTCGTCGACTTTGTCTGGCTGCTGATACCGCTCGTGATAGTCGCGTTCGCGAGTGCACACGACGACGAGCGCGGCGGCGCCGCTGATCCACGGCGCGAAACCGTCCTTCGTGTAGTGCTCCTCGCCGACGACCGCGGCAAGCTCGCGTTTGCGGTCGGCGTCCGTGACCACCACGAGCCGCTGACCCTGGCTGAACCCCGCACTGGGCGCGCGGCGCACTGTCGCGACCACGCGCTCGAGCACGTCGTGGGGGACCGGCTCGGGCCGGTACGCACGGATCATGCGCCGGCGCCGGAGGATGTCGCGAAGCTCCACGACGGTGACAATATGCCGCGTGATCCGACGGCGCGTCGTCGCGCACGGCCACGTGCAAGGTGTCTTCTTCCGCGACTCGACACGCCGGGCGGCGGTGCGGGCCGGAGTCACCGGGTGGGTCGCGAATCGCGGCGACGGCAGTGTCGAGGCGGTCCTCGAGGGCGAAGAGGACGCCGTCGCGCGCGTCGTGGCGTTCATGCATGACGGCCCGCGTGGCGCGAACGTCGCCTGGTGCGACGTCGACGAGGAGGAGCCAGAGGGTCTCGAGGGTTTCGCCGTCCGCTAACGGACGCGCGTCATTCCCACTCGATCGTCGCCGGCGGCTTCGAGCTCAGGTCGAGCGCGACCCGGTTCACACCGGGGATCTCGTTGATGATGCGGCTCGAGATCGTCTCGAGCAGGTCGTAGGGGAGGCGCGCCCAGTCAGCGGTCATCGCGTCCTCCGAGGTCACGGCACGAATCACGATCGGGAACGCGTACGTCCGCTCGTCGCCCTGGACGCCGACCGACTTGATCGCCGGCAGAACCGCGAACGACTGCCACAGCTCGCGATAGAGGCCTGCGCGCCGAATCTCCTCCTGGAGGATCGCGTCGGCGTCGCGCAGGATCTCGAGCCGCTCGCGCGTGACGTCGCCGATGATCCGGATCGAGAGGCCCGGACCCGGGAAGGGTTGGCGCCACACCAGCCGCTCCGGCATCCCGAGCTCCTCGCCGACACGGCGAACCTCGTCCTTGAACAACAGACGCAGCGGCTCGACGAGCTGCATCTGCATGTCCGCCGGCAGGCCGCCGACGTTGTGGTGCGACTTGATCTTTGCGGCGACGCCGTCCTCCCCCCCGCTCTCGATCACGTCGGAGTAGAGCGTGCCCTGGACGAGGAAGCGCACGTTGCCGATCTTCCGCGCCTCGTCCTCGAAGACGCGGATGAACTCCTCCCCCACGATCTTGCGCTTCTGCTCCGGGTCCGCGACGCCTGCGAGCCGCGACAGGAAGCGCTCCTCCGCCTGGACGTGCACGAGCGGAACGTGGAAGTGCCCGCCGAAGGTCTCGACGACCTGCTCCGCCTCGTTCGCGCGGAGGAGACCGTGGTCGACGAACACACACGTCAACTGGTCGCCGATCGCCTTGTGCACGAGCAGCGCCGCGACTGCCGAGTCGACGCCGCCGCTCAGCGCACAGAGGACGCGCTCGCGGCCGACCTGCGCGCGAATTCGTTCGACCTGCTCCTCGATCACCGCAGCCGGCGTCCAAGCCGGCGGCGCGTCGGCGACGCCGTAGAGGAAGTTCTTCAGGACGTCCGTCCCGTGCGGCGTGTGCGCGACCTCCGGATGGAACTGGACGCCGTACAGCTTGCGGTCCGGCTCCTCGAACGCCGCGATCGGTGTAGACGGCGACCCTGCGACGACGCGCGCACCTTCCGGCGGCGCGGTCACGGAGTCGCGGTGCGACATCCAGACGGTCTGGTCGGGCGGCGTGCCGGTGAAGAGCGCCGAGTCGTCGGCGTGCATCTCGGTCTTGCCGAACTCCGAGGCGCCGGTGCGCTCGACGACGCCGCCGAGCTCGAGCGCCATCAACTGCATTCCGTAGCAGATCCCGAGCGTCGGAATCCCGAGCTCGAAGATGCCCGGGTCGATGCGGGGCGCGTCGTCTGCGTACACCGACGCGGGGCCGCCGCTGAGCACGACCGCGTGCGGGTTCCGCGCGCGGACCTGGTCAGCGGTGACACCGTGGCCGACGAGCTCGGAGTAAACGCGGCATTCGCGCACGCGTCGCGCGATCAGCTGCGCGTACTGCCCGCCGAGATCGAGAACGAGGACCGGCCGCTCTTCCGGCGGCCGTTCCGGCAGCGGCAGAACCTCAGCGCCGATAGTTCGGCGCCTCCTTCGTGATCGTCACGTCATGCGGGTGGGACTCGCGCAAACCGGCACCGGTGATGCGGACGAACTGTGCTCGTTTCATATCGTCGATCGTCGGCGCGCCGCAGTAGCCCATCGCCTGGCGGAGGCCGCCGACGAGCTGATGGAGGATCGCGGCGAGGGGCCCCTTGTAGGGCACGCGGCCCTCGATCCCCTCGGGGACGAGTTTCTCGACATCCTCGACGTCGCCCTGGAAATAGCGATCCTTCGAGAAGCCGCGCGCGCGCATCGCGCCGAGCGACCCCATCCCGCGGTACTCCTTGAAGCGCTCGCCGTGCTGCAGCACGACCTCGCCCGGGCTCTCGTCGGTGCCCGCGAGAAGGGACCCGGCCATCACCGCGTCTGCGCCCGCGGCGACGGCTTTCGCGATGTCGCCCGAGGACGTCATGCCGCCGTCGGCGATCAGCGGCACGCCGTGACGGGACGTCGCCTGCGCGCAGTCGTAGATCGCAGTGATCTGCGGAACGCCGACGCCGGCGACGACGCGGGTCGTGCAAATCGAGCCCGGACCCACCCCGACCTTCACCGCGTCCGCGCCCGCGTCGATCAGCGCCTCTGTCGCGGCCGCCGTCGCGACGTTGCCCGCGACGACGTCGACGTCCCACTCGCTCTTCACCCGGCGCACCATGTCGCCGACGGACGCGCTGTGGCCGTGCGCGGTGTCGACGACAAGCGCGTCGACGCCGGCCGCGATCAATGCCGCCGCTCGTTCCCACGCGTCGCTGCCGACGCCGACGGCCGCCGCGACCCGCAATCGCCCGCGCTCGTCCTTCGTCGCGTCAGGAAACTGGATCTTCTTCTGGATGTCCTTGACCGTGATCAGCCCGCGCAGCTTCCCCTCGCCGTCGACGACAGGCAGCTTCTCGATCTTGTTGCGGTGCAGGATCGCCTCCGCTTCCGCGAGCGTCGTGCCGATCGGCGCCGTGACGAGGTCGTGCGAGGTCATCAGCGAGGCAACCGGCTGCGACGCATCGGGCGCGAAACGGAGGTCGCGGTTCGTCAGGATCCCGACGAGGGTCCCGTCGCCGTCGGTGATCGGGACGCCGGAGATGTGGTAGCGCGCCATCAGGTCGAGCGCGTCCGACACGCGCGCGTCGGGTGGCAGCGTCACGGGCTCGACGATCATCCCGGCCTCGCTCCGCTTGACCTTGTCGACCTCGGCGACCTGGTCGGCGATCGAGAGGTTCCGGTGGAGGACGCCGAGGCCGCCCTCACGTGCGAGCGCGATCGCAAGGCGCGCTTCGGTCACGGTGTCCATGGCCGCCGACACGACGGGAACTGCCAGCTCGATGCGCCGCGCCAGGTGCGTGCGCGTCGAGACGTCGTTCGGAAGAACGCGTGACTCCGCCGGAACGAGGAGGACGTCGTCGAACGTCAGCCCTTCCTTTGCGAACTTCCGCTCGAGCGAGAGGAGCCGCTCGACGTCACGCTGAGAGAGCTGCAGTTCCTCCATCGAGCGATGGTACCAACGGCCTCCGACGGTGCCCGGTGCGCCCTCAGCGGTCGGCGGCGAGCGGCTCGAGCGCCTCGACGCGGACGCTGTTCCGCAGCCGTGTGGCCTCGCGCGGGTCGAACCGCCCGGCGCCGACCTCGAA
>C688J18823_10001843_pt1 | contig 13214 bp, 11 predicted proteins | sample HopSoiMetagenom1_FD_18823 | JGI IMG/M metagenome (IMG submission 18823)
GATGAGGTCTTTCCGGATCGCGACCACTTCGGCCGCATTTTCTACAATCAAGCCAACATGTCTGCGATGGGCATTGCACAGATTGCCTGCGTCATGGGTTCGTGCACTGCCGGTGGAGCTTATGTTCCGGCAATGGCTGACGAGTCGATTATTGTCAGGAACCAGGGAACGATATTTCTTGCCGGACCGCCCTTGGTGAAGGCGGCCACTGGCGAAGTTGTCAGCGCAGAAGAACTGGGTGGTGCCGATGTGCATGCTCGCGTATCGGGGGTGGCTGACCATTATGCCAACGACGATGTCCATGCACTGGAAATCACGCGGCGTATCGTTTCCCATCTCAACCGCAACAAGGAAATAGGGCTTGAATTGCGCGAACCGCGTGCACCGCTATACGAGGCGGCCGAACTGCACGGCATTGTGCCTACCGATACCCGCAAGTCGTTCGACGTTCGCGAGGTGATCGCCCGCGTCGTCGATGCCAGCGAACTTGACGAATTCAAGGCGCTCTATGGCAGCACATTGGTGTGCGGCTTTGCGCACATCCACGGATATCCAGTTGGCATTATCGCCAACAACGGCATCCTGTACTCGGAATCGGCGCTGAAAGGCGCTCATTTCATTGAACTGTGCGCACAGCGCGGCGTTCCGCTGGTGTTCTTGCAGAACATCACCGGATTTATGGTGGGCAAGAAATACGAGGCGGGCGGCATCGCGAAGGATGGCGCCAAGTTGGTCGCTGCTGTGTCTTGCGCGCGCGTACCGAAATTCACTGTGATCGTCGGGGGTAGTTTCGGCGCCGGCAATTACGGCATGTGCGGCCGCGCGTATTCGCCACGCTTCCTGTGGATGTGGCCGAACGCGCGTATTTCCGTAATGGGTGGTGAACAGGCCGCGAGCGTGCTGGCGCAAGTCAGGCGGGATGGGATTGAGAAGGCTGGCAAGAGCTGGAGCCGCGAAGACGAAGAGGCGTTCAAGTCACCGATTCGCGCACAGTATGAGGTCCAGGGCCATCCGTACTATGCGAGCGCACGGTTGTGGGACGATGGCGTAATCGACCCTGCTGACACGCGCATGGTACTGGGTCTCGGCCTGTCGGCGGCGCTAAATGCGCCCATCGAGCGCACGCGATTCGGCGTATTCCGGATGTAATCACGTCGATACTCAAGACCAGTGGAATCCATTTACCTGAACGAAGAGCATGTCGCGCTGCGCGACCAGGTGGCGCGCTTCATCGAAAAGGAAGTAGAGCCCTGCGGCATGGCTTGGGAGCAACAGGGGTGCGTACCACGCGAAGTCCTGCGCAAGATGGGTCAACTCGGATTTTTCGGTATCACCTATCCCGTTGAATACGGTGGCTCGGAGGCCGACGCGCTGAGTGCCCTGGTGGTGGCAGAAGCGCTTTCCCGCAGCACGTTCGGGGGTTTTGTCGTGACGGCGCTGGTCCATTCAGATATGGCCTCACCGCATCTGGTCAACGCAGGTTCGAAGGCACAGCTTGCTCGATACCTGCCCGCTATCATTCGCGGCGAAGCGATCACCGCAGTTGCCGTCACCGAGCCGGACGCTGGGTCCGACGTAGCGGGTATCCGTACTCGCGCTGTGCGCGATGGGGATGCATGGGTGTTGAACGGCGCCAAAATGTTCATCACCAACGGCGTACATGCCAATTTATATTTCGTCGCCGCGCGTACTGATGGGCGGGCCAAGGGTTCACGTGGTCTTTCGATGTTCATTGTGGAAAAGGGCGTGCCGGGTTTCCGTGTTGGGCGTGCGCTGGAGAAGACTGGTTGGCTATGTTCAGACACGGCGGAACTGGTTTTCGAAGATTGCCGCGTGCCTGCTGAAAACCTTCTCGGCGAGGAAAATGCGGGTTTTTATGCAGTCATGAAAAATTTTCAACGCGAGCGTATCGCTGCGGCCGCGATGGCAGTGGGCAACGCGCTTACGTCACTGCGCCTGACTATTGAATACGTCAAGAATCGCAAGGCGTTCGGCGGCGTGCTATTCGACAAGCAGGTGATCCGCCAGCGTCTGGCCATGCTGGAAGCAAAGACCCATGCGGCGCGTCAGTTTCTTTACCACTGTGGATGGCTCGCGGCACAGAAGCGCGAGTGCGTGCGAGAAGTGTCCATGCTGAAAGCGCTGACCGGCGAACTGGCCAATGAAGTGGTCTACACCTGCCAGCAGTTTCATGGTGGCATGGGCTACATGCGGGAATCCGCTATCGAGCGCCAGGCGCGCGATGCGCGCGTGCTGGCAATCGGTGGTGGCGCTACGGAAGTCATGCTGGAAGAAGTCGCCAAACGGTTTGCGCCGGACTGACTGGAATGACAATCGCTCAAGACACGCTGCAAACCGAATTGAACGCTGGTGTGGCGACCGTCCGCATGAACCGTCCCGACGTGCATAACGCATTCGATGACGCGCTCATCGCTGCGCTGACGGGGGAACTGCGCAGGCTGGAGCAACTGCCGGCCGCCCGCGTGGTTGTCCTGGCTGCGAACGGCCAAAGCTTCTCCGCCGGCGCCGATCTGAATTGGATGCGACGCATGGCCGGGTATTCCCACGACGAAAACCTCAAGGACGCATTAGCGCTTGCCGGTTTGATGCGCGTACTCGATGGCATGAAAAAGCCGACCATCGCGAAAGTACAGGGAGCCGCATTCGGGGGAGGGGTTGGTTTGGTGGCTTGCTGCGATATCGCGATCGCCAGTACGCAAGCCAGCTTCTCGCTATCGGAAGTTCGCCTTGGTTTGATTCCTTCGGTCATCAGCCCTTACGTCATAGCGGCAATTGGGGAGCGTGCCGCGCGCCGTTATTTTTTGACGGCCGAACGATTCGACGCAGCCGAGGCCAAGCGCATTGGGCTGGTACACGAAGTCGTCGCCGGTGGGGAACTGGACCAAACGGTTGCCAACATGATCGGCCATCTGCTCAAAGGCGGACCAAAGGCTCTTGCGGCCGCGAAGCAGTTGATCGTAGACGTGGGCAGGCGGCCCATGGACGACCATCTGGCGATGGAAACAGCGCGCCGCATCGCTGCAATTCGCGTCGACAGCGAGGGACGCGAAGGCATCGCCGCTTTCGTGGAAAAACGCGCTCCGGACTGGAAGTAAAACTTGCGAGCTCACATGCACCCACAGGCGGCCGTCAATGCGCAGCGGGCCAAGCTCCTGGCTTTGTTCTGCGCACTTGGGTGGGCGATGTTCATGCTCGATCTGGGCGCGGGTTTCTGGCTGTGGCACTACACGGGGCAATACAGATTCACTCTGCCGGGTTTCGAAAATCTGCTGGGTGAATTGCGATCCGCCCAAGGCTCCTCGATCATCGACATTGCGCTCAGGACGCGCGAGGGCTGGGCGGCCTGCGAGGAGGCGCGTGGCGGAACAATCGAGACGCTCGTCCATATCGCCATGACGGCGAGCTTTATCGGGCTGGCATTGTTTAGCGTATGTTTCATGCTTGCACTGCTGTTGCATCGCAGCTTGTCACAATTGCCCGATGGCCGAGTGGAACCGCTTGCTCCGGACGACGTGGATGACACATGGACCTAAGCTTGATACGGCGCGTTACCCAGCGGCGGCAAAACCAAAATGTTTGACAAGATTCTGATTGCCAACCGCGGCGAAATCGCCTGCCGCATTGCGCGTACCGCGCGGCGCCTCGGCGTCGCTACAGTCGGCATCTACTCGCAAGCAGACGCGCACGCCCTGCATGTCGCTGCCTGCGACGAGGCCTGGATGATCGGTCCTGCGCACCCGCGCGATTCTTACTTGCGTGGAGATCGCATCCTGCAAGTGGCCAAGCGCACTGCGGCCAAAGCGATCCATCCCGGCTACGGCTTCTTGTCGGAAAACGCGGCGTTCGCGCAAGCGTGTCAGGAAGCCGGAATAGTTTTTATCGGGCCGCCGCCTGAGGCAATCGAAGCCATGGGCTCGAAATCGGCCGCCAAGGCCCTGATGGAGAAAGCCGGTGTACCGCTGGTGCCCGGCTATCACGGCGCAGCCCAAGATCTTGCGACATTGCAAAAAGAAGCCGACCGCATTGGTTATCCGGTGTTGATCAAGGCTTCTGCAGGCGGAGGCGGAAAAGGCATGCGCGCGGTTCAACACGCGGCTGCATTTGCGGAAGCCGTGGCGGCGGCCAAGCGTGAGGCCGCTTCCTCGTTTGGTGACGATGCGGTGCTGATTGAAAAATATTTGCAGCGTCCGCGGCATATTGAAATGCAGGTGTTTGCAGATATGCACGGCAATTGCGTGCATATATTTGAACGCGACTGTTCGGTGCAGCGCCGTCACCAAAAAGTCCTGGAAGAAGCGCCCGCACCCGGCATGAGCGATGAGCGCCGCAGGCACATGGGTGGCGCGGCCGTCGCCGCCGCGAAAGCGGTCAACTACGTCGGCGCGGGTACGGTGGAATTCATTGCCGAGCCAGACGGTGACTTTTTTTTCATGGAAATGAATACGCGGCTGCAGGTCGAGCATCCGGTTACCGAAATGATCACCGGCCTTGATCTGGTCGAATGGCAGTTGCGTGTCGCTGCTGGTGAGAAATTGCCGCTGCGGCAGGAGCAGCTCTCTCTTAATGGTCACGCCATCGAAGCGCGCATCTATGCCGAAGATCCGTCACGCGATTTCGCACCGGCTGCCGGTCGCATAGAACACTTACGGCAACCGCAAGCCACTGCGCACGTCCGGGTCGATAGCGGCGTCCAGGAAGGCGACCAAGTCGGTGTGCACTATGACCCGCTGCTCGCAAAACTTATCGCCTGGGACCGCGATCGTCCGTCCGCGCTGCAGCGGTTGCGCAGCGCATTGGGCGAATATCAGGTTACTGGGGTGATGACTAATGTGTCCCTGCTGTCCGCGATCACCGCACATTCCGCGTTTGCCAATGCCGATCGAGACCCCGTTGCGTTGCATACTGCGCTGATCGAATCCAACCGTGCAGCGCTTTTCCCGCCGCCAGCGCCAGTACCCGATGATGTTCTGGCGATTGCGGTATTGAGCGAAACCCTGCGCATGGATAGAGAAGCCGCATTGGCCGCGGCCCGCTCGACCGATCCTTATTCGCCATGGCACCTTCGGCATGGCTGGCGCCTGAACCAGGGCAACCATCATGCGTTCGTATTCGTAGACAACGGAGAGCGCAAACAAATCGTGGCGCATTATCGGGAAGGCGGCTACCTGCTCGATCTCCCGGGGGGCAGCAGCTTGCCGGCTTCCGCTACCTTGGCTGAGGACGGGTCGCTCGATGTCGAACTCGATGGCAGGCGCAGCCGAGCGCGCGTTGTGCGGCGTGCGGGAGATCTTACCGTGTTCGGCGCTGGCCGCAGTCACGGGCTGGCATTCGAGAAAGCAGCTGTGGCGGAAGAAGAAGATCCTTCCGGACGACTGGTTTCTCCTCTGCCGGGCAGCGTGATCCGCGTTCTAGTCACCAGCGGAGAAACGGTCGCCAAAGGACAAGCGCTTATGATTATTGAAGCCATGAAAATGGAACATACGATCACGGCGCCGCGGCGCGGGACCATCAAGCAGATATACTTCAGCCAAGGGGAGCAGGTGGTGGAGGGCGCGCAACTGCTCGATTTCGAACCGGAACAGGCAAGCAAGACATGAAGTATCCAGCCCGCGTAAAAATCGTGGACGTCAGTCCGCGCGACGGCCTGCAAAATGAAAAGGTTTCGGTCCCGACGGATGTCAGAGTCGAATTGATCGACCGGCTGTCGGTCGCAGGTTTGCAATCCGTGGAAGCGGGTAGCTTTGTTTCTCCGAAATGGGTGCCGCAGATGGCCGATACGGCGGACGTAATGGCCCGTATCCGCCGCAAGCCGGGTGTTGCGTATCCGGTGCTGGTCCCCAACCTGAAGGGGCTGGAGTCCGCGATTGCTGCGGGCGCCACCGAAGTTGCGGGATTCGCTGCCGCCACAGAAACTTTCTCCATGCGCAATACCAACTGCACGATCGCGCAATCGATGCAGCGTCAGAAGGAGGTGTGCGATGCTGCTCGCAAAGCCGGGCTGCGCGTGCGCGGATACATGTCCGTGGTGCTCGATTGCCCTTATGAAGGTGAAGTGAAGCCGCAAACAGTCGCGGGCGTCGCCATACAATTACTGGACATGGGTTGTTATGAAATTTCACTTGGCGATACTATCGGCACCGGTACGCCTGCGCGCGCCCAGAAACTTATTGAGACGCTGGCGCGTCGGATCCCGATCGAGATGCTCGCCGGACATTTTCACGATACTTACGGACAGGCGCTGGCGAACATTCTCGCAGTGATGGAATTGGGCGTAGCGACCTTCGACAGTTCCGCGGCCGGACTGGGCGGTTGTCCGTACGCCAAGGGCGCCACCGGCAATGTCGCCACCGAAGACGTGCTGTATATGCTGAACGGTTTGGATATCGAAACCGGCGTTGACATGAATCGATTGCTCGATGCCGCCCAGTTCATCTGCAACCATCTCGGCCGCCCTACGGCGTCCCGCGCCGGCCGGGCGCTGAGTCTGAAACGCGACAAGGCGAGCGTGTGAGCACGGATGCCAGCAACATACCCTCGCCTTGCATAAATATCTGCCAGATGAATCCGTTCAACGGTCTGTGTCGCGGTTGCCTGCGTACGCTTGACGAGATTGCCGGCTGGCTGGATTTTTCCGCATCCGAAAAACTTGCGGTGCTCGAGCGTATCGAAGAGCGCCGCCGTACGGGGAGTTCACATTGAATACCGGATTGACCGAAGCGAGTCCACGCAAGCTCATGCATCGCCGCCAGATAGAATGTATTGGATACCACCGTGAGGACGGCCTTTGGGACATCGAGGGTCACCTTGTCGATACCAAAAGCTACGATTTGAATGACCTCGATCGCGGTCCCGCACCGGCCGGACAGCCGCTGCACGAAATGTGGCTGCGGCTTACGGTCAATGATGAACTCACAGTTGTTGACGTGCAGGCTCGTACGGTATGGGCTCCCTATCATATGTGCGGAGATATCACGCCGAACTTTCAGGTCCTCAAGGGGCTGAAAATCCAGGGTGGGTGGACGCAGAAGACGCGTGAATTACTCGGTGGCACCAAAGGCTGTACGCATCTGCTGGAACTGCTTGGGCCACTTGCCACCACGGCATTTCAAACCATTTATCCCTTGCGAGCGCGGCGCGAGCGTTCGCAAGGTGCGCGCAAGCGCCCCGGTCTGATGGATTCTTGCCATGCATGGGCCGCGGATAGTCCGGTGGTCGCGAAGCGTTTTCCGGAGTTTTATACCGGTCCCAAAAAAGCAACGGCCGGATAAGTATCCAATGCGCGCCAAACCGCTCTCCGGCATTCGCATTCTGGATTTGACGCGGTTGCTGCCCGGGCCGGTCTGCACGTTGCATCTAGCCGATCTTGGCGCTGACGTCATTAAAATCGAGGATACCGGTGCAGGCGACTATGCCCGCACGCTGGGCGCGCTTCCGGGCAAGCTCGCACCGGTCTTCGCCGCGATAAACCGCAACAAGCGAGCCCTGCGCCTTGATCTGAAGCAGGACGAGGGCGTGCAGATTTTTCACAGGCTGGTGCGTACTGCTGACGCGGTGGTCGAAGGCTTTCGACCTGGCGTCGTGGACCGGCTTGGTGTCGGGTATGACGCCTGCTGCGCTATGAATCCGCGCATTGTCTATTGCGCCATATCGGGCTATGGCCAAAATGGACCTTACCGCGAATACGCTGGCCACGACGTGAATTATTGCAGCTACGCCGGATTCATCGACCAGAATGGATCTGAACAGGGCGATCCAGTCGTGCCGAATATTCAGATCGCCGACATTCTCGGCGGTGCTGTCGTACCGGCGATGGGTATCCTGGCTGCGCTGCTCGATGCACAGCGCAGCGGTCAAGGCCGTTACGTGGATGTCGCCATGACAGAAGGCGTACTCGTCCACAACTTGCAAGCCCTGGCCGCTGTTGCCACCACCGGACAGGCTCCTCCACGCGGCGGAGATTTCCTGTCCGGACGCGAGCCATGCTATGCGGTGTATCGCACCGCTGATGACCGCCACATGGCCGTGGGCGCGCTGGAACGGAAGTTCTGGGATCGCGTCTGCGATGTTTTACAACGCCCGGACCTCAAAGATTGCCACTGGGAGATCCGCGCCATGTCAGGCAGCCACGATGCGCAGTGGGGCAAGGTGCAAACCAGTGCAATCTTCGCGGCGCAAACGCAAGCTTACTGGGTCGAAAAATTTCGCGGCGAAGACTGTTGCGTCAGCCCGGTGCTCACGCTGGAAGAAAGTTTTGAAGATCCGCACATCCGTGCACGGGGGATGGTAGTGCGCGAAAACGGCACATTGCAGTTCACGCCGCCCTGGAAAATCAGTGAATACGAATTTTCGGTTGAACGCCCGGCCCCCGAAGCGGGTCAGCATACCGAGGAGATTTTGCGTGAAGCCGGATATGCAAGCGCTGACATCTCGCGCTTGCGCAGTGCTGGCGTCATCTGACGCTCGCGCCTGTCGGACGGTTGATCAGGCGTTCCGAGCTGCTCTACAACGATTCGACGAATTTCACCAAGGCGTCGCGCTCGCCCTTGGACAGTGAGCGGAATGCCTCCTGGGACGCTTGCGCCTGTCCTCCATGCCAAAGTATTGCTTCGATAACGTCCCGGGCGCGGCCATCATGGAGCAGAGACATGCTGCCGTTCACGGTAGGAATCAGCCCGATACCCCACAACGGCGCGGTACGCCATTCCCGACCGCCGGCTTCGAAATCTGGCCGGCCATCGGCGAGTTCCTCGCCCATGTCATGCAGCAGCAGATCCGTGTAGGGGTGAAAAATCAGGTTAGCTGCCGCAGGGATAAAAGCTTTGGGCCCGGTCTGCAAATCCGGCAAATGACACCCCGTGCACTGTAGTGCAGCGAACACGGATCCGCCGTGCAGTACTTCCGCATTGGCAACCGAGCGGCGGGCCGGCACCGACAACGTTTGCAAATAGAACGTGATGTTGGTCAGGCGACTGGGATTGACTTCAGGACGAAACGCATTTCCGGTGCATCCTCCCTGCCCGCCGCACTTGCTCGCTGACGGCAATTCAATGCATTGCTTCTGGATTGGCGGACAATTCTTTTCCGGGAACAGAAACGAAGTCGCGCCGATGTCTCCATTAAAAGCCGCTGCTGTCTGCTGCCGCAGGCTGGGTTGATTTGCTTTCCAGCCGAATTTGCCAATGACTTTGCGCTCGCTTTCGATGTCCCAGACGTAATTGGGGTGTCCAGCAAAAGCGGTTTGTGCTTGCGACTTCGCTATTGCCAGCATCGTTGTTTCCGGTACAGCCTCAAGCAATCCAAGTCCGACCAGCTGCTGCGCGACCCGAACAGACATCATGGTCTCCGGGTCGAGATCGCCGAATTGCAGGTTCTGCATTTCGAGTTCGGGGAAGCGCAACAATTTTTCGTCGCCGTCGGCAAAGACAACTTTTTTCTCGAGATAGCGGAGGATGGCCTGGCCTTCGGCCGGCACGCGATTCTCAATGCCGCGGTTCTGCAATTGGTCGCCGTAGCTCGGGTGCGGAAGAGGCCCGCCTTCTTTGGTGTGGCCCGGGATGCTTAACCTCACCAGCATCCCGTGCTCTACTTCCTGACCTTCGGCCGGTGCGGACGCACGACCATTGTTGACGTGGCAATGCGCGCATCGATCTTCATTGAAGGTCGGCCCCAGTCCCCAAACGCCACGTGCAGGCGCGAGCACCCAGGCTTCGTTGAACTGAGCATGGCCCTCCGCAAACTGGCGTCCCTGTTCCTTATCCAGGCCGGCGTAGGGGATCAAAAATGCCTGCTCACCGGATTCCGGAGTCGTAAACGCTCCGGCGGTCAACGCGGCCGGATCGGCTGGTTGCGGATCGGCCATGGCAATCCATGTAGCAAAGCCGAAAGCGGCCAGCACATACATCCTGCGGCCGACATTGATCACGCGCGGAACAATCTGCGCCTGGCGCTCAGTGATCGTGGTCCCATGGACTGTGCTTCACTTCGGGAGGGACCCAGATCGTCTGGTAGACCTTTTGCAACTGGCTCTCTTTGGCGATCTCATCGCTCTCGGACAGCTTCGAATATTTCGCCTGCGTCGGGCTGGAATGATTGCGCGTATTGAGACTTGGAGCTGAAATGACTTTCCTGAGCTCGCCATTGCAGCTCGTGCAGCGCGCCGGGCCTTCCTCGTTCATTCCGTGGCGTGTTCGATAGATGGTCAGGCAAGGATCGCAAGCATATTCATAGGTTGGCATTTTCAAATCTCCGCATTCTCCGAAACCAAAAGGGCCGACCCGGAAGGATCGGCCCCGGTGGCGAGTGCGCTTTAAAAATCAGGCGTAGCTGCTCTTGTTCGCCAGTATTTCGGCCTTTGCAGTCATTGCCGCTTTCTTGTCGATGTTCCAGATGCGCGCGGCATTTTCGCCAAATACCTTGCGACGGATTTCCGGGGTGATCTTCGGGTATCCGTGACCTTCAACCAGCTGATCGGGGATCTGGAAATTGCGGAACGCCTCGATCTGCCACTGCGGATTGCCCCACAGCAGCGAGTCGGTGCCCCACAACACGTAATCGGGCCCCAAGTCTCTTAGCAATGTGCCCAGCACGTGCGCACATTCTAGCGGGCGGCTCGTCACAGTCGCGGCGAAAGTGGAGCCGACCTCGCAATACAGGTTCTTGCGCTGCGGCTTAAAGCCTTTCAGCGCGGCAAGTTCCGCGTGATACGGCCAGGCAGAGTGATAAGCGATGAAATTCAGATCGAGGAAATCGTCCGCGGCCGCATCGAAATCTTCGGCATGGGCGTAGCGGGCATAGAACTGCCCGAACGGAATTCCCTTGTGACAGCCGACATTTTTGATGCCGAGCTTGCGGCATTTCTCCCAGATCGGATAGGCAAGTTTTTCGTCATCGAACCACCAACCTTTTTTCTTGGTGGAATCGAACGTGTAGAGCTTCAGCCCCGAAACCTTGTATTGCTCGACATACTGCGTCAGGCGATCCAGCGTCACGCTCAGTCCCTGATTCGGCGTCAAACCACCCGCTAGCATCAGCGTGGACTTCGGCCATCTGTCCCTGACTCCGACTTGGTATTCCATGGGAATCATGTCCTGGCCGCCATAGTCTTCGCGAAAGCCGAACGGATTGAAGATGCCAACGGTGGTATCGCTTTCCTGCAAGATCAACTTGCCGTAATTCTCGACGTTCATGTCGCGCGTGCCGTTCGCCAGGCCGAAAGCCTTACCGAGGTCGTCGAGCAGTTGCACGAACCACATGCCGCGCTCGGTGGCGTTGACACCCAGCTGATAGTGACCAGGACGTGTGCAGACGTGGGTATGTACATCCACGATGAAATCCCCGCTCGCGCGCGCGATCTGGATCGCCTCATTTTTCGCGTCGATATCCGCGGCTTGCGCGGCATTGACATCGAAAAATTTCATTCCGGTCACTTCGTTGGCGGCCAGCATTGCTGCGGAAAATCCCAAGGAAGACCGAATGAAATTGCGCCGGGACATCCCCGCTTTTTTTGCACTTTCATCCATCTTTTTGGAGATTTGCGGACCCATGCCACCGGTCATGAACAGCGAAGTGCCGACTTGATCGCCGTCGAACGGATCGGTGCCCAAGTCCTTGCCGAGTTCGGCAAGACCTTTGAAGTGCTGCAAAACATTGAATTCCATGGCGTCCTCCCTTTGATATGTTTATCGTTCCAGTGAGAAAGCTCCATACCCCTGAACGGCGACCGCGAACACGGCCAGATGTAGAACGGTGCGATTCGCAAAAAAAACTACTCTTGGCTGGAGCCTCTGTCAAAGCGAACCGATGCTGCGCCGCGATTTGCGGTTCAAGTAAAGCATTTTTGTGTAGGACAGTTTTCCTGCGTTCTCCGGGCCATCGATACGATGGTCCTCAAGCCAGTCCGCCAAAAATTTGATGTATTGTCTGGACCGAGATTCAGCCCGTTCGTAAGGAGAGTCTGTTTGGGAAAGGGGAAAGTCCTTCGTCTGATGACCGCCGCTGGCCTTTCGGCACTATGCATCGTGGCGATGGCGGGCGCGGACACTTATTCCGGCCGGGTCATGATTGAGCTGCTGGATGAAATAGAGTTCGCTCATCATTTCCGTTTGCTGGAGGACTTCACTTTTATTGATGCTAGCGGCAAGCGTTGGATCGCGCGAAAAGGCGGTATCGTCGACGACGAAGCGGTACCGCGCGATCTGGTAGGCGTTCCCGGACTTCCCTACATTGCCGAATACCGAAAGGCGGCGCTGTTGCATGGCTACTTTTGCCGGACCCGCACAGAACCGTGGCAACACGTGCACCGGGTCCTGTTTGATGCAAGCTTGGCAGAGGGGCTGACCGAAACGCAGGCTAAGGGACTTTATGCAGTTGTTTATGCCGGAAGTTGGCGCTGGGAAATGCAGGCATCGAGTTGCTACCGATCCTGCCATGCATCCTCCAGTTCTTTAGTTTGGAAGCCGGCGGCCACAGCCGTAGAGCTCGAACCCGTGCTGCAATGGATCTCGCGCGAAGCACCGGATCTGGATGCGATCGACCGGCGGCTGGACCAGGTTGTCAAGCGACCGGGCCCCCATCTGTTTGCCCAGCGGCCATAACCTCGGATTGCGACAAGCTCACTTCATTCGTCCACATCGGGCTGCAGCCAGAAATTGACCGTGTCGGGGTGTGCCGCCATCCAGTTGCGCGCGGCATACTCGGGCGTCAATTTTTTGACATTGACGAGATAATCCAATTCAGTCACCGCCTTCAGCGATAAGGACATGCGCTGAAGCGCTTTCAATGTGTGCTTGTCCACTTTGTCGTGAAAATCCTTGTGCGCCACCAGATATGCCTTGTCCACCCCACCCAAAAGCTGTTTTGGCTCTTCCAGGATACGCATTGTCGCAACCCGGTTGAGATACTGCGGTTGCCAGAGTGGCATGACGAACCAGCGTTTGGCCGCGATGTTGCTTTCAAAATTGGCTATCCAGTCGGCTGGTTTGCCGGGCACAAGTTGATACCCCGCATCTGCCAGGCCATATTCCTCCATGATTTTTTTTGAACCAATCATCAGACCTGAATCTGCTCGCGTGCCGCGGATTTCCTTCTGCATTTTTGCCGCGACTTCAGGCTTGCGCAAATCCTCAACGCTTTTTACATCGCGCGCAGGCACGTAATCCGGCACCGACCAGTACAGTCTGGCGTCCTCGAACAGC
>C688J18823_10001844_pt1 | contig 13212 bp, 13 predicted proteins | sample HopSoiMetagenom1_FD_18823 | JGI IMG/M metagenome (IMG submission 18823)
CCGTGGCCGGCGCTGCCACGAGCCATGTTACGAGCGCGGCGGCCCCGAGCGCGGCGGCGATCCCGCCGGCGACGATCGCGGCCCCGACGCCGAGGCCGCGCGGGCTGATGTCGCTACGCTCAGGCACGCGCCGGCCTCCACGCGAACCACCACAGCGCACCAAGCCCGGCCAGCGCCACCGGATCGAGCCAGGCGATGGCGAAGCCCGAGGGGCGCACCGAAGGCGCGACCAGCCAGTAGACGTCGAGGGCGTGCATCACCAGGAGCGCCGCGGCGAACGAGCCGAGGAAGAACGCAGAGCGCTTCGCGGCGCGTGAAAGCAGGATGGCGAGTGGCGCAAAGAAGTGGAAAAGGACGATCAGCACGCCGAGGGCGAACCAGCCTGTCTGCAGGCGCGGCAGGTACCAGGAGATCTCGCGCGGCAGGTTCCCGACCCAGACGATCAGGAACTGCATGAACGCGAGATACGCCCAGGTGAGGACGTACATCAGGAGCAGGTTGCCCAGGTCGATGAACCGCTCGCGCGGCGCGCCCGGGGTGCGCAATCCGGAATACGCGACGGCGAGCGCCATGGCGCCGAGCATCTGGCCGATGCCGACCACGAGGCCAAAGGCGGTCGAGTACCAATCGGGCACGAGCGAGGCGATCCAGTCCGTAGCGGCGAGCGACATGGTGAACGCATAGACGATCAGGCCGAGGGCGCTCAGGCCCGGCGACACGCTACGGGCGGCGGCGAGCGAGAGCAGGCTCCAGATCACGAGGTAGGCCACCGAGCGCAGTACGAAGGCATGGGGCGCGAACCAGCCGGTGTCCGCGATCGGATAGAGCGAGCGCATGGCGAAGAGAACCGGAATGCCGAGCAGCGCGGCCAGCGGCACGAGGCGCGCGGCCGCCGCGAACGGCGCGCGCACCGGCAAGCCCCAATCGCCGCCGGTCAGATTGTGCAGCATGAGATTCGCCATGCCGCCGAGCGCCAGGCCGAGAAACAAGAGCCAGGCGAAAAGGTAGGAGCTCACCGCAGGTCCTGCGCGCGCGCGTACTGCGAGAGCTGCAGCGCCCGGATATAGGCGACGATCGCCCAGCGGTCCTCGGGCGGCACGCGGTCCGCGTACGGGCGCATGACACCGTAGCCCTCGGTCATGACGTTGAAGAAATGCCGGTCGGGCGCGTTGCGCAGGCGCTCGATGTGGTACGAGGGCGGATGCGGGAAGCCGCGGCGCGCCACCATGCCATCGCCGTCGCCGAGTGGGCTGTGGCAGGGCGCGCAATAGATGCCGAAGCGCTCCTGTCCCCGGTGCAGCAGCTGCATCGTGATGGGGAAGGGCATGCGCTGCGCCTTCTCGAGCCGTGACTCGAGCTCGGCCTGCTCGGCGCCGATGCGCCCGCTCGACGTGCCGGCGAGGTTGCCGCTCGCCGCAGGCACGGTGCCGGCAACGGGCGGCTGCGCCGACGTAGCGCCGGGGAGGAGCGAGCTCTCGCGCATCGGCTTGTAGCGCGGCTGGTCGTACATGTTGCGCATCAGCTTTTCGCAGCCGGCGAGTGCCAGGAGGGCAAGGAGTACGGTGAGCACCCTCATGCCGGTACCTCCCACACACCGAGCGGCTCGAGCTGGCGTACGAAATTGCGGGCCGACTCGAACTGCAGGTCGTCCGAGCGCAGGCAGATGAAGAAGCGGTTGCGCGAGGCGAGGTCGAACTCGCGCACGTTGAACATCGGGTGCGAGAGGCGTGGCAGGCCATTGAGAAGCAGCATCCCCGCAACACCGGCGAGCGCGGCGACCAGGACCGTGAGCTCGAATGTGACCGGGATGAATTCCGGCCAGCTGTGCGGCGGTCGGCCGCCCGAGTTGATCGGATAGGAAACGACGGCGGAATACCACTGCATGAAGTAGCCGCCAACGCACCCGACCACGCCGCCGCCGAGCACGATCGGCGGCACCCAGTTGCGCTCCATGCCGGTCGCGTCCGCCAGTCCTTCGATCGGGAACGGCGAATACGCTTCGACCTCGGTATAGCCGGCGGCGCGCGCCTTGCGCGTCGCCTCGAGCAGCGCGTCGGCGCTCGCGAACTCCGCCATCACGCCGTAAATCAAGACCTGACCCCTTCTTCGCGGATCAGCTTGCGCATCTCGTAGATCGAGATCGCGGGCATCAGCCGCAGGAACGAGAGGAAGAGGAAAAAGAAGAAGGCGATCGAGCCGCCGAGGATGATCCAGTCCCACATGGTCGGAATGAAGAGGCCCCACGAAGACGGCAGGAAGTCGCGGTGCATGCTCTGCACGACGATCATCACGCGCTCGAGCCACATGCCGAGCTGCACGGCGAGGCTCAGCGCGAAGAGCGTCCACACCGAGCGCCGTGCCGCGCGCCACCAGAGGATCTGCGGCACCAGGACGTTGCAGGTGAGCACCGTCCAGTAGACCGGACCGTAGAACCCGAAGAAGCGATCCTTGACCATGGCGATCTCGTATGGGTCGCCGCTGTAGAAGGCGATGAAGGTCTCCATGAAGTAGCCGTAGGCGACGATCCAGCCGCAGGCGAGCAGCACCTTCGCGGCGAGCTCGAGGTGGCGCACGGTGATGAAGTCTTCCAGGTGGAAGAAATGCCGCATCGGGATGGCGAGCGTCAGCACCATCGCGAAGCCCGAGAAGAGCGCGCCGGCGACGAAGTAGGGCGGGAAGATGGTCGAGTGGTAGCCCGGCACGATGGCGATGGCGAAGTCGAGCGACACCACGCTGTGCACCGAGACCACGAGCGGCGTGGCGAGGCCGGCGAGCAGCAGATAGACGGTCTCGAACCGTGCCCAGTGTCGCGCTTCGCCGCGCCAGCCGAGCGCGAGCAGGCCGTACGCGACCTGCTTCACCCGGCTCGTGGCCCGGTCGCGCAGCGTCGCGAGGTCGGGCACCACGCCGAGGTACCAGAAGAGCAGCGACACGATCAGGTACGTGCTGATGGCGAAGATGTCCCACACCAGCGCGCTTCGCCATTGCGGCCAGAGCTCCATCACGTTCGGGTAAGGCACGAGCCAGTAGAAAAACCACGGCCGCCCGAGGTGCAGGATGGGGAAAAGTCCGGCGATGCCGGCGGCGAACAGCGTCATCGCCTCGGCGAAGCGGTTGATCGAGGTGCGCCACTTCTGCCGCAGGAGCAGCAGGATTGCGGATATGAACGTGCCCGCATGGCCGATGCCGATCCACCAGACAAAGTTGGCGATGGCGAAGCCCCACGCCACCGGAATGTCGATGCCCCAGATGCCGACGCCCTTGACGAAGAGATAGACGATCGCGCCGAAGAGCGCGGCGCTGCCCGCGGCCGTGACGAGGAAGCCGACGCCCCAGATCCAGTGCGTCGGGCGCGCGAGGACGATGTCGGCGATCTTGTCGCTGACGCTGGCATAGCCCCAACGCTCGAGCCGCGTGTCGATCTCACTCATCGAGGTCGCGATTGCGGTTCGTGAGCCGCCCTTCGTAGCTGGTGCGCGGCCGCGTGTTGAGCTCGGCGAGCAAGTCGTAGCCCAGCGGTGAGCGCTTGCGCTCATTGATGGCGCTCTGCGGATCGTTCAGGTCGCCGAACGCGATCGCGCCGGTGGGGCACGCCGCCTGGCACGCGGTGATCACTTCACCGTCGCGGATGCGCCGGCCTTCCTTTTCCGATTCGATACGCGCGCGCGTAATGCGCTGCACGCAGTAGGTGCATTTCTCCATTACGCCGCGCATGCGCACCGTGACTTCGGGGTTCTTCTGCGCCTTGAGCGTCTCCTCGCGGCTCGAGTACTGCAGGAAATTGAAGCGCCGGACCTTGTAGGGACAGTTCTGCGAGCAGAAGCGCGTGCCGACGCAGCGGTTATAGACCTGCACATTCAGGCCTTCGCTGTCGTGCACCGACGCCTCCACCGGGCAGACGTATTCGCACGGCGCGTTCTCGCAGTGCATGCAGGGCACCGGCTGGAAAAGCGTCTTCTCCTGCTTGCCTTCCGGCTCGTAGTACCGGTCGACGCGGATCCAGTGCATCTCGCGGCCGGCGATCACCTGCTCCTTGCCGACGCTCGGGATATTGTTCTCGGCCTGGCAGGCGATGGTGCAGGCGTTGCAGCCGATACAGGTGTTGAGGTTGATCGCCATCGCCCAGCGATAGCCTTCATAGGGCCACGGCGGATAGAGCGAGTGGCGTGGCTCGTGCGAGGGGAAAGCCTTCGCGCCCGAAAGCCAGTCGGCGATGTCGATCGAGCGCGCGAGATCGCGCCCTTCCATGCGCGCATGGTTCTGCGTCGTGGCGAACTCGTGTCGGCCCGGCGCCTTTGCCACTTTCACGGCCGCCGACCATGGCGTTGCCGCGCTGCGCAGCACATAGGCGTTGCAACCGACGCGCTCGCCGATGCGGCCGGCGCGCCTGCGTCCATACCCGAGGGCGAGGGTGACGCTGTGATCCGCGTGACCCGGCTCCACCCACACCGGCGCCACGACCTGCCGCTCGCCGGCGGCGATGGCCACCAGGTCGGCGGTGGCCACGCCGAGCTCGCGCGCGGATGTCGGCGAGACGATCGCCGCGTTGTCCCAAGTCAGCTTGGAATCGGAGCGCGGCAGCTCCTGCAGCCAGGCGTTGTTGGCGAAGCGGCCGTCGAGCACGCTCTGGTCGGCGACGAAGCGCACGGCCCAGCCCTCGCTCTTTGCCACGCGCGGCGGTGGCACCGCACGTGGCGCGACCGCGACCGGCTTGAAGGCGCTGCCAGCGATCACCCCGTTGCGCAGGGCGCCTTGCCAGTCGATTTGCTGCCACTGCGCACGCACGATGTCGTAGCCGGTCCTCGCCTGGCGCAGGAGGAGCGACAGGAGCTCGTGCGGCGAGATACCGCCGTAGAGCGGCGCGATCAGCGGCTGCACGATGCTCGCCGTACCGTCGAAGGCGCGCGCATCGCTCCAGTGCTCCATGAAGTGCGTCGCGGGCAGGTGCCAGGTGGCGAGCGCCGAGGTCTCGTCCTCATGGAGCGAGAGATGGACGGAAAGCGGCACGCTCGCCATGGCGCGGGCAAAGTCGAGGTCCGCGGGCGCGTCGTAGACTGGATTGCCGCCGAGCATGACGAGGAGCTCGACCTCGCGCGCGCGCATCGACTCCACGAGCGCATCGAGCGGCGCTGCGTTCACGGCATCGACGAGCGGCAGGTACGCCACCGGCGCGCGCAAATCGGCGTTCAGCCGGTGCACGAGCGCGTGCCCCGCGGGCGAGAGCGACTCGCCGGCGAGGATCACGCCGCGGTTCTCCTGCAGGTCGCGCCAGATCGCGGCGTTCGGCTGCAGGAGCCAAGCCTCGATCTCAGAGCTCCGCAGTGCATAGCGGTGATCGGCCATGGCGCCGGTGAGCGATGGCGCGCTTTCGAATGCGTACAGGCGGCATATGCGCCCGTCACGCGGCGTACGCGCCGCGGCGAACTGGCGCGCGTAATTCAGGCGGAACGGGTGGTCGTCGAGGAAGCGGCTGTCCAGGCTGACGATTACACCGGCTTCTTCGAGGCGGGCAAGCGGCTCGAGCGGTCGGTCGAAGGCGAGGCGCGCGCCTTCGTGGCCGCGCTCGCGATGCAGCGGATCCCAGCGATGCACGCGAGCTTCCGGCAGCCGCTGCAGCAGCGCGGCGAGCTGCGCCGCGAGCGTCGGCGAATCGCACGCGCCGATGAGCACGCGCAGTCCCGCGCCGCGGCGCGCTTCGAGGCGGGAGAGCGATTCGTTCAGGTCTCGCTCGAACTGGATGCGCGTCGCCGGCTGGTCGCGCTTGCGCGGCGCCTTGGAGCGGTCGGGATCCCATAGCTCGAGCACCGACGCCTGCCCGTGCACGCTGGTAGCGCCGGTGCTGCCCGGGTGCGCCGGGTTGCCTTCCACCTTGGTCGGCCGGCCGGTGTTCGACTCGATGAGCAGGCCTTCGGCGGCGCCGACGAAGCTNNNGGCGCTCGCGTAGAAGCGCGGCACGCCGGGCAGCACGTTCTCCGGCTGGTGCGCATAGGGAACGATCGGCTCGGCGGGCGGGCTGCATCCCGCGCTCGCCAGGGCCGCCGACGCCGCGGAAAACTTGAGGAAGTCGCGCCGCGTGAGCTTTATCGGTGGCATGTCGAGCAATCGGTCAGCCGCTGCGTTGAAAGCAGGTGCGGGTTTTCCTGCCGTGGCGCCGGGCCCATGTCGAAAACACGCGCGGGCGGCCTCAGGTGCGGCGCCGGGTCGCGATGGCACGCGAGACACCATTGCATCTCCAGCGAGGCAATGCGCTCGATGCGCGGCATGCGGTCGACGCGCCCATGGCACTCCACGCAGCCGACGCCTTTCGCGACGTGCGCGCTGTGGTCGAAGTACACGAAATCAGGCAGATCGTGCACGCGCGCCCATTTCAACGGCTGCCCGGTGCGCGCGCTCTCGCGCAGCGGGGCGAGCATCGCCGCGTCGGCGAAGAGCTGCGAGTGGCACGTGAGGCAGACATCGGCCGACGGGATGCCGGCGAAGGACGATTTCTCCACCGACCAGTGGCAGTAGCGGCAATCGATGCCGTCGTCACCGACATGGTGCTTGTGGCTGAATGGAATCGGCTGCTGCGGCGAGACAAGGCCACTATGCGCGGGCAGCGCCTTATAGACGGTCAGCCATAGCGCGAGCACCACGGCAAGGAACGCCAGCAGGAAGAGCTTGACGCCGAGGACGACCGGCGGCTCGAAGACCTGAGCCATGTGCTACCGTGGAACGCCCGTTGCTGTGACCCTGCCGTGTCCGCGATCCTGAAGGAAACAAAAAGCGAGCAGAGCCGCACCGGCCTGACCTTTGGCGGCAACCTGCGCGCCGCGGTATTCGGCGTGAGCGACGGCCTCGTGTCCAACACCAGCCTCATCATGGGCGTGTCGGGGGCCTTTGCCGACACGCGCACCGTGCTCATCACCGGCGCGGCCGGCGTGCTCGCGGGCGCGCTCTCCATGGCGGCCGGGGAATATGTGTCGATGCGCTCGCAGCGCGAGCTCTTCGAGCAGCAGCTCGAGCGGGAGCGCGAAGCCCTCCAGACCCGCCCGAAGGAGGAAGTCGACGCGCTCGCGCGGATCTACCATAGCCGGGGCGTACCGCTCGACGTGGCCTGCCGCATTTCCAAGGCGCTGTCCAGGGACGAGCGCAGCGCCCTCGAGACCCATGCACGCGAGCATCTTGGTCTGAACCCGGAGGATCTTGGCTCGCCAGTCGGGGCAGCAGTGTCCTCGTTCGTGTCCTTCGCCCTCGGCGCGACGGTGCCGCTGCTGCCCTTCCTCCTCGGCGGGGGCAACCGTGCGTTCGCCATAGCTACAGTCCTTGCGGCGCTCTCGCTGTTCGCCGTCGGCGCCACGTCAAGCTGGCTCACGGGGCAGGCGCGGCTGCGCGGCGGGCTGCGGCTGGTCGTCGTCGGCGGTGGCGCGGGGGTCATCGCGTTCTTCATCGGCAAGCTGCTCGGCGTGTCGGCGTAGAGATCGGGCCGGGCTGCGCCTTAGATTTCCTTCATCACCTGCGCGTAAGAGAGCATGGCGAAGAGCACCGTGCCGCCGAGGATGTTCCCGGCAAGTACGGGCAGCGTGAAGCCCCGGAGCATCGCGCCGATGCCGAGCTCGCCGTTGGCTATCAGCAGGAACGCCTGCACGCTGCCGGCGACGATGTGCGCGAACTCGCCGACCCCGATCACGTAGGTGATCAGCACGATGACATAGAACTGGGCGCTTTCCGATGCCGGTATCAGCCAGACCATCGCGGCCATGAGGAAGCCTGCGGTAATGCCGCGAAAGCCCATCTCCAGCCAGCTGTATTGCAAGCCGTCGCGGCTCACCTGCAGCATGGCCTCGCGCAGCTCGCTGCCGATCACCGGGGTAAACGTGCAGAAGAGCGCGGCGATCAACGTGCCGGCGAGGTTGGCGCCGAGCACGATGCCCCACATGCGCGTCGCACGGCCGAAGTTGCGGGCGGTCGGCTCGGCCATCACCGGCAGCATCACGGTGATGGTGTTCTCCGTGAAGAGCTGCTGACGGGCGAGCACCACCATGACGAAACCAATGGGGTAGCCGAGGGCCACGACGAGCCGCTGCCAGTCCGCCTCCGGGAGATTCATGCGCAGCATCGCTTCCGCGAGGAGCGAGAAGCTCATCGACAACCCGGCGGCCAGCCCGGACCACCACAGCGAGACCGCCGGGCGCTCCATCTCCTCGTCGCCATAGCGCCGCACGATCTCGTAAATGACTGGCGTACGGGGTGTAGAGCGCTCCTCGATATGCTCGACCTGGCGGGAGGATTTCTCGTCGCCGTCGGCGGCAGAGCGCTTGCCTTTGCGCTCGGCGCTCACGTCTCGCCCACGGCGGTTTTGATCTCGGCGACATTGATGCGCGGTGCCGGCAGCACGGAAGACATGGCGGGCGAGTCTCGCAGGCGTGGGTTACAGCAATGCGGGGCCGGTAAATCGGCCGTCGCACGGTGTGACAGGTGCACCGGCCGTCCGGTTCACGCGGGTCCGCCGTCCAAAAACGTTCCTGCGGCATGCGCCGGTCGCCTACGCGGCGACTTTGCTAGCTGCGGGGCGCTACCCGGACGTCGTTGTAGACGTCGCGTACGCCTTCGACGCCGCGCGCCACGTCCGCGGCGTGACGTGCCTGGTCGTCCGACTGCACGAAGCCCGAAAGCTGTACCACTCCGCGATAGGTGGTGACGTTGATGTCGTGCGCCGGCGCTTCCTTGTCGCGCGCGAGCGCGAGCTTCACCTTGGTCGTGATCGCTGCATCGTCGAAGAATCGACCGGTCGAGCGGCTCGTCGGCTCGGAGGCGCAGCCGGCGAGCTGAGCGGTGCCCAGCGCCGCCGCGAGCGCCAGCACGGTTGCCTGTGCGAGTTTCATTGCAGCTCCTTTCCTGTTGGTAGACAGCGGATCGGCAGCAAGGCGCGCGCCGCGAAACTTAAAGGCGCGTTAAGGTCAACGCATGTCGAGGAGCAGGCCCGACCAGGTGAAGTCGCGCGCGCCATAGCCCTCTCCGGTGAACGGGTTGTAGTACTCGCGAAAGCCGCTTTGCTTCACGGCGCGCCAGAGCGCCCGGCGCAGCCGCCTCGCCTGGGACTCGTAGCCGCGACGCTTGAGCGCGTGATAGAGGAACCAATTGGGAAATGCCCACATCGGTCCGCGCCAGATATAGGGCGTTTCGCCCGCATAGAAGGACGGATCGCAAAGGGCGACGGTCGGCAGCGGCAGGGCGGCAGCGAACTCCCGCTCGTTTGCGAAATGGGCGTGCATCACCCGTTCGACGGTCGCATCGTCGACCTCGTCGAGCGCCAGCGGGAAAAAGATCGAGGGCGTGAGAATGCGCAGCGGGCGGCCGCCGGGCTCGTGCAAGTCGAAGAAAGCGGCCGCTTCGTCGTCATACATCTTCTCGACAATGGCCCGGGCGACGCGCTCACGGCGCTGGCGATAGGGCGCAGGATCATCGCCCGTGATCGGCGCGAGGCGCTCCATTGCGGCGAGGTCGAGCGCGTAAGCGGTGTTGAAGCCGACGTCCTTGACCAGGAAGCGCGAGCGCTGCCGTATGCGTTCGAGATCGTAGCGGCGCACGAAGTTATGCCAATCGACGCTCACCACCTGCCAGAAGTAGCGGCTCGTATAGAGATGGCGCGGCGTGCGCCTTTTGCGGTGACCCACGACCGGGTCGTAGGAGGGCTTCCAATCCATGCCCGACTCGAATGGGCTGATGATGCTCAGCAGTCCGTCGCCGTGGAAGTCGCGCTTCTGGGCGAGCCAGCCGTGATAGCCACGGATGGGCGCGTAGAGCTCGCCGAGGTACACGCGATCCCGGGTCGCCGCATAGATACGCTCGAGTGCCTGTGCGACGAACGGCGGCTGCACCAGCTCGCTCGTGTGCGGCCGCAGGTCCTGCCAGCTTGGGCGCGCCTGCACAATGTCGGTCGGCCGCCCGGGCAGCACCTGCTTCCAGAAGATCATGTGGCCGACGAAGCCGTCCGCCCGCTGCATGGCGAAGAGGCTGCGCAGGCCTCGCTTGGCGATGTCGTGCTCGCCCAGATGCAGGAGGATGAAGATGTGGAAGCAGGTGTCCCAGAACCACTGGAACGGATAACGTCCGGGCGCGGGACGGATGTAGCAGTATTCCTGGCCCAGGAGGCCCGAGTAGCCTTCTTTCAGGTGCCGGCGCAGCAGCGCCCGCACGTTGGTGCGCAGGCCTTCCCACGGCTTCTCGTCCACCGCCGGCGGCGGGAGCTCACGCGCCGTATGTAGCATCTACTTGCCGAGCTGAATGAGCGCGAGCCCGGTTTCCGGATCGTGCACCTTCTGCAATGCCGCCGGCGACTGGATGAGCAGCACCTCCAGCGTTGGCCGCACGCGGCCTTCGAGCAGATGCCCGCCGTGCGCGCTGCCGTTGCGCTTGCCAAGGACGATGTGCGCGTGAAGCTTGGGCTCACCCTTCGGCCCGAGCGCGATGTCGCCCAGGAGCGCGAGCACCTCCATCTGCTCGCGCATCGGGATGCGCTGGTACTCCTTCTTCTCCCAGTCGAAGTAGCCGAGCACCACCTCGCTGAAAGCGCCGATCGCCGACAGGCGCGCCGCGCGGATCTGGTGCTGCTTCGCGAACGCGTTGATCAGGCTGACCGGCTCGTCGCCTTGGTCGAAGATGAGCGCGTAGGTGCGCTCGGATCCGGCGTTGAGCATTTTGGAGCGCATGATCTACCCCGCTGGAAAGGCCATCGTGCTGAGAAGCGCGAGCGCGGCCTGGCGCGAATCCAAGCGCGTGTGCTGCACGACGATCGGCACGTCACTCTCGATCACGCTCGAATAGTCGGTATCGCGCGGCACCCGCGCCGGGTCCTCGAGGTCGTTGAAGCGCACGTGCCGTGTCCGTCGGGGCGGCACGGTGACGCGGTAGGGACCGGCCGGTTCGCGGTCGCTGAAGAAAATGGTGATGCGCACCTGCGCTTCGCGATCGCCTGCGTTCAGGATGCAGGCCGTTTCGTGGCTTTCGAAGGCGCGTCCCGAGCCGGTGCCGGAGCCGGGAATGTAGCCCTCCGCGATCACCCAGCGCGTCTTGCCGATCGTCGCCATGCTCTAGCTTCCTCCCGCCAGCGCGAGCACCTCGGCGAGGTGCAGCGGCCGGCGCCCCGCGAGCTCCTCGATCTGGGCGCGGCAACTGAAGCCGTTGGCGAGGATTAGCGTGTCGGCCGCCGCCGCCTTTACCGCCGGCAGTAGCACGCGCTCGGCGCATTTGACCGAGACGTCGTACTTGGCGGCCTCGAAGCCGAACGAGCCCGCCATGCCGCAGCAGCCGGAGTCGAGCACCTCGAAGTCCAGGCCCAGCCGCTTCAAGAGCTCGCGCTCGGCGTCCATCTTCAGCACCGCCTGGTGGTGGCAGTGCCCGTGCACCACGGCTTTCTTCGCCACCCGGCCGAAGGGAAAACGCGGCGCCTTGTGCAGCAGGAATTCCGAGAGCAGCTGGACCTGCGATGACAGGCGCTTCGCCTGCTCGTCGTGGGCAAATAGGTTGGGCAATTCCTCGCGGAAGACCGAGACGCACGCCGGCTCGAGGCCGATGATGGGCGTGCCGGCGCGGATGTCGGCATCGAGCGTGTCCATGATGCGCTGCAGGTACTCGCGGGCGGAATCCAGCAGCCCGAATTCATATAGCGGCCGCCCGCAGCACAAGGGCCGCGGTGGCACATGCACTTCGCAACCCGCGCGCACCAGCGCCTGGCGGCGGCGCGTGCGATGTCGGGATGGAAAAAGTTATTGAAGGTGTCCGGCCAGAGGATCACCTTCATCCCGCTGCCGGCGCGCCGGAAGGTGCGGGTGAACGGCCGCGCGGCAAAGGCGGGCAGGTTGCGCTGCCGCGGGATGTCGAGGAGCCACTTCGCCGGGCGCGTGTTGGCGAAATAGGAAGCAAGCCGCGGCGCGTGGCTCGCGAGCCGCGACCACTTGTCGATATAGCCGAACGCGTAGGCGTTGAGCGGGCGCAGGTGTCCTTCGTAGTAGTGCGCGAAGAATTCCGCCTTGTACGTGGCCATGTCGACCTGCACCGGACACTCGCCCTTGCATCCCTTGCAGGAGAGGCAGAGGTCGAGCGCCTCCTTCACGTGCGAGTCCCGCCAACCGCCGATCACGTCGCCGTTCAGGGCTTCCCACAGGAGCCGGGCGCGCCCGCGCGTCGAGTGCATCTCGTCCCGGGTAGCCATGTAGCTCGGACACATGACGCCGGATTTTTTGCGGCATTCGCCGACGCCGACGCAGCGCAGCGCCGCCCGCGCCGGGTCGCCTGCGTCATTCGGATATTGGAACCACGTCTTGATGCTAGGCGGGTCGTAGCGCGTGCCCAGGCGCAAGTTCTCGTCCGCGCGGTAGGCGTCCACCACCTTGCCCGGGTTCATCTTGTTGCCCGGGTCCCAGATGCGCTTGAACTCGCGGAACGCCTGCAACAAGCGCTCGCCGTACATGATCGGCAGCAGCTCGGCCTTCGACTGGCCGTCGCCATGCTCACCGGAAATGGAGCCGCCGAGGCTCACCACCAGGCGTGCGGCATCATGCAGGAAGGCGCGAAACTTCGCGATGCCGGGCGCCGTCTCCAGGTCGAAGTCGATGCGCGTGTGCACGCAGCCCTGGCCGAAGTGGCCGTAGAGGTCGCACTCGTAGCCGTAACGCTCGAAGAGCTGGCGCAGCTCGCGCAGGTACTTGCCGAGATTCTCGGGCGGCACGGAAGAGTCTTCCCAGCCTTCCCAGGTGATCTTCTTCTGCGGCACATGCGCCGTCGCACCGAGGCCCGACTCGCGCACCTGCCAGATCTGCTTCTCCTTCGGCGGGTCGTCGTAGAGGTGCATGCGCGGCGCATTGGGCGATCGCTTGAGCGCGGCCATCGCGGCGCGCGCCTTGTTGTCCGCGTCCTCCTTGTCCTTGCCGCCGAACTCGACCAGCAGCCACCCGCCGCCGTCGGGCAGCAGCTTCTCGTTGCCCGGATGCAGGTGCACCATCTTCATATCGGAGATCAACCGGTCGTCGAGACCTTCGAGCGCGATCGGTCCGTGCTTCATCACCTCCGGCACATGGTCGCCGGCGCAATAGACATCGTCGTATGCGAGCACCAGAAGCGAGCGGGCGGGCGGGTTCTCGAGCAGACGCAAGGTCGCTTCGAGCACCACTACGCAGGTGCCCTCCGAGCCGACGAGGGCGCGCGCGACGTTGAAGCCGTTCTTCGGCAGGA
>C688J18823_10001845_pt1 | contig 13207 bp, 10 predicted proteins | sample HopSoiMetagenom1_FD_18823 | JGI IMG/M metagenome (IMG submission 18823)
ACGCGGTCGTTGGACCGGACGCGATCCGCGAGGCGGTCGCGCCGGCGATGGGTGAGATCCGCAACCTTCGCATACCGATCATGCACCTCGTCCAGGACGGTGACGTGGCCATCTGCGAGGCGCGCTTCCTGAGCGAGCTTGCCAGTGGCGAGGGTCGCTTTGACTTCGATTTCGCGATGGTGATCGAAGTGCTCGACGGCAGGATCACGCGGCTTCGCGAGTACTTCGACACGCGCCCTTTGGTGCCGTGACGCACGACTCGCCGACGCGCAGCATGCAGCCGCTGCACTACACGGTGCGCCGCTCTCCGTACTTCGAACGGACGGTCGAGCTCGGCGCCGTCGAGTTCATGGTCTACAACCACACCTACATGCCGCTCGACTACGGCCGTGATCCGCGGACCGACTACGACGCCATGGTTGAGCGGGTGACGCTGTGGGACGTCGGTGCCGAGCGACAGTGCGAGCTAAGGGGGCCGGACGCTGTGCGGTTCGCGGATTACCTGAGCCCCCGGCGGCTGGACGATCTGCCGGTCGGCGGGTGCCGCTTTACGCCCGTGTGCGACGAGAACGGCGAGATCATGGCCGACTGCGTCGTTCTGCGGCCATGGGAGGACGTGGTCTGGTTCTCGCACGGCGACGTTGATCTCGAGCTCTGGGGGCACGGCCTTGCCCTGGCGGGCGGTTTCGACGTGCGCGTCAGCGAGGCCGACGTCCCACCGATGCAGCTTCAGGGGCCGCGTGCGCTCGACGTGCTGGCGTCGCTCTGTGGCGCCGACCTGGCCCGGTTGCCACGCTTTCGGTGCGTCGAGACGACGGTCGACGGCGTGCCGGCCGTCGTTTCGTCGACCGGCTGGAGCAAGGAGCCCGGCTTCGAGATCTACCCGCTGGGCAGCCGGCGCTCGGCCGATATCTGGGACGCCATCGCCGATGCCGGGGCGCCGCATGGCCTCCTCGTGACGGGGCCGAATGTGGTGCGTGCGGTGGAGCAGGGCATCACCGACACCCAGTACCGGATGAACTCGGGGATGAACCCGTTCGAGGCTGGTATCGGCTCCCTGCTCGACCTCGACCGCCCGTCGTTCGTCGGCCGTGACGCCCTGCGGCATGTCGCAGCGGAGGGCCCCGCCCGCGTCACCGTCGGTCTGGCCGGGGCGCGGGGTGACGAGTCGATGCCCTGGCTGACCGATTTCTGGCCGCTCGAGCTTCCCGACGCCACGCCGGTCGGCGTCGTGCGCTGGGCTGTGTATTCGTTCGCCCTCGAGCGGCCGATCGCTATCGCGCTCGTCAACCGTGCTCACGCAGAGCAACCCGGGTTCGTCCTGCAGGCGCCGGCCGGCCCGATCGCTATGACCCGCCATCGGTTCCCGTTCGTTGAAGCGACAGCGACCTGAACGACCGCCGAACACGCCTGCCTACCTACATGGCTCCGTGCGTCACCGCCACCTTTCGATCCTGCAGCTCCTGATACGTGACCGGCTGATACCGCGACTCCGCCCCGTCCGTCACGATCGGCTCGATCAGGGCGGAGGACGCCGGGTTGTAGAAGAACGCGATCGACTGCCGCCTGCTCCCGGCGGCGAGCGCGTCCGGGGGCGTCACGACGCGGTGCACCGTCGAGACGAAGCGGTCGTTGCTCCAGACGCTCATCGCGTCGGCGATGTTGATGACGAAGCAGTCGTCCAGGCCTTGCACGTCGATCCACTCCCCGTCCCTGCTCTTGACCTGCAGTCCGCCCGCCGAGTCCTGTGACCGCAGGATCGTCAGGCACCCGTAGTCGGTGTGCGCGCCCGCTCGCATCTGCATCGGCAGTGCCCCGATCTGCTCCGGGTAGTTGATCGCCCGCAGGTAGCTCGCGCCGCCGTTTGCTGGAAACAGCGCGTCGAGCAGGCTGCCCGGCTGCCCAAGCGCTTGGACGAGCACCCGTCGCAGCTGGTCGCCCAGTCCCAACATCGCCTGGAAGTAGCTCTCCATCGCCGGGCGTAGCGCGGCCGGCTCCGCCGGCCATGGCCGCCCGCCGTCCGCAGGCCCAAAGCCGATCGATTCCTTCAGGTCGCCCGGCGTCTTTATACCCAGCCCGGCCGCGAGCGCCTCCTCCTGGAACGGGTAGTACTGCGGGAGGTTGGGGATTAGCCTCTGCCTGTCGCCCAACGCCAGCGCGCGCTTCTCGGAGTCGGGCCGGTCGAAGAAGGCTCGCGCAGACATCCACGCATCCTGAATCACTCCATCCGGCACGCCGTGGTTCGTTATCGTGAAAAAGCCAATCTGCTCGCACGCGGCTCCCACCTGCTCGACCAGCTCCACCTCGGACAGCCGCATGTCCACCACCGGAATGCTCATACCACCCTCCCGTAGAACAGCCGCTTCGTCAGCTCGTTCAGCCGCATCCCCGGCTCGTGACCGTACGCGAGCACTGCGTTCACCCGCACCCGCTGCCCTTCGACCAGGCTCACCCGGTGCAGCGACCGCCGGCCGCGAAACAGGGTGAGCGTTCCCGGCTGGGGGTGCAGCGAGACCACCTGGTCGCTTCGTCCTTCAAGCACCGCCGCCACCAGCTCTGGCCGCTCATCGGCCTCCGACCGCACGTTCGGCACGTACTGGAACGCCCCCCCGCGCTCCGCGGTCTGCAGCATCAGCGTCACCGCGAACTCGCTTCGGTCGAAGTGCCACGCGAGCGTGTCGCCCGGCTGCATGTACGCGTATCCCAGTGCCGCCAGCGGGTCGTCCAGCCGGTACAGCTCGTCAAACCCGAGCACCGCGGCCATGAACCGCAGTGTCTCCTCGTCCTCGTACAGCCGCCGGATTGGCGACGAGCCCGGTATCTGGTCGTAGGCGATCTGCTTCTTGGACGAGCGTAGCCGCATCCCGCGCGGGTCGCCGGCCGGCGCGCCCTCATCGATCGGTTCGAAATAGACGGTGTGCTCCTCGTCGGTGGCGAACCAGTCGCCGGCCAGGGACGCCGTTTCGCCCACCGCCTCCTCGACCGCCTGTGCATGTACGAAGCCGGGCAGCTCGCACACACCGTCGCGCGCAAGCCGCTCGTGCAGATCGGCCACCAGCCCAGCGTGGTCGGTCGGATAGCGATCCCGGTCGATGACGTCGCTCACGGCGTGACGCTACACCAGATCGCGCGGGATTCGAAACTGCCAGGTGCGGCTACACACCGTCTCGCCGGCCGTGCGTGCCACCAAACGCGTTCCGATCTCGAACGCTTCGGCGTCGGAGCGCATCGAGCTCGACACCAGGACCTCCGCCTCCCAGCCGTTACGGCTGATCCGCACCTGCCGCGCGCTTTCGATGGAGGCCGACAGGGGATCGCCGTCGGTGATCGTGTAGACGTCCGGCCCGCTCCAGTCGATGCGCGCTCCGCCTTCAACCTGGAGGTCGAAGTCGTGTGGGATGTGCGTCAGCCGGCGCATCGCGCCAAGGTGCTCGACCGCCCGCTGGCCGGATCGTGACCGCGCGTGCGTGTGTGTCAGCTCGGGCGCCGACTCGGGGTGCCGCGCGGGCGTGTGCCCATCCNCGGCCGACGGGTCCCGCACCGGCAGCTCGAGCACCGACGCCGGCCCCGAGTGGATCGTCAGCGTCACGCGCTCGGGTGATGGCCACAGCCACGGCCATGACCCCGTCGCGATCGCCAACCGAAGCCGCTGCCCCGCCGCGACCGCTTGACCGAGCGACTGCAGCTCGATCGTCACGTCGTACACTCCTCCTGGCTTCAGTGGCTCCGGCTGCTCGTGCGAGGCCCGGTGGGCAAGGTTGAGCATGCCGGTCGTCAGCAGCGCTGAGCTTCCGTCCTGCGACACCGCGTTCAGTCGCACGGCCAACTGCGCGAGCGGCCGGTCGCTCTCCACCCGCACTCGCAGGCGGGGCCGTCCCAGCAGCTCCAACCGCCGCTTCAGAGGCGCCGTCGTGAAGCACAGCGACATAGCCTCCTCGCCGCGCTGGTCGGGCGCCCAGTCGCCGTTGTTTCCGAACGGGCACCAGAACCCGCCCTCCATGCCGGCGTGCACGGGTGAGCAGACCGTCGGCCGCCCGGGCGCGTTGCTTCCGAGCACGCCTTCTCCGCCGAGCGCAAGCGACCAGGCCTCCCGGTGGGGCGGCGGCCACAGGCTCTCCGATACCCACCGCCCCGGCCGCTCCGGGTAGAACGTGGCCGGCGGCGCGGGCTCCTGCATCCATGCCAGCAGCAGCGGCTCGTCCTGCACGCCCGTCGGCTGGCCGCGCAGCCACTCGTCCCACCAGCGCAGGCATTCCTGGAGGAATCCGATCGCCGGCCCCGGCGCCACGGCCTCGTGCGGGTAGGCGTGTGACCACGGCCCGATCAGCCCGCGCCGCGGCACCGAGAGCCGCTCCAGCATCCGAAGCACGGTGTCGCGGTACCCATCCGACCAGCCGCCGATCGCCATCACAGGGCACTGGATCGCGCCGTAGTCCTCGCAGACCGATCCGTGCCGCCAGTAGGCGGTACGGCGCTGGTGCTTCATCCACGGCTCGATCATCGGCCGCGCCGCCTTGAGCCGCTCGAGCCACATCTCGCGCCAGCACTCTCCGAGCACCGCCGGATCGGGTGGAAGCGTCGCGTAGGCCAGCATCGACGTCGCCCAGCTGTGCTGCGTGTCCGCCAGGAGTGAGCCGCCGACGTAGTGGACGTCGTCTGAGTAGCGGTCGTCGGTCGACATGCACGAGATCACGGCCCGCAACGCCGCCGGCCGCCGCGACGCCACCTGCAGCGCGTTGAACCCGCCCCACGAGATCCCGATCATGCCGACCGCGCCGTCGCACCAGTCCTGCGCCGCGATCCACGAGATCACCTCGATGGCGTCGTCCTGCTCTTGGATCAGGTACTCGTCGATCAGCACACCGTCGGAATCGCCCGTGCCGCGCAGGTCGACGCGCAGGCACGCGTACCCGTGCTGCGCGAACCAGGCCATCCGGCCCTCGTCGCCCGGCGCGGTGATGTCGTCCTTGCGGTAGGGGATGTACTCGAGGACAGCCGGGGCCGGCGTTCCCTCCGGCAGCCACAGCCGTGCCGAGAGACGGCAACCGTCCGCCAGCGGGATCCAGGCATGCCGCGGCGCGCTCAGCCGAGGACCTCCATGTCGGCCAACCACGCCCTTGACGGCGTGGCGAGTTCGCTCGAGCAACTGCTGGTCGGCATCAGAGGTTCACCGCTACCGCTCACCTACGATCCACGCCGCCTCCGCCGGCCAGGACACGTTCACCCTGTCTCCAACGGCCGCCGGCTCCCCGCCGCCCACCGTCGCACGCAGCCGCCCCAGCTCCTGCGTCTCCAACTCCAGGTGCTTCGCAGGGCCTACATACGAGACGTCCGTGATCGTCGCGGGCCACCCCTCGTCACCCAGCCGTAGGGACTCCGGACGCACGATCAGCGTCACGGCCGCCCCCGTCGCCAGCCCCTCCGGCCCACGCGCTCGCACGTCATACCCGGACCCGGATTTCAGGGTGTAGCGGCCCTCGCCGAGCGCCTGCTTGACCGCCGCTTCCGTCCGGTTGGACGCGCCGACGAAGTCGGCGGTGAAGAGGGTCGCAGGCTGTCGGTACACGTCCTCCGGCGTCCCCACCTGCTCGAGGCGCCCCTCGTGCATCACCGCCACCCGGTCGGACATCGAGAACGCCTCCTCTTGGTCGTGCGTCACGTACATGAACGTGATCCCGACCCGCCGCTGCACCGCCTTCAGCTGCCCCTGGAGCTCCTTCCGCAGCTTCAGGTCGAGGGCCCCCAGCGGTTCGTCCAGCAACAGCACCTTGGGGTGCTTGACCAGAGCCCGTGCCAGAGCCACCCGCTGCTGCTGGCCGCCCGAGAGCTGTGAGGGCTTCGACCGCTCGCGGCCGGTGAGCTGCACCAGGGCGAGCATCTCGGCCACCCGCTCCCGAATCTCCGCCTTCGGCCGGCGCTCCTCGATCAGCCCGAACGCGACGTTGTCTGCCACGTCGAGATGCGGGAAGAGCGCGTAGCTCTGGAACACCGTGTTGACCGGGCGGCGGTAGGGCGGCCGCCGCGTGATGTCCTCGCCGCCGACCTCGATCGTCCCCGAGTCGGGATGCTCGAGGCCGGCGACCATGCGCAGCGTCGTCGTCTTGCCGCACCCGCTCGGCCCGATCAGCGAGAAAAAGCCACCTTCCGGGATGTCCAGGTCGAGGCTCTGTACCGCCACGAGGTCGCCGAACGTCTTTCGCAGCGCCTGAAGCCTGACAGCCCCCGTCTCCACTATTGCCGCACCTCCGGCAGCGCGAGCGCCTTACGCGCCCCGCGTCCCATCTGGGTCACCGCGATGAACCCGATCGCGAACATCGACACGGTGAACAGCATCACCAGCATCCCAATCGCGTTGATCTCGGGGGTGATCCGGAACCGGATCATGGAGAGCAGCACTACCGGCAGCGGCGCCGTCCCGGCACCCGTCAGGAAGTAAGACGTGACCACGTCATCGAAGGAAAACGTGAACGCCAGCAGGCCCGCCGCAACGATCCCAGGCAGCAGGCCGGGTAAGGTCACCCGCCGGAACACCCGCCATGGGTTTGCGCCCAGGTCGGACGCCGCGTCCTCCAGCGCCGGATCCAGCGTCGCCACGCGCGCCTGAATGATCAGAGTCGCATATGCGCTGTTCCAGACGACGTGACCGATCACCACAGCGGTCGTACCCAGAGGGAATTGGATCTTCGAGAAGAGCAGAAACAGCGCCACGGCGAACACGACCTCGGGCAGCATGATGCGAAGGTAGGTCAGCCCGTCGAACGTCCTGCGCGCCCGCGGCGAGGCGCGTCGCCACCACAGCGCGCCGGTGACGGCCAGTACCAGGGAGATTGCCGTCGATCCAAGCGCGATCGTCATCGTCTGCTTGACGCCGCTCTGAACGGTGCCGTTGTGCGCCGCCTGGCTGTACCAGTGCGTCGTGAAGCCCTTCCAGCTGACCAGCAGCGTGTCCGAGTTGACCGAGTTGATCGCCACGATCACGAGCGGAGCCCACAGGAAGACGATCACGGCCAGCGCGATCAGCCCGCTGAACCAGTGTCGACGCAGCCTCATACCGGCGCTCGCCTCTGCACGACCCGTGCGAGCACGAGCGCGGCTGCCATCACGGCCATCAGCGCCACCGCGATCGCGGAGCCGAACGGGTAGTCGCCGACCGAGAGGAACTGGTCGGTGATCACGTTCCCGAGCATCAGCGTCTTCCCGCCGCCCAGGATCTCGGGAATCACATACTCGCCGAGCGCTGGAATGCCGACGATGATGCACCCGACCGCAACTCCCGGCATCGCCAGCGGCAGCGTGACGCGCCGGAACGTGCGCCGCGAATTCGCGCCCAGATCGCCGGCCGCGTCGATCAGCGCGTAGTCGATCCGCTCGAGCGAAACGTAGATCGGCAGCACCATGAGGGGCAGGTAGGAGTAGACGATGCCAAGCGCGATCCCCTTGGGCCGGTAGAGGATGTTCAGCGGCCCGCTCCAAACGTGCAGCGTGTGCAGCACGTCCTCCAGAGGCCCCCCGTTGTCGATCAGGTTGACCATCGCGTAGGTGCGCACGATGAAGCTCGACCAGAACGGCACGATCACAAGCACCAGAAGCAGCCGCTGCCACCGGGCCGGTTGGCGGCTTATGAAGTAGGCCAGCGGGAAGCCGAGGAGCAGGCAGCCGATCGTGGCCGTCAGCGAGAGGAAGATCGACCGCGTCAGCGTGTCGAAGTAGAGCGGATCGTGGATCTGGCGGTAGTTGGAAACGGTCCAGCCGTAGCTGATGTCGTAGGTGACCAAGCTGATCGTCGCGAAGGAGTAGACGACGATCAGGCCGAGCGGCACCAGGAAAAAGAGCACCATCCAGGCCAGCGTCGGCAGCGCCAGCACGCTCCGCAGCGCCCGGCCGGCGTAACGCATCGTCACCCGGACCGGCTCAGGCCGACTTGAACTGATCCCATATCTTGTTGTACGTGGCCGTCGCTTCGCCCAGGTAGTTCTCGAACTCGACGTTGGCGAGCGTGGCGGGATCCACGATCAGCGCAGGGTTGCCCGAGATCGACTTCTTGATGTACGGCGTGGCCGTGTTCGACACGAACGCCGTGCCCGTCGTGTTGACAAAGTCGGCGTACTGCCTGGGCTCGAGGAAGAAGTTGAAGAACTCCTCGAGCACTCCCAGCTGGGGCGTGTCCTTGACGGCGAAGAAGCCCTCCAGGTAGGCGGTCGCGCCCTCGCTCGGCAGCACCCACTTGATGTTCGAGTTCTCCGCCTGAGCCAGAGCGATGTCGTAGTCCCAGTCCATGGCGATCACGTATGACCCCTTGGCCAGCCCGGCGCCGATGTTGTAGCTCTTGAGCGCCTGGAGATGTGGCTTGATGTCGAGCAGCGCCTGCAGCGCCTGTTGGAGCTCCCCATCGTCGGTGGTGTTGGCCGAGAAGCCCTTGTACTTCAGCGCCGAGCCGATGCAGTCGCGGTCGAGGTCGGTGAATACGATCTTGTTCGAGTACTTCTCGGCCAGGTTCCAGACGTCGGCCCAGCTGGTGATGCCCTCAGGGACAAGGTCAGCGCGGTAGCCGATGCCGGTCTTGCCGTAGTCGGTGGGGATGCCCTGTGGGTAGCCTTTGCGGAACTTGTCGTCGACGTTCGCGATGTTGGGGATCTTCGACCAGTCGAGCGGCTCGATGATGCCCGCCGCCATGCCCTGGCCGACAGCGGCCACGTCGCCGAGCGCAGCGTCGTATGTGGATAGGTTGGCCTTGATCGCGGGCACGATCGACCCGCTCGAGATGGAACTGAGCGATGCCTGCTTGATGTCGGCGCCCGGGTACTTGGCCTTGAACTCTGCGATGGTGTCTTTTCCCATCCAGCCGTCGTAGTTGAGGAGGACTGCGGTTCCGGTCGGCGGCGCGCTCGACCCGCCGCCGCTGCTGGACGATCCGCTACTGCCGCCGCAGGCCGCGACGAGGGCGCTCATGGCCGGAAGCGCGACGCCCATCTGGGCCGCGCGGGTCAGCAGATCGCGGCGACGCAACGTGCGGGCCGGGGACGGGCGATACTGGTCGGTCATTTCGGAACCTCGTTCAGCTCGGCGGTTATGCGATCCTACCGGTTGGCCGTGCCGGTACGCTAACGTCGGCGTAATGGCGGGACGAAAGGGTGCTCACGCGACTGGCGAACGGCCCGAGCCGGTCGTTCCGCTCGGCGTCATGCGGCACGACAACGTCTGGATCCCGCTCGCCGACGGCACGCGTCTGGCCGCTCGCATCTGGATGCCAGAGGGTGCTGCGCAGACGCCCGTTCCGGGACTGCTCGAGGCGATCCCCTACCGCAAGGACGACACCACCTCGGTCGCCGACGCCGGTCGCCACGGCTACTTCGCCCAGCACGGGTACGCCTCGGTGCGCGTCGACATCCGCGGCAGCGGTGATTCCGGAGGCCTCCTCCTCGACGAGTATCTCGCCCAGGAGCAGGACGACCTGGTCGAGATCATCGACTGGATCGCCGCCCAGCGCTGGTGCGACGGCTCCGTCGGCATGTTCGGGTACTCATGGGGCGGCTTCGCGGCGCTTCAGGCAGCCGCCCGACGTCCGCCCGCGCTCAAAGCGATTGTCAGCGTCGCCTCGACCGACGACCGCTACGCCGACGATGTCCACTACATGGGCGGCTGCCTGCTCGCGTACTACCTGCTGTCGTGGGCAACGACCATGCACATGTACGCCGTGCTACCACCCGACCCCGAGGTGGAGGATGCGTGGCTCGACGTCTGGCGGGCGCGCCTGGAGGGCGCTCGTCCGATGATCGAGCCGTGGTTGACGCACCAGCGCCGCGACGACTACTGGCGGCACGGCTCCATCTGCGAGGACTACGCAGCGGTCGAGTGCGCCGTCCTGCTGGCGGGCGGCTGGGCCGACGGCTACCGAAACGCGGTCTTTCGCATGCTCGAGCACCTCACGTGTCCCCGCAAGGCTGTGATTGGCCCCTGGTCGCACCACTTTCCCAACGACGCGATCCCGCCCGGGCCCGCGATCGGCTTCCTACAGGAGTGTGTGTCCTGGTGGGATCGCTGGCTGAAGAACGAGCACAACGGTGTCATGGACGAGCCGATGCTGACCAGCTGGATGCAGGACGCCGTGCAGCCGCGGCCCAGCTACGCAGAGCGGCCCGGCCGTTGGGTGGCCGAGCCGTCGTGGCCGTCGCCGAACGTCGCCATTCGGTCCCTGTCGCTGGGCGCCGACGGCATCGACCGCGGCGGCGACCGCCCGCTGCTGGTGCGAAGCCCGCAGTCGACCGGCGTCGATGCCGGCGACTGGGATCCGTTCGGCAACCCAGCCGACCTGCCGCCCGACCAGCGCGCCGAGGACGGGCGCTCGCTCGTCTTCGACAGCCTGCCGCTCGACGAGGACGTTGCGATCCTGGGCCTCCCGGCCGTGCGGTTCGAGCTGGAGGCCGACCGGCCGCAGGCGATCGTGGCGGTGCGGCTCTGCGACGTCTCACCCGACGGCGCGTCCGCCCTGATTACGCGAGGCCTGCTGAACATCTCCCACCGCCATGGCCACAGCGATCCACGGCCGATCGTGCCCGGCGTGCGCGAGCGAGTGACGGTGCAGTTGAAGGCGATCGGCCAGATCGTGCCGGCCGGCCACCGTTTGCGCGTCGCTGTGTCGACCAGCTACTGGCCGTGGGCATGGCCATCACCCGAGCACGTCACCCTGACCGTTCATGGCGGTACGCTCGAGCTGCCGGTCCGCGCCCCGTGGCATGACGAGCCGGTGCCCACATTCGCAGGCCCGGAGCAGGCGCCGGTGCCCGAGACCGAGACGCTTGCGTTCGAGCCGGGCGACCACACGGTTTCACGCAGCATCGGGCGAAACAGCTCGCAACTGATCCACAGCTACCCGGCCTTTCACACCCGCTACGCGGAGACCGGCATGGAGATGCGCTCGCGCGAGCCTGACACGTTCACGATCGACGAGGACGATCCGCTGTCTGCCCGGATCCAGTGCGAGCGGTCGGTGACGGTTGCGCGCGGCGACTGGAACGTCACCATCGAGGCCCGAAGCACGATGCAGGCGGACGCCGGGTCATTCCTGGTGACGGCCGATCTGCGAGCATTCCACGACGGCCGGGCGGTGCACGCCGGTGCATGGTCGTTCCGCGTTCCGCGCGACGGCGTCTGAGCTATCAGACGGCGACGCCCACGTGCAGCATCGCCGGACATGGAGGGCTCGAATCGCGCCGCGCCCACCTGCTGGTTGCCGGCCCGCTCTCGCTCGGGGGTTCGCACCAGTACGCCCTTGTCCCGTGACCCTGTACGGTGATGTCACGCACCGTCTGCGGCGGCCATCTCGGCCCGCCCGAGACGCCGTTCGGCAGCCCCACGCGTGGCGCGGATCATCAACCGAGAGGTTTCACCTGGACGACCACGTCCGGTTATCCGCTACAGGTTGGCTAGGAGCCACGATGGCCCCCGAAGAGTCTGAATGCGGTAGCGGTGGTGACGCCATAAACGAGGTGATATGACCAGTCCTTGGCAAGCGTTTCGTTGTCGTATTCCCACGGCGGGTCATAGATCCCAATCGCGGGCAGCGCGGGGTACGCGTTGCCCCAAACGAGGCTGCCAAAGCCAGCACCCGCGAGGAGTGGATTGACGGAGGCACCGCCCACGGCGACGCCGTAAAGCGCCCCCCAACCGGTTCCGTAAGACGCGAGTGGTTCGTGCGTCGAAGCCGACTCGCGATCCGGCCGCGGAGCAATGAGACGGCGCCGCCGGGCCGCCGCCATAGTCTGTGTCGTCATCGTCGCGCCGACCGGCCTGCTCGCCGTTGTCGCTGCGGTCGCCAGCCTCCGGGCCAGCAACGCGCTGCTCGTCCCACACCCGGTGGCGACGCGGTATGGCCAGCTTGACCCGACCATGGCATACGGCCTGCCGTTCACGACCGTGCACGTCGCCGAACCGCTGGGGCAGGCGCCGGCGTGGTACGTCCGCGGCCGCACCGCCACCTGGGCGGTCATAGTTCACGGTATGGGCGCACCGCAGGCCGAAGCGCTGCCGATGCTGCCGCTGCTGCACTCACAGGGAATCGCCGCGCTCGTCATCACCTACGGCAACGATCCGGGTGCACCGCGCAGTCCGGACGGCCTCAGCCACCTAGGCGCGGATGAGTGGAGGGATCTCGACGCCGCCGTCGGCTATGCGGTCGCGCATGGCGCCGCACGCGTCGTCCTGGTCGGCTACAGCATGGGCGGTGAGATCGTCTGCAACTTCCTGCGTCGCTCCGCATCCGCGGGACGGGTGGACGCCGTGGTGCTCGACAGCCCGGTTCTGGAATGGGGCGGTCCTTTGGCAACGGCGGCCGCACGGACGTCGCTGCCCTGGCCACTGGTCGGGGCGGCCGAGCGCGTCGTCAGCTGGCGCACGGCGGTGGACCTGGACGACCAGGATCAGCTGCGCCACTCGACGGAGTTCAGAGTGCCCATGCTGCTCCTGCAGGCAACTGCCGATCCCGTGACTCCGATCGCCGACAGCCGCGCGTTCGCGACCCGAAACGGAAACGTGCAGCTCGTCGAGTTCCCAGACGCCGGCCACGCCGAGGAATGGCAGTCAGATCCCGTGCAATACAACCTCGCCGTGCGCAGCTTCTTGGCCGGCGTTCCCCGAGTTGATTGAGGGCCGCGGCAGCCGATCGACAACCACCGCTGGGATCGATAACGCGGCACAGTCGGCCCTCATCGCAGCACCGGCATGCGAGGCGCTCGGGGACGAACTTGGGGCGGTAGCCTTCAATCGGTAACTCGGTAGAGACGCCAGCGGTCGGGGATGCCCTTGAGAGCGTGTTCCCCGGAGTCTTCGAACGCGAGTCCACTCCCGGCGACGAGGTCTTTGACGGTGTGCGTGACAAGCACGTCGGAGGCGTTTGCCTTGCTCGCAACCGTGGCGCCTATCGACACCGCGATTCCTCCCACCTTCCCGTTGATCCACTCGATCTCTCCGGTGTGGAGCCCGGAGCGGATCTGCAGGCCGAGTTGCTCGGTGGCTGCACGGATGCTCTGCGCGCAGCGGATTGCCCGGGCGGCCCGTCGAAGGTGGCGAAGAATCCATCGCCGGCTGTGTCCATCTCCGTTCCGCGGTATCGGCCGAGCAGGGCGCGTACCGTCGCGTGGTGGCGTTCGACCAGCGGCTTCCAGGCCGCGTCTCCGAGGCTCGCCGCCTTCTCGGTCGAGCCGACGATGTC
>C688J18823_10001846_pt1 | contig 13205 bp, 13 predicted proteins | sample HopSoiMetagenom1_FD_18823 | JGI IMG/M metagenome (IMG submission 18823)
AGATCGACGAGGGCGTGCGGCGCCTGGCAGGGCTAGTCGCGGCGTCGCCGGCGCCGGTATAGCTGCGAGAGCAGCACGCCCAGGAAGATTCCGAGCGCCACGCTNAGCAGGATCAGCCAGATCAGCGAGCCGTGCGCCGTGNCGAAGACGAAGTGGACCCCGACCTCGCGGTTGTTCTCGAGCACGAACGCGATCCCGTAGGCGAGCAGCAGCGCNAGNGCGATGAGGCGGAGGTAGAGCCGCGGCTGCCANTGGCGGTGGAAGCCTTCGGCGGGCGCCTCCTCCGCGGAAGCGACGTCCGCCTCGCGCTCCGCCGGTAGGTCGGCCGGATCGGTCTCGGTAGGCGGCTCGTCCACCACGGACGCGCAGTCTAGGCGGCCGAGTGTCCGGCCAGCGGCGCGAGCGGTCGCGGCACGAGCCGCGGCTGTCGCGGCGGGACGAGCGACCCGCGGCTGTGGAGCCTGAAGGTGGGGCACGGAGTNTCGAGCGTGAGCGCGCAGAGTCCCGCCCGNTGGAAGTAGCAGTCTTCGCAGCTTGGTTTGCCAGCCTTGCTCATACGTCAGTTTGCTCCCCTTGATGGCCTGCCCGAACAAGGCGGGATCATAGGGGGCCNCGTAGCCCGATCAAGGCTTGTCTGTGGAGAAAACAATGCAATTTCCGGGGGTTCTGAAGCNGGCGAAATTCGGCGTNTTTCAGTCTTTCGGCGGTAAAGTTGCCAATGCCCGCAACGCCTGTGGAAAGTTCTTCACAGGGACGATCCGGAGCCCGTCCGCATACCGTCTCGCCTCGGCGGCGTTCTCCCCCGCCGGCACGAGGAAGACGTCCACACCCGCCTTGCGCGCGCCGAAGGTCTTTTGCTTCACGCCGCCGATCGGACCGACGGTGCCGTCGAGCGTGAGCTCTCCGGTCGCCGCGACCTTGTACCCGTGCGTGACGTCGCGGCCGAGCTCTTGCAGGATGTCGAGCGCGAAGGCGAGACCGGCCGAGGGGCCGCCGACGTCGCCGGCGTCGATCCTGATCGGCACGGGGAGCTTCACCTGCAGGTCGTCGCGCGCCGAGATGCCGACGATCGCGCGCTTCCGATCGGTCGGGTCCGCAACCGTCCGCACCGTCACCGTGTGGCGAACGCCGTTCCGGCGGAAGACGATTCGGACGCGATCGCCGGGCCGGTGCTTCGCAAGCGCCGCCCGGAGCGCGAGCACCGATCGCACCTGCTTTCCGTCCGCGGCGACGATCACGTCGCTCGTTTGGATCACCTTGGCCGCGGGCGCCTTGTTGTCGACGAGCACGACCGTGACGCCATTGCTCGTCGCGCGTACCTCGTAGCCGAGCCGGGTGAGCGCGACGACGGCCGCGACCTTCTGCGACGCGCTCATGTCCTGGCGGCCGATCTGCCGCTCGACGGTCGAGCTGATCTGCGGCGCCTCGACGACCGACGAGCCGTTGGGTCGCGCCCACGGCACGAGCCGCTCGAGCAGCCGCGCCTCGCGCTCCCGCACGTCGACGAAGTAGATCGAGCCGGGCGCGTCCGACGGCTTCTCGTCCGGCACGCGGATGACGGGGTCGACGGGGTGCGCGGGATCGACGAGCCGGATGTCGTAGCCGCTCGCGGGCGCGAGCCAGAGCAAGAATGCGGCCGCGCCGAGCAGGAAGAGGCCGCCCACGGCGAGGCGCGCCGGCGAGAGCCACCGCATCGGCGTCAGGATATGCGCCTAGAGCAGGCTGCGCGTCAGTCCGCCGTCGACCGGGACGACGGCCCCGGTGACGTAGCTGGCGGCGTCCGAGGCGAGGAAGCAGACGACGTCGCCGATCTCGCGCGGCTGGCCGAAGCGGCGCAGCGGGATCGCCTCGAGGTCCTCCGATCGCGGCTTGCCCTTGTAGACCTCGGCGAGCCGCTCGGTCTCGATGCGGCCGGGCGCGATCGTGTTCACGGTGATCTTCTTGGGTCCGACCTCGCGGGCGAGCGTCTTCGCCCAGCCGACGACACCCGGGCGGACGAGGTTCGAGAGCGCGAGGTTCTCGATCGGCTCCCGTACCGAGCTCGACTCGATGTTCACGATCCGCCCGCGCCCGCTGCGCTCGAGCTGCGGCAGGCAGAGGGTCGTCAGGCGGATCGCCGAGAGGAGCAGGAGCTCGACGGCGCTCTCGACCTGCTCGTCGGTGAGACCGACCGCCGGCGTCCGCGGTGGGCCGCCGCTGTTGTTGACGAGGATGTCGATCCCGCCGAAGGCCTCGAGCGTGCGGTCGACCAGGCGCTTGAGATCTGCCGGGTTGGTCACGTCGCCGCGCACCGCGAGCGCGCCGAGCCGGTCGGCCTCCCGCTGAAGCAGGTCACGCCGGCGCGCGAACATCGCCACGTTGGCGCCTTCCGCGACCAGCGACTCGGCGATCGCCAGGCCGATACCCGCGGAGGCGCCGCAGACGATGGCGGTGCGGCCGCTCAGCCCGAGGTCCACGGCCGGGCTACGCGGCCGAGCCGAGCACGGCGACGACCTCGCGGACGGCGTCCGCGGACGCATCCAGCGCCTGGCGCTCGTCGCCGCTCAGCTCGAGCTCGACGATCGCTTCGATCCCGGCCGCGCCGAGCCTCACCGGGACGCCCATGTAGAGGCCGTCGATCCCGTACTCGCCCTCGAGGTAGGCGGTGCAGGGCAGCACCCGGTGCTCGTCGAGCATGATCGCGTCGACCATCTGCGCGGCGGCGGCGCCCGGGGCGTACCAGGCGGAGGTGCCGAGCAGCTCGACGAGCTCGCCGCCACCCTTCGCCGTCCGCTGCACCATCGCGGCGATGCGCTCCTCCGCGACGAGCTGCCGCAGCGGCACGCCGCCGACGGTCGTCGCGGAGACGACGGGAACCATCTGGTCGCCGTGGCCGCCGAGCACCATCGCGGTGACATCCTTCAGCGACGAGCCGGTCTCCCAGGAGATGAAGGTCGAGAAGCGCGCGGTGTCGAGGATGCCCGCCATGCCGAAGACGCGCTCCTTCGGCCAGCCCGAGACGTTCTTGGCGACGTGGCACATCGCGTCGAGCGGGTTCGAGACCACGATCAGGATCGCGTCGGGCGACGCTGCGACGACCTGCTCGGTGACGGAGCCGACGATCTTCTCGTTCGTCGTCACCAGGTCGTCTCGGCTCATCCCGGGCGAGCGCGGCAGGCCGGCGGTNACGACGACCACCTCGGAGCCGGCGGACTCCTCGTAGCCGTTCGAGCCGACGACGTACGGCTCGTAGCCGAGGACGGCGCCCATCTGGTTGATGTCGAGCGCCTTCCCCTGCGGCAGGCCCTCCTTGATGTCCACGAGCATGACGTCTGCTAGTCGCGCGACGCGAGCACCTGCGCGCACGTCGCGCCGACGTTCCCCGCGCCGACGACCGTCACTTTCCGCCGCGCGCTCACGAGACGGGCGCCCCCAGCGCGTCGATGATCGCGTCCGCGACCTCGCTCGTGCCCACGGCCGTCGGGTCGTCGCGGCTCGGCTTCATGTCGTAGGTGACGCGCTCGCCGCTGCGAATCACGTCGGCGATCGCGCCCTCGAGACGATCTGCCGCCTCGCGCTCCTCGAGGTGCCGCAGCATCAGCATCCCCGAGAGCATCATCGCCATCGGGTTGACCTTGTTCTGGCCCGCGTACTTCGGCGCCGAGCCGTGCGTCGGCTCGAAGATCGCGACGTCCTCGCCGAAGTTCGCACCGGGCGCCATGCCGAGGCCGCCGATCATCCCCGCGGCGAGGTCGGAGACGATGTCGCCGTAGAGGTTCGGCAGCACGAGCACGTCGTACTCCTCGGGCCGCTGGACGAGCTGCATGCACATGTTGTCCACGATGCGGTCGTCGAACTCGATGTCGGAGTTCTCGTCGGCGACCTCGTGCGCGACGCGCAGGTAGAGGCCGTCGGTGAACTTCATGATGTTCGCCTTGTGTACGGCCGTGACCTTGCGGCGGCCGTTGCGGCGGGCGTAGTCGAAGGCGAACTGGACGATCCGCCGAGTGCCCGTGATCGAGAGCGGCTTGATCGAGATGCCCGCATCGCGGTGTCGCAACTTGCCGCCGTGCTGCTCGATCCACTCGATCAGCTCGTCGGCATGCGCCGTTCCCTCTTCGTACTCGATGCCGGCGTAGAGATCCTCGGTGTTCTCGCGCACGATGATCAGGTCGACCTCGTCGAAGCGCGTCCGGACGCCTTCGTACGTCTTGCATGGCCGCACCTGCGCGTACATGTCGAGCGCCTTTCGAAGCCCAACGTTGACCGAGCGGAAGCCGCCGCCGACGGGCGTCGTGATCGGCCCCTTGAGCGCAACGCCGCTGCGGCGGACCGAGTCGAGTGTCGGCTCGGGCAGCGGGTTGCCGCCGTAGGAGTCCATCACGTCTGCACCGGCCTCCGCGACGTCCCACTCGAACGCGACGCCGGTGGCCTCGAGCACCCGCCGCGTCGCCTCGGTGAGCTCGGGGCCGGTGCCGTCACCCGGGATCAATGTCACCGCATGTGCCACGGCGCGGGACTCTAGCGGAGGGATGTAGATTTCCCGCCGTGAACGAGTTCAAGCCGGGTCTCGAGGGGGTCGTCGCCGTCGAGACCGAGATCGCCGAGCCGGACCGCGAAGGCGGCGCGCTCCGCTACCGCGGCGTCGACATCGAGGAGCTCGTCGGGCACTACGCCTACGAGCGTGTCTGGGGGCTGCTCGTCGACGACGACCTCGACTCGACGATGCCCGGCCCGGAGCCGCACGAGCCCGTCGGCCTGACGGGCAACGCGCCGGCCGACTTGCAGGCGGAGACGGGTCACCTCTCCGGCGAGTGGGGACTCGGCAAGCTGAACGAGATCTCGGACGAGCAGGCGCGCGAGGACCTGGGGCGGCTGTCGGCGCAGATGATGGAGATCGTCGCGCGCTCCGCCGCGCTCGCCGACGGCCGAGAGCCGGCGCCGGACGACGTCGTCGCTCGCGGCGAGACCGCGGCGGAGCGGTTTCTCCTCCGCTGGCGCGGCGAGGCCGACCCACGGCACGTGAAGGCGATCGACACCTACTGGATCTGCACCGCAGAGCACGGGCTCAACGCCTCGACCTTCACCGCTCGCGTCGTCGCCTCGACGGGCGCCGATTGCGGCGCGGCGCTCTCGTCGGCCGTCGGAGCCCTCTCGGGCCCGTTGCACGGCGGCGCCCCGGCGTACGTGAAGCCGATGATCGAGGAGGTCGCGGNCGTGGGCGACCCGGAGCGCTGGGTGCGCGAGGCGCTCGAGTCCGGCAAGCGGATCATGGGCTTCGGCCACCGCGTCTACCGCGCTGAAGACCCGCGCTCCCGCATCCTCAAGCGCACGGCCAAGGAGCTCGGGTCGTCGCAGGTCGAGGTGGCCGAGCAGCTCGAGCAGGTTGCGCTGCGGGTCCTGCAGGAGCGGCATCCCGAGCGCGTGCTCGCGACGAACGTCGAGTACTACTCGGCGATCGTGCTCGATGTCGCCGAGATCCCGCCGCCGCTCGCGCCCGCGATGTTCGCCTGCTCGCGCGTGGCTGGGTGGTCAGCGCACATCCTCGAGCAGAAGCGGACGGGCCGGCTCTTCCGGCCGTCTGCGCGATACGTCGGCCCGGCCGAGCGTCCGGCGTCGGCGGTGGGCGGGGCTCCGGTCGGCGCTTGAGCCTCGCGGAGGCTGGGGTCGAGGCAAACCTGCTCGCCGAGAGCGGGAACGAGCGCGACCTGGCGAAGCTTCGCGCGGCGTGGGCCGACGACCTCGAGGCCGCGGCTCGGTCCGAGGATTACCGTGAGCGCGCCGCCGCCTACCGTGCCGTCGGACAATTCCGTTTCCGCCAGAAGGAGGAGCTCCTCCGCCGCGGGCTCGAGGACGACAGCCCGGCGTGCCGCGGTTCGGCGCTGCTCTCGCTGGAGCTGCTGTCCCGCGACCATCCGCGCACCATCAACTCGGTCCGGCCGCTGCTGCACAACCTGGCGAACGCCGACGGCAACGAGGCTGTCCGGCGGCTGGCGCTGATCGCGCTGCGCAACGGCTCGCCCCAGCGCGACACGATCGTGCTCCTGCAGGGCATCGCCGAGGAGGAAGGCCTCGCGAGCGACGTGCGGCAGACGGCCGCGAAGGTCGCCGCCGGCCTGGATAAGCGCGCGAAGAGCCGCTAGTTGCAGCCGCAGACGCGGCCGCGGAGCTGATGGCCGCACGACGGGCAGATCCGCCGCCGCCGCTTCCACTCGAGCGCGCTCTTCTGCAGGCCCGCGAAGGACATCAGGGCGGTGACCACGACCGTCGAGGCAAGAGCCGTCATGTGGGGGTCGGGCGTCATCGTGCGAATGTCTTTCCTTGTCCTCAGCGCCCCGAAACGTTCCTGCGGCGCGCGTGCGGGTGGCTGCGGAAGTAGACGTCGCGGCGGCGGCGGTCGGTGACGTGCGTGTAGAGCTCGGTCGTTCCGAGGTCGGCGTGGCCGAGCATCTCCTGGACGCTGCGCAGATCGGCGCCGCCCTCGAGCAGGTGGGTGGCGAACGAATGGCGCAGCAGGTGCGGATGGACGCGCTCGGGCTCGAGCCCGGCGCGACCCGCGAGGCGCCTAAGGATCAGGAAGGCGCCCGCGCGCGTGAGCGCTCCGCCCTGCGCGTTCAGGAACAGCTCGGGCCGGTGGCGCTTGTCGAGGTAGGGCCGCCCGTGGGCCAGGTAGCGCCGCAGTGCCTCGACCGCGTGCCGCCCGACGGGCACGACGCGCTCCTTGCCCCCCTTGCCGGTGCAGCGGACGAGGCGCTGCTCGAGGTCGACCCCCGTCCGGTCGAGCCCGACCGCTTCGCTGACGCGGAGACCCGCGCCGTAGAGGAGCTCGACGAGCGCGCGGTCCCGCATCATCCGCGGCGTCGAGCCGGCGGCTGCCTCGATCAGCCGCTGCGCCTCAGCGGGCGAGAGCGTCCGCGGAAGCTTGCGCCGGCGCCGTGGAAGCTCGAGCGCGGCGGCCGGGCTGTCGCCGCGCGCGCCAAGCAGCACGAGGTGGTTGAAGAACGACCGGACGGCCGCGACGCGGCGCGCGATCGTCGCAGGGGAGAGGCCGGCCGCACGGAGGTCGGCGAGCCAGCGCTCGAGGTCGTCGTGGGTCGCCTTCGACGGCGGGCCACCGAGCCAGTCGCCGAGCGCGCGCAGGTCGCGGCGGTACGCCTCGACCGTCTTCGGCGCGCGACGCGCCGCTAACAGGGCGAGGAAGCCTTCCACCTCGGGGTCGGAGGCAGCAGGGTCGGGCCGCTGGGGCGCCATCGGACGTTCCTTCTTCGCCTCCGACGGCCGGACGCCTGCCCGCGCGGGCGCGTAGATGCCCTAGGAACGCGGGTGCGACCTATCGTAGACCTTGCGCAGGCGGCGGGCGTCGACGTGGCTGTACATCTGCGTCGTCGAGAGCGAGCTGTGGCCCAGCAGCTCCTGGATCGTGCGGAGGTCGGCGCCGCCCTCGAGCAGGTGCGTCGCGAACGCGTGCCGCAGTCGGTGCGGGTGGGGGAGGAGGCGGCGGAGCGTGCTCGTGTTCAGGCGCCGGCCTCGCGTCGACAGGAAGAGCGCGTTCTCGGCGCCGCGCGCGAGCTCCGGCCGCGCCTCCCGCAGGTAGCGCGCGACCAGGTGCGACGCCTCCTCGCCGAGCGGGACGACGCGCTCCTTGCCGCCCTTGCCGCGAACGTGCACGGCCTCCTGGTCGAAGTCGACGTCCGCCAGGTCCAGGTCGACCGCCTCCTGCGACCGGAGGCCGGCGGAATAGACGAGCTCGACCAGAGCCTGGTTCCGCAGCCCGAGCGGGCCCTCGCGCGCGACCGTCTCGAGCTCGCGGTCGACCTCGTGCGGGCGCGGCGCGTCGGGGAGACGGCGTGGCCGGCTCGGTGCGAAAGACGCATCGGGCACACGCTCGGCACCGAGCGCGTGGCGGAGGAAGGCGCGCACCGCCGCGAGCTTGCGCGCGATCGTCGCGGGCGCAAGCTTCCGCGGCCGCGCCCGCCCGAGCTCGGCCGCGTAGTCGGCCAGCGCGCGCACGTCGACGTCGTCGAGGCTCGTCCCGCGTCGTTCGAGCCACGCGCAGAACTCCCGCACGTCCACGCGGTAGGCACGGCGGGTGGCGGTCGAGAGGGCCGGGCTGTCGATGAAGCGGTCGATGCGGTCCTGCACGCAGGACCATTCGTCGCGTCGCGGCGGACTCCGTTAGGAGACGGCGGCGACGATCTCGTCGCTGAGGCTCGGGAAGCCGCGCAGGAACTCGGCTCGCTCCGCCTTGAAGCGCTCGACCAGCGCGCGGTACTCCTCGCCGCGGCCCTGCTCCTCGTACAGTCGCCGCGGCTGCAGGACCCCCGGCTCGTCGATACCCGGGACGGACGCCGCGACGAGGTAGCCGAAGTCGGGGTCGCGCTCCCACTCGATCGTTCCCTCGGCGACGCCCTTGACGACGGCCGAGGAGTGCTTGATCCGTACTTTGCGCGAGCGCTCGTCGCTCTCTGGCCCGCCGATGCGCCCGGTGTTCATCACGTAGACCTCGAGCGGATGCTGCGCGAGCAGCTCGAGGAAGCGGTTGCCCTGCAGGTCGTGCAGCATCGGGAAGAACGGGTTCGTCCCTGGCACGCGCAGGAACTTGCCGGCCTCGTCGGCGCCGCCGGCGCTGGTGCCGGTTGTCTCGCCGAGCATGAAGAAGGCCGCTGCCTGCGGCCCTTCGAGCTTCGCGACGGCCGGGATGATGTTCTCGTTCTTGTTCAGGATCAGGAGGAAGTGCGCCTCCTCGATCTCGTCGGCCGAGGCGGCCTCGATCACGTCGAACGGGAAGGTCGCGCGGCCGTTCGACGTGTAGTTCGTGTCGTAGAAGTCGACGTCGTCGCCGTGCTGCGAGACGTTCTCGAGGTACGAGCGCGGCTGCGTGACGGCGCTGTAGATCGTCGGCTCGTCCTCCGGGTTGAGGCCGAAGGTCTTCGCGAAGCACCCGTTCTCGGTCGCGTACACCCGTCCGTTCGGCATCCAGGCGACGAAGTCGTCCTGCACCGGCAGCGAGCCGTTCTGGCGCGTGAAGGTGGTCGTCGTCTTGCCGGTGCCGGAGAGGCCGACGATCAGCCCGACGCGCTTGCCGCGCTCGGTCGGGATGATCTTGCAGCCGGCGTGGAGCGGGATCCCTCCGCGGTCGTAGACGAGCTTGTTCCACATCCGCAGGCCGCCCTTCTTCGACTCGCCGAAGTAGTCGGAGTTGAAGACCCGCGTGACGCCCTGCTCGAGGTCGACCGCGATCAGGCGGTCGTCGGGGTACCCCTCGGCCTTCAGGTTCGGCGTGTAGATGACGGTCAGCTCGGGCTCGAGCTCCTCGCCGTCGCCGGGCGTGAAGTAGAGCTGTTGCTGCATGCCGGCGATGTTCGCGTTCGCCGCCTCGATGTACAGCCGGGCCGGCGTGCGGAACTCGGGGTCGTTGCCGATGTAGCCGTCGACCACGACCATCTCCTGCTGTGCGATGTACTCGTCCTGCCGCTCGGCCCAGCGCTCGCCCTCGTCGCGGGTGATCGCCTGGTTCTGCCCGTCGGGCTCGTCGGTGACGATGAAGGTCGACTTCTTGGAGCGGCTGACGACCTCGGTGTTGACGTTCACGTTGCCGTAGCGCGTCGGGCGCGCATTCGGCATCTGCGCCGCGAGCTCCTTGAGCTGCTCGGGATCGGGGTTTTCGGTCACTCCGGCGGCGTCAGGCAGCCGGAAGAGCATCTTCGCCACGGCGAGGAGCATACCCAGGAGGCGCTTTTCGGCACCTGCCTTCCGTCGCCGCATTCGTTACGAGTCGCGGGCCGCCTTCCATCCGATAGCGTCCGGCGCAGTGGAAGCGAAGCACGACGTCCTCGTCGTCGGGGCCGGCTGCGCGGGGATGCGCGCGGCCATCGAGGCGCACGATGCGGGCGCCGACGTCGCGCTCATCTCGAAGATCCACCCCGTCCGCAGCCACTCCGGCGCGGCCGAGGGCGGCATCAACGCCGCGCTCGGGAACGCGTCCGAGGACGACCCCGAGAAGCATGCCTTCGACACCGTCAAAGGCTCGGACTACCTCGGCGACCAGGACGCGATCGAGATCCTCTGCAACGAGGCGCCGGACGACGTCTACCAGCTCGAGCACTGGGGTGCGGTCTTCTCGCGCACCGACGACGGCCGCATCGCGCAGCGCCCGTTCGGCGCCGCCGGCGAGCCGCGCACGGCCTACGCCGCCGACATCACCGGGCACGTGCTCGTGCACGTCCTCTACGAGCAGGTGATGAAGCGCAACCTGAAGGTCTACGAGGAGTTCTTCGTCTGGAAGCTCGTCGAGCACGAGGGCCGCTGCCAGGGCGTGATCGCGTGGAACCTCGTCGACGGCGGACTCGCCACCCTCGGGGCCAAGACCGTGATTCTCACCACGGGCGGCGCAGGCCGCCTCTACACGGGCACGACCAACGCCTACGCCTGCACCGGCGACGGGATGGCGCAGGCGCTCTCGCTCGGGGTCGCGCTCGAGGACATGGAGATGATGCAGTTCCACCCGACGACCCTCGCGCCGACGGGCGTGCTGATCACCGAGGGCTGCCGCGGCGAGGGGGCGTACTTGCTGAACTCGGAGGGCGACCGCTTCCTCAAGAACTACGCGCCCAACGCGATGGAGCTCGCCTCGCGCGACGTCATCTCGCGCGCGGAGCAGACGGAGATCGACGACGGCCGCGGCGTCGACGGGAACGTGCTGCTCGACCTGCGCCACCTCGGCGCCGAGAAAATCCTCGAACGGCTCCACGGGACGCGCGAGCTCTCGATGGTGTTCGCGGGCGTCGACCCGATCCACGAGCCGATCCCCGTCCGGCCCGGCGCTCACTACCACATGGGCGGCGTCGATACGGACGTCTGGGGCCGCACCTCGCTCGAGGGCCTCTACGCCGCCGGCGAGTGTGCCTGCGTCTCTGTCCACGGCGCCAACCGCCTGGGCGGCAACGCGCTGATGGAGACGATCACCTTCGGCAAGCGCGCCGGCGCGCACGCCGCCGAGTGGGCCCTCGCGAACACGACGGTGGAGGTCCCCGAGAGCGCCGAGGCGGACGCGCGGCGCGAGCTGCAGACCCTGCTCGACCGCTCCGACGGCGAGCGTCCGTGGTCGATCCGCAACGAGCTCGCCGAGACCATGCACGTCAACTTCGGCGTCTTCCGCCGCGAGGAGCAGATGCGTAGGCAGGGCGAGATCGTCGAGGGCCTGCGCGAGCGCTACGACCACGTCGTCGTCGACGACAAGGGCCGCGTCTTCAACAACGACCTCACGCAGGCGCTCGAGCTCGGGTTCCTGCTCGACCTCGCGGCTTGCATGGTCGTGGCGGGGATCGAGCGCAAGGAGAGCCGCGGCGCTCACGCGCGGCCGCACGACTTCCCGGAGCGGGACGACGAGAACTTCCTCCGGCACACGATCGTCTCGATGGAGAACGGCGCGCCCAGGCTCGACTGGAAGCCGGTCACGATGACGAAGTGGCAGCCGATGGAACGGACCTACTGATGCGCCGGCTCGCGCTCGTCGCGTCCCTGGCCGTGCTCGCGGCGGGGTGCGGCGGCGGCGGAGACGGGACATCCGCCTCCGCGGACGACATCGCGCGCGCGGCGACGAAATCGACCAAGAAGGGCAGCCTCGAGGCCGACTTCGCCATCTCGGGGCAGGGCCTCACGGGCAGAGGCAGCGGCGTCTTCAATACCGGCAAGACGCGCTCCGGCCAGCTGCAGATGACCGTGACCGCGAACGGCCGCGACACCCCCGTCGACACGATCGTCAGCGGCGACGTCTTCTACATGCGCTCGCCGGCGTTCGCGCGGGCGGTGGGCCAGGGCAAGCAGTGGATCAAGCTCGATCTCGGGACGATCGCCAAACGCGGCGCCAACCTGGGCGGGCTACTCGACGCGAGCCCGACGCCGACGAATGCGCTTGCGTACCTCGAGGGCACCACCGACGTGAAGAAGGTCGGCTCGGAAAAGGTCGGCGGCGTCGTAACGACGCACTACACGGTGAACGCCGACCTGCGCCGCGCGGTCGAGCGCGCGAGCGGCACCGCCCGCAGCTCGTTGCAGCAGGTGATCGCGCAAACGGGCATCCGGAAGCTGCCCCTCGACGTGTGGCTCGACCAGAACGGCTACATTCGAAAGGTGAAGTACGACGAGCACTCGGGCCGCCGGCAGGCCGCCCACGTGGCGATCGAGCTGCACGACTTCGGGGCGCCCGTCCCGATCACGCCGCCGCCCAGCGACTCCGTAGTCGACCTGCTGCAGCGGCTGCAGCAGGGGGCCTGATGGACGTCGCGCTCAAGGTCTGGCGCTACGACCCCGAGAGCGGCAACCGCGTGCTGCGCGAGTACGAGGTCGACGCGCCCGAGTGGGCCTGCCTGCTCGACGTCCTCGACCTGATCAAGGACAAGCACGACGGCACCCTCGCCTACCGCAAGAGCTGCCGGATGATGATCTGCGGCTCCTGCGGCATGCGCATGGACGGCCGCGCCGTGCTCGCCTGCAAGGAGCGGATGAAGCCGATCGTCGACGCCGGCCACGTCCCGGTGATCTCGCCGATGGGAAACATGCCCGTCGTCAAGGATCTCGTCGTCGACATGGCGCCCTTCTGGAGCAAGATCCGCGCCGTCAAGCCCTGGCTCGACTCGGGCTACGACGAGGTCGCCGAGAAGGAGCGGATCGTCGCGCAGCAGCAGATGAACGCGATCCACAAGGAGGCGCTCTGCATCATGTGCGGCTGCTGCGTCTCGGAGTGCAACTCGATGGAGTCAGACCCGGAGTTCCTCGGGCCGGCCGCGCTCGCAAAGGGCTTCCGCTTCGTCGGCGACGTCCGCGACAACGCCGACATCGCGCGGCTGAACGACCTGAACGAGGAGCACGGGATCTGGGACTGCACCCGGTGCTACTTCTGCAACGAGCGCTGCCCTAAGGGGGTCGACCCGCGCGACGCGATCGCGAAGCTCGGCGCCGAGTCGATCCGGCAGAACGTCGACCACGACATGGGCGCGAAGCACGCGAAGTGGTTTGTCAAATCGGCCGAGACGACGGGCTGGCTGCGCGAGACCGAGCTCGTGCCGAAGACGCAGGGAACGGTCTCGGCGATCAAGCAGATCGGTTTCGCACTGAACCTCGCCCGCCGCGGCAAGGTGCCGCCGCCGTTCCCGCCGCACGTCGCGAAGGACGTGAAGGAGGCTCGCGCGCTGCACGACCTCGTGCGCGGGCAGGGCCGCGAGGGC
>C688J18823_10001847_pt1 | contig 13203 bp, 11 predicted proteins | sample HopSoiMetagenom1_FD_18823 | JGI IMG/M metagenome (IMG submission 18823)
GATAGTATTGTTGGAGGTTTAATTTGCAAGAATGAATTCTATCACAATGTTAAAGGAGTAGATGGACTTGGTTTAGGATACGGTGTGGTAATTTATGGAGCAAACAAAAAATGGATTCAAAAACCAAGATTTGGTACTTCCAATTTCATTTTTGTAGAAGACAATACGTTTGATTATCATAGGCATTCGATTGCAGCTGGAGGTTGTGGATTGTATGTTTTTAGGTACAACACCGTTAAAAATAATGTTGCTGCAAATACTGCACATGCAATTGATGCGCATGAAGCCAGTTTAACAAAGGGAGATAATTATTATAGTACGAGAGCCATTGAAGTTTATAACAACACTATCATTAATACAACTTTCAAGGATGGGACTACCGATATTGCAAATGGTACCCTCATTACTTCCGGAAAAGATGTTAGTCTTTTAGTAGAATGCGCCATCCGTTCACGAGGAGGTGAATCACTGATTCATGATAATTATATTGAAGGTTATCGTTTTGGGGTGGGTTTGATCAATACACTTACAAACACTTATCCTTGTGCCTATCAACAAGGTTATCAAAGCGGACTCAAATATGGCTCAACCCATACGGGAGTGGATGAAGAAATGGCCAGTGGAGATGCATTTATCTGGAATGATAGATTTAAATTTTACAATAGTAAGGATGCCAAAAATGTATACTTCTATAACTATAGCCCTAATTATTTAAAAAACGAAAGAGATTATCATCTTTCTGCAAAGCCAAACTATACATCATACACCTATCCTCATCCGCTTGTTAAAACAGTAACAACAGATGCTGAAGAAACAGGAAGTATACAAAGTCCATATCAAATTTATCCAAACCCGGCTTCCGGAGGAGTGATTAATATTCACTCAGAAAATCCGGTTATTATAGCAGGAACTGTACTTGAAGTAGTTAATTTAGCAGGGGTAATTGTAAAGAAAGTAGAATTACTATCAAATTTACTGTCCTTAAATATTCAGGATCTTGCGAGTGGTGTTTATTTAGTGAGAGTGATGAATAGCTCAGAAACAAGTATAAATAAAATTGTAGTCGTAAACGAATAAGTTTACATTAAAAATTGAAGGGGTTGTCTCAACTTGAGTACAACCCTTTTTATTTTAAGAAGGTTTAATTTCTTTAATTACTTTACAGGGATTTCCTCCGGCAAAAACATTTGCAGGAATGGATTTAGTAACCACACTATTTGCTCCAATCACAGAGTTTTCACCAATAGTAACACCCTTCCAAATGATAGAATTTACTCCTATAAATACATTATCCTTGATAATAACAGGCTTCGCATCCATACACATTTCAAATCGTCTGGCCGGATCTGCATTGTGCCAATCATAATCAGAAATAATCACATTCGCACCACAGATTAAATTATCTCCTATTCTAATTTCTTTTAAGGCACCAATGGTAACACCGCTAAAACCGCAATTGTTGCCAATTTCCACAATGGACGTTTTATATAATGCAGAAATAATACATCGGCGATTCACACCGATCAGATTGGAAATATCTCTACTTCTAAAGGTACAATTTTCTCCCATCGTAATTGTTGCTGTGGGAAATCGGTAGAAGTAAGCATTACCATAAAAATTACATCCTTTTTTGAATTTAATCTTTTTAAGACGTAACACAATCTTCGTAAAAAAATTTCCGGAGATCCGCATGGAACCTACATGGGCAAGGCGTAGCGCTTTAAAAGCGTACCCATTGAAATCTGTACTGACAATTTTAATTACACGCAGTATTCCCATTTCTTCTTATTTTACAATGTGATAATCTATTTGTTCGTTGCAGTATTTCAAATATAAGAAATATAGATGGAACCGATCACCCGTTAATGATCACCATGCAGTACAATAGCCAACATTTTTTGAGTAATTTCATCAGCAATCAATTGATGCCCAATCAAATTGAAATGTCCGACCTTGTCCGGAATTTCCCAATAGTTAGGGTCTATTCCGCGTTTTTTCATGGCAAGTAAAGAAGGCTGTATATTGATATAATAAGATTGACCGATAATAGATAACAGTTCTTTGTTAAGCGCCGGATTAACATTCAATAAAAAAATAACATGTTTGTCTTTAGTTAATTCCGTAACAAATCGTTTATTCGTATCATCTAAGCTTGTTGTTATAGCTGGCTCATCATCTTCACCTGTTTCCTTTGACGGGATATAAAATTTATCAAAAAATATTTCCCAAATATTCGGCAAGTGTGACTTTACACGATGCATTAAAAATAAAACAGAGGATTTGGTGAACACCTCAAATTTGTTGTAATTTTTTACAAAAGAGCTTTTTTTGAAACTAGAATCAACTTTAATAACACCGCTGTCTAAAACATATTTAGCAACATATCGATGGGTAACAACATTAAATGTTCCTTCATTTAAAAGAATTAGAAAATAATCGGGGTGATTTAGTTTATTAAGATCATCTTTTAAATATAAAAGTTCATTGATAGGCAAATCTTCTTTTCCGAAATTGAAAAAAGATACTGTTTTAGGAATCCCTTTATAAGCCAGGATATTGTTAGTCTTTTTTTCGGAAAGGGATAAAAAATTATTTCTGTAAAATACTTGTCTGGATGCAACAAAACTATTTCCAACAACAGCAACTGAAATATCATCAGTGCCTAAATCTTTAAAGTCGTGGCCAAACCAACCTGCTGAATTGGTTTTAGCCAAACCAAATCCTTCCGAAACAAATAAAGAGCTGCAGGTCAAATTCGGGCGGTAACGCTCGCCGTTAGTTGGATCTATTCGAACTATTGGTTGAAGAATTCCACATAAGGATAAAAAGAATTCAAAAAAGACAACCACAAGTGCAAAGGCAACTAAAAAAATACCAATCGATTTTAATGTTTTCATGCGTTAAAACTTGAAATATAAAAATGGTGTTGTTTTGGTTTGAAACATAAAAAACACGGTCAATAAAAATACACCTGATAAAAGCCCATATCTCAATGGTTTTGATTTAATATCTAACAAATAAGTATGTCTGCCGGTATAGTATTCAAGTATGTCCAGTGTATAAATAATAATTAAATAAGTTAAGGTAGTGGTGAGGAACCAAATGTTGTATTCACTGCTTTCCCAATTGAAAATCTTTGAAAAAAATATACGTGTTGTGTGCCAGGAAGTGGAACGGAAAAAAATCCTTGAAAACGTAACCAGCATGAATGTAAAAATAATACTGAGTATGACAGGAAACGTAACACGCTCTATTTTTTTTGGTTTGACTTTATCGTGGTTAAAAAACATTCGGTGTATCGAAAGGTAAACACCATGAAGCGCACCATAAACAACAAAATTCCAGCTTGCTCCGTGCCATAAACCTCCTAAAATCATTGTAATCATTAAATTTACATAGGTCCGTCCCTTTCCCTTTTTATTTCCTCCTAACGGAATATAGAGGTAATCTCTAAGCCATGTGGACAAGGAAATGTGCCACCGATTCCAGAATTCACCAATATTTCTGGCTAAATAAGGTTGCTCAAAATTTTTCATCAATTCTACTCCAAATAGTTTAGCAGTACCTCTTGCAATATGCGTATACCCGGAGAAATCCGCATATATCTGAACGGTGAATAACATCAATCCGCAAATAATTTCAAATGATTTATATGCTTCTAAATGTCCAAAAATGTGATCAACAAAGCGACCGCTGGTATCACCAATCATCACTTTACGAAAAAGTCCGCTAACAATTAATACAATCCCACCTTTGATTTGTTCTTTTGTTGGACTTAATTTTTTTTGCAGTTGAGGTAAAAGTACGGCTGCTCTTCCAATAGGACCTGCAACCAGCTGGGGGAAAAAGACAACAAACAAAGCGAAATCAATAAAATCATTGGTAGGTTCAATCTTTCTCCGGTAGATATCCATGATATAAGAGATATTATGGAAGATATAGAAAGAAAGGCCAACAGGTAGGATGATATTTAAGTGTAAGTAATCAACAGAAGTCCCAAACACTGCACATATATCCTGAAAGCTTTCAACAAAGAAATTGAAATATTTAAAGAAACCTAAGATAGCCAGATTAATAACCAAACTAACCGTTAGAAATACCTTTCGCTTTTTTTCATCCGTTGTTTTATATAATTGCTTTCCAATAAAATAATCGATAACGGTAGTAAAGGTCAGTAGTAAACAAAAACGCCAATCCCAGTACCCGTAGAAGATGTAGCTGATAACTAATAAAAAGGAATTTTTACTTAATTTACTAGGGAGTAAATAAAATATAGGTAATACAATACCTAAAAAGATAAAGAAAATAAAAGAATTAAAAATCATGTCTTCTTAAATACGTGTTAATCTTAGAGAGTTACATGCCTATTAAGCGTATTTTTCCTGCCTTAAAAAATGCAATTATAGTTCATTTTTCAATAGCTTTTATGTTTGGAGGGACTTTAATAACATAAGCTAAGAAGATGATTGTAAAATCCTGATTTTCTGCCTATTTATTTACTTTTTATCGATAAATTTCCGGAACCAGATTTCCAGGTTTATCCACTTCCAGATTTCATTAGATAGATTGGCTTTTTTGTCCAAATGCCTTTGGAACTTGCGGTTACAGTCATCCACATCAAAGTAACCACGATTTTTAAAGCTCGTTGAATTGAGCAATTCAAAAATATAATCTTTAAATGGGTTTGTCCTGAACCATTCATCAGAAGGAGTTTCAAAACCTCGCTTATCAAATCGATTATATATTTGCGGGGGTAATATATCTTTAACAGCTTCCCTTAATATATACTTTGTTACACCATCTTTAATTACCTGATTGGTGGGTAGCGAAAGTGTAGCCTCTACTAAATTATGATCTAAAAAAGGGACACGGGACTCAATAGAAAAACTCATAGAGTTTAGATCGTCCCATTTTAATAAATGTTCTAATTTGTATTCAAAATGCTGAAGAAATGATTCATGGAGTGTATTCGGGTTATACAGATCCTCAGATATAGTAGAATTTTTAACATATTCATGATAGAAGTCGGCTTGCAAACTACCATACTTTTTTCTACCGGCATATTTTTTTAAGCTTAGGGGAAGAAGGTAATACATAAAAAATGTGAACCCTTCTTTCGATAAATTCTTTTTGTTGTAACTAATGGTTTCTTTTACCAACCGTGCTAGTTGAAAGCTCTTTAATAATTCTTTAAAATAGCTCCCATAAAAATAGGTGTATCCGCCTAGCATTTCATCTGCTCCTTGACCGTCCAATGTTACCACAACATTACCTTTAGCCAACTGCATTACTTTATATTGTGCATAAGGACTTACACTCGGCATAGGTTCACACTGGGAAGTAATGAACTGTTCAAACTCATTATAAAATGATTCTCCAGTAGGTGTAACGAAGTACATATTTTTTAACTTGTCCTTATAAGCATTTATGTACATGCTCTCATCTGCCCAGTGCCCCTTTTGGAATATACCTGAAAATGTTTTTAATTCAGTCAGATTGAAATCAGTATGCAAAATGGATGTTAATGTAGATGAATCTATTCCACCACTTAAACAAACTCCAATTGGAACATCGCTGCGTAAGCGGAGTTTAACAGCATTTTGAAGCTCATACCTATATACTTCTGGTGTTAGAGGTGTTGGAAAGTTCAAGGAAGATTCCAGGTGATACCATCTTTTTATTTTTAAGTTGCCATCGGTTAATGTAAAACAATGTCCGTGTGGCAATTTAAAAATGGAATCAAAAAATGTTTCATTGGATTGATCACAACGATTGTAAGAGAGGTATTCAAAAACAGATTTATTATTGGGTCTCACTTCTTGCAAAAGCGGTAGAACAGCTTTTATTTCGGAAGCAAATCCAAATTTTTTAGAATTTAAATGATAGTAAAAAGGTTTGATTCCGAATCGATCGCGTGCTCCGAAAACTGTTTTTTCAACCGTATCATAAATTACAAATGCAAAATCTCCGTTTAATTTATGAAGGCAGCTGTCTCCCCAGTGAATATAGGCAGCAAGTAAAACTTCGGTATCTGTTTTGGATTTGAATTCATAACTATTTTCCAATTCCTTCCGTAGTTCCAGGTAATTATAAATCTCTCCATTAAAAATGATCATAAATCGTTCATCCTTGCTAAACATAGGTTGGTGCCCTGCTGCAGATAAATCGATAATACTCAACCGAACATGTCCAAATCCTACATTATCTTTAAAAAAATGTCCCTCATCATCGGGTCCACGATGCTTGATTTTTTCAAGCATGACTTCAATTTCTGAAGGGGCTACTTTTTCTCCTGATATATTTATTATTCCAGCAATACCGCACATAAGTTAATGTTTCAGTTTCAAGAAGCGATTAAACGCTTAACGAGATTTTTAATGTTTTGAAAAATAAGTTCCAAAATCCAACGGAATCTACTATTGTTCCATCTTTGGGGATGTGTAGTGATCATTATTTGATCCGGAAGTTTGTCTGCTCTCTTAATAATATCAAATGAGGTATTAAAAGAAAGTTGATGAGAAGAGGAGTGAGGCATTTTATCCCTAACACTTACTTTGTGCCCATCCCACATTCTTCCGGTATCGGTCAAATACAAGAATTTTCCAAAGTCAATTTCGAAATAGGGTTCACCAATTATTCCATATTTTTTGTAATCATAGCTTTCCCATAGTTTGCGGTTATCCCATTTACTAGTAGGGCTCCCGTGCATGCAAATTGTTTTGATGGGATAGTAGGTGCGAAAATAGTCAAGATTCTTTTCAAAAGATTTTATAGCCTTTTCCTTGTTCCCATGTGCATGTGCCAGGTCCTCATAATGGTAACCAATTTCATGACCAAGCGCTGCAATTGCTTTTATTATTTTTGATTTATTGCTTTGATTGACAATGCGAAAATAATAGGTACCTTTTATTCCTAATTTATTTTCCAGTATCGCAGTCTCCAATGAATTTTGTGCAAAAGCATCTACATCATGGCGTAAAATAATCCGTTTCCCACTTGGTTTATTCAATAAATAATCCTCAAACGTTACAAACGTATACCCATTTTTTAAAAGGGTAGAAAGTAAAAGTTCGAGTGTAGATAGCGTAAAATCTCTCATCTTTTAATAGTTGAATTTAACATCAAAATATGTGGGGATTCATATTTATCTAAAATTAGACTCCAGTTCGGGATTCTTTTTTATTTCAGCAAAACTGGTGGGGAAATTTTCGACGAACCAAACTAAAAAACCAGTAATATCAGTTTTATTATTTATTATGTTTTTTGACTTTTCTTTGAATTTTTCTTTGAACTGAGCATCTTTCATTATTTCAGTTGCACGTTCAATTAAGCCATCACTGCTTCTGTACAATTCAATAAGTCCCAATCGTACTTCTTCATCCAGTGTTCCTGCTTGAGCTGTACTGATACAAAGTACCGGTGTTCCCACAAACGCTGCTTCAGCTGCCATGGTCAAACTTTCACTTACCAATAAACTGGCTTCGCTTAATACCGTATGCATGAGTGCAGGATGAATCTTAAATGAATACGCCATTAAATCATCCGGTAATTTTTCTTCTGATGAAATAATCACTTTGGCATATTTTGATAATTCCTGAACAAGCTTATACTTATCCTCTAAAGATAACCCTTTTAATCCAATATCATGTGTTGCTTGCCAGGAAACAAAGCGAAGAATAACAAATTTTCCTGGATCACCAGGGTTCAAATTTTTCTGAAGTCCTTGTGGTTCTTGCTTAAATCGTTTGGGATGGAGCCCACCCAATTCTAAAAAGCCATCAAAACGAATGTGTTTTTTTCCAAAATCTTTTTGGAAAACTTTTGGAGTCAAAATCACTTTCGTGAAGGGCACATACATCAAGTGTTGAAAAGCATTGTGATCAGTATCGTCTAAAGCGATATGTGGCTTTCTTAATAACCAAGCCACGTGTGCAGCATACATAGATCCTGCACTAAAAAAAATATCAGGTTTTAATTTCAAGGCTTTTTTTAAGATATAAAAATCACCTTGAAGAATATAAAGCAATTTACCTATCAAACCTTGCTTTCCTTTACCTCTATTGGAATAGGGCAGTTGATAGAAGTCCAGAAGTTTAAAGGCAACTTCTTTATCTCTTGCAACAATATACACCGTGTGCCCTTTTTCCTGCATCTTCCAAATAAAATTTTTGAAATAATGCACATGAGCAGGATGCCCTATATCAATTAGTATTTTTAATGCCACTGAATTTAGTTATGCTGTTTATATTATGACTATCTAACGTATTTGTAAACCTTCATTCCCAGCACACCTACACGAAATAGAAGTGGATTATGAATAAATTGATATCTTCCCAGATTTAATAAATCGCCTCCAAATTTCAGTTTGTAATCCCTAACGCTATATTCTTTGCCTGGTTTTCCGGCTCCTGCAAAATCATATATTTTTACACCTTTTTCTTTTGATGTTAACATCCCGTGCCATGGCAACAAATCGCTTGGATGGTAACCGGAATAGTCTCTGTCGCCTGCCGCATACCAATCGTATAAGAAATTTTTATAGATTAAATAAACTCTGCAACCTATCATTTTCCCATCCAGGAAGGCGGCAATAAATCTAACCTTTTCCTTCATAAATTTTTCAGTGTTTGTGAATAACTCAGGTGAAGGGGCAGGAAGGCCAATTCGTTCATAAGTGTCTTTGATCAAACGAAAAACATCCTGTAACTCTTCTGGTGTTCTTACATCTCTTACTGTCACATTTTTCTTAACCGCTCTTTTAATATTTGAAGCTCTTCCTCTATGCAATGCTTTTTCAAGTTCTTCAGGGGTTTTTGTAAGATCCATATGAATGGTTAAGTGATCCTCGTACACGAAGCTTTCTTTTTCAAGAGCTGGTCGCAATCCACTGATATCATGTAAATTTCTAAGCTCCGAATAAATGGCGCCAGCCTTTTTGGCTATTTTTTTATAGCTGGAAAGCAATGCTTTTGAATATTCCGGGTTGTTGTTGGTAACGAGTGGTCCTCCGGTAATAATGGCTCTTTTTGAAAATTTACCTTTTACTCCGGCTTCTTTAATGGTACAATATACCATCAATGCAAGAATTGTTTTGTTAGAATCTTCTAACGCAACAACACCAGCTGTGCAATGAGGAGTTAATTTATAAACATCAAACATGCATGTTGTTTGAAAAATATTTCCTTGAGGATGCTGATAAACAAAATCGTCCCATTTTTGTCTGTCAGGATTTTCATTAATTGTATAGTTTGTTAATGCACTCATAATTTGTTTTAAATAATTATCTCATCACTTAAAAGTAAGTTGATGCTCTGGGTTTTTTCTCATCATATCAAAGCTTTCTGGGTAGTTTTCCATGAACCAAACCATAAACGCAGTAACATCAATTTTATCTTTGATTATCTCTCTTGCTTTATTTTTAAACTGTTCTTTATAAGTTGAATCTTTAACAATCTCCAAACTTCGTTCAATAATACCATCACTTGTTCTAAACAATTCAATTAAACCCAATCGTACTTCTTCATCAAGTGTGCCCGCAAGAGCAGTACTTATACACACAGATGGGGTTCCTAGGAAAGCAGCTTCAGCAGCCATGGTTAAACTTTCACTTACAATTAAGCAGGCCCCATTCAATACATCGTGCATCAGTGCAGGGTGTGTTTTATAAGAATATTGCTTTAAGTCATCAGGTAACGTTTCTTCAGAAGAGATAATAACTTTTGCATAAGCTGATAGTTTTTCAACCAACAGGTATTTATCTTCCAGTGATAAACCTTGCAGGCCCATATCGTGACTGGCTTGCCAGGAAACAAATCGAAGAATAACATATTTATTATTCAAGGCATCGCTTAAAATAGCCTTGATGCTTTCTGGCTGAAATTTAAATCGATTGGGGTGAAGTGCACACAGTTCCATGAAGCCATCAAACCGAACTTGCTTTTTTCCAAAGTCTTTTTGAAAAACAATTGGTGTTAAGGCCGTTTGTGTAAAAGGCATGGAGATAAAATGCTCAAAGAAAGAGTGATCCGTATCATCAAAGACAACATGTGGTTTTCTCATGATCCAGGCCACATGGGCGGCATAGGGAGAGCCAAAACTTAAAAATAAATCGGGTTTAACAGATCGTGCATATTTTAATAAACGTAAATCACCTTCCAGAATATAAAGTAATTTTCCACTTAATCCTTTTCTTCCTTTACCTCTGTTAAAATAGGGTAATTTATAGTAATCGAGCAGATCTAATGCAACTTCCTTATCCCGTGCCGAAATATATATGGAATGTCCTTTCTCCTGCATTATCCAAATAAAATTTTTGAAATAATGCACGTGAGCAGGGTGTCCGATATCAATCAATATTTTCATAGCTCTAGGTTGAAAAAATTTTTTGTAAATCCTCTTTTGAAGGATAGTTGATTAATACTGCTTTTCTTGGTCCGTGATAGATGAACATACTTCCTGCAGCAACAGCCGAGGCGTATGACTTTATTCCTTCATGGAGATGTGCATACGTTCCGGCACCGCCACAAGCAATTACAGGCACGGTTACCGCTTCACTTACTTTTTTTGTGAGGTTTAAATCGTAGCCTTCCATTGTTCCATCTTTTTCAATTGAATTAATGATTAACTCGCCTGCTCCTTTTTCTTCCATTAATTTTGCAAAATCAACAGCGTTGTAGGGGGTGGATTTTGTTCCACCTAACGTATAAGTGCTCTCTTTTCCGAACAGGTTTTTTTTGACATCGATGGAAACCACAATGGTAGAGCTTCCAAATTCCATAGATGCTTGTTTGATAAATTCGGGATTTTCTGCAGCATAGGAATTGATAATTACTTTTTCAGCTCCTGCATTTAATATTTGTTTAATATCTGCAATTGTTCTGATACCACCACCAACGGAGAATGGCATGTTGCATTCATCACCTACTTTTTGCACAAATGAAAGCTGAATCGTGCGTTGCTCTTTACTTGCTAGGATATCAAGAAAAACTAACTCATCAGCTCTTAAGTCATTGAATAATTTAACGGCATTAATCGGGTCACCAATGTAGTTGTAGTTCTTAAACTTCACTGATTTAACCAATCCTAAATTTTTTAATAATAATACGGGAATTACCCTTGGTCGAAACATGTGTTATAGTTTAACAAAATTCTCAAATAATTGTATTCCTGCATCCTGGCTTTTTTCGGGATGAAATTGTGTTCCAAAAATATTTCCCTGTTCAATGCAGGAGACAAAATCATAAGCATAATTTGAATTGCCAAGTTCAACCTGTTTATCGTTGCATTTAAGGTGGTAACTATGAACAAAATAAAATAATTCAGCAGGATCCACATTTTTAAATAGAATGCTTTCTTTTATTACAGAAACTGAATTCCATCCAATATGCGGAACTTTAAATTTTGTTTTTTCAGCTTGTGGGATAACAAATTTGATGGTCTCAGCATCTATCCATCCAAGACCTTCGCAATCGCCTTCTTCGCTTCTTTTGGTAAAGAGTTGAACACCTAAACAAATCCCAAATACAGGGATTTTTTCAGTAAGAACACGGTGATTTAATAGATCAACCAACCCATATTCTCTTAGTTTATTCATTCCGTTTCTAAAATGCCCAACGCCTGGTAGAATAATTTTATCTGCTTTAGAGATAACCGATGGATCGGAACTTATTTCCGCTGCAATACCAATCCGTTTTAATTTATTATAAACGGATCTTAAATTACCGACACCATAATCTACTATTACAATCATTAGTTACTTGCGTATTTAAGATATAATATATGTGGAAGCAATTTTAATTTTGTTGCAATTTTTATTGGAAACTTCATCGCTTTTATTAGAGGCAAATAATTTGGATAATCATCATGTGTTTTATTTGGACTGTTCATGATTTTATCAAACTCTTCTTTTGTCAATCCCAGTTTATTGATTGCATATTCAACAACAGTAGGATCATATTGATAATGTGAGCTGTTAATTTCTCTCAATGCATCTTCACGGGTAATTTGTCCCGATCGAACCAACGCGCTTAATTCTGTTTTGCGTTTATCGATGTTGAATTTTTTTGGTAAATAATAGGATTGAAAAAATTTTGTGTAGACATTTTCATGATGGTGACCACCATAATATTCCCAATCCAGTTCTGACGTTAAAACTTTATCTACTTCTTTTTTGTTGTAATCCATATACTCAAGAACACGGACATCTTTGATGCGCTTTGCAAAAGCATAATACAATAAGCGAGGCAAGGTCAACACAGGAAAACTCTTGATCGTTTTTATTTTTCCAAATTTTCTGTGAACAGCTTTCAAATATCTACCATCCATGTATGTCCAGCTAATTGGGGATGTTCCTTCTGTTCTAAAAGAGTGGCCATTCAGAATATATTTTACACCTTCTTTAGCAGCAACTTTAAATAAAACGGAATAAATTGCATAGTCTGTTGGAATATCCGAATCCGGTGTAGAGGCTTTTAGAAAGGATACTTGTAAATCCTTAAATTCTTCCCAGTCTGCAACAACCGTATACAACGGAATATTTAATTTTTCACAGGTCTTCTTAATATTTTTAACAGAGATTTCAGTGTTCCAACCATTATCGAAATGTACAGCAAGTGGACGAAGTCCGAGCTCAACAGCTTTTAACAACGTGTACGTACTATCTCTTCCACCGCTGGTACCAGCAATGCAATCATATTGTAATCCTTTACCATCTTTTTTAATTTGCTCAATGATCTCTTTCAATTTACGATCTGATTCAGGTCCCAATGGATGATCTTTTTCCATCTCATCATTGATCTTACAATATTTACATTCACCTTTATCGTCGAACCAAATATCAGAAACTGTCGTGTCGAGAATGCAACGTGTACAAATTTTACTCATTAAAAATAGTTTTTAGTTTATGTGGTTATTTTTATAAATTTTTATTTAATTCAATTTTATTTTTTTTCAGCACTATAAGCGTTGTAGAAATCGATTAATGGACCAATCTTTCCATTTCGTTTTAAAACAGTTTCAATGATTCGAATATAAGATGCTTTGTAACCGGGATATTCCCGTTCGTCATAAACACGGTGGTGATAGTTTACCACCATAACAGCATCTTTTTCTTCTATCTCATCCAATACTTTATGAAATTTATCCCATCTGTTTGCAAGTGGCATAAAACATACATCCATTACTGTAAGTGGGAACACCACAAAT